>Ga0209671_1000008_pt1 | contig 85551 bp, 74 predicted proteins | sample WorMetHERISLAND2_2_FD_187401 | JGI IMG/M metagenome (GOLD analysis project Ga0209671, IMG submission 187401) | Marine gutless worms symbiont microbial communities from Max Planck institute for Marine Microbiology, Germany - Olavius geniculatus... | ecosystem: Host-associated > Annelida >...
GTAGTCGGTGTAATCAATTGCTATTTGTGCGTTTGTAAAAATCTTGAAGAAAAAAAACCAGAAATTAGGCGCACAAGGTGAGCCGGTGTCAGTAAGTAAAATTCGATTTGGGCAACAGCCCGTCAACTATCGAGCGGATATTCCTGAATCGAACCCCATCAACATGAACACCGAAAGGAGACCCTCAAATGCCTGATGTGGATGAACTCAAGCAAGCCAAAAAGTTTTATACCGATTCCCCCCAGGTAACCGAAGGCTTTTTTCTCAAAGGCTCCAATTCCCTGGACTGGGGCATGAAAAACAGGCTGGCCCGGATTTTTAATCCCCGCAGCGGGCGGACGGTCATGCTGGCCATTGATCACGGTTATTTTCAGGGGCCGACCACCGGATTGGAACGCATCGACATCAATATTCTGCCGCTGGTGCCCTAAGCGGACACCCTGATGCTGACCCGGGGAATACTCAGGAGCATCGTCCCCCCTTCGACGTCCAAGTCCATTGTGCTCAGGGTCTCGGGGGGAACCAGTATTCTGAAGAATCAGAAATAAGGACTGAGATAGGTCCTATAATTATGGGTTAACGCATTTTTGCCCCAAATTATCTACGAGCCTATATTAACGAGAGACCCAGATGAAGATCGCCCGCTGGTACAACAATCAGGACATCCGGATCGAAGAAGTGCCGACGCCCAGGCCGGGGCCGGCCGAAATGCTCGTCAAAGTGTTATCCTGCGGTATTTGCGGCAGTGACATCGTGGAGTGGTACCGACTGCCCAGGGCGCCTTTGGTACCGGGGCATGAAATCGGCGCCGAAGTTGTCGAGGTTGGGCCGGCGGTGGAGAAATTCAGTCCCGGCGATCGGGTGTTCATCGCCCCGAAGGTGCCTTGCATGCAATGTGACTACTGTAAACAGGGGCATTTTCCGGTTTGCAACGCCGTCAAAGAAAGGCTTCCGGGCGGATTCGCTGAATACGTACTGGTGCCCGCAGCGCTTGTCGCAAAAGGCGTCTACGGGTTGCCGGAATCCGTCAACTACGATCAGAGCACCTTCATTGAACCGCTGGCCTGTGTCGTCCGGGCCCAGCGGTTGGCCGGTGTGCAGCCGGGTCAAACACTCGCCGTGCTGGGCTGCGGCATGTCCGGACTGCTGCATGTCAAGCTTGCCAAAGCGAACAATTGCCGGGTCGTCGCCACCGATGTAAACAGCGGTAGGCTGGAACTGGCCGCCGGTTTTGGCGCGGATCTTACCCTCGATGCCGCCGAAGATGTCGGCGGCAGGCTGACCGCGGCCTGCGACCGCAAGGCCGATGGCGTCATCTTGTGCACCTCGGCGGTGTCGGCGGTCGACCAGGCCTGGAATTGTGTGGACAATGGCGGCGTTGTTGTCTTTTTTGCGGTGCCCGGGCCGGACAAGCAAATCGTCATCCCCCTAAACGAGTTCTGGACCCGGGAAATTCGCATCATCACCTCTTACTACTGCGGCCCGCCTGACATCGAGGATGCCATTGAACTGCTGGCGTCCGGCGCCATTCGGGTGGAGGACCTGATCACCCACAGACTCTCTTTAGATGCGATCGCCAGGGGTTTCCAACTGGTGCTGGACGGCAACGAGTCGATCAAAGTCGTCATAAAACCCCATTTATGATTTTAGATTTCAGATTGCGGATTTCGGATTACGGGAGTTGCGATGCCTAGAACAAGCGAGATCGACCGGAAGGAGTTTTTTCATCACAACGGCCGACCCAAAAAGATATATTTCTATTTGGATTTGAGCACAGGAGACTATCATGGTTTTGCGACACGTGGGGCTGGAATGCCGTACCGAGGAGAACGCGGATAGATTCTACAGGGACCTGCTGCGTTTGGAGAAATCCGAAGCCAAGGTGTTGCCTGCCTCACTTTCTAAATCTGTTTTTAACCTTGACACCGAATTGGTTTGTATCAACTACCGAAATGAAAATCTGCATTTTGAGGTTTTTATCACCGATCACTGTGTAAGCACCGGGAGCCGAATCGGACATATCTGCCTGGAAGTGGCCGATGGCAGTGATTTTCTTGTCAGATGCAACACATTGGGTGTTGAAGTGGCGCGTATCCCCAAAGGAGACAAAATTCTGATTTTCATCCGGGATTTTGACGGGAATCTGTTTGAGATCAAAGAGTTTAAACAGGTTTAAACTCTGCCTCCCGACCACCTCAGCTTGGCCTTCAAGACATCGAAATAATGCTGCCCCGGCAGGGTGATCATACTGAGCGGATGGGATCCCCTTCTGACCATGATAGTGTCTCTATGGGTGATCTCAAGCCCTTGCTGCCCATCAAAAGTCAACATAATGTCGGCGGCCTTTTTGTCGAGCTTGAGCCTGATCGTTATCGAATCCGGGATGATCAGCGGCCGGTTGGTCAGGGTGAAGGGGCAGATCGGTGTGATAATAATCCCGGGAACATCAGGGTGGATGACCGGGCCCCCGGCTCCCAGGGAATAGGCGGTCGATCCGGTCGGGCTGGCGACAATCAGGCCGTCGGCTTTGAAGGTGGTCAGATAGTGGTCATTGATGTAGGTTGCGATGTTGGCCAGCCTGGCCAGGGCTCCCCGGTTGATAACGATATCATTCAGTACGGTGTCACTGACGATTGTCTCGCCGTCGCGCACCACTTTGACGTCGAGGCGCATACGGCGGCTGATGGTAAATTCGTTGTTGAGGATTTGTTCAGCCGCAGCGATCAAATTCCTGGCGGCTGTTTCAGCCAGAAAGCCGATTTCGCCGAATTTGATGCCCAGCACCGGGATGTCGAGATCGCCTATCCAGCGCACCGCACTCAAAAAAGTGCCGTCCCCGCCCAGCACGAACAGGTGGGACAGGTCCCGGGGCGCCGATATTTTGTTGTTGGCCCGGTCATGAATCCCCGGGGGCGAGCTTTCTTTTCTAACCACCTCAATTTTTTTTGATTTCAACCAGGCTTCGAACTCGTCGGCCTTTTTAGCCGCCCGGTTGTCCTTTTTTACGAATAATCCAACTTTTTTCAAGGCTTGTTCCTGTCGGAATGAATGAATAGCATTATGAATTCAAATGATTATATTTATTTCCGGGCAATCCGGATCTCGCTGTTGGGGTATTCATACAGGCTTACCGGCTCAACCTCAAGTTTTTTTGTAAAATTGGAGCTTGACTGGCTCGACGCATTTGTTTATTAAGGTATATTTTGGAGCCTTCGGGCGAAACCTCACAAAAAAATTGGAAGGAGGAGTAAACTACTATGAAAAGTCAATTCGTAAAACTGGTCGTTTTGTCTGTTGTCGGGCTATTTGTGTTTGCGGTTTCAGGTCCTGCCATGGCTGCGGATACGATTAAACTGGGCGTTGCCGGACCCCACAGCGGTGACTTGGCCTCATACGGAATACCCACGATCAAGGCGGCCGAGCTGGTCGTCAAAAAGGTCAATGCTGGCGGCGGCGTGCTGGGGAAAAAGGTCGAGCTTCTGGTCGAAGACGATGTCTGCAAGCCCGAAGTGGCCACCAACACGGCCACCAAGCTGATTTCCCAGAAGGTGGATGTGGTTTTGGGACACATCTGCAGTGGCGCCACCAAGGCCGCCCTGGGCATCTATAAAGACTCCAAGATTATCGCCATGTCCCCCTCGGCCACCAACCCGGGTCTGACCCAGAGCGGCGACTACCCCAATTTCTACCGCACCATCGCGTCCGACGATGCCCAGGCCAGATTGGAAGTCGACTTTGCTTTGGATGTCCTGAAGCTGAAAAAGATCGCCGTGCTGCACGACAAGGGCGACTACGGCAAAGGGCTGGCCGAATTCGCCAAGGGATTTTTGGAAGAAGACTCCCGCAGCGAAGTTGTCCTCTATGAAGGCATTACCCCCGGTGCGGTGGATTATTCCGCCGTGGTCCAAAAAATCAAACGCTCCGGCGCCGAGGCCGTCATTTTCGGCGGTTATCATCCGGAAGCATCCAAAATCGTGACCCAGATGCGTAAAAAACGGATGAAAACCATCTTTATCTCCGATGACGGCGTCAAGGACGACACCTTTATCAAAGTCGCCAAAAAATACGCCGAAGGCGTTTATGCCACCGGGCCCAAGGATGTTTCCAGCAATCCGATGGCCGTCGCTGCCAACGAAGCCCACAAAAAGGCCTATGGCGCCGATCCGGGTGCCTTTTTCTTGAACGCCTATGCCGCCGCTCTGGCGCTGCTGAACGCAGTCGAGCAGGCCGGCTCCACGGATTATGACGCCGTGGCCAAGGCGCTGAGAACCAAAGACGTGGCCACCCCGCTGGGCAGTATCCATTTCGACAAGCGCGGGGATGCCACCGGCGTCGGCTTCTCCATGTACCAGGTACAAAACGGAGTCTATGTCGAGCTGAAGTAACTTAAATGTCGGAAACAGATCAGGGGCAAGTCCTTTCGGGGGGCTTGACCCCTGATTTTTATTGGCTTTAATAAAATCCGTCGAGGCTTTTGGAAAAAGTTGATTTTTACCTCCCCGGTCTAATCATAAAAGCAACCTTTTGCAAAATTCTCCTTGCGGGAGTGATGTAAAAATAAATGGAATATTTCCTTGAACTTTTATTAAGCGGTTTGACCCGGGGGAGCATTTACGCTTTGATTGCGCTGGGGTACACCATGGTGTACGGCATCATCCAGCTGATCAATTTTGCCCACGGTGAGGTCTACATGATCGGGGCTTTCACGGCCCTGATTGTCGCCAGCATCCTTTCCATTTTAGGATGGAACGAGATCGCGATTCTGTTTATCGCCTCGGTCGTTGCGGTGGTTTATTCAATGGCCTACGGCTACACGCTGGAGAAGGTGGCCTACAAACCGCTGCGCCATGCCCCGCGCCTTTCGGCGCTGATCAGCGCCATCGGCATGTCCTTGTTTTTACAAAACTATGTTTTGCTGGCCCAGACTTCTGATTTCATGCCGTTTCCCGCCCTGATTCCGGATCTTGAATTCCTGGAGCCCATCGCCCACATGATCAGCACCCCGGAGGTCATCATTATTCTGACCACATCGGTGGTGATGGTGCTGCTGACCTTTCTGATTAAATTCACCCGGGTCGGCAAAGCCATGCGGGCTACCGCCCAGGACCGGGAAATGGCGATGCTGGTGGGCGTGGATGTCAACCGGGTGATTTCGGTCACCTTTATCGTCGGCTCGGCTACCGCCGCTCTCGGGGGCGTCCTGATTGCCTCGCATATCGGCCAGATAAATTTTTACATCGGTTTCATCGCCGGTATCAAAGCCTTTGTGGCCGCCGTTCTCGGCGGCATCGGCAGTATGCCGGGCGCTGTTCTGGGAAGTCTGGTTCTGGGCTGCTGCGAATCATTTTTCACCGGATTTGTTTCCAGCGACTACGAAGATGTTTTCGCCTTTGTCATTTTGGTATTAATCCTGATCTTCCGGCCGGCCGGAATTCTGGGTAGAACGGACACATCGAAAGTATAGCTTTGATTTTTGATTGGCCAAAAAAACGATGATGTTTTGCCACCTGATAACCAATAACGATTAACGACACTCCGAAGGAGTTTCCTTGTTTGTCTTCGAAGAAGTAAAAAAATCCTTTTTCGTATCCATCTGGTTTATGTTCTTGACCTTCCCGATCATGGTGATACGGGTCAACACCGTCGAAAATATCGTGGAGTGGCGCTGGGAGCGAATGATTATGATCGGGGTGGGCAGTTTTTTGCTGTCGTTCGTCTGGCGCTACCTGATGAAGCGCAAGGAAACCGGCCAAAAAGAAGCCGATCTGGGTGAAGTCGACACCATTCCCTGGAACCGGCGTCTGGCCCGCGACTCTCGCTTTTATATTCCGGCCCTCGTGGGTGTCTGTGCCTTTGTACTGGCCTTTCCCTTCATCTTTTCGCTTTACCAGACCAATATTATGGTCACGGCCTTGATTTATGTGATTACCGGTCTGGGATTGAACATCGTGGTGGGTCTGGCGGGACTGTTGGATCTGGGTTATGTGGCCTTTTACGCGGTGGGTGCCTACAGCTATGCATTGCTGAACTATCATTTCGGCCTCGGTTTCTGGGTGGTGCTTCCCATCGGCGCCGGCCTGGGACTGATTTTCGGCATTCTGCTGGGTTTCCCGGTGCTGCGCCTTAAGGGTGACTATCTGGCCATCGTTACCCTCGGATTCGGGGAAATCATCCGCCTGGTGCTCGAAAACTGGAATGAATTTTCCTTCGGCCCCAGCGGGATTGCCAATATCCCCCGCCCGGGTCTGTTCGGGATTCAGATGTCCTTGCACGAAGCCACCATTTACCTGTATTTTCTAATGATATTTCTTTCACTGGTAACGATATTTGTTGTGCGGCGTCTGCAGGATTCCAGGATCGGCCGCGCCTGGATCGCTTTGCGGGAAGACGAGATCGCCTGCCAGGCCATGGGTATCGATAAAACCCGAACCAAGTTGAGTGCCTTTGCCATGGGGGCAACCTGGGCCGGTATGGCGGGCGTGGTGTTTGCGGCTAAAACCACCTTCATCAATCCGGCCAGTTTCACCTTGTGGGAATCCATCATCATCTTGTGCGTGGTGGTGCTGGGCGGCATGGGGTCGGTGCTCGGGGTAATTTGCGGCGCCCTTATATTGATCCTGCTGCCGGAGTATCTGCGGGTATTTTCCGAATACCGTTTGCTGGTCTTCGGTGCCGTACTGGTCGTCATGATGGTGTTTCGGCCCGGCGGGATCATCAGCCAGGTGCGCCGTACCTACCAGTTCAAGGGCGAAGCCGGCGACAAAGCCGCAGTCGATGCCGTTACACCCGGATAGCCTCCCGGAATAGAGAGTGAAACAAACGATGGCAAGTCAACCGATACTGCAAGTAACAGACTTAACAATGGATTTTGGTGGGCTGCGGGCCCTGGACCACCTGGATCTGGAGATTCACCAGGGAGAGATCGTTGCGCTCATCGGTCCCAACGGAGCGGGGAAAACCACCTTTTTCAACTGCCTGACCGGTATATATCCGCCCACCGAGGGGGAGATGCTGATTCGGCCGGCCGACCGGAAATCCCGCCGCCTCAACGGCCTGAAACCCAATTTTGTTACCGAAGCAGGCCTGGCCCGGACCTTCCAGAATATCCGACTGTTTCAAAACATGACGGTGTTGGAAAATGTCATGATCGGCCGGCACTGCCGCACCTCGGCCGGTATTGTCGGTGCCATCGCCAAGAACCGATCAACGCGCCGGGAAGAAAATAGGATTGTCGAAGACAGTTATGCCGTTCTGGAAAAAATCGGTTTGACGGAGTTTGTCAACGAGTTTGCCAAGAACCTGCCCTACGGTGCCCAGCGGCGTCTTGAAATTGCGCGCGCCATGGCGACCGAGCCGTTTTTACTGCTCCTGGATGAACCGGCTGCCGGAATGAATCCCCTGGAAACCAGGGAACTTGACGATCTGATCGTCAGAATTCGCGATCAGGAGGGCATCACCATTTTGCTGATCGAACACGACATGAAACTGGTCATGAGCCTCTCCGATCGTATCTATGTGGTCGATTACGGCAAAAAGATCGCTCAGGGCACCCCCGAAGAGATAAAAAACAATCCCGAAGTCATCAAAGCCTACCTTGGAGAAGAGGCGGATGCTTGAGCTTAGAAATATAAAAACCTTTTACGGAAACATCCAGGCCCTGAAAGATGTCAGCATAAAGATATCCGAGGGTGAGATCATTACCCTGATCGGTGCCAACGGCGCCGGGAAGTCGACCACCCTGATGTCCATCTGTGGCATCGTCCCCCCCCGTTCGGGCGAAGTCCTATTTATGGGGCAGCCGATTCAAGGACTGCCGCCCAACGACATTGTTTCGCTGGGGATCAGCCAGGTGCCCGAAGGCCGCCGCATTTTTCCGTTTCTGTCCGTAGCGGAAAATCTGGACATGGGTGCCTTTTTAAGAAAAGACAAGGATGAAATCAAACGGGACATCGAGTATATCTATGAACTCTTCCCCATTCTCGCCGAGCGGCGCAATCAGGCCGGCGGCACGCTGAGCGGCGGGGAGCAGCAGATGCTGGCGATTTCGCGGGCCCTGATGGCCAAGCCCCGGCTGCTTTTGCTGGACGAACCCTCCCTCGGTCTGGCGCCGCTGGTCGTAAAGCGCATATTCGAGATTATCAAAAAGATCAATGCCGAGAGCAAAACCACTATCTTTCTGGTGGAGCAGAATGCCAACATGGCCCTCAAAGTGGCCCATCGGGGATATGTCATGGAAACCGGCCGGGTCAGCATGACAGACTCGGCCGACAACCTGCTGGCCAACGATGAGGTCCGCAGAGCCTATCTGGGAATCTAATGAGAATTCGGAATGTGGAATGCGGAATGCGGAAATAAAAGGGGGAAGCAATTCGAATTTGATGTTGCTTCTAAACTTTTCTTTTCCCACGAAAAATTGACTCCCTCCCAATTTCCTGGAACCGAAAAACACCCATTCAACTTCTACTACAATTTTAAATCTTCACAAAATCACCTTTCGACTTATCTTTATTAACAAGTAATCTTTGGAGGTTGTTATGGCCGATGCATTGATTCCAAGTGAGCACATCGGGGTTGTCGTCGTTGATGTTCAGGCCGATTTTACCGAGTTGAAGTCCGGTTCTCTTGCGGTACCGGGGACAGGTGTTGAATACATCGCTGCGGTTCAACGATCGACGCAACAATTTCGGCAGCAGGGATTGCGGATCTATTTCACCCAAGATTGGCATCCGGCGCACCATGTCAGCTTTTTCACCAACAATCCGGGAACCGAACCGCTGCAGGTCAAAGAAATTGACGGGCGGCCGCAGGTCATGTGGCCGCCGCATTGCGTGCAGGATTCTCCCGGCGCCCTGATTCTGATCACCGCAGACGGCCCCGTCCAAACGGTTCGCAAAGGCATGGATCCTAAATTTGACTCCTATTCGGGTTTTACCGACGATGGCGGACGCAAAACCGGCTTGGACGATCTGCTCAAAAACGACGGGATCAAAAAGGTGATGATTTACGGATTGGCCACGGATTACTGTGTCAAGGCCACTGCACTGGATGCCATCGCAGCGGGCTACGAGGTCGATCTGATTCTAGACCTTTGCCGCGGCGTCAGCCCCGAAACCACAAACAGCGCCCTGGAGGAGATGGTGGCCAAGGGAGTCAATATTATAAGTAACTAGGTTTTGGATCCTAGGGCAGCAGACTGCAAGGTCTGGGGCGAATGTTACGCGTTGCGAGTTTCGCGTTGCGGGGTTTGAATATCAGACAAGTCGCAATCCGCAACCCGCAACCCGCAACCCGCAACCCGTAACCCGTAACCCGTAACGCGCAACATGGCCTTCCCAATACCCAAATTACCGGTTATGCTGAGTTGACCGTCTCGAGCCTCGAATTAGGGCTATACGCCCGCCCCACCTTGGCGCACGGCTTTCCGTCCAGCATCACCACATCGGCGGTGAAGGCATTGACGCCGCGCATCAGGTAGCTTCCCACCCCATAGGCGTCGACGGGAACCTGCAGCTTCTCAAACCCGGCGATACGCTCCGGGTTAAAGCCCCCCGACACGATAATCTTCACATGGCCGAAGCCGTGCTCATCCAGTGTTTTGCGCGTCATTTCGACCAATTGGGGGGTGACTCCCGTTGGTTTGAAATTCTGCATGACTGGAACAATGGACTTGTCGACCAGGGTCCCGGACGTGTCAAGCCTGACACCCCATAGCCTTTCGCCCAGGGCTTCGCAGCATTTCAAAGAAGTTCCGACACAGTCATTGTCAAAGTCCACCAGCGCCACAAGGTCGACATCCGGGTAGGTTTCCCCGAACAGGGTGATGGCTTTGACCGTATCTCCGCCGACGGCCACAATCAAGGCATGGGGCACCGTGCCGGATGCCTTGGCGCCCCACCATTGGGCCTGGGCGTCGGTGGAAACACCGGTGGCTCCGCCGATGTGGGCGGCATATCCGTCGCCGCCCTGCACGGCCCAGTGGTCAAAACGTGCCGGAAAATAGAGCACGATCTTGCCGTTGGCCGCATCGACCACCCCGCGCACGTTGCTGGCGATCTTGGTACGGCGGGCCAGGATACCCAGGTAGACGGTCTCCAGGTGGGCGAACAGGCTGGCGTCGCCGGTAATATGCATGACCGTTTCCCAGGGTGATATGCGATCACCGTCATACAGCGCTTTAACATCGAGCGCTTCAAAGCCGCTTTCCCACATTTCATCCAGGTGGGCGGCGACCTCCATCTTTTGTTCAATGGCGTTCAAATACGATTTGTGGTCGCTGATAAAGTGCCGGCGGGCATTGGATTTGTGCTCGATCAATCTATCGAAGAGTTTGTAGGCCTTTTCGTAGTCGGTGTACCTGCCGGCCGCCAGTTTGAGCACTGCCACGGCCTCGTCTATCCCGCACAGCACGGCCTCCTTTTTTTGAAACACCTGCATGGTGACCTCGGGGTGCAGGTTATGGTTCTCAAGGCTTATCTTCTCCCGCCAGAAATATATGTCGCTGCGATAGCCGCGGCGCAGCTCCTGTACGGGCAGGTCAAACACATGGGCATCCAGTCTTTTGGGCATGTTGCAGTCCTTGTAAATCAGGTTCAAGGTTATTGGGTTCGAGGTTCAGAGTTGAGTTGGATCAGTTTCTCCGCCCCATTCCAGCACTAGGATAATGCTTGTTTTCAGTTGGCGCGAGTATGGCCAAAATCGTAAAGTCTGTCAAGGTGAATGCCAAATCCATTCACGGATAACAAATAACCATTAACTATAACAGCGCCCGCTCGCCGAGATTGCCGTAGCGGTGATAATTGTCGCAGATGTTTTGCTGTTTATAATAGTGCAGCAGTTCGAGGCGGCCGTCCATCATCACGGGTGCGCGCGCGACGTGGAAGCCGGATTCGGCGGCGGCGCGATAAATCTCCTGCGGGACGCGTTCGGCGGCGGCGTAGCGGATGCGATCGACGGTGGGTATGATTCCGGCCAGCTCCTGATCGGTTTCGTAATAATGGGGATCGCCTTCGGTCAGTCGGCGGCCTTCGTCTGTGCGCAGAAATCGGGTAGCCTGGTTGTTCAGGTCTTCGGGGCAGCTGATGCGCAGGCGGCAGCCGGAAATTCTAACGGCCGCAATCCGCGCCAGGGTCTCGAACAGCGAGTCGTCTTGATGCAGCCTGACCACCACGGTGCCTGCCGGCAGGTAGCGCAGGATGTTATCCTGCCCCTGCAGGTGGAAGTAGTCGATCTCCCGGCCAAACTCCATTTCAACATGATATAGATAGCTTTTGATGGCCCGGATGGCGTTTTTCACATCGTCGGCAATATTTTCAAATGTGCCCCAATCCAGTTTCTGCTGCCATCGCTGCGCCAACGATAATAGAGGATGGGAGCTTCGGAGCGGCCCGACATCGGGCGAATGAATCTCTTCGAAATGCATGAATTGGGCCACGTACTGCGGGCTGCCGGCTTTCATGCCCATGCCGATGACCGATTTTCCCATTCCGCCGAAGGGCTGGCGCAAAACGACGGCCCCGGTGGTGCCGCGGTTGATGTACAGATTTCCCGCTTTGACACGCGTTTTCCAGTGCTGCTGTTCCCGGGGATCAAGGCTCTCCAGGCCGGAAGTCAGACCGTACCCGGTTTGATGGATCAGGTCGATGGCATGATCCAGATTGTCCGCCCGCATCACCCCCAGCAGAGGGCCGAAAAACTCGGTTAAGTGGGTGGGGCTGTCGGGCTGTACCTCCCATTTGATGCCGGGTGTCCACATGAGTGGATTATCGTCTATATTTTGCGGCTTGAGGGCCCAGGATTCGCCGGGTTCGAGGTGGGTCAGCGCTTTTTCAAGTTCGGCCTCCGGGGGTCTGATCAGGGGGCCGATCCTCTTGGCAAAATCCCAAGGGGAACCGGTTTCCAGGCTGCGGGCGGCATCCACCAGCTGCTTTTTAAATCCGGCGTCGCGGTACACTTCGGGTTCCAGAATGAGCAGCGAAGTGGCCGAGCATTTTTGACCGCTGTTGCCGAAGGCCGAATAGAGGACATTGCCGATGGCCTGGTCGCGATCAGACAGGGCCGTCACGATGGTCGCATTTTTCCCGCCGGTCTCGGCAGCCAGAAAGATGTCCGGACGCTGGTTCAGGATTGCCAGACCGGTAGCGGTGCCGCCGGTCAAAATTATAAAATCGATGCCGGGATGATCGCTAAGCTTTTGGGCTGGGCCGGTCCCGGAGCAGGGAACAAACTGCAGCACGTTTTTCGAAACACCTGCCCGCCAGAAGCACTGACACAGCAGCCAGGCGACCAGCAGCGCATCGGATGAAGGCTTGAAGATAACGGTATTACCGGCCGCCAAGGCGGCCGTGATCCCGCCGCAGGGAATGGCGATGGGAAAGTTCCAGGGCGAGATAACTACGCCCACACCTTGGCCGCGGCTGTGGACGTGATTCATCGTGAAAAATCGCCCGGCGGAATGGGGGTAAAATTCGGCGAAATCGATTGCCTCTGATACTTCCACATCGGCTTCGGTGAATACCTTGCCGGTATCGGCTGCGGCAGCGCCGATCAGATCACCCCGTGCCCTGCGCAGCTCCATGGCCGCCCGGGAGAGGATATGGTGGCGCTGCCGGTGGGACTTGCCGCGCCATCCGTCCGGATCGGCCTTGGCAATGGCGGCAGCCCGGTCGATATCCTTGCCGTCGGCCAGGGCGGATCGGGCCACGCGCACGACAGGACCGGTCTGGGATGGATCGTAGATTTCTTTTTTTCTTCTGTTTTCAAATATTTTTTCCCCGGCTATAACCAGGGGGATCTCAACCGGGCTGTCATCGGGTTTTTTTCTCCACCTGCGGCGGATATCTTCGGCCCAGCGGCGGTTGGCCGCAAGGGACCAGTCGGTGTTGGGTTCATTTTTGAACGCGTTTTCGTAGTATGTGCCGATCCTGCCGGTAAAGGTCTCGGTCAGACGGTTCTGATTCCGATGGGGGTATCGCGCCGGTTGTTGCTTTAATTTCAAGGATGACAGAAAGTGACGGGTCAGAAAATCCCAGGAACCGGTCTGCAGGTTGTTGAGGTGGCGCAGAAAATTCTTGGGAGCGGTGTTTTCATCCAGCCGCCGGATCAGGTAGGCAATTGCATTTAAAAATTGGGTCCTGTCGGCCACCGGCACATAGACGATCATCTCCTGGCCGGTTTCCTGAACGGTGCGCCGTATATGATTGGCCATGCCCTCGATCATTTCAAAGGTAAAGTAATCGGTGACCCCGTTGGCCCGCCCCGCAAGGTAGGCATAGGCCAGGTCCAGCAGGTTGTGCGAAGCGACCCCCAGGCGCACCGCTTTGATATTATCAGGCTGCATGGCAAACGCCACCATGCGCTTCCAGTTGGCATCGGTTTCCAGTTTGGTGTCGAACGGTGCCTGGGGCCAATCGAAAAGGGCGCTTTCCAAGCACTCCATCTCCATGTTGGCGCCCTTGACGATTCTGACTTTCACGGGGCAGCCGCCGTTTTCCACCCGCCGTCGGGCCCAGGCTGTCAGGTCTTCCAGGATGTGAAAAGAATCCGGCAGGTAGGCCTGCAGCGCCATCCCGGCGGTCGTCTGCTGGAATTCATCTCTATCCAGAGTGCGCCTGAAGGCGGCCGCCGTCATTTCCAGGTCCCGGTAGGCCTCCATGTCCAGATTGACGAATTTGCCGACCCGGGTGCCCTCACGGCCCTTGAAGAGCTGACCTGCGGCCGTGCGGTAAAGTTCGGACAGCCGTTCGGATAGAACGCCGACGCAGTGATCGAAGGCCAAGGGGTTTAGCTGGGAAAATATGGTCGATATTTTGATCGAGACATAATCGATGGCCGGGTTTTCGAGATCCTGGATGTACATGTTCAACCGGGACAGGGCTTCCTGTTCGCCCAAAACTTCCTCGCCGATATGGTTGATGTTGATGCGCAGGCCCTGGTGAGCTCTTTTATCAAGGAACGATCGCAGTTTGTCGGCTTCAGCGGGGATGATCAAGTGGCTGCTGTCCTGTCGCATTTTCTTGATCATCCAGGGTACGGCAAGCCGGGGCATAAAGCGCCCGAGGCCCATAAAAAGCAGAATTAATATCTTTTCCAGGGGCCCGAAGAAGGTCGGAATGCCGTAGCGTGACAGAATATAGTGGATCTGGTCCGCAATCCGCTCCGGATCTTTAGATCGAAAGCTCTGGTCGATTAATCGGGTCAGAATCACTTTGTCTTTGGGATTGGTGAACAGCCGCGCCAGCTTGGCATGGCGGGCTTTTTCCCGGGGAGTTTGCAGGTCATTGGCCCGTTGTTGCCACTGGGTGGCCAGCTTGACGGCTTCTTTGGCGATCTGATCGGTATCGTTCATGATTTAACGTGGGTGCGGCTTTTTCTGGGCTATACCGCTTGTCAAAAATAGCGTACGAAATACAGAAGGGTGGCATAAACGGTTGTAGATTAAGAGGTTCAGATAGGTTTGGATAACGGAACGTTTTTTTGACAACCGCTATAACGATATTCGAAACTAATGCAGGTTTAGGCGTTTGTCACGACGGTGAGGCAAGCTGTGCGGGGAACAGGCTAAGGCTGCATTGGAACTGGATCGGAAGGCCCGGCCGGACGCCGCAAAGATCGAAACAGAATCCGAGTAATTGTGGAAAAATAGCCTGGATTTGAAAAATAAAATGCCACCCTAAACGGCCAAGGAAACTCCCTGCAGATCATGATTGGCCCAGATGGGTGACATTTGTGGCCAATGTTCTTAGTGTGCCGTATTACCAAATCCGAAATACACAGCCCAACGTCGAATCATTCGCCGAGATAGGCTTTTTTGACCTGCTCGTTTTCGAGCAGGGCGGAGGCTTTGTCGGTTAACAAGATGCGGCCGGTTTCCATGACGAAGCCGGTGTTGGAAATGGTCAGGGCCATGTGGGCGTTTTGCTCGACTAAGAAGATGGTGACCCCGCTTTTGTTGATTTCCAGGATGGTTTCAAATATCTTCTCCACCAGTTTGGGGGCCAGGCCCAGGGAGGGTTCGTCCAGCAGCAGTAATTGGGGGCGGGACATCAGGGCGCGGCCGATGGCCAGCATTTGCTGCTCGCCGCCGCTCAAGGTGCCGCCCAGTTGGCCGAGGCGGTCTTTTAACACCGGGAACAGTTCGAAAACCCGCTCCCGATCCTTGGCAACCTCTTCTTTGTCCTTGCGCAGGAAGGCCCCCATCTCGAGGTTTTCCCCGGTGCTCATCTTGGGAAAAATCTGACGGCCTTCCGGGGTCTGGGACACTCCCCGGGCTGCCACCTGTTCGGGGCGCAGGTGCTGGATCGGATCGCCCTTGAAGCGTATTTCTCCCTCCGAGGCGCGCTCGACGCCGAAAATCGTCATCAGGGTGGTTGACTTGCCGGCGCCGTTGGCACCGATCAAGCAGGCGATCTCGCCCTGCTGGATGGCACAGGAGATCCCCTTTAAGGCATGAATGTTGCCGTAATAGGTGTGAACGTCGTTGAGCTCTAAAATTGGCTGTGGCATCTGTTTATTCCGTGTGTGCTTTTTCGTTGGTTTCGTGCAGTTCGCGCCGCCGTCTGGATGCCGGAATAAGCCCTTCCGGCTTGATAATCATCATGGTGGTCATAATGGCCCCGAAGGCCAGCATGCGGTAGGCCTCCAGGTCCCGGAAGACTTCCGGGGCCGCAATCAGGACGAAGGCCGCCACGACGATGCCGGGGATGCTGCCGACCCCGCCGAGCACCACGATGCAAAGGACGATGCAGGATTCCATAAACAGAAAGAAATTCGGGTTGGTGTAGCTCAACTTGGCCGCGAAAAAAGCCCCGGCGACCGAGGCAAAGGCCGCACCCAGGGCGTAGGCCAGCAGTTTGATCCAGGTCGTGGGAACCCCGGACAGCTCGGCGGCGACCTCATCTTCGCGGATGGCGATCCAGGCACGGCCGATGCGGGAATTGTCCAGCCGGCGCACCCCGATGATGGTCAGGATCGCGATAATAAAGATAAAATAATACAGGGCCGGCAGAGATTTCAGATAGTATGTCGCCCAGGTAAAGCCGCTGTCTTCGAAACTGGGAAAATACAGCGCCGGCCGCTTCATGCCGAACAGGCCGTTGGGGCCGGCGGTGAGCGAATCCCAGTTGTTGAGCACCAGGCGGACGATTTCACCGAAACCAAGGGTGACAATGGCCAGGTAGTCGCCGCACATCTTCAGGGTCGGATAGCCGATGATACAGCCCACGATCATGCCCAGCACAATGCCGATGGGCAAGGCGGCCCAAAAAGACAGCCCGAAGGTGAGGTTCAGCAGGGAATAGCTGTAGGCGCCGACGGCATAAAAGGCGATATAGCCCAGATCCAGCAGCCCGCACAAGCCGACGACAATGTTCAGTCCGAGCCCGAGGCAGACATAGATCAGGCAGGTGATCCCCACATCGATCATGTAGTTGTTGGCCACCAGGGGAAAGACGGCGGCCAGGACAATCAGTCCGCCCAGGGTGTATAATCTGGGAAATTGATCGAGCCAGGCCCCGGCGCGCTCGGTGAAAGGGACCTTCTGTACGGCGGTGGTCTTGCGGCTGCTGCGGATCAGCTTGACGATAAAATTAAAAACCAGGATGGCAACAAAAACCCCCAGGGTTTTGAACACCCGGCCCGGCTGGAAAGTAGGGGTTTTGAACCCGAGCATGGGAATAAACAAAATGGCCAGAAAAAAGGTATAGACGACGATTTTTTTCAGTTCTTGGCGTACCATCAGACGCGCACCTCCGCAGTCCCTTCACCCAGCAAACCGCTCGGCCTCAGGTATAAAACCAGGATCAAGACGGTAAATGTGGTAACATCCTTCCAGGCGCTGGGTAAAAAGGCCGCCCAGAATACCTCGATGCTGCCGATTATCAGGCCGCCGATCATGGCGCCGGGAATAGACCCGATGCCGCCCAATATGGCGGCGGCAAATGCTTTGATCATGAAAATAAATCCCATGTCGAATCGAACCGCACCGTAATACAAGCCCACCATTACGCCGGCGGCGGCCCCCAAGGCCGGGCCGATCATAAAGGTGATCCGGATGGTCAGGTCGATGTCGATCCCCAGGATGCGGGCCATGGTTTTGTTCTGGGCCGTCGCCCGCATGGCTTTGCCCAGACGGGTGCGGTGCACGAAAAGCTGCAGTGCGACCATGAGCGCGAAGGCCAGCAGAATGATGAATATCTGGCCGTTGGTAATGCGGGCGCCCAGGATTTCGAAACCCTCTATGCCGAACACCCGGGGATAGGCCCGATCCGACACCCCCTGGCTGAGCATCATGCCGTTTGACAAAAAAATCGACATGCCCAGGGCGCTCAAGAGGGCCGCCAGCCGGGAGGACGTGCGCAGCGGTTTGTAGGCCACGTGTTCGACCGCCACCCCTAAGACGGCGACATAGGCCATGGCCATCCCGAAGACGATGATCATGGTGAGGACAAAATGAGATTCCACAAAACCGAACTGCTGCAGGGCAGTCAGAACGATGACGCCGATAAAGGCCCCGGCCGTAAACAGCTCACCATGGGCAAAATTGATCAGTTCGATGATGCCGTAAACCATGGTGTAGCCCAGGGCGATCAGAGCGTATATGCTGCCCAGAAATATGGCGTTGACAAATTGCTGTAGTAAAAAAGCAGACAAATCCATTTAGTTAAATTTCCTTAATTAGCGCAGAATGCCTGGATTCAATTTGCAGGCTTTGGCACGGAATATCGATGATAGAATTCGGAATGCGGAAGTGGGAAGTCGGCATTCTTGCAGGAGCGACTTTCCGCATTCCCCATTCCACCTTCCGAATTCGTGCAACTCCGCCCTCTGGTTTCAGTCTTCCGTCCTCTGTCTTCCGTCCTCCGTCTTCCGTCCTCTGTCCTCCGTCCTCCGTCTTCTGTCCTCTGACCTCTGTCGTCTGATAATAAGGCCGGGCGCCAGTGGCACCCGGCCCGTTATTTTATTATAAGTCTTTGCCGGTCAACGGATCCCAGTAGGGCACAAACTGGTTGTCTTTGACGATCCAGACAATGTGAGCCAGCTTGCGATCACCATGTTCGTCGAACTTGATGTCGCCGCTCACGCCCGGCCAGGTGTTGCCGCGCAGGGTTTTCTGCAGGGGATCGGCCTTGGTCGTACCGGCTTTTTCAACGGCGGCCAGGGCCATCATGGCCGCATCATAGGCGTAATAGGCATAGGAGCCGACCGCTTTGGCCTTCCACATGGCTTTATAGGTTTTTACAAATTGTCTTCTTTCCGGCGTGTCCGGCGCCTGGGCGAACGTCAAGTACATGCCCTCGGCGGTATCGCCGGCAACTTCCAAAAAGACGGGGTGGAATACGGCATCTTCACTGATGAGGGTGGTGTCGAAGCCGAGCTTGCGCGCCTGGGGCACCATCTTGGAGCCTTCGGGCTGGTAAACACTGAGGTAAACGGCGTCGGGATTGATCCTTTTCAGTTTGGTCAGAATTGCAGTAAAGTCACTGTCCCCGGGGGTGATATGCTCGTGGGCAATAATTTTGACCTTGCCGGTTTCCTTGGCAAACTTTTTAATATTGGCGGTCAGCCCGGCCGTGTAGGTTTGCTTGTCGTCGACCAGGGCCAGGGTTTTGATCTTCAGTTTCTTTTCTAAAAACTGAACCGTAGACCAGGCCTGAACATCATCCCGGGGAGGCATACGGAAGAAGTATTTGTAGCCTTTGGCGGTCAGACGCTCGTTGGTCGAAGCAGGAGTGATCTGGACGATCTGCGCATCCATCAACGGAATCTGCGCCGGTTCGGTAGCCGAAGAGCAGTAGGCCCCGATGACCACATTGACTTCGCTGTTGATATGTTTGTTGGCCGCCATGGTGGCCTTGCCGCCGTCGCAGGCGCTGTCACCGGGAAGCACCTCGACCTTGTCATAGCCTTTGAGAGGCCCGTATACAGCTACCGCCGTTTTGACACCCTGCAAGATGTCCGTGCCGTCCTGGGCGTATGGTCCCGTCAACGGGCTCAAGGTGCCGATTCGCAGGGTTTTGGCCGCGGCCATTCCCTGAAATCCCAGAATCAAGGCGAAACATAAAACGAAAATTCCAACTTTTTTCATGATGCTACCTCCTTTTTTCGCTGTTCGGATTTAAGGTTAGCCCATCCACATTGGAATGGGGACAGGTTGTTATAACCACGAAATAAAGCTTCGAAACCGAGACCTATTTTTGGGATTTGGCTCCGGTTCCCAGATAGGCTTCGATGACGGCTTCGTTTTGCTGGATTTCTTTGGGGGTCCCCTCCGCAATCTTCTGGCCGTAGTCCAGCACCGTCACAAGTTCGGAGATCCCCATGACCAGCCGCATGTCGTGCTCAACTAAGAAGATGGTCAGACCGGTGTCGCGCAGCCTGATGATCAGCTCCATCAGCTCGGCCGTTTCCTTGGGATTCATCCCGGCCGCCGGTTCATCCAACAGCAGTACCTGCGGCATTGTGGCCAGGGCCCGGGCAATCTCCAGTCGTCGTTGTCCGCCATAAGGCAGGTTGGAGGCGTAGTCATTCTGATAGTCGATCAACCCCATAAAATCCAACAGTTCCTGGGATTTGGCGGTAACCTCCTTTTCTTCACGCTTTTCAAAGGCGGTTTTCAGCAGGGCCCTGACGGGGCCGCTTTTGGTCCTGCAGTGCATACCGACTTGAACATTTTCCAGCACCGTCATCGATTTAAACAGGCGGATATTTTGGAAAGTCCTGGCGATACCCTGGGCAATGATGCGGTTGCTCCTCAAGCCGTTCAGTTCATTGCCGTCGTAGGAAATGCTGCCCTCAGTGGGCGGATAGACCCCGGTGATCATGTTGAAGACCGTGGTTTTGCCGGCGCCATTGGGGCCGATCAGGCTCAAGATTATGCCTTCCGGCACCTGAAGATCCAGGTTGTTGACCGCCAGGAGGCCGCCAAATCGTTTCGAAACGTTTTCAAGTCTCAGTTCAGCCATAAGAATCAAACCATCTCGGGTGCCACGTTCTCAGTGGACAAAATCCAGGTGAATTTGGCAATATTATGTTTTTAACCAAGGACTTACACACAGGCCTTCGACGTCGTTGACGGAGATGGAGATATCACCGACTCCGACGATAAAACGTTCTTATAACCATTTATCCGCCCGAATGTCAACTTACTTTCCAAATTCCGCCGGGTCCCGTCCATTTATTGCAAAAATCGCGGCCGGGCGGCAAATTCTTTCACGCCAAGACACAAAGGCACCAAGGCTTCGATGTATTTGTTTGGGTCCGGGCGTTTTCGGATCGAAATTAAGGCCTGGCCCTGCCGGATTCCGATGGGGAAACACTTGTAGATTGGGAGGGTCTGGCAACAGTGTTGTTTCTCAGGGGTTTAAACCAGCCCGCCTTCGCTGAGGGGCTTGTTTTCCAGAATCCGATTTGGTCCGAAAACGGACAAGTCCAGCGAAACCGGAAGCCCGAGAATAAGCTCGGCCATGTAGCGGCCGACCGCCGGGGCTTGCTGCAGGCCGTGGCCGGAAAAACCGTTGGCCAAAAACAAGCCTTCGACCTCAGGCCATTCGCCCAGGATGGCATTGCCGTCCAGGGTGTTGACGGCATACAGGCCGGCCCATCCCCGCACCAGTTTGAGGCGATCGAAAGCCGGCACAAATTCGGCCAGCTCGGGCCAGAGGATCTCCATGAAGCGTTTCTCATCCCAGCTGAATTGAAACCCGGCGGGATCCTCCCCCATGGACTTACCTAGCAGGACGACACCGCCGGTTTCGGTGCGAAAAAACAATCCCGAGGGCAACACGGTCAGGGGAAGGGGGGTCGGCGGTTTGACCGCCGTGTCCAGAACGAATGCCTGGCGCTTGATCGGCACGACCGGCAGGGTCACACCGGCAGTCGCGGCTATTTGCGCAGCCCAGGCGCCCGTGCAGTTGATTATATAGCGGGCTTCGAGGTTTTCTGCGGAAGCCAACTTGACGCCGCTGACCCGGCCGCTGCGGGTTGTTATCGCCACGACGTCGCCTTTGAGGTACTCAGCCCCCAGGGATCTGGCCTTGGCCTTGTATCCCATCAAAGCAGCATAGGCGTCAAAGTGTCCGTCATCGAGGCCGTAGGTTCCGCCTGTGAAGCTGGTCGTATCGTACAGCGGAAAAGCTTCTGCAATTTTCGCAGGCAGCCACCACTGGACCCGGCATCCCAGGCTCTTCTGAAGATCGAAGGCGCGCCTGGCATCAGCCTCATTGTCAACATCCACCAGGAAGAGATTGCCCTGGCGCTGGTAGTAGATTTTCGGCTTGTTGCCGTCGACCATCATCTCGTCTTCGAAGCCGTCCAGAACCTCGAACGTGTACTGGGAAATCTGAATGTTCTCTTTGAGGCTGAATTGGATGCGAACATTGCTCATGGAAAGCGTGGTTGAAGCTCTTTCATAGGTCGGATCCCGTTCGATCACGGCCAGTTTGAGGGTCGGGTCTTCTCTGGTCAGATAGTAGGCCGCGGCGCTGCCCATTATGCCGCCGCCTATAATTATTATGTCATACGTCTTCATGGTTATAGACCTTGCGGTGCAATTTTTCCAATCTGTAGCAAACTATCACAAGATATCAGATGACCCCCCTTCGCCTGGCAGGCTTCGGGGGGCAGGCACAAAACAGATGACAGATAAACGACAGTCCAGAACGGAGCGTCGTCAGGGCAATCTGTCCTCTGTCATCTGTCATCCGTCATCTGCCCTCTGGCATCTGTCTATCTGTAGTCAGAGTGACAGCCACGTGCCGATGCCCGCATCCTTTGCTTTCTGGAATATCAGCGGCGCCACCGCCATGTCGTCCAGGGCCAGACCCAGATTGGCGGTCATGGTGCGTTGAGCAGGTGCCTGACGTCCCGGTTTTTGTCCGCAGGCAAGTTCTCCCAGGTCGGCGTGCAGCTCCGGAATATCCTGAAAATATCCGGCCTGCTGAGAGGCCCGAAACTGATTGGTGTCATCGGTGCAGAAAAGGTCCACCGCTTGCATGGCCGCCGACTGCCAGTAGGTGTCGTAGTCAACCAGGGAGGCAAAGGCGCCTTCATCCAGCCAACCCGGTTCAATGGTGGCATGGGGCGGTTTGGTCATCGGTCCGGCCGTTACGACGATGTCGCAGCCTGTCACGGCTTCCCGGGGGGTGTCAACGGGGACAACCTCGAGATCGAAGCTGGTGCTGATGTCCTTGACATACTGCTCGCGGGCCTCCGGGTAAAGGTCATAAGCCATGATCTTCTTGAGGGGAAACACCACCTTCAAGGCCTCTACGTGGCTGCGGCCCTGGACGCCGCAACCAAGCATTCCCATCACGTTCGAATCCGACCGGGCCAGGTGGCGGGCGGAAATCGCCGAGGCAGCCCCGGTCCGCTTGGCCGTCATCCAGACGCCGTCCATGACTGCCAGCGGCAGGCCGGTTTGCACATCGTTGAAAATCAGCAAACCCGAGATGTAGGGCAGGCCCCGGGCGGGATTTTCCGGAAAGGCGCTGACCCATTTGATCCCTGCCGACTTCAGATCGGGAATCGAGGCCGGCATGGCATGCATGAAAGCGCCGCCTGGCCCGGGGTGAATTCCGGGTTTCGGCGGCATCTCGGTCCGTCCTTCGCCCTTGGCGACAAACATTTTTTCCACTGAAGCGATGATTTCGGACATCGTCAGGCCGACATCAACGACATCCTGATAAGAAAGGTAGAGCAGGCGATTTTCTTGCATGATTCCTCCGGTGGCATTTAGACTTGATCCAGGCGATAAGATCCGTTAGATACAGCCTGCTTCGATCTGCAGACCGGTTGGCATGTTTGAAATAGCTCTTAATCGTTATACGCGGCATGTTCTCATGTTGGGAGATCCGGCCAACGGAATACATTTATGACAACCGGTATCATGCGGTATAACGACAGTTGCACACACCTGTCAAGGGCATACAAAAGGAGAATCCCTCAATGGTTGATATATACCGATTCCTGGCAGAAAATAATATCGCCTACGAGCGCCACGACCACCCGGCCGTGTATACGGTGGCCGAGGCCGAGCTCCTGGTGCCGCCACTGCCGGCCGTCAAAACCAAGAATTTGTTCTTGCGCGATAAAAAGGGGCGGCGGCACTTTCTGGTGGCTGTTCCGGCCCGTAAGCGGGTGAATATAAAAGCCCTGGGTGCTTTAATCGGCAGCGGTCATCTGAGTTTTGGTTCGCCGCAGCGGCTCAAGAAATATCTGGGGGTCGATCCGGGTTCGGTTACGGTATTGGCAACGATCAATGATCCTGATCAGGCTGTTGAGTTGATTTTTGATGAGATCCTGTGGTTGGAGGAGGTCTTTCAGTTTCACCCGCTGGTCAACACCAGCACCCTGTTGATCACGCGCGAGAACTTGCTGCGCTATTTTAAACTGACCGGGCACGATGTGCGGCGGGTGGATGTGCCGTCGCCGGATTGATCGGGTGTGGGGTATATCAGGAGTCCACAGATGCCCGTATAAATTAGATTAAGGGTCAGGTTTGAATAAGGTGTCAGGTGTCGGGTTTCAGGTGTCAGGAAAGGCCTTAAGTCCGATAAATTGTATCCTACAGCCCAAATTCGAGATAATTAGCCTATGAAAAATGCCAGCCGCAGCCGCGGCGAAGTCCGCTGTCGACGTGCAGGTCAGCCGTCACTCGAACACTGACACCCGACACCTGAAACCTGATATAATAAGGATTTATGTTAGAAAGGAATATGCGGATCTGGATGAGTAATCGATCGAAAACCGGCAAAGAACTATATTCCGATACTTCTAATCCGGTCGAGGCGGCTGATGATTTCGGTGACGCGGATTCCGTACTTTTCGTTTTGAATGACGACCTCGCCCCTGGCGATCAGCGTATCATTGGCGAGGATGTCCACCGGTTCACCTTCTAGTTTGATCAGCTTGACTGCAGAGCCCGGGGCGAGGTTGAGCAAATCCTGGATCTGAATTTTAGCCCGGCCCAGTTCGACTTTAATTTCCAGAGGTATATCCAGCAATAAACCCAGATCGACATCTTCGTAGGATTTCGGTTCCGACGCCGTGTGCGGGTGGGCTGCCGGCTCGGCTGCCGAGGGCGGGGCTTGCGGTTCCGGTGAAGCCGCTGCTTTGGCTTCGGCAAAAAACGCATCTATGTCGGATTGGCTTGTAAGTTCGGAAGTCGATTCCGATTCGCCGGTTTGCATATCCTGGGAATTTTCTTCGTCGGCCGCTCCCTCGTCCTCAGTGGGGGACTCATCATTTACCGAATAATGGATTTCTTTGCCCCCTTGCGCGGCTAGCTGGGAAAGCTCACAAAATTTAACGCCGACTTCCGCAAAGATAATGTTATGATTGCATTTGAAAGCGAAGCGCTCATATTTTTCCATATTGAGCGTTTCGATTTTAAAGTCCGTCCCGGTGGTAAAAGAAGGCGTGGAAAGAACACAGGCTAATCCTGCGTCGGTAAACGACGACTTCAAATTGCCGCCGACAATGTTGCCCACCTCACCCAGCATGTCCCGGATTTCTTCATCCCCCTCGATCTCGTCGACTCCCATTCCGAGCATTTCGGACGCCATTTCCAGTGCGAACGCTTCGCTTACGTGGATGCTGACCATCCCGGTGACATCGCCGGCAAAACTGACAGATCCCACGTTGCGAATGCCTTCCAGGCTGTCTGAGGTGACTGAGTCGACGGGCTCGAGCGTCACTGAGAACATGGTGTCAAAAACATCGATTGTCGATTCGGCGACCTGAGCATTAATGTCCAGAGCGTTGATTTTGTCAACATCCACATTTGGTGGTTGCCCCTGGTTATCCGGGCTCGCCAGCCGGACATCGTCCCCGGCGCCAGGTTGCTCTTTGATGCTGACCTCGACAATGATCCAGTTGTGTTGATACGAAAAAACGAATCGTTCGAACCGGTCCGTGTTCAAGGATTTGATGGTGAAATCGCCCCCGTAGGTCATTGAAGGTGTCGAGAGCACACAGGTGAAGCCGGCATCATTTAATGCGGATTTGAGGTTGCCGCCGACAATGTTGCTGATTTCAGACAGCAGGTCCCTTGTTTCCCCATCGTCTTCGAGTTCTTCGGGCTCTATTTCGAGCATTGTTGCGGTCATCAGACGCGCAAAATCGGGTGTTGCCTGGATGTTTAAAGTTCCGGCGACATTGCCGGCGAAGTTTACGGCGGCGACTATCCGGCCGGAATCGCCGGTGTCCTGTGATTCGGATTCGGAATGTTCGATTGACATCGATACCATGGTGTCGAAAACCTCGACCATGGAATCAATGACTTGGGAGGCGATATCAAATTGTTCTATATTGCTCATGCAGCGTTCCGATAATGTTCCGAATGCCCGTTTGAAGGACAAGCCGCTCCGGTTCGACTGTATACTGAAGTTGTCCTTCCGCTGAAAATAGCCTATCATGCTAGCAGATGGGTCAGAAAAGGTGAGAACGCAATATCTATTCCATATATTTTGAATGAATCCGAACGAAGGCGGCAATCGTTCAAATCCTGTGATTTTAACAATATTTTAAGATATTTATTGTACACTCTGTAATACATCAGCAAGCTGGAGATTACTTCCGTCAACAACAGGGGCCTGCAAAACTGATTATGTTGGCCGCCGGTGTGTTGAGGATATGACGCTTGCGGCCGTTCAAGGGTCGGCGATTCAAAGGTTCAGGGGCAAGTAGTCTAAACGTTAACGTGTTGGGGGGGCTTGTCCACCTGTATTTGGTTGGTTCAGAAGGAAAAGCAATACCTGATGTCAGCGCGTTAGTACTTCTCAGTCGTTATATCCCCATAATCCTGAGATTCGATCCCGGAGTCCCTTGAGACGACGACTGCAAGCCTGGAACCGGACACCAGGGCCTTTACTATTGAGTGCTATAAAACTTAATGATAGCGTCGACCGGCAACCTTGAAATCCTGAATCCCATCTGCGGAGCAGACAATGATTGGCATCATGGCCGACAGTCACGGACAGGCTGAGGAAATTCACCGTGCCCTCGAAATATTTGCCGATGCGGGCTGCCGTACTGTCTATCATCTCGGTGATGTCTGCGATTCCACCCGTCCCGCGACGGCCGAAGCCTGCCTGCGGCTCTTGCAGGATTGGGGTGTGAAAGCCATCAAGGGCAACAATGATCACACGATTGTCGCCAATTATACCGGCAGAAAGGATTCTCCGATAGCCCCGGACGTGTTGCAGGCCTACAGCCGGCTGGACCTGGCCAAATATTTCCAGAAGGCAATTTTTATCCACTCACTGCCCTTTGTCGCGGAGTTGGGCTTGTCCAGTATGATCGGGATATTCGGACCGGAAGAGATTCGCCGATTCTGCCGCCAGTATTCCGAGCATATATTATTCCGGGGACACAGCCATAATCCGGAAGTCGCCTGGTTGCAGGGCGGCAGGGTCAACGTCGTGCCGCTGTCTGCCGGTGTCCGATTTGATTTGTCGAGATGTATCCCCTGCGCGGTGACCTGCGGTGCGCTGACGCGGGGATATTGTATGCTCTGGGATCCGGGCGAAAACTTCATTGAATGTGTTTCGTTTCGTTGAACTCATGTCTGGAAAAAATCGAAGCGTGAGCCGCCGAAGGTCGAGAATCTGAAAAGAAAGATTGATCACGAAAATGCGAAAGGACGAAAACACGAAAAGGATGCAAAATAAATTTCATACTTTCTAAATTTCGTGTTTTCGTGATGAAATTCAAATCAGGCGTTGCATACAAGCGCCGCCGCTGGCTGCAAGTGTATTGTTTGATCGTAGAAGAAACTAATGAACATCGAACTCGCCAGAGGCGGACAAGCATCGAACGTCCAACATCGAACATCTAATGTATTCTGTCTGGTTTATTATAAAGACTGAGTAAAGCGATTCCACCCTTCGACATTCTGCGGTTCGATATTCGATATTCTGCGGTTCGTTTTAAATGTAGTTTCATATTAGGTATCAGAAGGACAATTAAGGCTCTCAATGGAACTATTTGCCTAGCTCTTCTTCCCGCAGCTTTTTTTTCAGAATTTTACCGACATCGGATTTGGGAAGACTTTTTCTAAATTCGAATTGGGTCGGAATTTTAAAGTCGGCCAGCCGGTTCTGACAGTATTGGATCAACTCCTCGACAGCAACCGGAGGGTCTTTCACCGTCACCACGAACACTTTTACCTGTTCCCCTCGGGTCGGATGGGGAATGCCGATGGCGCAAACCTCTTTGATTTTGGGGTGACCGTAGAGTACTTCCTCGATTTCGCGCGGGTAGACATTATGACCTGCGGATATGACCATATCCTTCTTCCGGTCCACGATGTAAAAGTATCCGTCTTCATCCATACGGGCGATATCGCCGGTGAACAGCCAGCCCTTTTTGAGGGCTCCGGCGGTTTCCTGCGGATTTTTCCAGTAGCCTCTCATTACCTGAGGGCCCCTGACCAGCAATTCCCCGGGTTGCCCCACCGGGACATCGGTTGTCCCTTTTTCGAGATCGACAATGCGGCAGTCGGTATCCGGAAAGGGCAGCCCGACACTGCCGACCTTGCGCACCCCGTTGAAGGGATTTGCATGGGTAATGGGTGCGGCTTCGGTCAAACCGAATCCTTCCGAAATCGCAGCGCTGGTTAATCCTTCAAATTTTTTAATCACGTCCACGGGCAGCGGAGCACTGCCGGAAAAACAGCCTTTGATGCTTTTCAGCGAGATTTTGCCGATATCAGGATGATTGAGCAAGTCGATATACATGGTCGGAACCAGGGGGGCAAAGGTGGGGCGGTATTTGCGAATTGCGGTCAGCAATTCATCCGGCCGGGGATTGGGGATCAGGATGTTGGTCCAACCGGCGAAAACCGCATTGTTCATGGCGCAGGTCAGCCCGAAAGAATGATAGAAGGGAAGGGCGCCCAGTATGACTTCCTCCTTGCCGGCGAATTGGGGAAACCAGGCATCTATTTGCTGGGTCTGAAAGCTCAAATTGGCGTGGCTTAGGACGACACCCTTGGATATGCCGGTGGTGCCCCCTGTGTATTGAATCATGGCGGCATCATCCAAGGATAGATCGGTGCGACGATATTCTTCTGGATAGTTGGCCAGCACATCTTTCCAGCGGTAGACATTCTCGGCCGGCTGAACACGAGCGGTCAGGCCCTGTCTGCCGGCGGCCAGGGGGAATAGCAGGCTTCGGGCCAGGGGGAGATAGTCGCCCAAGGAGGTATGGATAATCTGCTGGAGTCCGGTTTGGGACCTCAGCGCGACCGCCCGGTTAACCAGAAGATCCAGGGTGATCAACCCGACGGCACCCGAATCCTGAAACTGAAATAAAAGTTCGCGGTCGGTTTGCCGGGGATTGCACATGACGGCAACGGCACCAATTTTGAGTACAGCGTAATAGCTGACGACGCAGGGTATCACATTCGGCAGGAGGATGGCGACGCGATCCCCCCTGCCAACCCCCATTGCGCTCAAACAGGCTGCAAAACGGCTGGTCATCTGATTTAGACGACGGTAGGTGATTTTGAACCCCTCACAAATAAGAGCGGTTCTTTCCGGATAGCGGCGCGCTGAGATATCGAGGTAATCGGGCAGGGTATTCTGCTGATAGTCAATGCTTGCGGGCACGCCTCTCTCGTAATGCGCCAGCCACGGTTTTTCTGCGTATTTGATTTGAACTGCCATTCATCCCCCTTTGGGGGCATCATAGTTTATTGGTCGCCGGAATTTTTGAAAAGCGGTATAAAAGGGAAACAAACCGCTCACCGATCCCTTGCGGCCTCTGGCGCCAGCGGCAAAAGGAACTCGCATTTTTACTGTCCCGGAGCGAACTCCTCCAGGATCTCTCCATCGGTGTTTAGTATGAAAATTAAAAAGCCGTGCTGGGCGGCGTCTTTTGCCAATTCCCCAAACAGGATCGCCTGGGCTTCGTATTTCTTGCCTTTCTCGGTTATCAATTTTCCGATAGCCTGCTGGGCATCACCCTTTTCGTAAAAGGCAGGGATAAAGGCAACATCTCTTTTATCATCATGCTGCCCAAGGTATTGCTCGTCTCCGCCGGGATTCTGGACAACCACCCAGATCCAGGTGTTCGAGGTAATTTTTGGTGGCATTATCTGCTTCCTTTCTTAGCGGTCGGCAATTTATAGGTTCATTGAGCGGTTCCTTGCGCCGGAACTAGATATTTGGCGTCATTCGTTTAGATCGGTTTGAATTCCCAGGGCGGCCTCTCGATTTCTACCGATCCCGCATCCGAGCCCTGGAAGTCGACCGTGGCGACGGATTCGCACATCTGCCTGATTTTTTTCAGCACCGGCAGATGCAGTCGGTGATTCCGGTAGCGCTCCAGGGTTTCCGGATTTGCGAATAGGGATACCAGGGCAAAATCATGGGACCTATCCGACCCGGTGATATCGCGGCCAAATTCGTAGGAATGAATTTCGGGAATCCTGTTGGGCAGGTCGTCCAGCATCTTCTCGAGCTCTTCGATATCCGTGTCCGACACGCCGGGTTTAAATTTCAACAGTACGACATGGTTCAGCATGGGTTTATTCCTTTCTGACGGCAGCCAGAGCGTTTGTCAAAATGACGGTCCCATAGGGGCAGTATTCCGGGCTCTCTCAGAGGCGATGCGAATCGCCGATATCGCCTTTTGCAAACGCTCGTAATATTTATTTTCATATTTCTGACAATCGGTATATTCGGACAGTGATATTCTAGTGGTGTCTGAAATCAATTGCGTACCGGCAAACCTGGCTGTTGATCATTGAGTAAGCAATAATGTTGAATTGGTCAATGATAATATGGTGATTGAAATTGTTAAAATCAAAGAGGCTGACAGACGTGACATCCCGGTTCAAATTCTAAAATAAATATTTTGGGACGCAATAGCAGCACTGCTCAGGGAATACCAGTGGAAGATGGCCGGTGTGGGTGCTGCCAGCCTTATGCAAGGAAATAAGTTCGATACAGAAATGGCTGCACAGGGATTGCATGGCAGGCAGCTGAGGCAATAGTTCGGGAAAACGGAAAGCCAGTCAAAGCTCAATCGCGGCGATCCGGCTATGATTCATTTTTGTCTCCAGTGGTTTTGCCGGCCTCCTTGCGTTGCCAGTCGATTTGGTTTTTGATTTCACTGAGGATAAAGGAACTTTTTAAGCTTTTAGCAATGATATCGTCGCTGGGAACCACGCCGCTGGTCTTATGAATAAACTTTTTTATTACCTGAAGGGCTTGCGGAATGTTTTTCTGAAAGATGCCGGCTCTGGCAAGAACATTTGCGGCCGGGCCGGTCATTAAATTCAGGGTCAAAACAGGATCCTGAGAATCAATTTGCTCCTCCTGGGCTTTATCGCCTTCATTTTTTAGCTGATATTTGACCTGGTTGCCGACTTCATTGAGAATGAAATAGGACTTTAGCATCTCCGCGATTTCGTCCTGGGAGGGCTCTATTCCTGTGTTCCACTTGACATACCTTATGATGGTCAGCATAGCGTCTTTGACGCTATCCTCGATGCGAACAAATTCATCCAAATCAAATTCCTCTGCGATCAGAACGTTACTATAAAAAATATAAAAATTTTAGATAGTTGTCAAGTATGAACTCCACCATTTCGTCTCAAGATTATAGACAGATCGGTGGCATCAGAAACGGCCTCGTTCTGGGCGGTTCTGCCGCGGGGAAAGACCTGCGTCCGGCTGCGGATGGGATTGAAAAGAAAGACGGACGCAGGTAATCACCGTTCGGACCTGGTAAGAGGGCCAACAGCCGGGCTGGCTCGGGCCGCTATCCTTTTGAGACAATCGGCTCAACGAACTGCGATTCCGTATCCCAGGGAAAAAGGATCCAGGTGTCCTGACTGACTTCGGTAATGAAGGTGTCAACAACGGGTCGTCCGGCGGGTTTGGCATAAACGGTGGCAAAATGAGCCTTGGGGAGCAGGTCCTTGACGACGCGGGCCGTGTTGCCGGTGTCCACCAGGTCGTCGATCAACAGCCAGTCCTCGCTGTCGCTTTGCGGGGATTTCAATACATGGGGGTCACCTTGCTGCTGGAAGTCATAGCTGGATATGCAGACGGTGTCCACCAGACGGATTTCCAGTTCCCGTGCGATGATCGAGGCCGGCACCAGCCCTCCCCGGGTGATGGCGACGATTCCTTTCCAGGATTTCATTTCCACCAATCTCCAGGCCAGTGCTTTTGAATCCCGATGGAGTTGTTCCCAGGAGATCGGATAGGTTTTGTGGTATCGCTCTTCGTCATGGGGCATTTTTTTTCCCTTCGTTGCAGTGGTTAGTTGGCAATAAACAGATGACAGAATACAGAAAACAGGTGACTGATGTCAGAAAACTGATGACGGATACCGGTAACCAGGAACTAGGAACCAGCGACCAATAACCAGTAACCAGTGACCAGCGACCAGTAGCCAGCAACCAGAGGCCAGCGACCAGTATTCAGCGGCCGGCCACCTATTTGGTTCCGAAGATTTTATCTCCGGCGTCACCCAGACCCGGTAAAATATAACCGATATCATTAAGTTTTTCGTCAATTGCGGCTACCCAGACCTCCACATCGGGGTGGGCGGCGGTCAGTTTTTCGATTCCCTCCGGCGCGGCCACCATGAAAATACCTTTTATCTGCCTGCAGCCGGATTCTTTGATCAGATCGATGGTCGCGATCAGCGAGCCGCCCGTCGCCAGCATGGGATCAAGTATCAAGGCGATCCGTTCGTCCATGGCGCTGGTCATTTTGACATAGTACCTGACCGGTTCGAGCGTATCCTCATTGCGGTAAAGCCCTACCACGCTTACCCTGGCAGACGGGATCAGGTCCAGCACACCGGGCATCATGCCCAAACCGGCCCGTAGTATAGGCACAACGGTAATCTTTTTGCCCTTGATTTTTTCGACCTGAACGTCTCCGGCCCAACCCCGAATGGTTTTTGTTTCCGTTTCCAGGTCTTTGGTCGCTTCGTAGGTCAAAAGGGTGGCCAACTCTGAGGCAAGGTCCCGGAAATCTTTAGTGCTTACATTGTCTTCCCTCATTAAGGCGAGTTTGTGTTTGATCAGCGGATGATCCACGACATTTACGGTCACGGCGACCTCCTTTTATGATGGTGATTTGGGGTAACAGAAACGATAGCAAATGACTGCTCAACGGGCGCGACGCGAATTTCAGCAACCGCCTTTATTCATCCCGGGCAGGAAGTGTTCCGCGGCGGTCGCTGCCAGTCATATTCAAAATAGGTGGAGCTGTCAAGATGATTAAAGGGGGTCTTGGAATCGATCTGATGGGGACGGTGGCGCTGCCAACCGCAGTCTGGATAAAAGGATGGGTTTGCAGATCAGGAGTCTGGCTCGGTTGGGAGCGGTATTGCAGATCTCGGGTGGGATAGCTGTGCCGGGCGCTGGATCCGTTTGTCAAACAACTTGATTTTAACGATCCGCCGCTTCTCCCATATCGGTATTTCGCGGCGGATTCCGGACGGATTTCTGTCGATCCGCGGCACTGTATTAAAGAGTTCGTTCAGGAAATTCACCGATGGGTCGTTTGAAGGTGTAGGCGGCGGGTTCCATGATAAGGGCGTCCAGGGCTTCACCGGAATTGCCACCCAACAGCGAAAACGGAAGCGTTATGACGTAAAAGACAGATCCGACGGCAGTTGCCACAATCCCGATCGGCCGAATAATTACAACATCAAAAATCATCATACCGCCGCTGGGAGCCTGCCTTTCGAAGAATTCCTCCGCCTGAGCGGTGGAAGCCAGCGGAGCGATCAGCAACATTGTAATCATGAAAACGACCAGGGCATTTTTGGCAATACGAAACATTATTTTCCTCCACGCTTGAAAAAAGTTTTTTGCTTGGAATAGAATTTTCGGTCTGTTATGGTTGGATTGATTGGATGTTAGGGCAGTGCTCTGATACATTTCGATCCAACTAAAGGTAATTATAACGCTTTTTCGTTGTAAATTTCAATAAAATTGTTAGAACTGCCCATCCCCCGCCCGCCCTGACGGTAATCCCTGGTGCTTGTATTCCGTTGCTATGGCCATGATCAAGCGCTAACGGCGGTCATCGATATGTTCCATTCGCCAGTCCGGCCAAGCGGAAACAAGACCGCGTCTTACAGTCCGGATTATTGCTGAACATGTAGACCGGCCCTCGTGTTTTTTGGCGATGCGGGTGGTGATCGGTCCTAATTGAACGTCTTGGAATTTTTACAACTTTATGAAGCCAAACACAGGGTACATAGAAGTGGCGGTTGCCGTTCCGGTCTTCCAGACGTTTACTTACAGCGTTCCCGACTCTCTGGCGGAGTTTGCATCCAGCGGTAAACGCGTGCTAATCCCCTTTGGACGCCGCAGGATTACCGGATATATACTGGGTCCCAGCCCGAGTTTTGATCATAAAGAAGTCAAGGCGGTGATGGATATTTTGGATGACCGGCCGCTGTTTCCGGCTGCCATGGTGCCCTTTTTCAGATGGGTCTCCGAATACTATAAATACCCTCTCGGTGAAGTCGTAAAAAATGCCCTGCCCGGTGGACTGAATATTCGTGATTACGTTTGGGTATCCCTGACGGCCGGCGGTCAAGCTGCCCTGGATGGAGGGGGATTAAGCCCGATCGCCCAACAGGTCCTCGGTTACCTGCGGGCCGGGCCCTGCCGGGCGAAAGGGCTGCATAAAAAAATTGAGCAAAGCATCCCGGAAGCGCTGTTTTACTCCCTTGAACAGCAGGGCTTGATCCTAAGGGAGCGCAAATTGAGCAGGGCTGCGGCGCGAGCCCGGCTCGAACCCTATGCGCGATTGGCAGACGACCGTCCGGTCGGCGCCAAGCTTTCCCGGTCCAGGGCGAAGATTATGGAAGTGTTAACTGCTTCGGGGGAAATTTCCGTTAAACGACTCAAAAAAGTCGTTCCGACTGCCGCGGCACTGATCAAGCACCTCGAAAAAGACGGACACCTCTCCATCCATTACAAAAGACGATACCGGGATCCTTTCGGCGAATCCATTACACCTGACGCCGCGCTCGCTTTAAACAGCGAACAGGCCGACGCCTTTTCCGGCATTTGCGGTCGTATTGCTAAAGGGTACAAATCCTTTCTTTTAAGGGGTGTCACCGGAAGCGGAAAAACCGAAGTCTATCTGCAGGTTGCCGGCGAGGTATTAAAGCGCGGCGCCGGCGTTTTGGTGCTGGTGCCCGAAATTGCACTGATCACCCAAATGGAAAGGCGCTTTCGCGCCCGCTTCGGTGAATGTGTCGGTGTGCTTCACAGCGGGCTATCCGCCGGTGAGCGCTACGACCAATGGACCCGGATCATGGAAGGCGAAGCCAAGATTGTCATCGGGGCACGCTCGGCCATCTTTGCGCCGCTGGAAAACATCGGCGTTATCGTTGTCGACGAAGAACACGACTCATCCTACAAGCAGGAAGGCAAGCTGCGCTACAATGCCCGGGACCTTGCCGTTGTCAGGGCCCGGCAAAATGACTGTCCGGCGGTGCTTGGTTCGGCAACGCCGTCGATCCAATCGTACCACAATGCCGTGACCGGAAAATTCAGCGAACTGATATTGGCCAAGCGGGTCGAACAGCGCACCCTGCCCGAGATCCGCATTGTAGATCTGCGCACCACCAGGGATACCAGAGGTGTCGGGCGATATATTTCCCCTCAGCTGCACCAGGCGATCCAGGAAACCTTAGATCGCAAGGAGCAGGCCCTGCTGTTTTTAAATCGGCGCGGATATGCCAGTTTCCCGGTTTGCAGTGCCTGCGGTCAGCCCATGCGCTGTGCCCATTGTGATATCTCATTGACCCTGCATCGGCGTTCCAACGCTTACCGATGCCACTATTGCGGATTCAGCCGGTCGGCCGTTTCCAAATGCGAAGTTTGCGGATCAGACAAAATCAGGCAACTGGGTCTCGGTACGGAAAAACTGGAAGGCATGGTCACCAAGCTTTTCCCGGACGCCAAACTGGCCCGCATGGATCGTGACACGACCACCCGCAAAGGATCTGTGTTACGGCTGCTGAAGGGATTGCGCGACCATACCACCGATATCTTGCTGGGTACCCAAATGGTTGCCAAAGGCCATGATTTTCCCAACATAACCCTGGTGGGGATTATTTGCGCCGACCTTTCCCTGAGTTTTCCTGATTTTCGTGCCGGCGAAAGAACATTTCAGCTGTTGGCCCAGGTGGCCGGCAGGGCCGGACGGGGTGATCGGCCTGGAAAGGTGATATTGCAGACCTACAATCCCGATCATTTTAGTATTGATGCCGCCAGACGCCAGGACTTTTTATCGTTTTACAGTCAGGAAATCGCTTTTCGCAAGGCGCTGAATTACCCGCCGTTTTCCAGGGTGATCCAGCTTAAAATTTCCGGTAAGGATTCGCGTTCAACCAAGAAACATGCGCTCACTCTGGGCGATCTGTGCCAGTCTTTGAAGGCGGACGATCGTGCCCGGTACCGCAGCATTGATATTATGGGACCCATTGAAGCCTCATTAGCCAGGATCGCCAAACGTTATCGCTGGCAGATTCTGTTGAAGGGTGCCCACGTCAGGAGGCTGCATGGGTTTATGAACCGGCTGATGAACGACCACCCCGCCGGCTTCAATCGTCATCAGGTTCAGGTGGCCATCGACGTGGATCCCTTTTTTATGATGTAAACGGGTTGCGGGTTACGGGTTGCGGGTTACGAGTTGCGGGTTGCGGGTTGCGGGTTGCGGGGTGCGGGTTGCGGGGTGCGGGGTTGCGAGTTGCAGTCCCTCGGATTCGAGAATTGGGAATACGAATTTTTAGGGGAAAATAATGTCCGGCTATAGGCTTCCCAGCCTCCTGGCTTTCCTGCATTCCAGCGCGAAGCCTTTGTCGATTTAGAATTGATGCTGTTTTCAACTGTAATTCATTTTCAGAAAGGAAGAAACATATGCTTGTAGCGGTTATGAGTGACAGCCATGACAACATCTGGAACCTGCGCAAGGCGGTCAAGATCATCCAAAATCATCAGGCCGGCCTCATCATTCATTGCGGGGATTTTATCGCCCCCTTTATGTTAAAGGAATTGGATCAAGCCGGCATCCCGGTTCATGGCGTATTCGGCAACAACGACGGTGATCAGTTTACACTGACCAAAATGTCCCTGGGTACGCTGGACCACATTACCCTGCACGGACTGTCCGGGCAGGTGGACGTCGAAGGATTCAATATTGGTTTTACCCATTACAGAGCGATGGGAGAAGGGCTGGCGACCGCCGGAAACAGCCGGCTGGTTTGTTTCGGCCACTCCCACGAACATGAAATAAGACAGGCCGGACATGTGACCCTGTTGAACCCTGGAGAAATCATGGGCAAACAGGGCTCCCCCGGGTTCTGCTTCGTCGATACCGATTCAGCGGAAATTGAAAGAGTGGAATTGTAAGCCGAGCGCTTCGATACTCGATACTCGATTCTCGATTCGGTGCTCGATGCCAATCTCTGGCTACTGGTCGCTGGCTACTGGTTTCTGGCGATCGGATACTGGTCACTGGTTACTGGAATCCGGTATCCGGTATCCGGTATCTGGTATCTGGAATCCGGTATCTGGTATCTGGAATCCGGTATCTGGTATCTGTCATCCGTCCTCTGCCTGCCGCGGCCAAGTCACGCCTCTGCCTGCCCTCCGTAGCCTGGAAGGCGAAGGGGGGGCTTCTGTATTCCGTCATCCGTCTTCTGTCGTCCGACGTCTGTCCTCTGTCGTCCGACGTCTGTCCTCTGTCGTCCGACGTCTGTCCTCTGTCGTCTGACTTCTGTCCTCTGTCGTCTGTCCTCCGTTATCTTTAGAGCGATCATTGTACCTTGACAATAGCCGGCAGGCGTCATAAAATTTTTTAGTCTTGGTTCAATGTGCAGTAGGAAGGAGTATTTAATGAAATGGATAACTTGTCCGGCGGCAGCGGTCGCCGTATGGCTCGTGTTTGCAGCGTCGGTTTGTTTCGGTGCCGGGGGTGCCGGGCCACCTTCTGTCTTTTTCCCGCAAACCATCTATGAATTTTCCCCGGTGCTGGAAGATGCCGCGGTGGTGCACGACTTTGTCATTCAGAACAAGGGCAAATCGGTGCTGCACGTGGATCGTGTCAAGACCGGCTGAGGGTGCACGGCCGTCTCGTTTACGAGACAGATCCCCGACGGCGGCGAGGGAAAAATCACGCTCAAAGTAGACACCAAGGGCTACGGCGGCAGAAAAATGAGAAAAACCGCCACCGTTTATACCAATGATAAACAGAAGCCGCAGGTGAAGCTGATGATATCCGGCCGGGTGGAAAAATTTGTCACCCTGCGGCCCAGGTATGTTAATTTAAGGGGGTATGCGGGAGATGACATAAAAGTGTCCGTGTCGCTGATACCCGAGAAGAAATACCCTTTTAAAATTTTAAAAGCAAGTGCCAAGGACGGCAACAACATCAAATTTGAGCTGGAAGAAGTCGAGCTTTCCGCCAAGGGGGCTTATGAATTGAAGGTCGAAAATCTTAAAAAGGACACCGGCCGTTATTTCGACACGATTATTCTTCACACAGACAGCCAAATCAGACCGCAGTTGATGGTCAAAGTTTACGGGAACCTGCGACCCCGGCCCAAACAGTGACACCCTCACGCGAAGCTGTTGCCCCGTCAGATTGCGGTTGACTCATAACGCCTCTTTTGGCGTCTTGCATCCGATACTGGATACAGGATACTCGATGCCGGATACCGGATGCCGAATTGTCCAGAATCGAGCATCGTGTATCCAGGATCTGGTTATTGAGGTGGTAGAATCATGATCAGCATCGAAACGCAGCGGGGCTTTGGATACGGTTTAAATGTCACTTAAAGATATCGAGTTAGTTGCCTTCGACTGCGACGGCGTGCTCTTCGACACCGCCCAGGCCAACCGGTATTACTATAGCCACATATTGCAGTATTTCGGCCGGCCGGCCTTAACCGAAGAGCAGTTCCGCTTTGTACATATGCATACGCTGCATGACTCTTTGGCCTTCCTTTTTCCCGACGACAACACGCTGGCGGCAGCCCTGGCTTTCCGGAAGACCATGGATTATCGAAAGTATCTCAAGCACCTTACCGTGGAGCCACACCTCTTTTCGCTGCTCGACAAACTGCAGCCGCGAATCAAAACCGCGATCGCCACCAACCGGACCGACACCATGAATCGGTTGTTGGCTGAATTCGGTTTGGACGACCGCTTTGACCTGGTGGTCACCTCCAGTGATGTCAGACAGCCCAAACCCCGTCCCGATGCCCTGTTCAAGATCCTGGACCACTTTGACCTGGCGCCCCATCAGGTCCTCTATATCGGAGATTCGCGGGTCGACCAGCTGGCTGCCGAGGGTGCAAATATTCCCTTGGTCGCCTATTGCAACCGGGAACTGAATGCCAATTACCATATTGAGAGTCTCAGGGAGGTTGAAGAACTGCTCGATTTGTGAGATGGTTCACTTCTACAAGAAACATTAAACTGAAAGAATGCTAAGCGGCTAAACTAGTGCCATGGAGCCTGAAATGACGGAAACTGAAACACCGAATGAGGATGAACAACGAACTTCCCCGTCTGATTCCGACTGGGATAATCGGGTATTGTGCAGCGACGGCAACTGCATCGGCGTGATCGGACCCGACGGCAAGTGCAAAGAGTGCGGCAAAGCATATGAGGGTACCTTACCGGAAACAGGGGCTTTCGGCCCGGAGAGTCCATCGGTGAGTGATGACGACACCGGCGCTGATTCCGATTCCGATGCCCATGATGAGCCTGCTGCCGCCGCAGAGTCCGTGGAGGATGTCGATTCAGACGATTGGTCCAAGCGTAGGCTGTGCGTTGACGGAAATTGCATCGGGGTGATCGGCCCTGACGGTCTTTGCAAGGAGTGTGGCAAACCATCGGAATGAAGCAGGCCGAATCAAAATCGTAGAATGACGCATCTATGACGAGGGGCGAAATATGGTATTCCGTCATATTGGGTTGGTAAGAAGCCAGAGCGCGGCTATTCCGTAATTGTTCATTCTCCAGTCTTAATTCATCATTCCTTCAACTGGAGTGTCTTCCGTGCCGTTACTGAATTTCATTCCCGCACCCACGTGGCGAGATTTGGTCGATATCCTGTTTCTGACCCTCGTTGCCTATCAACTTTACGAGTGGTTTCGAGAGACCCGCGCGCTGAGAGTGTTGATCGGCCTGGTGGCACTGGGCGGCATCTATTCCGTGGCCAAGTTGTGGGGACTCTTTCTCACCACCTGGGTCTTCCAAATTCTGTGGCAGGTCTTATTGATTCTGCTGCTGATCCTATTTCAATCCGAGATTCGTCAGGTTCTGGAAAAAGTGAGCCCGCTGCGCTACCTGAGATCGCGCCGGCGGGACTATGGCGGAACTTTTTCGGCCAACCTGGCCCGGGTAGTCTTTGAGTTGGCTGCCGAAAAAACCGGGGCCTTGGTGGTACTGACCAGAGACGACAATCCCTCCCAACTCATCCATGCCGGCCAAAAGCTCATGGCCATCCCCGATCCCGTTTTGATCAAGAGCATCTTCAACCATCATTCGCCGTCCCATGACGGAGCGGTCATCATCACCCGGGACCGCCTGACCCATATGGGATGTGTACTGCCGCTGTCTGAAAGCCGGGATCTGCGGGAGCATTACGGCACCCGCCACCGTGCCGCCCTGGGCCTTTCAGAAGTGACCGATGCAGTTTGTCTGGTCGTCTCCGAGGAAAGATCAGAGGTGGCCAGTATTGTCGGCGGCCATATCACCCAATGGGAAACGCCGGAAGCGCTTCAGGCGCAGCTCAGCGAATGGCTGGGCGGTCCCGAGATTAAAGTCCCCCCGATTCAGCGGTTTTTAGAGGACTTCTTCATTAAGAATTGGAAAAGGAAACTGGCGGCCTTCGCTCTCGTTGCCACCTGCTGGCTGGTCCTGGCCAATCATCAGGAAGAAACGGTTTTGTTCAAGGCCTCGATTGGCTATTCGAATCCACCGGCGGGATTGTTGGTGAGTCAAGACTCAACCGATAAGATCGACCTTGCCCTTTCCGGCCGTCAAAACCAGATAAAATCGATACGCCGGCAGGATGTGCGCGTAAACGTCGCTCTGAATAACCTGACGGCGGGCCGGCATCAAATCACGCTTAGCGGTAGAAACATACATCTGCCCTCCGGCATAAGGATCAAGCGTATCACACCGCGGAAGATCGATGTCATTTTGCACAGCGCCCGGACGGAGGCGGACCCGCTTTCGTCTCCAGCTGCGCCGCTGCAGGCGGAAGACGTTAAACAGAAGACAGATGTCAGAGGACAGAAGACAGAAGACGGTGGACAGAAGACCGATGACGGAAAACAGAAGACAGAGGAAGGGGGACAGAAGACAGAAGACGGATGATCCGTCTTCGCTTTCAGCTTCGCCGCGGCAAGCAGAGGACGGAAGGACCCCCTTTCGTCTTCCAGGCTGCGGAGGGCAGGCAAAAGAGCCGTAATTTTCCCTCTATCGCGGGTCTTTGCCGGGGAAGGTACAAGCCGGCTATCAGACGCGTGCGCCCCCCGCTGAGCGGGATGACACATCTATCTTATTGAAATCAAGGAGTGCCTCGATGGCCGAAAGCCGAAAGCCATTCCCGTTTTTCATCAAAAGGCCTCCAACCTCAGACCTTATGCCTTAAATCCTATACCCTTCCCTTATCCCGTGCGCCGAATGCCCCTGCTGAGCGGGATGACCCATCTATCTCAATGAAATCAAGCAGTGCCTCGAAAGCCGAACGCCGTAAGCCATTACTTCATCCCCCTCCCACCTCCAACCTTAAACCCTGCGCCCTATACCCGGCATCCGGCATCGGGCATCCGGCATCGGGCATCCGGTACCCGGCATCGCGTCGTCGGACCGATGGTCTTGTTGTAGCTAGGCATACATTTTAAGCGTTCGATATGCTCACAGGGCCAAAGTTTTGTGCAGATCCATACAAAACTGCGGGGCGGTCAACAGGAGTCGGCCGTATTCGAAGTATAACTGGTGTCACAGGAGCGGTTTGAAATCCGGCCTATCGGTTTACCCACACAGCCGTTTGCGCTTCTGACAAGCCTGGCGGATTCCCTGCTTGTTATCTCCGGTTTGATTGTTATCTTAGCTAAACATCGATTTGTTTCGAGATATCTGTTGAAAAAATTTCACCATGCTGACATCTGGCATCACGGCTATGAAAAATCGTGCGGCAATTCTTCTTTCGATCATGATTCTGACGGGTTGCGGAACCCGGCAGGTATATACGCAGCTGGACTGGCTGATACCCTGGTACATCAGCGACTACATATCTCTTGACAGCGATCAGAAAAATATGCTCGAAAAGCGGTTGACGAGGCTGATAGGCGGACCGCGAGCTAAAGCTCGCTTGGCCTTCGGCCATCCGCCTATCGGCCGGCTGTCGAGCTTCGCTCTAACCCACTTGACAGGCTCCGCTCACGCTCCGCCTATCAAGTGCGTTAGAGCCGACTGCGATTCTCGGCATGAAAAGAAAATAAAAAACCATTTTCTTCCCATGCCTGCGATTCTCGCGGCTCAACAGCCGGCCGTTGGACTGGCACTGCCGCACCCAGCTTCCGGCTTACACGACGGCGCTCAGAGCGCTGGCCGCTGATCTGGAAGGCCGGACCGGCCGGATCGACCAGGATACCCTGCGGGCATATCACATCAAATTAAAAGCGCTGCTGGCAGGCCTTCTGGCGCAAATCGGTCCTGATATCGTCGACATGCTGGAGACGGCATCCGAGGATCAAATCGATGAACTTTTTGCGAATCTAGCGGCCAAGAATCGAGAGTTCAAAAAAAAATATGTCGACCTGCCGGTGGAAGATTCGATCCGCAATCGCGAAAAGCGCATGCTCAAACGACTGCGGCACTGGATATCCGATCCGAATCCGGAGCAGCGGCAGGCCGTATCGGCGTGGAGTTCCCAACTGACGCCCATCGCGGCTCAATGGCTGCAAAATCGCGCCAAGATCCAGGCTGAAGCCCGCAGACTGCTCGCCGGCAGGGATGCCAGCCCTTTCTTTCGGCCTGCCATGCTGAACCTTATCGTCAAACCGGAGGCGATGAGATCTGCCGAATACCAGCACAAAATAGACATCAATACCGATGTCACCATCCAATTTCTGGCGGCGCTGAACCGGATGTTGACAGATGATCAGCGTGCCCATCTACTGGGCCGGCTCGAATCTTTGGCGGCGGATTTTGACACCCTCAGCTGCGATCCCAAAACGCTGCCGAAACCGAGATTCTAAAACCGGCCGGTTCCCGGCAATCCCGCAGCGGCCTTGGATTCCACCAATTACATTCCATCCTGCGGAGAAAGGGCGGTTTCTGGGTGAGATTTGGGCAGCCTCGCGTAGACACTGCGATCCGGGGCAAAGACGGCTTCTGCGGCGGCCCGGTAGGATTCGAGCCGCTCTTGGGGAACGGTCAGACTGAAACGGCAGCTTCTCTGCCAGTCGACATAAATCGGTCGCGGCCTCAGGACCCGGGAATCGATCTGCAGATCCCGGCAAAGCAGCTCGGCCAGCCATAGTTTTTTGGGATATCTATCGGTTTGCCGGGAAAATGGAATTTGGCGCCGCGTCAGGATGCGGTCCATAATCCCCTCATCCATGGTCTCCAGGACCTGAATCAGGTTTGTGTAAGCCGATCTTTTTTTGGACCCCGATCTTTCCAGGGAGACAATGCTGTATCCTTTTTTGTAGTCGGTTAAATTGACCACTCGCGACTGCCCGGCGATCACGCGCTGGTCCCGTGGGCCGAATTCAGCAACAGAAGGGTAGTATCGAGGCTCGGGAAAACTGCGATTCAGGCGTTGGGCCAGGGCGGTATAGGTGGTCGCATAATTGCCGGACGGATTCCACACGGCCCAGCTGACGGTGTTGGCGTTGGCTACCCCGTCCAGCTGGGCATTGATCTGACCGGGGGAGTACCAGAATCCCTGAATCCAGGGTCGAATGATTTTGTCTGTGCGATTTTGAATACGTTCTAAGCTCAGCTCCATTATTTCCTCGGGGGCCTGCTCCGCTTTAAGGGATTCTAAAAAACTCCGTGAAAAATGGGATGGATAGAGCATGGGGCAGATGACGTCGACATGGGGCGCGATGGTTTCGAGCAGCTGGCCCACGCCGAAATCCACCGTCTTCCAGGCCACCATCCCAAATAAATCGACAGAGATGGTGACTCCCAAAGGATGTAGAGCGTGATAGGCGGATTCGAGGAATTTTCCAATACATTGGGTCTTGCTCAAGCTCGCGGGATTTGACGGATAACTGATATGCTCGAGGTCTCCATCACTTGGAAAACGGATGTAGTCGAATTGAATTTCGTCAAACCCCAGCGCTGCCAGTTCCCGGCACAGGCCGATATTGTACTCCCATACTTTTTGATTGTAGGGATCGGCCCAGGCCAGGCCCTTTTTGTCCATCCATGGCAGCTCGGTCAAGATGTTGACCGTCCCCATTTCAGGGTGTTTGGTAACCAGACGATGATCGACGAATACGCCCAATTTGGCTATGGTCCAGAATCCTCGTGATTTTAGTCTTTTTAGCGCCGGCTCCACGGACGCGGTAGCGGCCGGGGCACCGATTGCCAGGGCCAGGGGCTGGTTGGATTTCCAGTGTATCCGGCCGCGAGGATCCTTGACGTGCAGTACGGCCGCGTTCAGACCGGCCAAATCGGCATAGTGCATGAACTCGCTGATCTTCCGATCGGTGAAACTGGGCGGTGGCAAATATACTGCTTTGATGTTGGCGGGTGTGCGGGCAAAGCCGAAAGCAGGGGCCGAGACCAGTATCGCCAAAATGATGGGGAATACCGGCAGCAGGCGGGCGCCTGAATCTTTGGATCTCACCTTAATTTCAACCTCCTGATTCTAAATTGACTGCAGCCGGATCATGCCGGCCCTCAGCCGGTCGGGATAATGCTGTCCTCTGGGAAGACCGCTAAGAACAGCTATCGGCGTTATTGCCGGAATCTTGAGGTTGACGGACAGGATTTATCCAAGTCTGACGGGCTTACGGCGGGAATTTAAGCCCAGCCGGACAGGCGGCCGAAAAAAGGCGACAGGCTTTACGGTGGGGGTGTTCAATGATAAACTACAGATATGGCCGGAATTGAGGAGACATTGAAGCCGTTCAAATCAACCATGTTGATCAAAACGCTGACCATTCTCGTTTTATTTTCGTTCTCACATCTTGGCGGAATATCGTCCAGGGCGCCGGCACAATCGGCCCTGCCCGGACATGACCCTGCCGATGTGCGCTGGAATCGTTTGATTTTTAAGTCCGGCAACTTTTTGGGAACCGTAACCACCAGGGTGCAAATCGAGGAATTGGCGGCCGAAGCCGTCGGGGACGGGCTGTTGGAAAGCCCCGGGAGTGCCGGGCTGGAGCCGGAAGGGGCCAAAGCCATTCTTCTGTCTGTTGATTCGGCCATGGATCCGCTGTTCGGGTCGAAGGAAAAGATGGCGACCAGGGTATGGTTCTCACCTCAAAGAACATTGGCGCTGCAGCGGATTCGCCTGCGGCAGGGAAAAGAAAAATGGGAAAAAACCTATCGCTGGACTCCAAACGGCGTTTACCGGCGCCGCCTGCGGCCCATAGACGCCGACGAGGAACAATTGCCCCCAACGCGCTGGACCGACAGGCAGGACTCATTTTATCCCTATGATTTGGAAGCGGGCAACTGCGCCTCCGTGTCCGAACCGTCGGCATTGCTTTATGCCGTTTCAGCAACCGGTCCGGCCGTCGGCGACCCGCCGACGCCACTGTGTGTCTTCAACAAAAAGCAGTTGCACCTTGTGCGTTTTACGGCTGCAAAAAGTCAACATCTTAAAATAAACTACGTTGTGAAGTCGGAGGGGAAAGAAAGCCGGAGGAAGGGCAAAGCCGAAGTTCTCAAAGTTTCCTTCACATCGCGTTCATTGTCTGCCGGAAAGGCCGAGGCCGAGCCCTTTTCGTTTTTGGGCTTGAAAGGAGACTTTGACATCTTCATCGATAAAAGGTCGAAAATCCCGGTCCAGGTCAGCGGCCGGATACCCGCCTTTGGCCGGGTGGACTTCAAATTGGGTGAAGTTCAGCTGCGTCTCCCCTAGAGCGGGCTCAGCCCGACGATCCTTCGGGTGACATAATCGAATTTATCAGTGCCGCAATTGATCTTCCGTCGTCTTGAACGCGATGATTCATGAACTTTTTCAAGTATCTTTCATTTGACGGATTGATGGTTCCATAGAGCGAACTACTGAGGATCCCGTAGATGAATTCGACCAGCTGATCCCGGGAGTGGTTTTTGGCGTTTTTCAGAAATCCGGCCAGGACGTCAGCGTGATCTATCTCTTCTATGTGGATGGAGCCCGGCATCCCCCTGTACCAGGGATCGCCGAATACCAGCACGGGTTTGCCGCGCGCGGCTGCCTCGACGCCGACGGTCCCGGTAATCGTGGCCACGAAGAGGCTGCCGTCGACCAACTCGAAGCTGTCCTGGGTGGTGTCAACAAAGCGAATGCCACCGATCGAGTTCAGGTTGCGGTAGTAATCCTGGTTTCTGGCGCAACCCCCGTTGCGGTTGGGCCAAAACTGAGCCGGGTGTTCCTTGATGTAGATGCCCACATCATCTCCCAACAGGGAGCGCAATTTCGCCAGGGCCTGGAATTGGTCGTAGTATTGACCGCCCTCCGGGTTGGATGTTCTTTCGGGCTGGTAATGCAACGGGAAATAGACAAATTTGTCCTGCGCGATGTCGCGCTTGCTGACGTAGGTGAAATACGAGCGCCTGATCCTGGCCTCCTTGGCCAGCAGCCGCTTTTTTAGTTTCCACTCATAGCGGCTCATGGCCCGGCAGCCGTCGACGCAATTTTTAATCATATAGGTTGGATTGACCTTCTGATCGAAGATCTTTTTGAGGGACTCCTTGCAGTATTTATAGATCAGCTTGGTAAAATACCGGGCGATACTATGGTCTTTTTCAGCCGTATAGTTGGGGGCTGCCTTCTTGTAATCCTGCCCAAGGCGTTTAATCCAGGCGCCGATTTCGGCTTTTTCCACCGCCGATACATGATCTCGAATCGCCCTGCGGACGCCGTCGATTTTCAGGGTCATCACCGGAAAGACATACGGCCCGGATGAAAATTCGACGGTGGTGATGTGCTGCCGTCTGCAAAGGCTGTAAAGAATGAACTGGGCCGGCGAATGGGCGGCCTCGGAGAAAAGCGCGAATTGCGGCTTTTTTTGCTCCAACAGGTCTATGAAATAGAGGACCAGGGCGTAGAAGACCTGCTTTCTGGTCTCAAATTCATATCGGCCTAAGGGATCCTGACGATTCATCATGTCAAACGTTTTGACCATCAGCTCTTCGAAAAACGGTTTGTTGTTCACAGAAGTATCAAAAACCCCTTTGTTATAGCGGCTACCGTCGATTCGACCCAGGTTGAGCCGGTAAAAGTCCAGGACGGTGCAGCCGGCGAAGTTTTTTTGCGCAAACTTGTCATGGACCGGGTCACCCAGCCAAATACAGGGTAAATATCCAAATTCCTTCAACCGGATGGCGGCATCGGCCCAGGTCGATCTGCCGGCCGGGCAATATATATATCTCATGACGATTTTTCCTGAAACAGACTTTCGTTGGTTGTCGTTGGGCTATGCCTGCGCCCTGATCCGAAAAATATACTCGGACACCTGTTCGGCTTTGATTGCGGTCCGGTGGTTGAGAATATGCTGAATCCGCGCTATTTTATCGTCGAGTTCATTTAAAGTCAGCCCCGGGTAGCGGTGGCGTTGAAATTCAGGTCGATATTTCGAGTCAGGCAGGTGCGATTTATACCACTTGACGCCGCGTCGCCACCCGGCCCTGCAACGGCCGAGCAGCCGATCGTGGAGCGGCGGCGCCGGCAACTGGGAACGGCCGGCGGCAATTTCTTCAAGGGTGTCGACAATACGATCGCAGGCCAGGGGCCCCTCCTGGGCCTCCAGGTAGTAATCCATCAGGCGGCTGCGCTCCGCATCGTCCGGTGCACCCAGGCGGCCGTTGAAAATTCCGTCGATTGTGTCGCGCAGCTGTTCGAAGTCAAAACAGCGGTAGCTCAGGGTATTGGGCAGCCGGTAGTAACCCTGGTCATAATACTCGTCGCGTGAGGCCATGTACGTCACCGCGGGAACTTTCATGATATAGGCCTCGACTCCGGTTGTACAGCTGTTGTGAATAAGCGCCCTGGCGGCCATCAGCCAGGGGATGACATTGCCCTCGTTGGTTACCGTGACACGCCGGCAGGCGGCGGCGATGTCATGGTAGACCGCGGGATTTTCCGTCGGATGGGGCCGGACAACGATCCCGTTTTCGGGAAAGGCCCGTTCAAGGGCCGGGATGAGCGCTTTGATATCGTTGAAAACAGCCTGCTTGAAGTCCTGCAGACCTTCGGCGTACGCGCGGCTCATGCCCACAGCGCCCCGGCCGAATTTGGGGGGGGTGTTGGAATCTTCAGCCGGCAAAAACAGATTGAGGCTCGGCACAAAGGCGTTGACGTTGCTGAAATTGGTGTTGATCAGAATAAAGTCACCGAATTTTTTGCGCAGCTCTTCGGCCTCGACGTTGAAATAAGGCTGCAGCTGCGGCCTCAGCATGTCACCGCGCGGGTTGCCGGTGATATGGATGGGCATGCCTTCCGGGAGATCCGGGTACTGGCGCCAGAGCTCGGCGTTTTCCCGGCCCCAGGCAAACAGGTGCGACACGCAGTCGATCGCTTCTTTGGACAGGCGGCGGGTGAAGTAGGTTTCCGGCTGCATGTGCACCAGGGCTTCTTCATCCCAGACGGCAATTTCGTGGCCCAGCCTGCGCATGATGCGAAACATTTTGATGCTGCGGGCCGTCATGCTTTTGGATAGATATATGCCTCTGGGAAGCGAAGCGATGTGAAAGTCGATCTCAAGGCGTGATCCGATAATCACCGGGAATCCCCGTCTGGCAGCAATGCAAGCAAGCAGCAGCTTGGGATCCAGTTCGCGCACCTGGTTTTCAACCGGAATGATGAGCGGTATATTCTGCATTGTTTATAGATCCGAAAAAAACGATTCATTTATCTGGGTCAGCATAAATTCCGCCAGTTTGAAATCCAATTCGGTGTCGATGTTCACCAGCAGATCATCGATGACGACAAACGATGTCCTGGGGCCCTTGATGGCCTTTGTGTTCACGATTAATTCCCGGGTCAGCGCATAGGCCACACCGTTGCGGTGATACACCGGCTGAAGCTGCTGCCGGGCGATTATGGCGGCGCCGGCCGGATCGTAGTAATCCAGGCTGTCGTCTTGAATGACAAGCTGTTTTAGCGGGTGGGCCTTGGAATCGGTTTCACTGACGGTCCAGACGGCATCATAGCCCCCGTCGATTAGTTTGTTAACTGCCGCGGCGACGTGCTCAGGTCGGCGGAAAGGCGATGTCGGCTGCAGCATGACGACCACATCGTACTGGCGCCCATCGATCTTCTCGCATGCCAGCAGCGCATGATGCAGGACTGGGCCGTCGGCGACGATGTCGCCGGAAAGCTCCGCCGGCCGCATGAAGGGAGCGTCCAGACCCGAGTCTGCGGCGATCCTGGCAATCTCGGCGTGATCGGTGGATACGACCGCCCTGTCCACGAAGGGCAGTTTGTTGACTACCTGACCAACCCAAGCCACCAGGGGAACGCCATCGATCGGTCGAATGTTTTTCAGCTTGACGCCTTTGCTGCCGCCGCGGGCGGGAACGACCACCAGTATCGATTTGTCTGCAATCATTTCGTCGCCTTTCTACCGATCCAGATAACCGTATCGGTCTTGCCGGTGTTTTCCAGCGCTGTGGTGTACTCGGATTCCAACCCACCGAACAATTGCCGGAACTGCGCATTGCCGCCGGGTTTGCCATGATTCAGCCATCCCAGATGATTTTCGAGACCATAGCGCTGAAAGCTGATCAATTCATCGGTTTGAAAGCCGCCGGATGCCATCAGGCGCTCCAGGGAGGGCGGTGAAAAAACATATGGATGTTGGCGACTGAAATAAAACTCGGAATAGGCATCGCAGTTGTAGAGTGAAATCAAAGGGTCGAAGAGCGACGGCACCTCGATGATAAGGCAAGAGTGGGACCCCATGACTTTCTTGACCATCTGAAGGAACTCCAGCGGCGCCTGGATGTGCTCCATGACGTGAAACAAACAGACTAGATCGTATTGCCGGTTGTTCGCGATGACGGCCTCGAGGGAGTCAAAATTTTCATCCGAATGCTCAGCCCTTGACGCCAGGCTGTTTTGATCCTTGTCGATCGCCGTAAGGTGCAGGTCGGTCAAATGCCGTCTGACAGTTTTTAAAAAGGAACCGTCGCCGGCACCGATCTCCAATAAAGAGTGATGGCCTTTGCCCAAGTTGTGTTCGATCTTGGCGAATCTTCTCTCAATCACCTGCAGGCCTTTTTTATAAGCGGTCAATCCGAATTTTTTCACCCTGGGGATATAATTGCTGTAATCAACAGTCGGGGCCGGGTAAAGAAAGGCAAAATCCTTGGGTTCATTGATGTAGACATCTATCTCCGGATGGTCTGAAATTCCCCGTCGATAAATATCAAATTTATCATTTCGAAACGGCTGTGCCAGGTTGTCGAATGTCGGCATAGGATTTATTCCTCATCCTGGGCGGAGATTCCGCCGACCAAGTCCCATTTCAACGGCGTGCCTCGCTCTATGTCATCAGTGGCATGCCGGCCGAGAATATCCGGCAGGTGGCGGGTGTGCAGGCCGTACCCGGGTCTTATCGAGCGGATGTTTGTGTTGTCAAAGCGTTCGCCGGCCTTCATATCCTGCACCACGAACAGGGACCGGCGGAAAACGCGGCTGCGGGTTTCCTGCTCGCTGCCGCCGTAGTGAATATCACCGATGGCTTTCTCGGCCGTGCGCACAGCCTTCACCATGGCCTTGAACTCGTCCGGTTGCAGGGAAAACTCGCTGTCGGGGCCGGCAGCCGAACGGCTCAACGTAAAATGCTTTTCCACAATGCTGGCGCCCAGAGCTACCGCGGTGACCGGTACGGCAATGTCCAGGGTGTGATCCGAAAGACCCACAGGAACCTTGAACGTCCTGCTCAAGTGCCCAATGGTCGTCAAATTCATATGGTCAGGCTTGGCGGGGTATGAACTGGTGCACTTGAGCAGCGCCAGTTGCTGATTGCCGGCGTCGCCGATCACCCCCGCGGCCTCTTCGATTTCTGCCAGGGTCGCCATGCCGGTGGACAGAATAATGGGTTTGCCGGTTTCGGCAACCCGGCGGATCAAGGGAAGATCGACTATTTCAAACGAGGCGATTTTGTGGGCCGGCACCGCCATCTCCTCTAAAAAATCGACGGCGGTGGCGTCAAAGGGGGTTGAAAAAAGGTCCAGGCCCAGCCGGTCGGCAACCTTCTTAAGCTCGGGCTGCCACTTCCAGGGGGTGTAGGCCTGGCTGTAAAGCCGGTAGAGGTTCTGCCCCTGCCAGATAGTTCCCTCGCCGATTTGAAAATGCTCGCGATCGCAGTCAATGGTCAGGGTATCTGGAGTGTAGGTCTGCAGTTTGACTGCATCTGCTCCGGCGGCGGCGGCCGCCTCGACGATTTTGACCGCTTCGTCATAATCCTGGTTGTGATTGGCCGACATTTCGGCGACGATGTAGCAGGGACACCCCGGTCCGATGCGGCGGTTGTTAATTTCTATATAGGGGTTCATGTTCATTGCTCTCTGGATAAAATGAGGTGATGTGCGGGCTGGCTGTCGACCAGGACGCTTGTTTCCTGGGAGAATCCCGCTTTTTTGAATGCCGCCAGGGAAACGGTGTTGCCTTTTCTTATATAGGCATGAATCGCCTTTACGCCCGATGACGCTAAAAACGTCCTGGAGGCCAGCGCAATAATCCCGGCGCCGTGTCCGAGTTCGCGGAATTTGCGATCCAGGCTGATTGAAACAAGGGCGTGCGTTTTTTCAAGGTCGAAGCGAATCTGACCGAGCGTTTCCCCGCGACTGTTTTCGGCGATATAGTAATAGCAGTCGGGATCCTTGAGCTTGGCTTCAAACCACTTGACATGCTGTCTGTAGACAATGGGTTCGGTTGAAAAAGATGCGGACCGCACATCCGGATCGTTTGCCCATTGCCAAATCAACCGGCAGTCCTTGCGTGTTGCCTGCCTCAGCTTAATCACACCGCCGGCATGCCTGTCTAAAACGTCCGCGCAACCATGCCGCCGGCCGGGTCGCGACCGGGGCGACGCATTCGAATCCATATTCATCAGCTTGTTGTTAACCATTATTTGTTACCGCTTTTCCAACCAGCTCCTTTACCGGAGTCTCCCATCCCTTGGCGGACAAAAGATGTTCATACCTCTTTTTATCTTTGAGCAAATGAAACGTGCCGCCCGGCGGCTGTTTTTGTCCCGGCAATTTGCCAAGCAGGATATCGGGCCATAAATGGGAGAAAAGATCAATCATAGCATCATTCAGCTTTTTATACGAGGAGGCCAACGTCTCGCAGCCTTCATCAAAAAACAGCTCGTTGCTGGCGAGAATATCGCCGGTGTCCAGACCTTCATCGATATAGTGAATCGTAACTCCTTTGGGCGTATCTTCCAAAAAGCTCCACAGGTTCGGATCGGCGCCGCGGTTCCATGGCAGTAAAGAAATGTGCAGATTGATTATTTTTCCATTCAAATGGTCAATGACCGGTTTTTTTATGATGTGACGGTATCCGTAAACTACGCTATAACCAATATGATTTTCCTGCAGAAATTCCACATCGATCGTGGACGTACTTTCGATAACGTCACATCCGCTTGCTCTGATAATCGGCGTAAGCGGTGAACCAATCTTGCCTAACACCAGGACATTCATACTGCCTTCTCCAATGCGTCCAAGACTCGATCTGCTCCCAATCCGTCGACAAGTTTCTCTGCTTTTTCAGCCATCCCGGAACGGCCCTTGCTGTCGTGAATCAGTTGAAAAAGGCTTTTTTCCAATAATTCCGGTTCCAGCTGGTAATACCACCCCAGTCGAACAGCGATTCCATTTTTTTCAACTTCTGCGCATATGCGCTCCTGATTCTCAGCCAGTACAATAGCAGCGAACGGCAGTTTCATAAACGACAATTCCCAACAGGTGCTGCCCGCCGCCGTGACTGCCAAATCAGCCCAAGCCATCAGTTTTGACATGTCGCCGACGTCTGATAGCAGGCTCATGGTGTCTGTGGCGGAATAGACTGCGTCCTTCAGGGTTTCAAGGTTCGGGTTGGATGCACCGGCCACAATTTTTACGGCCAGATCGGGGCAATCGACACCTTTCAGAGCATTGACAACCTGCAGGGTGGCATTGTGGTAATCGGCACCTCCCAGGGTTACCAGAACGTTAACGGCCGCTTTGGGTATTGCGCGCTTCCATCCTCTCCAGTTGAGAAACTCCGGCCTCAACAGGGCGTATTTGGGTCCCAGCTTCATGCGGGTATACGGCTCGACTGAATATATGAGTGTATCTGCACCTAGATTTTGATTTAGAATCAGGTCGGCGCAGTAGTGGCTTAAATGGGCCGTATCGTCTATTACAAGCAGCCGATTTCCATTTTTTTTTATTAGACTTTGATACTCGGGATCAAATTGATACCCGTCCAGGACCACCCAGGCGGCCGGCCTATTTCGCAGTACCTCCGATGTAACCATCCAATCCTGACGGTGGGGATGAGGCTGTTCCAAAGGCACCACCTGCATGCCTTCATCTGCAAGGCGCTTGCGCAATGATGGGCTTTCACAACAGGTAACAAAGGTCACACCGGCACCCCGGCTTCTCCAAGCCTGCGCCAAAGCCATGCAGCGCATGAGGTGGCCGCTGCCGATTCTGTCATCGGCATCGGCGCGGATAATCATATGGGCGGCTTTTTCAGGCATTCGTATCAGTCTTGTTGAAATTCAGGGCCGCGAACATATGCTCAGCCGTTTGCCAATCCTCGGGGGTGTCGATATCCTGAACCAGGCAGCGCGGCAGGATAACCGGGACGGCATGTTGCGAGAACAGGGCCTTTTCGGTTAAGAATCGCCGGGAGCGGCCCCAGTAAAACTGGCCGGCATCGTGGTAAGCCTCGGGCAGATCGTTTGAGCGGCTTTCCAGGTGCTCGGGCCAGATCATTTCGAGCCGGTTGTTTTTATCGAGACGCAGCGCTCTCAATATCGGGTAGGCAAAGCTGGTCACCGCAAAGGCGGTGGCGGCATCATCGGCGGCCTGGAGCCGCTCGAAGCCGGCCTTGAGATATTCGGGCCGTAGAAACGGTGCCGTGGCGTAGATGCAGCAAAAATATTCCGGCAGGGCGCCATTGGCCTTCAGCCAGTCCAAGGCGTGCAGGATTACGTCGGCTGTCGGTGTGAAGTCGTCCGCCAAGCCGGCCGGGCGCGTAAACGGCGCCTGGGCGCCGTAGGATCGGGCCACGGAGGCAATTTCGGTCGAGTCGGTTGACACGATGATCCGGCTGAAAAGTCCGCTGGCCGCGGCAGCCTGGATGGAGTAGGCGATAATCGGCTGACCGGCAAAAGGTTTTATATTTTTGCCGGGGATGCGTTTGCTGCCGGCTCGCGCCGGTATCAGGGCCACTTTTTGCATTAGCTTTCTTCACCTGAATGACGGGCTATAACCGATGCGCGGCCAGGATTTCGCTCAACAGGCCGATGACCTCCCGGGCCTGGTCAGCGGTCATGGCTGCAAACATCGGCAGCGAAAGTATCTGTTTGTAGGCGCTTTCGGCCACCGGGCACAGGCCCGGCTGCGTACCGAACCGCCGGCGGTAAAAAGGATGCAGGTGCACCGGTATGTAGTGGACGTTGACGCCGATACCCTTTTGCCGCAGCGTCTGGAACAGGCCGTTGCGGTCGGTGTCCAGGCCTGCCGAGCGCAGCCGGATGACATAGAGATGATAGGCATGGCCGACACCGGAATTTACGGCCAGCGGATCGATTTCCGCCAGGGCGGCGAAGGCCGCATCGTAATCTGCAGCGATCCTGCGCCGCCGTTTTAAGAACGACGGGAGCTTTTTCAACTGCGAATACCCCAGGGCGCATTGAATGTCGGTGATGCGGTAATTGTAGCCGAGATCGACCATTTCATAATACCAGACGCCCTGCTTGTCCCGCTGGCGGTGATCCGTGGTGATGCCGTGATTGCGAAACCTGCGCAGGCGGTCGGCCAGCCGGGGATTGTCCGTCACGACCATGCCTCCTTCCCCGGTGGCGATATGCTTGACCGGATGAAAGCTGAATGTGCTGATATCGGCCAGGGACCCGACCCTGCGGCCCTTATACGTGCCCCCCAGACTGTGGCAGGCGTCGGCGACGAGAGCGATCCCATTTTGCGCCGTCAGGGACCGCAGCCGGTCATAGTCGGCCGGGTGCCCGGTGTAGTCCACGGCGATGACCGCTTTGGTGCGCGGGGTCAGCGCCTTTTCTGCCTGTTGCGGGTCTATCAGCAAGGTCTGCGGCTCAACATCGACGAAGACGGGCCGGGCGCCCTGGTAAACCGCGCAGTTGGCTGTGGCGGCAAAAGTCATGGCCGGCACGATGACTTCATCGCCCGGACCGATGTCCAGGGCAAACATGGCCGCATGCAGGGCGGCCGTTCCGCTGCTGACCGCCACCGCCTCTTTGGCCTGGACCCAACCGGCGAAGGCCTGCTCGAACTCTGCGACCCTGGGTCCGGTAGTCAGCCAGTCGGAGCGCAGGGTTTCTACAACGACGCGGATGTCGTCCTCATCAATCGACTGTCGTCCGTAGGGTATCATAGGCTTTTGATTATCTCCCTCATTTCCTCGATGGTCAAGCGCCAGGGATTATTTTCCGAGCTGTATTCGAAATCGTCCGACACCGGGCGCCCCCCGTTGCCCGAACTGCGCTGCGACCAGAATTTGAATTCCGGCTGGATGACATAATAATTATCAAATTCCAGTGTTCGGCGGGCTTCATCCCTGGGTATCATCAGTTCGTGGATTTTTTCGCCGGGCCGGATTCCGATGATGCGGGTTTCACATTCGGGCGCGATCGTCGCCGCCAGATCCATAATGTTCATGCTTGGAATCTTGGGTACGAACAGCTCTCCGCCCACCATCTTTTGCAGACATTCCAGCACAAAATTCACTCCCTGCTCGAGAGTGATCCAGAAACGGGTCATGCGCGGGTCGGTGATCGGCAGATAGCCTTTTTCCTTCTGTTGGAGGAAGAAGGGAATGGCGCTGCCCCGGCTTCCGGCCACGTTGCCATAGCGCACGACGCTGAAGGTCGTCTGGTCGGGGCCGACGTAGGAATTGCCCGCAATGAAGAGCTTGTCCGAACAAAGCTTGGTCGCCCCGTAGAGGTTAATCGGATTGGCGGCCTTGTCGGTGCTCAGCGCGATAACTTTTTTGACCTTCTGGTCGATGGCCGTATCGATGATGTTCTGGGCTCCTAATATGTTGGTCTTGACCGCTTCAAAGGGGTTGTATTCGGCGGCCGGGACCTGTTTGAGGGCGGCTGCATGAATCACAAAATCGATGCCCTGAAAGGCGCGGTGCAGACGCTCTTTATCGCGGACATCCCCGATAAAATAACGGATGCATTCGTGCGTTTCCACCGGAAACAGCTGAGCCATCTCATACTGCTTGAGTTCATCGCGGCTGAAGATGACCAACCGGCGGGGTTTGTAATTGTTAAGAATGGCCGCGGTGGCTTTTTTCCCAAAAGAGCCGGTGCCGCCGGTAATCAAGACGTTTTTATCGTTTAGCATAAATTTCACCATCCATATGTTATAGGGCCGCTATGATGCCGTCCAGATTCCTCAGATCGAACTTTTCGGTGACCTGAACGAAAAAGCAGGCGTTCTCTTTTGCCGATTGCCGATCGGAGTTCCCGTCTCCGACAACCACCAACTGTTTGGCGTTGGCATTTTCACGTTCCATGATGCTTCGAAGGGTTGCCGGCTTTTGATGGGGATAGCCATAAACGCCCTCGAAATGAGCATGCCAATTCCTGAAGCGCACGATTTCCTTCAACTCGGCATCCGGTGTGGTTGAACTCAAATATAACCGGTATTGCCGGGACAAAGCCCTGAGCACCGATTCGGCCGCAGGCATTGGCGGGCACATTTTGGCACCGCTGAGCACAATGTCATTGTAGCGATCAGCCAGTCTGGCGGTTTCGGCCTGCAGCCCGGAGCCCTGCGGCCGGTCGAGCCGCCGCAGGATCTCCGCCAGAATAACGAAGCGGCTTTGCTCATTCAAATCGGCCAAGACCTCCCGAATCGTGCCGACGTGGCGGTCATCATCGGGGAACACTTCGAAAAAAGCGTTGTATTTCAAACGGTTCGAATCGATGAGCGTTCCGTCGAAATCAAAAACAATTATTTTTATGGTCATCGTGTTAGGCCGTTTTCTTTTCCGCCACATCCCAGTTGGGGATAACGGTCTTGCGGGTTTCCCGAGGAAGCCGTGCGATCCGTTCATCCTCGTAGTAGGAATCGTTATTGAGGTGCGTTGTCGAAACCTCTTCAAAAATCGCGCCGTCCAGGGTATGGAACTTATGCCAGGTCCCGGGTTCGACCAGGATGGTGTCGCCCGGCTGCGGTTTGATCCGTCTGCCTTCCAGCTCGACCTCCATGTCCCCATGGAGCAGCTGAAAGGTTTCCTCCTTGACCTTGTGAAAGTGATAGGGGTGCTTTTGGCGCGGCAACAGGATGAGCAGCTTCTTGCAGTACTGGCGGTTGATGACATCGATGATGATGGCGCCGAATTCACGGAAGCGCTCCAGACCATAGTGATGCGACAACTCAACCGAACTTTCCTTGCCGATTTGAATCTTGGCCTTGCTCAGCATTCCCTTGACCTGGAGCATGATGCGGTAGATAATCTCTTCCGGCGGGTGCTGTGTGTTGGCCACTGTTTCACTGATCGGTGCGTTCGGCCGGTAATCTTTGTCGGCTTCGACGCCGTCGAACCAGTCTCCGCTGACGAGCTGCCCTTGCTGCAGCGGCATCGCGAAGAACACTTTGTCCCGGGTGATTTTCTGGCCCTTTTTGATTTCCTTTTGGGCGAAAACGCCGCGCATCAGCGAGCGCAGAGAGGCGATCTCTTCCGGGGTGGCGGGACTTCGGTGATCGCCGCCGCAGGACGCCACGGTTTCCTGGTAGGCTTGCACCCATTTGGCAACCTGGTCCGGGCCTGAGGAGTATTTGTTCAATTTGTGCTTTTCGGTCTGCAGGCCGACATGACGCTCGAATATTCTGGCGCCCTTGGCATAGGCCAGGCGGACCGGATTGAAGTCATCCGGATCTTCATGGGTCGAAAAACCGATCGGGATGTGGGGAAAGCGTTCATTTAGAATGTCGATTTGATTCAAGTTCAGTTTTTCGTTGGGTGTTGGATATATGGCCACGCAGTGCATCAGGGCGAAATCCACCTTGCGGGTCTCGAGAAAGCTGACCAGGCGGTCGATCTTGGGCATGCTCAAACCGGCGGTAGAGACCACTACCGGCCGGTTGGTGTCGGCAATTCGCTCCAACAGCGGCCGGTCCGCGGCCGAGCAGCTGGCAATCTTAATTATTTCGATTCCAAGTTCCAGAATAATATCGACCGACTCTTCGTCGAAGGGCGTGCACATGGTGTGCATGCCGTTGTCGACGATGACCCGGGTGTATTGTCGGTACTGGTCTTTGGTCAGAGCGGTTTCCATAAACCGCGGGATGTGCTTGATGTCCTTTTTCTGTTTATACTCAGGATGGATAAACGTTTCCAGCTGCCTGAACTGAAACTTCAATGCGCCGCGGACACCGGCATTTCTGGTTACCTCTCCCATGGCGTTGATGATATTCATGCCATGCTCGAAGTCGCCCTGATGATTGTTGGCCATGTCGTAGGTGAACAGACCGTCAAAGTTAAATTTATCCATTGTTGTTACCTCTCCCATTTACCCCAAATGGAATAAGAATTTCTTTGGGGGTTATTCGTTATCTGTTATCCGGTTATCGAAGAAAAGGCCGATAATCCTCAGTAATATCTTACCTATGTCCCAATAACGATTAACCAATCCGCCGAGGCGGATTAACATCTGATTGAGCGTTTTGCGCTCAATCAGGTAATCGCTTCGAGTCGGTACCCTTTTTCGTAATTGATGTTAACCACCCGGTTGTTGCGGTGGGACTTGTTGGCGGCGGCAATCACCAGCATGGTGTCCAGCCCCCTGGCCAGCGCAATGGGGGAGTCCCCGTCAACCTTGCCTTGCAGCACAGCTTCGATATGGTCAATTTCGCTTTTGAAATCGTCCGGCCTGGTTTTGGCAATCAATTCCTCCCCTACCTCAGTACGCCCGTCCCAGTACCGGACGGCATCGTTTTCGGCATCGGCATTGACGATCCATTCCAAAAAACCTTGACTGCCCTGGATGCGAACCGTTTTTTGAGCAGGTTCGGTGACAACGTCCTGGGCGATGTCGCCGACAAACCCGGATTCGGTCTTAACGTTCATCAGGCACACCCGGTCGTATTTGACGCTGCCGTCGTCGACGATGTCCAGCATCGCCGAGACTTCCGTGATGCGGCCCTGTCCGGCCAAATGCGCAAAATGCTGCCAGATGTTGATGGCGTGGGAATGCTCACCGCTGGCGCCGCCGCCGCGGTCGAAATAGCCGAGATAGGTGTCCTGGGGACCGCTCAGCCATGGATGGGCGCCGAATATACCGCCCCAGTGTTCCCGAAACCTGGCGCTGATAGTCAGCGGCTGACCGATGATATTGTCGGCCAGAATCCGACCGGCCCGTTCTGAGTTTTCGGTCAGAGTGTGGTTGTAGCCCACCGCGATAAAAGTACCGCTGGCGGCCTCCAACTCGACGATTTCCTGCGCACCTTCCAGCGAAGGCGTGCACAGGGGTTTTTCGATCAACAAGGCCCGGGGAGGTTTGGCCTGCAGGACAGTCCTGGCCAAATCCATATGGGTATCCGGCGGGGTTCCGATGATTACCAGATCGAAGGTTTCATCCGCAAGATTGTCAGGTGTTGACAGACGGATTTGCGGATCCCACCCGCCGTAGCGGGCCGGGTAAATATCATCCCGGGTTCTTGCAAGTGCCTGTGGGTCCGAATCGCACATGAGCACATCCCATCCCTTGGTGCGACAGGCGTGGGCCAGGTGGTTGCCGATGGAGCCGGCGCCGTAGATTTTTACGTTGTACACGGTAGATTCTCCTTTATTTGGTATGCGAATTTTCTTCAACGATGCTTGGGTTGTTTTATACATACATGCTTTAGCTATATCCCTACAAGGTTTCAGGTTTCAGGTGTCAGGTGTCAGAGGACTGAGGACTGATGACCGAGGACAGAGAACTGAAACAAGTATTATGCGATCCGCGAATGCTCTTGTTTTTCAAGCTCGGCGGATAGAAACATAGTTGAGCAAATTCGAGCAGGGTCTATTACTCATTTCAGAGCTTTCAACTGTTTTCTGTTTTCTGTCGTCTGTCATCTGTAGTCTGTCATCTGTCGTCTGTCATCTGTCGTCTGTCATCCGTCATCTGTTTTCTGTCGTCTGTTTTCTGTCACCCGACACCTGAAACCAATCAATCGACTATCGTTCATCGAATCCCTCCCGCTTTAATCGAGAAGATATGCTTTGAATGCGGCTCGACCTTTATCGAACCAAAGCGGCCGAGCAATGCGCCCATCCGTTCGATCCGCTCTCTGATCTGGTTTGCGGAAATATCCGGGAAGCGGTGGGCGTGAAACGCCAGGTTGTTGCGGTGACCCGGACGGCGCATGTTGACCTGTTTTACGGCCGTTCGCAGGGTGTTGTGAATCCAGCCTTGGGCAAATTGGCCCAAAGGCGTTGCCTCGGGCCGGCGGCGATGATATTCGCCGTCTTCCAGAACATCGACCATACGTTCGGCGGCCAGAACGCCGTCGAGCGCCGCGATATTCCGATCCAGTATCTTTCGCCGCGCCTTGTATTCGAGGGCGTCCAGCTGCCCGTCGACGATATCGTTGACCTGGTCGCACAGCTCATCGAGGGAAAAGGCTCGGTGGGCCAGCGAATTCGGCAATTCATCATCGTAGGCCTCGGACACGACCGGCTGGTAAGCTACCGTCGGCGTGCCGAGCACCGCCGCCTCGATCATGGTCGTGCAGCCATTGGCTATCAAGGCCGTGGCCGCCATCAGCCAGGGGCTGATGCCCCCGTCATTGGCTATTTTCAGATTTTGATACCGCTCGGCAACCGCAGTATAGGGTCCGTGGTTTTCGGACGGATGCGGTCTCAACACGATGGTCGTGTCGGGCAGTGCCTCACACAGTGCCGGCAGCATTTTTTGGAAACGTTCGAACAGAGTGAGCTTGTGTTGGCCCTTGCCGACATCATAGGGGTTTGCGCCGCCCGAATCTTTCGCCTCCATCGCCTGCCTTAAGGTGCCGAGCTTGGGATAATAGTGATTGACCAACCCGAAATTGGTGCTTATCAGCACAAACCGGCCGAAGCGGTCATGAATTCTGTTGACTTCAGGCCGGAAATATTCCCGCAATTCCTTGCGCAGCAAATCGATGCGCGGATTCCCGGTAATATGCAGCGGGGTGCCGCTGTAGCCGGGATACTGTTTGAATGCACGGGCGTTGTCCGGCCCCCAGGCCATCAAACGCGCGATCTGCCCCATGGTAACCGCCGAGAGGCGCTGCCGGTAGTATTCAGCGTCCGGCCAGCGCAGCAGGCCTTCCTCGTCCCAGGCCACAATTTCATGACCCAGCTGACGTAAAATTCCGAACACGCGAATGCTCAGCTTGCGCATGCTCTTGGCCAGATACACACCCCGCGGCAGAGCTGAAACCTTGTAGTGGACGAAGGCGCGTGAACCGATGATGACCGGGAAACCGCGTTCGGCGGCCACACAGGCCAGCAGGAGCTTGGCATCCATTTCACGAACCTGGGTTTCGACCGGAATGATTATCGTTGATGCTGAGTTGTTCACTTTGATCTTTTTTCAGCCACCCTTGCGGCTATGCGTTACATGATATCTAATTAGCTCATAAGTTCGTGAGTTCATAAGCGCGTAAGCGATTCATATTGTCAGTGGCTCAGCTCATGAACTTAAGCGCTTACGAACTTACGAGCTTTTTAACCTGCCAACTCAATTACCTTGTTTGATCATTTGTTCCCAGCGCCCGCTGAACGCTTCCCACAGGCCGCGATTGGAGGATATCGCTCCGATCTCATGGTTGAGCCAGTAGGAGCGCGTCGTCCAGTTGAAACTGCCGAATATCGTCCAGCGCCGACCGTCTTTCTCGGCCAGGACGAACTTGTTGTGCATGGGCAGCCCGTCGCCGCCACCGACCCGTCGGAAGGCTACTTTTGCGTGCCGAAATTTTTGTTCCACGGCCGCCGGCACCCGCCTTTCGGTCGCACCGGCGATTATTTCCAACCGGGCCCCGCGGCGGGAGAGCCCCCGCAGCGCCCTGGCGATAGCCCCGCCCTTTATGTGGGAGGCAGCCATCCGGATGTGTGCCCCGGGCGCGATCCGGTTTAAGAATTTCATTACCGGGTGCGGCCGCATGCGGGGCCAGAAGTAGATTTCGGTGTCTTCGCCCCGATAGCAGCGGTTGGCAACTCTCGAAAAGCGGTGAAATAGAGGATACCGCGCCTTGTGAATCCACCTGACATTGGCCCGCAGGTGGTCAACCAGAATAGGATCATAAATTCCTACCAGGACGTTGTGGCCGCGATCCTGGTCGCCGATATCCCTGATTACCTCGGGCTGTTCCTCCGGATTGTCGCCGGACGGATTAAATGACCCGATGTAGGCCACCGGCTGCGGATGTGAGAAGCAGTAAAGCTTTTCGTGCAGGTGCGGATTCCACCTGCGTCCATTGAGCGTCGGTATCCCTGCCAGGGTGATGATGCGCAAACCGTCTTCCAGACCGTTCGGGCCGGCAAGCATCGCCACGACCTGATCATTGGCATGTGCCGTTCGCGGGCGGCCGTCAAGGGTGACGGTCACCCTAACCCCGCGGTGGTGAGCACGAAGCAACTCCGCAGCCAGCCGGCGGTCGCGGAAGTAGTAAGTGACCCAGTCGATGGCTCCTCCTTCCGGGACCTCGGCAATGCGCTCGGCGAGCAGATCCCGCAGGCGGTCGGCCGGCAGATCGCTGCCCCCAAAATGGATGTCAAAAGCCGGTGGCGTCACCATTTTGTCAACCTGTTGTCTTCATTTAAAGGTCCCATGGGATAATTGCATAAAACCTGCACCTGTGATAATCCTGTCAAGAATTCAAACATATCGTCAATCAACCCGTTCGTCCCGGCACCAAGGATTCCTAAGCCCATGCCGCCCGTCAAACATTTATTGCGTAAGCTGAACGGATCGATCTGTGTCCTGCTGGCCGGAGCATATCGCCTTGGCCGGAAAATCCGGCCAAAAGACTCTGACCCGTCGGACCCGCCTGGGCCGGTGCGTTTGGCCTTGCTCATCAGCCGACCACAGGACATCGACCTGTTGATTGATGTCCACAAGAGAGCCCGGCAGCGGTCCGACATTATTACAGAATTCTGGGCGACGGCGCGGGCCGCCCATCGCTTTGCAGATGTGTTGACACGCTTGTCCGGCCACGACATCAACCCCCGGGTCATCCTCAAGCATACCAACCTGGTGCGGGCGGTTGCCGCCCTGGGCAATATCGACGCTCTGTTAACAACGGTGGAGTCAACCCTGGCGGCCCACAAGATCCCCTATTTGCTTACCAAGGCGGCCAATGCCGCCGGAATCCAAACCTTCACCCTGCAGCACGGCTTTGAAAATGTCGGTATAACTTACATGGACGGCACCTTCGGGCCCCATATTCGATTCGCCGCGCAAACGGTGCTCACCTGGGGGCCGGTGCGAAATATTCCTGCGGCCGTTTCCGATGAGACCCGCCGTAAATGCATCGCCGTAGGTTGCCCCAAGCCTCATCTGATAAAACAGTCTGACCAGAAGCGTTCCAATGCTGAACGACCCTTAATTGCTGTATTCGAGGGCGTTCACGCCAGTCGATTCGACCGACCATATGTTGTTCAGTTTTTCAAGGATCTGCAGCAAGCCGCCAATAAATTTAACCGGCTTCGTTTCATTCTCAAGCCCCATCCCGGCGCCCTGGTTCGCACAGCGCTGCATGCCGGCTCGCTCGATGCCCTGCGCGGTATCGATGTGCTGAATCCGGCGCAACCGGAATCGGCCTACTGGACGACAGCGCGACTGATCGCTTCGGCGCTGGCCGTGATTACGACGCCGTCCACCATTGCCCTGGACGCCACCCTGGCCCGGCGGCCGGCCGCCGTGGTCCGCAACGGCCAGAAGATTCCCTACTATGCTTATTACGAACCGCTTCCGATCATCGACACCTGGGCCGATTGGCGGGATTTCCTGGCAAATGTCTCACAGGATCCGAAAAGTTTTGAGTTTTGCGGTAAAACTTTTTTGGATAAAGTGATCCTTCCGGGCGACGCGGCCGGGCGTCTGCTTGATGTTGTCTTCCGACGCGTAAGACAGGCCGACGTCAACCAATACGCCGGCTAAAATCTTGCCAACCCTTCTTCATCTCGTTTATACTGCTTGCCGCACTCAACACACTGCAGGTCATCGGGCAGTCGCTCTGCGCATTCACACACCCAGCCGATTCGCCTGGCCGGATTGCCGACCACCAGCGCATGATCCGGTATTGTCCGGTTGACCACACACCCTGCTCCGATAAAGCAGTATCGCCCCAGAGTTGCTCCGCAGATAACGGTCGCATTGGCGCCGATAGTGGCTCCCTTTTTTACCAGGGTTCGGCGGACTTGATCCATTTTACGAATTTCAGCCCGGGGATTGAAAACGTTGGTGAACACCATCGATGGCCCGCAAAAGACATGGTCTTCGAGGGTTACGCCTTTGAAGACGGAGACATTGTTTTGAATCTTGCAGCCGTCTCCGATGGTGACATCCGGGCCGATGACGACGTTTTGTCCGACGGTACAATTTTCTCCGATGCTGGATCCGGAGATAACGTGGGCGAAATGCCAGATTTTGGTACCGCGGCTGATGCGCGTCTTGTCGTCGATCACCGCTGTCGGGTGGGCAAAGTACTCTTGAGATTCCGTTTTTCCACCGCAGCGGAGCATTAGATCGACATTACTTTCAGCTGCCGCAACGGGGACTGAATCTTCCAATGATAATTTGCGGCCGCTTAAATCAAGGGATCGCTGACTTGCATTCAGGATTTTTAGGACTTGCAGGCCTTCATAACCGTCGGTCAGCGGTTGTTCGCCGTCATGGATACATTCCAAAAAGTGGAGACACTGCCGGCGCAGGGGCTCGTCCTGATCGACCTCGATCCTTTGAGCCTCGGCTTTGTCTGGAACCGGTAAACCGTTTTGCCATTTGATCTGATGGGGAAACATCAACAGTTTGGTTTCCCAGGGCTGCGTATCATCGAAGACAGCCATTTTGCGGTCCCCTACCACCACCAGCTTCTAGTCTTTGAAGGGATGCAGCCAGGACACAAAAATGTGGGCCCGCAATCCGGAAGGAAACTCCAGATGAGTGGTGGTTACATCGGCAATGTGTTCATGAAGATAGTTGCCGCCGGTGGTCAAAATGCTGGCCGGCTCCTCGCCGGCCAGAGACAGGATCATTGAGATGTCATGGGGTGCAAATGACCATCGGATATTTTCTTCGCGCCGGATTTTCCCGAGATTCAAACGATGGGAATAAATGTAGTTGATCCGTCCGAGATCGCCCGCCGAAACCAGCTCCTTAAGACGAATGAAGGACGGGTGATACTGGAGCAGATGCCCCACCATGAGAATTTTTTTCCTTTCCAACGCCAGTGCAATCAGCTCTCGACCGTCGTCTTCGCTCAGGACCAGCGGTTTTTCGACAAACACATGCTTTCCAGCCATTACCGCCTCACGCGCGATGTTAAAATGAGATTCGGCCGGGGTTGCGATGGCAACACCGGAAATGTCCTCGCGGTTGAGTACATCGGCCAGCGCCAGGCAGGTATCGATTCCCTGGTATTGGTCCTTTAGCCGGATTAGTGTGGATTCGCTCTTTTCACAAATTAGTTTCAAGGCACCCAGGCTGTGAAAATTTCGAACGAGGTTTTTGCCCCAGTAACCGGTCCCGATTACCGCCACAGCCGGCTGATTTTCCATTGTTGATGTTCTCATAGAAGCCGTATTTCCATAATCCGATAGATTCGGGACTAATCCTCTGCGCTGACCGGCAACGCTGTTTTTTCTCGATGAACCTTTTACGACGAAGTCAAGACAGCAGAATCGTAAACCCCATCCGTTGGCTGGGGAGGCTTGCCGGTTGGGTTGTCGATCAGGATCGCCTCGCCGTCCTGCAGCCTGTAGAGACGATCGGCAGATTCGGCCAGCAGCGGTTGATGCGATATCGCAATTATCGTCAAATTGTCCTTTAGCTGCCGCAAGGTTCGGCCGATGGCTTTTTCACTGTCGGGGTCCAGGGCGCTGGTGGCTTCGTCCAAAATCAGGAGCGCCGGACCATGGACCAAGGCACGCGCGATGGCGATTCGCTGGCGCTGCCCGCCGGACAGTTTCCCGCCGCGTTCACCGACGGAACTGTCCATGCCATGCGGCATGGCCGTTACGAACTCCCATGCCCCCGCTGCCCGCAGGGCGCGCTCGACGTCCTTCGAGTTCAATGACGGATCTGCCAGGGTCACGTTGACCCTCACCGAGTCGTGCAGCAGCAGGGTGTCCTGAGGGACGTAACCGATCATCTTTCGCCAGCGCTTGATGTCTATTTCCGCCAGTGACAGGTCATCAACCCAAATTTCGCCCTGTTGCGGTCGCAGCAGCCCGATCAGCAAATCGACGACGGTGGTCTTGCCGGCCCCCGAGGCGCCCACCAGGGTCGTGAAAGAGCCCGCCGGGAAAGACAGGGAGGCATTTTGCAGCACGGATTTGCCTTCATAGCCGAAGCTGACGGCAGCCAACCGAAGGGTCTTGACCAAAGTCGGAGATTTGCCGCCATGGGCCGGTTCACGATTCTCTCCGGCTTCCTGGATTTTAGCCTGCATCGACCAAAAGGCGCTCTCCGAAATCATCATTTTCTGGTATTGCCGCTGAACCTTGTTTAGCTGGGACATTATCCTTGACAGCAGGAAAATGAGGACGGTCACCGATGCCAGGGACAATCTGAAATAGATCATGGACACGTAGAGCCCGATGGCAAGAAAGGCGATTATCAGGGGCTCCTGCAGAGCCCGCAGCGCCTCTTTACTGAACACCTGTTTTCGCAGCGCCTTGTTCAGTCGATTGGTTTCGGTCTGTAAGAGAGCGTCCGCGGCTGCCTCCCGCGCCATGGACTTCAAAGGCTTTATGGATTGCAGGCTGTCGGTCAAATGCGCGAGCAGTGACTGAAACACCGTGGTCTGTCGTATTCCCGCCCGTCGCGCTTTACGGACCAGGCGGCTTAGGATGAATAATATGATGAAACTGGCCGCCAGACAGGCCAGCGTCGCCCGCCACGAGATCATCACGGCAATGGTCACGTAAACCAGAGACTGGATCACGTAGGCCGTCATAGATGCCCCGCAGAGGTAGGCATTGGAAGCTCGCATGGCTTCGGTGGCTATGGCATTCGCCAGACTGCCTACCGGCTGCCTGAGAAAATATTCCCAGCGACTGATCAACAACGCGCGCAGCAGGGTAAGTCGCAGTTCGGTGGCGACCTGCGCTACGGTGTAGCCCACTCGCTTTTTGGCCACCAGAACCAGCGCGCTCTTTGACACGATCGCCACAACGACCACCAGCAGCAAGACACCGGCACTGGGCTCCAGCCCCAGAGACCGGATGACTTCGGTCACGGTATGTCCAACCCCGGAATCACTACCGGCGGCCGCCGGGATTTGACCGGTTGACGTTTCGACCTGGCTGCTGAAAGCTATTCCGAGCAGCGGCAGCAGGGCGGTCAGGCCAAAGCCCTCGGCCAATCCCGCCAGGATGAGCGCAAGTATCATCAAGGCGCTTTGGAGGGGATATTTGTGCGCAAATGTGATCAGAATACGCATAATTGCTGTCCAAGTGTTGGTATTTTCCTGGCCGCTTTGTTCAGTTTCCTGCCGGTTTGCGGCCGTCTCTCCGTCCCCGGGTTTGGGCAGTCGTAAACGCCCGGCATATTTGCTCCATCTGCTCGCCGGTGTGCGCGGCGCTGACGCTGCAGCGCAGCAGACAGCGTCCATCGGGGGTGGCCGGCGGCAGCACCAGATTAACGTAGACGCCCTGCTCCAGCAGCCCGCTCCAGAGGGCAAATGCCTCTTCCCGGTTATCCAGCCGGACCGCAACGATGGGACTGGTCTGCGGTCCCAGATCGAAATCCAGGCCCTGCAAGTGCCGATAAAGCTTGTGGGCGTTGTCCCACAGCTTTCTACGCAGTTCCGGCCGGCTGCTCAAAATTTTCAGGGCGCGTCGGGTCGAGGCTACAATCGACGGTGAAGAAGAAGCCGTGAAAACATAAGGACGGCTGACATAACGCACCAGATCCAGTTCCGCATGATTGCTGACGCAAAAGCCTCCGATGGCCCCCAGGCTCTTGCTGAAGGTGCCGACCACAAAATCAACGCCTTCTTCCACGCCTTCCTCTTCGGCCAGGCCGCGGCCGTTCTCACCCAGGACACCCAGGGAGTGGGCCTCGTCGACCATCAGGTAGGCACCATATTTTTGCTTGATGGCCACGATCTGTTTCAGCGGCGCCCGGTCACCCAACATGCTGTAAAGGCCTTCGGCAACGACCAGCACGTTGGTCTTGCGTTTTTCAAGGCGACGCAGGCGCTTTTCCAAGTCCGCGACGTCATTGTGGCGGAAGCGGATGATCTCGGCACCGCCCAGGCGGCAACCGTCATAAATACTGGCATGGCAGTCGGCATCCAGCAGGATAATTTCTCCCGGGCCGACGACGGTGGACAGGACGGCCAAGTTGGCAATATAACCGGTGGAAAAGACGATGGCACGTCGCCGGCCGAAATAGGCGGCCATCTCTTCTTCCAGGGCCACGTGGCCCGCAAAGGTACCATTGGCCATGCGCGAACCGGTGGTGCCGGTGCCCTCCCGGCGCACGGCGCGGCAGGCCGCCTCGATGCAGTCGGCGTCAAAAGACAATCCCAGATAGTTATTGCTGCCGGCCAGGATCATGCGGCGACCGTTGACCACGGCCTCGGTACCGGAAATGATTTCTTCCATCACGACATTGAAAAATTGACTGGCATTTTGCTCCAATTCCCGCCGGGCTGCTGCTATTGGCTGGAATTTATCAAATATGGTCATCATTGTTCATCCCCGCATAACTTTTGAATTTGCAGGACGAAGTCGCCGACTGTGCGCACGTCCGGCAGTATGTTCAATGGTATCGAAATATCGAAGCAGTCTTCAACGGTTTCCACTAAATTCATCACCTTCAAAGAGTCGAGGCCCAGATCCGCGACCAGATCGGTCTCGACATCGACTGGCTGCCCCTGCGGTACCAGGGGCCCGAGCAGCTCAGTTACTTTTTGTAGAGTTTTTTGGTCAACTTGCATGCGCTCTTATTTCCCTTTCGTTTATACCGGTTGTCATATATTTGTTCCGTTTTCCAGATTTTATAGCAGGAGAACTATTAGAGCATAACGGCTATAACCTATTTCAAACATGACAAACGCTCTAAAATCCACTTGGTAACCAGCAAAACGCGAACTGAAGTTCACAAGCCCGTTTTCCGAGTCGATGGATTGTCCAATTTCAAGGTCTGCCGCAGTCCTTGGGCCAGTTCGAATTTCGGCGACCACCCGGTGTCGGCGTTTATGGCCTCGTTGCAGGCTGACCAGTCGGTGTGACTCAGTTCGCGAACTTTGCCGGGGGTCAGCATCGGAGCATAGCCGGCGATGCGGGCAACGGCGAGGTTTAAAATCGCGGCCAGTTTCAACAAACTCAGCGGTATCCTCACGCGAGCCACCGGCGCACCGCGCAACCGGGCGACCTTGTCGGCCACATCATGCCATGAATAGCCCCCGGGTTTCCCATCGCCAAGCTCGTAAATGCTGCCACGCGCCTGGCCGCAATCCAACCAGTGCAGGACCGCATCTACTAGATCCGGGATGTAAATGAGAGAGAAACGTCCCTTGCCTGAACCAAGCAGCGGGGCGATCCCTCTGGCCATCCAGCGCAGGACCGGCAGCAGCTCGCGGTCGCCCGGGCCATACACGGCGGACGGCCGGAAAATGCTCCAGTCCATATTGGCGGGTGCCGCCAATAGCGCATCCTCCCCTTTGCGTTTGCTGGCGGCATAGGCCGACAGCTGCGGCTCGCGGGCTGCCAAAGAGGAGATCAGCAACATACGGGGTACCGGCCGTTGTTCGCCTGCTACCTGAACCAGGCGGGCGACGCCCTCGGCATTGACACGGTCGAACTGCTCCGCTTTGGCACCGCGAACCGCTCCGGCGCAGTGTATGACGGCATCTGTGCCGCTCACCAGCCGTCTTAGGCTGTCCGCATCGTCGAGATCGCCCCGGACCCAGGTGGCAGAGACGTCGGCGGGCTTTTTACTGGTCTTTGCCGGCCGGATCAACGCGCGAACCTGCCGGCCATCAGCAGCCAGGCGCTTGATCAAGGCACCGCCGATAAACCCGGTTGCCCCGGTTATGACTATGATTCCAGACACTTTAGTAGCCGGTTATCCCGTTTTTTGGCCATATTTTAGCACATTCAGAACATATTTGCGTGCTAAACCTTAAAGCAAAAGTTATTTGTTGATCGTTATTGGTTATTAGAATGGGGTGACAGTCATTTTTTGTAGCTCTGTGATGATCCGTTATAAGAATAAGAATTCATTTTTTTGCTCTCCTAACTAATAATCCGCCTTCGGCGGAATAACTGCCGATTGGTTTGTTTTAAAACCAATTGGCCCCCGATTTCCGGCAATAGCCATCCTGTCCCGGTTGATTAGGGCGAATTTACCGGTTTATCGTTCATCGGGTAGATGGCTATTGGCTTAAGAAGTTAGGTTAGACAGCCCTCTGGCGAAGCGGAGCGGCATTTGGGGCTTCCTCGGGCCCCGATGCCTGTGATGCGGCGACCCGTTTAAGATATTCCTTGCGCGCTCCGGAGCGAGACAGCTTTCCAGAAGTCGTTCGGGGTAAGGTATTTCGGGGGACCAGTTCAATCAGGCAGTCGATGCCGAACTCCTGGCTGACCTGACTGCGTAATCGCTCCCGCAGATCGGTGCGCTTGCTTTCGTCGGTTTCTCTGCACTGGACCATCATGACGGCCTGCTCCTTTCCATCGCGACCGGGAATGGAAAAAGCCGAGGCGTCGCCGGTGCGCACCTCGGGTTGGGTCTCCGCCAGGAATTCCAGGTCCTGCGGCCAGATGTTGCGGCCATTGATGATGATCAGGTCTTTCTCACGTCCGGTGATCACGATGCTGTTGCCGACCCGATAGGCCAGATCTCCGGTGTTTAACCAGCCATCAGGCGACAAGACTTCCCGCGTGGCCTTCAGATCACCGAAGTAGCCTGACATGACACTCGGGCTGCGAACAAAAAGGGTCCCGCAATGGCGTTCCGGCAGCACTCGGCCCTGTTCGTCTCTTACCTCCACCTCGAATCCCGGCAGCGGTGCACCGCAGTTGGTAAACGAGGTCGCGCTTGCTGCCGCCCCTTTGCCGCGGGCCGGATGAAGCGCCAGTGCCATCTGATTTTCGGCGAGGGCATCAGCGTCAACGTGATCCACGTCAACCCCTTGGCCCAACGATGCAAAGCTTACAGCAAGGGAGCACTCCGCCATGCCGTAGCACGGCACGAAGGAACGCCTGTCAAAACCGCTGGGAGCGAACAGATCGGCGAACTGCTCGAGAGATTCGGTTCGGATGGTTTCGGCACCGACACCGGCGATACGCCAGGCGCTGAGGTCGAACTTGTCGACTTCTTTCGCGCGTACCCTTCGTGCGGCCAGTTCATAGCCAAACGGTGGGCTGAAAGACAGCGTGGCCCGGTTCTGTGACATCAGCGTCATCCACAGTCGCGGCCGCATAGCAAAGTCGCGTGTGTTTAAATAATCCACCGTGAACTGTGCCGCCAGCGGTGCCAGCACAAGGCCGACAAGCCCCATGTCATGAAAATAAGGCAGCCAGGATACGGCCCGGTCCCCAGGCCTGATCTGAATACCGTATTTGAGGATGGCAAACAGGTTGTTCATGACGGCTTTTTGGGTGATCATCACCCCCCGGGGGAAACGGGTGCTGCCTGAAGTATACTGCAGGTAGGCGATGTCTTTGGGTTCCGAGGGACGCAGCGGTTCATTGGATTCGGGCAAATCATAGAAATTCTGCGGGCTGCCGGAAAAACGCAGATCCATACCGGCTGTGGCCTCTGTCAGGTAGGGTAGAAAGTCCTCGGGAGCCATGGCTATTTCCGCCTGGCAAATTGAAAGGAGCCTTTCCAACTGGGATACGTATACGTTCCGCCCGCCCAGGTGAATCGAATCCGGCAGCGGAACGGGTATCAACCCAGCGTACTGACAGGCGAAAAAGAAACGCATGAAATCCGGTTGGGTATCTGCGACCATTGCAACGCGGGAACCGCGATTGGCTCCCAGGGCGATGAAGCGGCGCGCCAGCGCCCGTGCGTCTTCCCTTAGTTTTTGATAGGGAAGGGTCGCATACAGTTTGGCGGAACCATTGTAATAGTTGTAACCTGTAGTACCCTGAGCGGCGTAATCGAGTGCTTCTGCTAGCGTAGAAAAACCTGCGATTCTTAACGGCAGATTATTAGCGGCAGGTGTAGCATCCATAGCAACTATAGCCTCCTGTGTAAATCAGGTCCACGCGGTCGTCCAGCCTCCCCCGGAGTTCCGTGCATATATCTTATCTGCAACCCACCTGTAATTTTCCAAAACTTTGCCTTTAAGGAAAATGTGGTTCTGCCGATGTGAGCCTTTTACCTGATTTAATCTTGAATGTCAAATCCTTGACATTAAAAATCCATCATTTTTTATCTGTTTTTAATCCGGCCAGGTCCCCGGATGCACCAACCGTCATCCTATCACCGTCTGCGCTGCTGTTACCGAAGTTGGCTGCTTTTCATACATCCGATGGTGCGACCGTTGCATGCGCGGGATTTTGTTGATTGGTCTATTCTTTACCGATCTAATACCGCGTATTAAGAGACTAACATGTATTTTAAAAACTGTAAAGCTTCCGCAACATTTATGCCGGATATTTTTAACATCCCAAAATGATTTAACTATTCATTGCTTCGAGTGATAATTTAATTGTTTATATGTTTTGATTTTTAATTGTTCGACAAGTTAATTAAATAATAATCAAATCAATTTATATTGTCAAGAGTTTTATTCCAAAATATTATGAAAAATCATTATAAAAAGATAATAGAATATTTTATTTATTGAAATGTTTGACTTTCCTTAATTATAGCCCTATATTTGTTTTTGTCAAGAGTTCCTCAAAAAAAAAAATTAAATAAGGAAAATATTAAGGAAAAACACATTTAAATATTAAAATACTTTACATTGCGAACAATTAGTATTATAAATAATTAATTCTATAAATTCACTGGACCGTCAAGGGGGGGGAATAGATGAACGAGTTGACAGAGATGATGATTTACGAAATGGCTTTTAGGGTGCGGCTTTACATTGCATCGATTTTGTCCGAAGAAAACCGGATAAACGCTTTGAGCGAGCGCGAGGCGCTGGTGCTTGAACTCATCGATGCCAAGGGCAGTATGAGTATTTCCGAAATCGGAAACTTTTACCCGAAAGTAAGCAACAGCACGATTTCAACCACCATAACCAAATTGTGGAAAGATAAAAACCTGGTGGATAAAAAATTCTTCCTGAAAATCAAAGAATTACAACCGTTAATTTAACCGACAAGGGACGCTCTGTCTTGGAGCAGTTCAAAAAAAATCAGTCGGATATCTACCAAACCGTCACTCGTTCTCTGGGTTTGTCCGATGCGCAGAAAGAATCTTTCCAGGACGTTCTGGGCAAAGCCATTGGATATTTCGATGAATTGCTCGGACTAGAATTCACTGATTCGAGTGCTGCAGTCGCCAAGTGCACAATTTCATAACACCGGTGTTACATAAAAATGACACCGCAGTGAGGAGTAACGCCAATGAAAGCAGTGATCCTGAGTGCGGGGCAGGGTACACGCTTATTGCCCCTGACCGCTGACAACCCGAAATGCTTGTTGAAGATCGAAGGACAGACCATCATTGAATGGCAAATTGGTGAACTGGCCAAATGCGGTATCGATCGGGTTGCCGTTGTCGCCGGTTACCTGGCGGAACGGGTCGAACAACTGTTGGCTGATCGCTACGAAAACAGCCGGGTGAAGGTTCTCTTCAATCCTACCTATTCCTGGGCCGACAACTTGTTCAGCTGCTGGGTGGCCCGTCACGAGATGGGCCAGGAATTCGTTTTGCTTAACGGCGACACCCTTTTTGAGGCCGGCGTGTTGCATCGTCTACTGGATTCGCCGGTGCATTCGGTAACCGTGGCAACCCATAATAAATCACACTATGATCCCGATGATATGAAAGTTTCCCTGGAAGGAGACCGCTTGGTCGACATTGGCAAGAAGCTTGACTCAGAGCGGGTTGATGCAGAATCAATCGGGATGATTTTGTTTCGTGGTCAGGGGCCGGTGATTTTTCGAAGGGCCCTTGAAAAAGCCATGGTTGATCCTTTGGCGAGCAAGAAGTGGTATCTTTCCGTGGTCGCAAAAATTGCCCGATCAATGCCGGTGTGGACTTTTGCAGCCAATGGGCTGCAATGGTGCGAAGTCGATTATCCCGCCGATCTCATAACAGCCCGCCAAGTCGTGCGAACATTTTCCGGCACCACCCCGTTTTTTAGCTCCCGGAGCGAAAATTACGCCTGGGGCTAAAAACCGAGGACAGAGAACTGAAACTGTCAGTCATGGGATCTGCGAATACGCTTATCCTTTAACCGCAGTACATAGAGCCCAATTGCGAAAACTCGAGGCAGGTAAATTACTCAATTCAGACCTATCATCTGTTTTCTGACATCTGTCATCCGTCTTCCGTCATTTGTCATCGGTCCTCTGTTTTCCGACTTCTGTTTTCTGTGCTCTTACTATTTCCCCGACCAGATGCAGATCAGCCGCCGAATCCACATCGATGGCAGCTTCAGGCATGGGCATGACCACAGCCCCCGCTTTGAACCCGAGACGATTCGACATTCGCCCCAGGGCTTCTGACAACGAGAGCTTTCCCAGCATATAGCGTAATACGGCCCCAAGCCCCAGGATCCGAATCACCCGCAGGGGATTTTTGCGCTGGGATTCGACCCGGCGCCAGAAGTCGGCGGCCCGACGGGCGCGGGGGGTTAAAAAGGCAAACAAGTTGCAGCCGCAGTAGGCACCGTCCTGCAAACGGATGGCGGTTCTTTGGGTTCGGGGATAGGCCTCGGATACAACTTCGTAGCGGGCGACAGCCGCCACGACATCGCTGCCTGTCGTGCGGGCCCTGGAGCAAAAATAATCAACGATATCCGCGTTGAGTAGGGCATGGTCTGCGGTGGTCACCAGGACCGGGATCTGCTCCGGTACAGATTGCAGGGCCTCAAAGGCGCTGCTGCTAGGCGTCTGCTGATGTTGCATCCACCGGAGTTGCCCCGATTTGATGCCAGCGCTCAGATCGGGTTGCGCCTCTACAATGGCCTTGTGCGGTCCGCAGAGGATGCGCGCATCTACTTCCGTCGATGCCGCCAGGGCCCCCAACACCCGCAGAACCATGGGAATGCCGTCGATTGGGGCCACTGATTTGCACCGCACCCCGGCGGCGCCGGCCACGGGATCTTCAGCCCCGCGGTCGGCTGCAAGTACAATGGCGGTGAAGGGTCGATGGGATTCGGTCATGAGCTGTTAGTGGGTATCTTTCGGATTTTACTCCAATTGGCTGCGGGCGTCAGCTATTTTTAGGGTTTCAGGTTTCGGGTGTCAGGTGTCAGGTAACGAAGAACAGATGACGGACGACAGAAAACAGACGACAGATGACGGACGACGGAAAACAGATAACAGATGACGGACGACAGAAAACAGACGACAGACGACAGAAGACAGATGACGGACGGCAGAAAACAGATGGCCGCGCATCAGGTGATAGAGTAGTTCCAATAACGATTCACCAATAACTAATAACGCCGAATTGAGCGGTTCCGCTCAATTCGGGTCAAAGCTCCTTGCTGTAAATGCGATAGGTTTTATAGACTCGACCGGTGATCGTTTCGATGATGTTGCGCATGCCCTTGTTGTCTTCCAGGATCCAGGACAACTCCATTTCTTTGAGGCCGTGCTTGAGGGCCGGCGTCTGCAGTCCGGCAATCACAGCAAAAGCGAGCGCCGCCCCGAGCATGCTGTCGTGGTATTCGCAGCGCACGCCCATCAGAGGAACCCTGCCGGTCGTGGGGTACTTCACTTTGAGGCGCCAGAGCAGCTTGAGCCATCCAAAGGGCAGCAGTCTGCCGTTGAGGTCCCGGATGATTTCGTTGATGTTGGGTAAACCGACGATGAAGGCTGCCGGCACATCATCGACCGAAGCGATGATTATCATATCTTCTTCCACCAGCATTTTCAGGTCTTTGCCCAGATGCTGGAATTCATGGTCCGTGAAGGGGATGAACCCCCAGTTTTGCGACCAGGCATCGTTGAAAATGTCCCGGATCAGGTTCAGTTCAGCCTTGAAGTCGGACTTGCGGATGTAACGCGTTTGAACCCGCTTTCGGGCCCTGGCCATAATCGCCTGCATGGCACGCGGATGCTCGAAATCCAGGTCGATAATGTAGGCCAGCAGGTCTTTTTCCTTGCGATACCCGTTTTCCTCGATACGTTCGGCATAATAGGGCCGGGCGTGCCCCATCATCACGACCGGCGGTGTGTCAAAGCCATCTATCAGCAGACCCAGTTCCTGGTTGATGGACAGGTTGTACGGTCCAGCCACCCGCCGCATCCCCCGGTTGCGCAGCCAGCTTTCCGCAGTGTCCATCAGAGCCCTGAAGGTTTCGGAATTGTTTTCAGACTCCAGCATCCCGAAAAAGCCGGTGGCATCCTGGTGCACATCGAGATGGAGCTGGTCGACCTGGGCGCTGATGCGCCCCACCGGCGTTTGTCCCCGATAGGCGACCCATGAAGAATATTCAGCATGTTCAAAATAGGGATTGCTGGGCGCCAGCTGCATGCGCCGTTCCAGCATAAGGGGCGGTACCCAGGCCGGGTCGTCCTCGTACAGCGGCCACAACAGACGAATAAACTCGTTGAGGCTTGCGCGCTTGTCGACTTTGACGATTTTAAGGGAATTTAAATTTTCGTTCCGGGGGGCATCTTGTTCCTGAGCAGAATCCATGACAGTTGTCTCGCATCGGTTGTTAGGGGGTTTACAATCACACGAGGGTACGGGGGCAGTATGATACACAGGATGCCTACTCAGGTCAACACGGATTTTGTTGACATCCGGGGCCGATATTTTCTATATAGCCCTGATGAACCGGTTGCCGGCGGGGATGGATGATAATCCCAGCAAATCCAACTGTCGCCGGCCACCGCGTGCAGCCGTCAGCTTCTCGCCGGTGCGTCCTGCTTGAACAAGAATCGCCGGTAAGCCAGACACGGGTCAACACTTTAACATTGAAACATTTTTAATATTAAAATATTAAATTAATGTTAATTTTTATAAAAGAAACTCTTTACAAATTACATCTTTTGTATTATAAATACTTTTGTACCAATCGAGACTAATTTTGACCGGCCTGAGGGGAGTTGATGAAAAACAACACGGAAAAGCTGATTTATGATATGGCTTTTAGGGTGCGGTTGTATATCGCCTCTAAATTTTCAGAGCAGAAAGTGGGTGACCTGACCGACCGCGAATCCCTGATACTGGAACTTGTCGGCATGAAGGGCAACATGAGCATATCTGAAATCGGAGGCCTTTATCCCACCGTCAGCAACTCCACGATTTCGACGACCATCACCAAGCTGTGGAAAGACAAGAAGCTTGTCGATAAAAAAATACTTCCGGAGAATCAAAGGGTGACCACTGTATCCCTTACCGACAAAGGGAAAAAAGTGCTCGAAGAAATCAAGCGTACCCAATCAGAAGTGTTCAGCACTGTGACGGTATCACTGGGACTGTCCCCGGACCAGGTCGTCTATTTCCAGGAGATTTTAGAAAACGCCATCGGCTTTTTTGATAAAACCCTTGGATTGGAGCTTGATGGGAGTTAAGCGGCAGCCGTTGAGAGGCAGCTGCCTTTTTTTTGGAACAACAGCAAAATAAACACCAGCCGGTAACAGCGGATATTTGACTATGAAAGCCGTAATATTAAGCGCCGGTCAAGGCAAGCGCCTGCTGCCGTTGACCGCGGATCGCCCCAAATGCATCCTGCCGGTCCAGGGCCGGACAATGATCGAGTGGCAGGTTGATGAGCTTGCCAAATGCGGCGTTGACACGGTGTCGGTGGTGTTGGGATATGGCGCCGACAAAGTTGAGCAGGTTTTACGGCGCCGCTATGGTTCCAACCATGTAAAAACCATTTACAATGCAGCCTATGCCGTATCGGACAATCTGGTCAGCTGCTGGGTCGCCCACGACGAGATGGACTCGGATTTTGTCCTGCTAAACGGCGACACCCTCTTTGAGGAAGCCGTGCTGCAGCGCCTGATGGATTCCCAGAACAGCCCGGTGACTGTGGCCGTGAGCCATAAAAGCCGGTACGACGAAGACGACATGAAGGTTGAACTGGACGGCCGCCGTCTGGTCAGAATCGGTAAGGATCTCTTGCCGGAGCAGGTGGACGCGGAGTCCATCGGGATGATCCTTTTCCGGGGCCAGGGACCCTCAATGTTCCGCAATGCGCTCGAAAAGGCCCTGCGTGATCCGTCATCACAGACCAAGTGGTATTTATCGGTCATCGATCAGCTGGCCCGCACAATGCCGGTGCTGACCTGTTCCGTCGAGGGGCTGCAGTGGTGTGAAGTCGACTACCCCGCGGATCTCAAATTGGCCCAGAACGTTGTGGCAGCCTGCGATCACAGCCACCGCCGCGGAGTTGATGAAGGCGCGTGCCAGGTAACCGATGTCAATCTTGGATAGACTTTCAAGGTAAGCATACATTGCCGCAAATTCGATTAAGCGTTCTGAGCTGCCCGTGCTCAGGAACGCTTTTTTAAATGGAAGAACATTGATCCTTGACCGGTATATAATTCGCGAGATCCTCAAACCCACCGTGACGATTTGCACCGTTCTGATGTTTATTTACGGATGCTTCATCGGCACCCGCTACCTGTCTGACGCCGTCAGCGGTCAGCTGCCCGGATCGGTTGTGATTATTCTGATTCTGCTCAGAATCTCCATTTCCCTTGAGGTGCTGCTGCCCACGACCCTGTATCTATCCGTGATCATCGCCATGGGTCGCCTTTACAAGGACTACGAGATGACTGCTCTTTTCGCCTGCGGTGTGAGCCTGTCCAGGGTGATGCGTCCCGTTTTTTTGACATCCCTGGCCATCGCGGTGGTGGTTTTCAGCCTGTCGCTGTATATCCGCCCGTGGGCCTACAGCCAATTTTTCCGGATAAAATCGCAGGCCAAAGCCAATTTCGATCTTACCCGGATGAAGGGCGGCACGTTTTATGAAATCGACAACGGCTCCCGGGTGATTTTTGCGGATATGGTCGACCCGGAGCAGGTTCGCGCCCGCAAGGTCTTTATTCGAACCGAACGTGAGGACGGCCTCCAGGTTATCCAGGCCCAGCAGGCCGATCAGCACACCGACAGGCTTACCGGCAATCATATCCTGGTATTTCGCGACGGTTATCTGCAGGAATTCTCCCGCTTCGGCAAAGCCGTGCGGATGATTGAGTTCGAGCAATCCGCCATGCCCCTGACACCCAAAGACAATTATCAATTGGAATATAAAATCAAGGCCGCATCAAGCCGATTTTTGGCCTATTCGGACAAAAATGAAGAAATCGCCGAATTCCATTGGCGAATTTCGACGCCGCTGGCCACCGTGCTGCTGGCTCTGTTGGGCGTCCCTCTTAGCCGCTCGGCTCCCCGCCGGGGAAAGTATGCCAAGGTGATGACCGCCGTCCTGATAATTTTTGTCTACCACAACCTGGGTGCTATGGCTAAAAAAATGGTAGCCCAGGGTGCACTGGGCTCCTTGCCGGGTATCTGGTGGGTCCAGATCCTGTTGGCGGGGCTTTTGTTGATTCTGCTGTGGCGGCCGAATTTGGGATTTCGTTGGCGAAGATGAAAACACTTGATCGCTACATAGGGATTCATTTCGTGCGGGGATTGGTGTTGATCATCCTCATCCTGCTGGTTCTGTTCAGCTTCTTTGAATTGGTAAACCAGCTGGATGATGTCGGCCAGGGTAACTACAAAATTATCGATGCGCTGATCTTCGTGGGTTTTACCCTGCCCAGAAGGATGCTGGACCTTTTGCCCATCAGCACCCTTTTGGCAGGCATCATCGCCCTGGGGCTGCTCGCGGACCACGGTGAGCTTCTCGCCATGCAGGCCGGTGGGGTGTCGGTAAAGCGGATTTGTTTTGCCGTGCTCGGAACCGGAACGATCCTGATCGTGACCGCCGGACTTCTTGCCGAGCTTATTGTTCCGCCCCTTGAACATCAGGCCCGGTCGCTGCGCTCCCGGGCCATTTCCGCCACCGGTGTCACCGTCACAAAACAGGGGCTGTGGGCCCGCAAGGGCAGCTCCTATATCCACGTCGGCAAAACGCTGGTCGGCGGCAGGGCCGCCAATATAGATATTTTCGAGTGCGACGAGCAGGGCCGCCTGCGCGTTTATACCCACGCACGGGAGGCGCACATCGAGGCGGACAAAAAATGGGTGCTAAACGATATCACCCGCAAGATATTTACCGAGCAGGGCATCAAAGAGCAGACGCTGCCCACCCTGACCCTGGATTCATTCTTGAGCCAGGATCAGGTCAACATCCTGGAATTGCCGCCTGACAGCATGTCCTCTTCGGATTTGAATCAGTATATCGCCGCCCTGCGAAAGAGCGGGCAAAATGCGGACCGTTATGCCCTAGCGTTGTGGCGCAAATTGAGCGTGCCGCTGACTACCGGAGCGATGGTGTTGCTCTCGCTTCCGTTTATATTCGGATCGACCCGCAAGATTACTGCGGGGCGCCGGATAATGCTGGGATCACTGGTGGCGATTGTTTTTTATTTTGCCGACCAGGTCATCGTGCATCTGGGCCTGTTGTTGAGTCTGGAGCCCTTTGTCACCGCAATGGTCCCGGTGGTATTGATTTCCTCGATAGCGCTCTGGAAAATGCGTCAAACCAGCTGAGGACGGCCGGTCTGATCGGAAAAGAAACTTTTAAAAAGCGAATATCGAATGTCGAATAATGAATGTCGAATGTCGAAGTAAGGAATTCTATCGATTTTGATTAGTTGAAGACAGAGCGAAGCGATACATCCCTTCGAAATTCGTTATTCGACATTCTGCGGTTCTGCGGTTCGCTTTTTAAGGTAGTTTCATATAAAGAAAAATACAGCCAAGTCACTTCACCAGCTGTTCTTCAGTCTCGGTGACGAATGCATTCTCCGCCGGTGAGTATATGCGAACGCGTAACCCCACGTTCCAGCCTCTGCCGCTGGGAGAAATACGATAGAGGTAATAGCGTGCCCTGCGCGCATGGTTGCGGCCGACGGCCGAGGCCGAAGGCGCCCCGACGACCGGCGCCTTGCCCGCAGCGACAGGCAGGCGACTGCGGGCCGCCCGATGGGCATGGCCGTGGAGGATCAGGTCCGCGCCGTATTGCTTGAGAAGGCTGCGAAATTTATCTGCGTCAGTCAGCCTTTTGCGCCAGCTTACGGTGCCGGCTGCCGGCGGGTGGTGGATCAATATGACCCGGAACAGCTTCTGCCGGGCAGCCTGCGCCATGATTCTCTCCAGTTTTTCCAACTGACGCGATCCGATGCTGCCGATGGCCAGATACGGGGCGCTGGGTCGGGCGGTGCTCACACCGATAAGGGCAATCGGGCCCCTGATCCGCCAGCTGGGAAAGACACTGTCGAGCCCGCCGGAGGGTCCGGATGGTGTCGGCACATTATCGGAGAGCATGTAAGCGGTCCAATGGGCGTGGGTTGGCTCCCACTCGGTTCGGACATAGGCGTCGTGGTTGCCGGGGATGACCGTTACCTGGTGATGCGATCCGATTGACCGGAGCCATTTCTCGACACTCTCGAATTCGATCGGCAGGCTCAGGTGGGTTAGATCTCCTGTGATGGCCACATGGTCCGGGCGTTGTTGCCGGAGGTCTTCCAGCAGTGCCGCAAGAACGGCACCACTGTGCTCCGTACCGCGATGCAATCGCCATCGCAGGTACCCGTAAATCCGCTTGCTCAGCAAGTCACGGATCCCGATGGACTTCATGTTGGATATATGCGGATCGCTGAAGTGGGCCAGTACGAACGGCGGTTCAGCGGTCGTGGGGCCGGCTTTCCCGGCACCTGAAGAATGTACGTGAGTCATTCTTTGTTAATACAGCAATAACAGTGCTTTTGCAATGAATCGGTCAACACGCGAGGCATTTGACTCATATAAGCGCAGCCTCCGGCAATAGGTCAGCCGGTCCGATCGGAAAAGAAACTATAGAAAAGCAAATATCGAATAATGAATGCTGAATGTCGAATGTCGAAGTAAGGAATGCTATCGATTTTAATAAAGTATAGATAGAGCGAAGCGATTCCATCCTTCGAAATTCGTCATTCGACATTCTGCGGTTCTGCGGTTCGCTTTTGATTAAATTTCATATAAGACCAAGGAAAGCGTCTATGGTATACCTTCACATAATCAATGAAAATCCCATCACTATCTGGGGCTTGACCTCCCGGGAGCGCATCCTGCGCGTGCTCAAAGACGTACCGTCCTCGAATCTGGTCGCCGATCTCGGCGACGTGCCGGGTGATCAGACGGTGTTGCTGATAAGGGGCGATTACCTGTACGATGATCGCCTGCTTAACTATCTGGCCCAAACGCCCGGCAAGATGCTCAACATCGACGGCGAGCAAGGCCTAATGGTCGTTGCCGCGCATGTCCCCTCCCGACTGGCGCAGCCGGTCGGTGACGCCATGGGCCGCACGGCTCCCGCTCCCGACGTGCCGGGGCTGTCAGCCGAAACTTTGGAGACACTATCCCTTTCCTTCCAGGAGCGCCTGCGCAAGGCCGAAAAGCCTTTTGTCCTCCCGATTACCCCGGATAACCGCCGTGACCTGGAGCGGCGCCTGTTTGACTGGGCCTACAAGGGTGTGACCGATTTGGTTACCAAGTGGGCCTGGCCGGCGCCGGCCCGCTGGGTCGTTGGCCAATGCGTGCGCTTCGGCCTGCGGCCCAACCATGTCACCATCGTAGGCCTGCTGCTGGTTATATTGGCCGGTGTGTTGTTCGCCTACGGTCAATTTGGCTGGGGCCTGCTGGCGGGGTGGCTGATGACTTTTCTGGATACCGTCGACGGCAAACTGGCGCGGGTAACCGTGACCTCCAGCCGGTTCGGTCATTATTTCGATCACATCATCGACATCGTGCATCCGCCGGTATGGTACGTCCTCTGGGGGCTCGGATTGGGGACCGCAAGCGTGGGAAACAGCGGCATCGCCCTGAGTCATCTGCTGTGGGCCATATTCATCGGTTATACGGCCGGGCGGCTGGTTGAAGGAACGTTTCAGTGGACATTGGGCCGGTTCGGGATATTCTGCTGGCGCCCGCTGGATTCATATTTCCGGCTGGTTACGGCCCGGCGCAACCCGAACATGATCCTGCTGACCCTGGCAGCGCTGGGAGGGCGCCCCGACATCGGACTGCTGGCAGTGGCCTTTTGGACGGTTTTTACGACCCTGCTGCTTATCTTCCGGTTGGCGCAAGGCGGTTTTGCTCATTTCCGCAGGGGGCCCTTGCAGTCCTGGCTCAAGTACGTTGATCAGCCGCCGTACAAAGGCTCACTGGCAGTGCGGCTGTTTACCCATAACGCCGGATCATGATGTTGGGTCGACCAAATGGTCTCCGCATAAAATCAGATCATCCCCATCTGCTTTCGGGAGAAACAATAAAATAATTCCTCAATTGAGTTGAAAACCGATTGTGAGTTACTCGATATTGTTTATTAGTTATTGGTTTGAAAGGAATCAGATCGATTTTTATAAATTCCTGATGATAGAAAAATAAGATCGAATTCCGCACCTTTTCAAATAACGATTAACAAATAACACCTAATTGAGCATTCTTTGCTCAATTAGGGTAATAGCTTGCGGGAACCGTCCGGCTATAAAACCATGAGTGCAGTTGCGAGCAAAATAATGGCCGAGCAGGGCCTACCGTCGAAAGCGACGCCCGGTGACGATTTGGACGCCTTTTCTGGCGCCGGTCGCCGGCCGCGCATCGGGGTGCTTGTCAATCCCTTCAGCGGCGGGAACCGCAGCGGCCTGGAGGCAGTCCGCCGGGCCATTGCGGGCTATCCCCGGATATACCCGTGTGATGTCAGGACACCGCAGGATGTTTTAAAGGCTCTGGCCGGATTTGCCCGCCACGGCGTCGATCTGGTGGTGGTCAACGGTGGCGACGGAACCGTCCAGGCAGTTTTGACCGCTTTGTTGGACCACCAGCCATTCGAACAGCTGCCGCTGCTGACCGTGCTGCAGTCGGGCACCACCAGCATGACCGCCAGGGATGTGGGCATCCGGGGATCGCGGGTAAAAGCGCTGCAGAAGCTGCTGCGGTGGGCCGGGAGCGGCGACGGTTCGCCCGGCATCGTAAAGCGCCCGGTCCTGAGGGTCCAGGCGCCCGGTCATCCGGTCCGGCATGGCATGTTTTTCGGGGCTGCCGCCGTCTATCAGGGAATCCAGTACTTCCACCGCAAGGTGAATCCCAGAGGACTGCGGGGCGAGGTGATGCCCGGCTTGACGATTCTGCGCTATCTGTGGGCAGTGGCGCGCGCCAACGACAAATTCACGGCACCGGTACCCCTGACGGCCGCCCTCGACGGCGGCCCTGCCCGGCGGTTCGACTGCCTGATTGTGCTTGTCAGCACCTTGGAGCGACTGTTTTTAGGAATCCATCCTTACTGGGGCAGTGAAGACGGCCCGCTTCATTACACCGCTGTCGAAGCGAGCCCGCGGCATTTTATCAGGGCTTTGCCGTCGATTTTGAGAGGCCGCCAGGGGGCCCTCAGTACACCGCTCAACGGCTATTTCAGCCACAATGCTGCTGAAATCAAATTGAATCTTGACAGCGGCTTTACCCTGGACGGGCAGCTATACACCCCGGAAAAGGGGCGCGAGCCGACCGTGGTCCAGGCCGGAGCCACGGCATCATTTTTACGGTTTTAGACATGCAGACACCTCCCGAGCTTGTCAGCTATATCGGTCGCCGCGCCCGGCGGCAGCCGTCTCCGGCGGTGCGGATCCTGATCGACGAAATCCTGGCCCGCCAGGGCAGGGCCGCCCTGGCGGTTTTGTATTACGGTTCGTGCCTGCGCAGCGGCGATGACCTCGATGGCCTGGTCGATCTGTACCTGCTGGTGGACAGCTACCGCAATGCCTACGCCCGCCGGCTGGCGGCTGGGGCAAATACTTTGCTGCCGCCCAATGTCTTCTACCTGGAGCGGGAGTTCGAGGGACAGACCGTAAGAACCAAATATGCGGTTCTTTCCCTGGCCGACTTTGACAAGGGAACCTCGAGACGCTGGTTTCATTCCTATCTTTGGGGGCGATTTTCCCAGCCGGCCGCGGTGTTGTATGCCCGGGACGAGGAAGTGATGCAACGGGTGATCGAAGGCTTTGCGCAGTCCGTGGTGACGTTTTGCCACCGGGTTCTGCCACGGCTGCCTGTCGATTTCAGCGCGAGGCAGCTTTGGCGCCGGGGCCTTGAACTCTCCTACCGGGCTGAGCTTAGGGCCGAGCGGCCGCAAAGAAGCGCCAGCCTTGTCGATGCCGCCCCGCGATACTATGAAGAGGTAACGCGTCTGGCCGTAAATGCAGCCGCTTACCCGGTTGACACCGTTGCCGGCCACGACCCTGCCCGTTACCGCGCCCGCATTTCCGGAGGCCGGCGGCTGGCAAGCCGGATTAGTTGGGGGCTGCGATGCTGGCAGGGCAAGTTGCTTTCCGTGTTGCGGTTGGTCAAAGCCGTGACCACCTTCGAAGGCGGCCTCGATTATATCCTGTGGAAGATCGAGCGGCATTCGGGGATCACCGTCGAAGTAGAGCCCCATCTCAGACGTCATCCCCTGCTGGCCATGGGAGTTTTGTCCTGGCGGCTCTATCGCCGGGGCGGTTTCAGATAGGCGGTCAAGGGTCGTTATTTGATACTAGTTATGGCCTTCCCTCAGATGAGAGGTTATAAAGGAATTCTCACCAACCCCAAAACCTTTCACCCAAAGGAGGCCAACTTATGAGATTTTACAACCAACAACACAAATTTTACTGCGGT
>Ga0209671_1000010_pt1 | contig 84263 bp, 67 predicted proteins | sample WorMetHERISLAND2_2_FD_187401 | JGI IMG/M metagenome (GOLD analysis project Ga0209671, IMG submission 187401) | Marine gutless worms symbiont microbial communities from Max Planck institute for Marine Microbiology, Germany - Olavius geniculatus... | ecosystem: Host-associated > Annelida >...
TTGCCAAATCGTTTTTGTTCTGTAGGGTCCATGGTATACTCCCTTTTTACGTGTGCCCGAAATTGGACAGATAAAGGAGTATACACTATTTTAATTTTTTTTCTGCCGCGTAGCGGCTTCGTCCAACAAATTATAGGAGGTTTTGCTTCTTTTTTATGAAATATTCAGGTTAGACCTGCCTTTTATGTGAAACTCTTGGCCGAGTCGGCGTTCAAACTGCCTTCTACCCTCCACATCTTCAGCCGCGGCATAGTTCCGCTCTAACGGACGATGACAGGTCCGAATTCAAATGGTGCCCTGCAGGTAGCGCTGTCTCAGGTCTTCGGGGAATTTTTCGATGGCATACCGCAACATGGTGCGCGGCATATTTTCATAATGCTCTTTTAAAAACGCTTCTTCGGTCGTGATATCGCGTTTGCCGATTTCGCGCAGCATCCATCCGACGGCTTTGTGAATCAGGTCATGCCGGTCGACCAGCAGCATGCCGGCAATTTTTAGGGTTTCGGAATACTCACGGCGCTTGATGTAGTGAAACGTTGCCATGATGGCGATTCGGCGTTCCCATAAACTTTTTGACCTGGCCAGACGATACAGCGGCCGCCTGCTTTTATCCATCAGATAGGCACCGACAATGTGTTCGGCCGAGACGTCTACCAGATCCCAATTGTTGATGAACTTGGTGGACTGCAGATACCGGTTGTAGATGTCTCTCTTGACATCGTCATCACCTCTTTTAACAAGGCGAACATACAGCAAAATACCAAGCATCCGTTCCTCATGGATCGGGGAGTGCAGCAGGATCTCGATCTGGCTGACCGGCAGATCTTTGAATTCACTGCTTAACTTTCTGAGCACCGGGACCCGGACGCCCACAAAAATATCGCCTTCGCCGTATTCGCCCGGGCCGGTTTTAAAAAATCTTTGACTGACTGCGGCGTGTTCCGGGTTGCCGAGCTTTTTAAGTCGTTTCTGAACATCTATTGCCTTCATCTTCCCTTTTTTCTGATCCTTTCGCACTCTGTCTCCTGAGGCGCACACCCGCAAGCTGGAGCCCGCTTGGCCGCTGCCCCCTGCTCATTACCTGCTTATTACCTGCTATTGCCCTGCGCCGAAGGCCTAAGGACAAATGCCACTTTCTTTCTTAAATCCCAAGCCGCCAACCCCAAATCCTGTATCTTACACCTTGCGGTCTCATCGCTCGCCGTGCGCCGAAGGCCTAACGCCGAATGCCATTCCCGTCATTTCACCATCAGTCTCTATCCTCAGACCTCTAACCTCTATCCTCTAACCTCAACCCTCACACCCTAAACCCCATACCCGATAACTTTTACTTATCGGCCATTGCGCTGATAAAGGCGTCAGCCTCTTTTATGGAGTTTTCCATATCCTTGATCAGAGCGGCGACCTCGGCCTCGACGGAGCCCAGTTCGGTGTTCAAGGAGGCGATTGCTTTGGCGTTGAGGTTGTGTTTCAAGAACAGAACCTGATCATGAAAAGCGGTCAGAACCGGATCCATTTTTTTTTCAGCCCGTCGCATGGCTCCGATGAGCCGGGTATATTGCTTTTTGGTCTGGCTCAGCTTGCGGGCGCTGCTGCGGCGCAAACTTGCGTTGGAGAATTGATCCAACTCTTCTTCCCATTCTTCGAACAGGGCTTCGGCCACGTCTTCCACGGAATCTATGCGATCGCGCACCGTCTGGGCCCGTGCGTTGCTGCGGTCGTATGCCGACTTGAGCTGGTCGTATTTTTCCTCGAGTTCGCCGCCGTCGAATTGCAGGACGCTGCTGAATTTTTCAAGGGCGGACTCAAATTCTTCTTTGGCCTCTTCCTGGGCGTCGCGGGCCGATTCGACGCGGTTTACCATCAGATCACGCTTGTGGTAGCCCAGCTTTTCCATGGTGCCATAATAGGCAGAGGAGCATCCCAGCAAAATAACAAGTATGATGACCGTCAATGTTTTACCCATGCATGTTTTCCTTTCCGCAGGCTTGAAAAATAGGTGACGTAGATTTTAGACGACCAGCGCCGCCATGTCACGGCCGAAAAGGCCGATGCGATCCCCAGGCTTCACCGGCAGGGCCAAATTCCAGTCGTAGGGATTGGCGCGCATCTGGCGATAACCGACCATCGAGGCCATACCGGATCTGGCCGCCAGCAATTTAGAATTGAAGAATATAGAATAGATCTCTTCAACCGGAATGTCCAGGCGGGCCAAAAGCATCGCCAGCGTTTCATCGGATTCGGGTACGACCCGGTAGACATTTTGGCTGTCAACCGGGATATCCGGTGCGTAGCGCCGCAGGTTGCCAAATATTCTTATTTCAATCATAGGATACCTCTCTATCCTTTTCTGGCCGGCAGGGTTTGAGCGAATTTTTTGGCTTTTTCAAGCCAACTCCTCAATTCGGCATCACTATCGTAGCCTTCTTCGGAGACCATGACCCAGCCTTTCATGGGTTTGCCGGTGATATCGAACGGCCGGACATGTGCTGCGGCCATCGCTACCCGGGCTGTTTCCTGACCGAGTCTTAGAATCAGCCATTCTTTGTGTACACCGCAGAACATGTTTCCCCTTATCAGGTGGCACACCCCGCCGAACATCTTCCTGTCGGTTGTGTGCTTCCATCTGGCGGTCATTTTTTTAATGCGAGCTGCTAGCTCCTGGTTATAAGCCATGACTTACCTCATTGGGCCAGGTTTCGTTAATCAATTGTCTGCACAAATATACCAAGAACGCGTCATCAAAAGAATATATCAATAACCTTCCCGTCCGAAACCTGACATAGTCCGAAACCGCCGCTGCTAAAGCCGATGATCACATCGGTCATACGAAAACGGCATTTCATGACCTTGCCTCTGCTGCCCGACAGCACGGCCTCCGCATTTCCGTCAAAGTATTCGACGGCCGTAAATCCTTGCCTGCCCTGCGTGCGGCCGGCGTCAGGTTCGGTGTTGCGGGTCCCTCGATCGACACGCCCTTTAAACTGCTCGCCGTCGGGCATCGTCACCTGCACTTCGGCAGCGCCGGTCTGCGCATGAGCGTAGTTAAAAGGCACTCTCTTGGCATCTTCGCGCACCACACCTTGGAGGCTTCCAGAGCATGCCGCCACAATCGCAAGAGATACGGCGATTGAGGCATACACATCTATGCGGGCCATCTTCTATTCCTTTCTGGGGGATATCCCGACGGCATTGGGAATCGGCCTGGATAACAGTGAATTTGCAGTGTTGCTGAAATCTATTTCGAAATGGCCGACGAACTCATATTCATGGGCTCCGGCTTTAATATACATCTGGGCCTGGGGTCCGCCTTCAGTATACATCGCCCGGGCAATTTGAAGCGGCAGCTTTTGGAGGATCGTGATCAGGTCATGGGTGCTGTAGGGAGAACCGACGTGGATAAAAAGCACCCGGCCATTCTTGTCTACTGCAATCGCCACGGTACTATGTTTTTTTGGTTGTTGCTGCCATACGTTTTTTCCCTTGCAGGAAATCATACGAATGCTCTGGATCAGGGTCCCATATTTTTTTTTCCAGATTTTGAAATCCTCGCAATCGCGGTCAATAAGTTTTATCTCAGGTACTTCCGATCCGAGCCGATCAAAAGCCAGTATGCTCTTATCCTTTTCGCGAAATCTCGGGTTGTTAACGTGGGTTTTGGTTCGCATCAGTGACACGCTGGTTTTTAAATCTTCCTGAAACATGCTGGCGTTGATGGCAGCGACCAGGTTTTTTTGGCGGCACCACTGTTTGGCGGACAGAGAGCGGCCTTTTTTTGAAACAGAAGCGTTGAGTAGTTTAAATTCGTAGCGTCCTGGATCGATTCTCAAAATGCGGATTTTGGAATCGCCGATTTCAGCGGGTTGGGGGGAGTCAAAAATACCGAGTTGGAGCCCATCGGCAAGTTGTTTCCAGACACGGGCCGTCTTGGAGACTGTGCTGCCGGCCGGCTGATCGGCGCCGGCAATGGTCAGGCCATGGACCACGATAAGGCAATTGATAATCGTGACTGCGAGAAGTCTCATAGTACATTTATAAAACAAATGGCCGCCAAATGTAAAGTCTCAAGAAAGCTTCCAACCGATCTATAAATGGGAGCCGGCTTCAAAAAAACCTTGAAAGCCGGGATTGGCTCCTGTAATGTCTGATATAGCGTTTGATATGGAGGGGGGGATCCGCATGACAGACGACAAGAGCAAGGCCGGCCTGGCTGACACCGCCAATAGTGACACCGAGGACAATCTCAATGCCCGCATCGGTGTTCTGACACGACGTGAGGTTGAAGCCCGCATACCGGCGCCCATGCTCGATGCAATGGGAGCGGCCTTCGGACGTGAAAGAGTGTTGCAAGTGATGCGTGAGACCATTGTGAGGGTTGCCAAAAAACAAGGTGCCGAACTTGCAGGACACATGGGCGGGGCCACCCTGCAGCATTTTGCCCAGTCACTGAGATTCTGGACCATGGACGATGCGTTGGAAATCGACGTGCTCGAACAGAGCGAGGAGGTTTTTTCCTTCAATGTCACCCGCTGCCGTTATGCCGAGCTTTATGAAAAACTGGGAATTCGCGAGTTGGGTGGGGCCTTGTCCTGCGCCCGGGACTTTGCGTTGATCGAAGGGTTTAATCCGGATGTTGACTTAAAGCGAACCCAGACGATTATGGAAGGCGCTTCGCATTGCGATTTTCGCTACTGCCTAAAAATAAAAAAAGAATAACTGAGATAAACTCCGGATTGGCGTAGCCTCCGGCAAGAGGACAGCCGGTCTGATCGCAACAGAAACTGTTTATTTTCACGCAAAGACGCCAAGGCGCCAAGATAAAACATAATATTAGTTATTTCCTTTGCGTCATTGCGGCTTTGCGTGAGATAGATTTTTCGCAGTTACATATAAGTGGAGGTGTTACCGTGAGGTTTTTTTTGGTTTTGATCCTTTTCTGGCCGTCAGTGGCTTGGGCCCAATCCGAACTGGTTACCGGCGAAGCCACTCCTGAGGAAGTTTATCAGAAAGTGTCTGAGGCGGCCGTTTTCCTTGCCACAGCCGGTAATGCGGGGCTGAAAGAATTCCAAAACCCAACCGGAAGATTCGTTTGGAAAAACACCCACGTGGCGGTAACCAAATGTATTGACAATTATTGCCTTCCGAGTCCAAAAAGCAAGGATATCGGGCTGAACATGTCGAAGTTGAAGTGCTATAAGACCGGCAAATTCTATATTTTGGAACTGTGCAACGAAGCCATGTATAATCCTAAAGGCGCCTGGGTAGAATACTGGCATCCGAAACCGGGATTAAAGGACCTGCAGCGCAAGGTGGGATTCATGATGCCGGCAGCCGATACGGAATATCAAGTCGTTTCCGGTGTTTATGACGATTCCACGACGCTGGAGGAATTGAATAAAATTTCAAACCGTTAGAGACTTCTCTGAGATTCGCCTGCCGGCCGAGCGGGGTCTAGAAATATCGCTGTAGGGGGCTGTTGACGATAAGCTGTCTCGATAAAATGATCTAGGTTCAAGCTCGAGGCGCCGACGAGGAGTGCGGGCCAATCGGCCCCAGGCGGATTTGAGATGGCTTCTAACCTGCCAAGGAAACCACCAACATGCAACCGGCAAAACGCTTGCTTATTCCGGCGGTGTTCATTTTGTTCCTTGTCGGTGTGCCGAGCGCGGGCTACACCGGGTCCGAGCGGGATGCCGATCCGAACACTCCCACCACGGTAATCCTCATTCGCCATGCCGAAAGAGACAACTTCTTCATTCTCACACCGCAAGGTCATCAGCGCGCCCGGGCCCTGATAGACGCCGTGGGTGACATGGGGATTGCAGCAATTTACAGCCCCGATCTCGAACGTGACCTGGATACCGTCGCTCCGCTGGCCCAGCATTTAAATCTAGACATCACCCTTACGCCGAGAATAAGCAAATCTACGGTGGACCAAATCGCGCGCCGGATTCTTACCGATCACAGGGGCCAGGTGGTTCTGCTGGTTGGAAACGGATCCGGCAACCTGCGCATGATGCATCATCGATTGGGCGGCGCCGGAGAGGGCCCCTATCAGTATGGCGATCTCTTCATCTACACCATTCCGGACCACGGGCCGGTTCGAATTGTCAAATCGAGGTACGGCTCATAACGTTTACTCCCCTAATGACAACTGGATTTTCAGGGTCAGGTCCCTGTCAAAAGGCAGCGCCAATAGCTTGAAACCGCAGTGTTGGATTGTCTGCGGATTGGCATGTTGGGGGTATATCGGATTGAACGCCACAATTTGTGTTTTTGTGTCAATAGCGATATAATGCTTAAAACCGCTTGAAGGACTTGATTCGAAAACCAGAGGCTGCCCCGAACGGTTTTGCCATCGAAGACCGAACAGGAAGGAACATGCCGAGTCACGAAGTCGACTACGAGATTATTGGGAACGACATTCAGGTCGTCGAAGTGGAGTTGGACCCGAACGAGACGGTTATTGCCGAAGCCGGCGCCATGAATTATATGGACGACGGCATCAGTTTTGAAGCCAAGATGGGGGACGGTTCCAAACCGGACAGCGGATTAATAAGCAAGCTCATGGATGCCGGCAAGCGGGCTTTGACCGGTGAGTCCATTTTTATGACCCATTTTACCAACAACAGCCATGGCAAAAAACGCATAGCGTTTGCCGCGCCATACCCGGGAAAGATCGTGCCGATCAACTTGAGCAAGGTCGGTGGTGAACTGACCTGTCAAAAAGACGCTTTTCTGTGCGCTGCGATGGGGACCGAAATCAGTATCACCTTCACCAAGCAAATCGGCACCGGGTTCTTCGGGGGCGAAGGCTTTATCTTGCAGCGGCTGAAAGGCGATGGAATGGTCTTTCTCCACGCCGGCGGAACCGTCGTCAAAAAACCCCTCAAGAACCATTTTCTGCGGGTGGACACCGGATGTCTGGTGGCTTTCACTCGGGGGGTCAGCTATAATGTTGCCAGAGTCAGAAATCTCAAGTCCATGTTTCTGGGCGGAGAAGGGCTGTTTTTGGCCACCCTGAGCGGTACCGGTCTGGTGCTGCTGCAAAGCCTGCCCTTATCACGGATGGCCGACCGAATATTACAGCATGCTCCTTCAGCCTGCGGCAGACGCAAAGGCGAAGGGTCGATTCTGGGCGCCCTGGGCGGGTTGATCGACGGAGACAACCGCTAATACAATTACTCGAGGGGACGGACACCGCGTCAGTTGGCGCCGGGCGATTAAAGGATGCACAGACAATCGGGCGGAGAAACTCCCCTCAATTACTTGTCCCCCGCAGCAATAGTGCTGCATCCTAAATGTAATTTACAAAACTCGAGTTGATGTTCAAATTGTTCCGTCTCGGGAATAAAATATTCTATATCCCAAATTACAAATCCCAAAGCACTGCATCGAAAATCCTCCAAATTGACACGACCACCTAAAAAAGGTATTCAATTTTTACTTTCCATGATTACTTTATAGCGGTTGAAAGTCATCGTTCCGCTTCCCGAAGGATATTTGCTCTACAAAGGCTTAGGCTGCCTTTCCAATTTCGGGATTAATTTTTGTTAAAAGCGGCATCACATCACTGCAATCCTTCCAGCCGCCATCGGAGGGCATCTAGAGCGTTGGTCCAAATAGCGTTCCAAGATATGACAACCGGAATAAATCCCATGCAGGAGGCCCGTAAAATGCAGCCATCTAATCAATTTTCGAACGACAAATTGTATCTGGCAAAATCTTTGGAAGTGGCCATCCATGTCGGCCTCGTCGGCCTGCTCCTTTACTGGTGTTTCAGGATCGGGCAGCCGTTTCTTGAGACGATCGTCTGGGGCATTATCATTGCCGTTGCCATCCACCCCATTTACGAGCGTCTCAAGTCCGCCCTGGGCGGACGCGGTCGACTCGCGGCGGTCCTGATAACCGTTCTAGCGCTGATCCTCCTGCTCGTCCCGGCCTATTTGCTATCCGAGTCCCTCTTCAACACTTTACGAGAGTATTCGAGCCAGCTCGACAGCGGGACGCTAAAACTGCCGGCCCCTCCGGAGAGCGTCAAAACGTGGCCGGTTGTCGGCGAACCGATTTACAAATCCTGGAGCCTTGCCGCAGGCGATCTCGGTGCCGCCCTGGCTAAGATGGCGCCGCAGCTTCAAGAATTCGGCGTCAAGATCTTTGCCACCGCCGCCAATGCCGGGGTCGGAATTTTGAAGTTCGTGATCTCGATTATTATCGCCGCTGCACTGCTTGCCAATACGTCCGGCTGCAGCCGGTTTGCACAGGCTTTGGCCGCACGGCTTGCCGGTGAACAGGGGATAAAGGGGGTTGATCTGGCAGGGGCCACTGTGCGAAGTGTTGCCCAGGGTGTTCTGGGCGTCGCCCTGATTCAGTCGATTCTGGCAGGGCTTGGTTGTCTGGTGGTCGGCGTGCCCGGGGCCGGATTGTGGGCCCTGCTGGTTCTCATCCTGGCTGTGGTTCAGCTGCCCACCATTTTGATCCTGGGCCCGATTATCGTCTACGTGTTTTCCATTACCGGTACGGTTTCCGCCGTTTTGTTCGCGATTTGGAGTATCCTCGTGGGGATATCCGATGCCTTTCTCAAACCTTTGTTGATGGGCCGCGGCGTCGACGTCCCCATGCTGGTCATTTTCATCGGTGCCATCGGCGGCTTCATGACATCGGGCATCATCGGACTCTTTGTCGGAGCAATCATTCTCGCGCTGGGCTACAAACTGATCTTGAACTGGCTCGATGTGAGTGCACCGCCCGAGCAGGAGGCATGAAAGGTAAACCGCGCCCATGGGTACAGCCATTTTAAGCGTATTATCCGGATTGGCGGGTATGTTCGGATGGGGAATATATGATTTCTTAGGTGGTGTCTATTCAAAGCAGTTAGGGTCATTCAAAGCCTTTTTCTGGTCGCAGCTGGCAGGTTTGATAACCATCCTTGTGTTATTGTTCGCAGTCAGCGTCAACCTCGATATCTCTTTGCGCGTATTCCTGTTGCTGCCGGTAGCAGCAATACTTTATTCCGCCGGATACCTGTTTTTTTTCAAAGGATTCGAAATAGGCAACGTGTCGATTGTTGCGGCTACGATGAATTTGTGGGCTGTCTTCACGATGCTGTTTGCCTTTATATTTATGGGCCAGCGGCTTTCCCCGCTGCAGACCCTGGGTGTCGTGATGATTGTATCCGGCGTCACGATGGCATCTTTAAACCGGAGTAAGATACAAAGCCGCGGCATTACCCTTTCGCTTGGGGTCAGGGAAACCGTTTTGGGCGCCTTTTTCTTCGGCGTCTTCTGGAATATCAGTGAAGTTATTTCGGAAGAAATCGGGTGGCTGCCGACGACGCTGTTTGTAAAATTCGGCATAGTTGTTTTTTTGCTGCTCTTTGCCCTGCTTCTTAGGCGCGAGCTCGCCCTGAAAAACGCTCGTGCCACTACCAAAATAATGGTATCATTCATGGGCAGTATAGAAGCAGGCGCCGTCGCAGTTGTAAATTACGGTTTGACCATCGGTGATGCAATTCTGATTACACCGATCGCTTCGGCCCTGTCGATCGTAACCATCGCCTTGGCCGTTTTACTCCTCAAAGACAGGATCACAAAACTTCAGGGGCTTGGAATGTTCGCGGCTGTGGCCGGTATAACCGTAACTGCTCTTTAATCCACAGATTTCCCCGATCCATGATTTGGATTTGACACCTGATTTCATGATAATGTAGGGTGTCTTTATCTAATTGCATCTATTCACCATTTGGGGAGGTATTCGCCAAGATATTTTATCACCGCAGAGGAGCGCAGGGCGCAGGAAAAAGCATCTTATATTTGCCGTTGAGAGGAGAATCACATGGCCAAGAAAAAAGACAGAGACATCGAAAAAGGGTATTCAGTTAAACAGATGGTGGCGAAACTGCGGCGGCTTGCCGACTGTCTGGAAAACGGCAAGCAATTTACGATTCAGATTGCCGGCGAACGAATCCGAATACCGGCCCGAGCGATATTCAATATCGAACACGAACGCGAAGGCAACCAGGAAGAGGTTGAATTTCAGTTCAAGTGGAAAAACTGAGCTAATCATCCCTCTCTCTGAACGCAAAGCCTGGATAAGAAATGATAGACACCAAGTCATTTGCTTTGGATGTCGGAATAAGGGGACGCTCAGGCACGGAGATTACGGAAATGAGAGAAGCTCGCTGAAACCCCAGTCTGGATATCAGAGGAGAGGTGCACGCCAAATTTATCAGTCCGAAAACCGGTTGATATTATTAATAAAATAAAAAAGGCTTGGCGGGGAGATTATAGAATTTTACAATATTTCCCTATTCATCCTAGTAGTATCCATACCTGCCAATTTCGATTAACGGCAAGCATAAATGAATTCATTAACTTTCTCGACAAAGGAATCTCTTGCGTTTCTGTTCCCAAAAACGATCCATACTTTATCCTTATCGTCCTGGATTTTGACGTACGGCCTACCGCGACTAATGCCCTTTTCTACTATGGGATTTCTATCAAGATCAATCAAAGCTTCAGGGATATGAATAATCTGATAATAGGTTTCTTCTATAAACTCAAAATCGAAATCCAGTCTGCATGGTTTCCTAGCCTTGTTCAGGATTATGTCGCCTTCCTCTTCATGTTTGCTATTTACTATTATTTCGCCTCCACGAAGAAGACGTGCCAATTGAGATCTAATCTCTACTCGCTTGCGATCAAGCTGCTTTGCATCTTCCTCCTTTCGTTCGCGAAGCAATCTTTCCTCCTCCTCCCTCTGCTGGCGGAGGCGTCGCTCCTGCCTTTCGCGCTCAATTCTCGCTTCCTCCCGCTGTTTACGAAGCAGCTCTTCCTGTCTCATACGCGCTAGCTCCGCCTGCGAAAACTGCGGAGCATTATGGACCCCTGAAGAGATGTCTTCGCCATCGAGCTTGGTCCATCCCTTGATTCGAGCAGATCCAGAAATATAGGAGCTTCCTCCAATCTCTGCACGGTCGTAAACACGAGCGTTGTCTGTCACCACTGCATCGCCCTCGACTACGGCATTTCCATAGACCTTTGCTTCGCCAGAAATTTCGGCACTTCCTCGAACTACAGCATTTCCATAGATACGTGCTTGATCACGCACTGAAGCACTTTCACAAACAGCTGCTGTAGGAGCGATGAAAACATATTCCGAATCTGAAACATCGGCAGAATTGGCAACAAACCCGCCCTTTTTGGGATTTCTATTTTTGTAATTTATGAAATGGTAGCCTTCCTCACCTGGACATTTCGGTGAAGTATCAGCCAAGACGGGTGCTGTATGGAACAAGGCTAATGCCAGGACTAAAGATAAAATTGATCTATACATGGTTTTCCTCATTGTATTCGGAAATCTGTAGCACCAAACTGTGCTATTCGAGTTGCAGCTGCCTTTTGATTTTATCATAGGTACAAAAACTCCGCTTTCTTGCAGTACCTCTCGTAGCCGATGTTTTTGATGATCACACGGCATTTCGACTACCCCAAGATGTGAGGAATTTTCGTACAAACATAGCCTGTCGAACTGCAGTCGTGCATTATATCGATTATCACATGAGTCAGCGGTTCGGTTGGTGGCTTTAATCAACGCTAAATCGAGCGCTTTGGATCGGCATCAATAAAGCTCTGAGGATTGCTCGATTATTTCCGCTTGACTGATTACCTGCGGGTTCGATGCGGTTTTCCTCTCGTGACATCGCGCCAGGAAGCTTCATGCAGCGGTTAAAACTTGGCGTGGTTGCGGTCAAGTTCGCGCTCTACTTTCTCCACAATTTCGATGACATCATTTTGATGACGGAATCTGCAACTTATAGATAGGGATTACGGCAAGCATAGCTTCCGTCTTTGTTGAGTTTGGACGGCGAACGCTCATAACATGCCCCATATGTTACTTTTCCTGAGGGCGGCATGCTATATTTGCTATTAAAGGGCTTCCCGGGGGAAAGTTTTCGACTATGAGTGTAATATTTTGAACCAGATCCGCAGCTCTTCTTGCCGGTATTTGAACAATAGACCACCCAAACATCGTAGTTGCACTTATTTTCCAGAGTCGGAAGTCCGTCTTCAGAAGATGACTGGACACATTCTGCAGCATTATACCCAATTTGTTTTTGGCGTTCCATTTCTTGCAATGCTGTGAAATCACCTTGGACAATTTGCCGTTCAAGACGAGAAAGATCACTTGAGATAGATTGCATCGAGTTGTATTGGCGATCGAGCTGGCGTATTAAATTGTTTGCTTCCTTTGTAAAAATATCAGAGCCTTTGGTGCTATAGGTATTTAGCAAATTCTCAGCTGCGCTGATATTGCTCTTCATTTTTTGATACCGATTGACATATTTCAATATGCGTGTGCCCTTTAATACCGCTTTCGTTCTATTCATCTTATACAAGCTCAAAAATGGACTGAGAGATTTTTCCTTGGATGGAATAACATGCTCCACATATTTCTCCAAAATTGATTGTTTGACGTCCTTTTCCAAAGGGGTATCTGGTATTTCCCAGTATGCAATGGCAGCGGTGGTCCGGCAACCCCACTGCTTATCCGGTCCCAATTTGCACTCGCAAGCCCCAACTTCAACACTAATAATATTGGTACGGCCTATTTTTCGGGTGAAGTCCCTAACCTTTTCTTCGGCTTGAGATTTTGCCAATTCACATTCGGCGTCTTTGTCGCTCCCTCGGGGCCAGGTATACTCAGTTTGAATTTCGTGCGTTATTCGCTTGGCGTATGCATTCATTTCATCCATAACCAAGAGGTTGAGCACAATTAGTAAACCAGCTAGGAATTTCATACCAAATGTTTTCCCTTGAATGCAGTTTATAATCGCAAAACTGATTGAAGTCAGGCCCGGTCAGTGTGGTTGCTTTTCTAAATCGCTAAAATCTTCTGCACGGTGAAATAGGCTCTTCCGATCGGCTATGGTACGACCCTATATCTCTTCCAATACAAGACAAGTGCCATCATGAATAGAATAATGTGTCGAAGTAGATTTTGATCTATTAACATCACAAGAAGATAATAATAGGATATATCGATGCCGAAATGAATTTTAATCAATGGCAGACTAATAAATCAGCTGAAAATAAGAGAGAGCCTGAGAAGTGCTGAAAATTAGTATAAGAGGATAAAACCTCTAAAATTCTAAATGCTACGATGTGGTATGGCTCCTTTTGGAGAAGAAAATAATTCACAATCAACGAATGTCAATACTCTTCTATGACAAACACTGTGCTTAGAGTATTAACGTGAGCTGCCCGAACATCTACGATAATTTTTCTCAGTAATCTCAAAGAAGAATCAAGTTGCAGCATAATGCCGATTCCAACGGTTGTCGGGAAGGTCAGTTCTGCCGTGCTAAAATGGCGGAAATATCACATCCGTAATAAATACTTTTCTTTCGGCATCAATATATCCTTGCGAAAGGCAGATAATAGCGCATTGCAAATGTTTTTATCTGAATATGATACGCTGAGTCGAAAGATGGAAAAATGATTAGATTAAAAAAGGTTTAATCGAGCAGCAGCCAATTAGGGCTCAATCCCACCCGCCAGGGCCTGATCCAGATCGGCGATCAAATCATCGGCATCCTCGATGCCGACCGAGTAGCGTACCAGGTTTTCGGGGATTCCCATGGCGGCTCTTTCCTCGGCGGTGCACTCCACGTGGCTGGTGGAGGCCGGCGGACCCGCAATGGTTTCGACGGCACCGAGGTTGGCGGCGCGGTGGGCGTATTGCAGCCGGGGCAGCATCCGGCAGACGGCTTCAAAACCTCCCTTGACCGAAAAACTCAGTATCCCGCCGAACGCCGCCATCTGGCGGTTGGCCGTTTGGTGCTGGGGGTGGGATGCAAGCCCGGGATAGAAAACCTGCTCGATATCTCGGTGGGTCTCCAGATGGCGGGCGATCGTCAGGGCGCTCTCGCTCTGGCGTTCAACTCTCAACTGCAAGGTTTTCATACCCCGCAGCAGCAGATAGGCCGCCGTGGGATCGAGGGCGGCGCCGTTGATTTCGCGGAAATGAAAAATCTTGCGGATTAAGGGCGACGGTCCGCACACGACACCGCCCAGGGCATCGGCGTGGCCGCCAAGAAACTTGGTGGCGCTGTGCAATACCAGATCGGCCCCCAGCGATTGAGGGTTTTGCAGAATGGGCGTTGCAAAGGTATTGTCGACAACGACCAGGGCGCCGGTGTCATGGGCTTTGCGGGCAAGATCGGCGATATCGACAATCTTGAGGGTCGGATTGGTGGGGCTCTCGAGATACAGCATTTGACAGCCTTCGGACAATGCCGCTGCAACGGCTTCGTGGTCCGTGGTGTCGCACAAGACGGCTTCTATCTGAAATCGCGGCAGGAATTCGGTGAACAGCTTGGTTGTCCCGCCGTAGCTGTCTTTTATGGACACCACCCGGTCGCCCGGAGAAAGAAATGCAAACAGCGTATTGCTGATGGCAGCCATGCCGCTGGCAAAGCCGGTGGCGGCCTCGGCGCCTTCCAGCCGGGCCACTTTGGCTTCAAAAGCCGCCACGGTGGGGTTGGTGTTGCGGCTGTAAATATGGCCGGCGGCCTCCCCCCGGCCGACTTGCAGCCATTGCGCCATATCATCATAGCCGAAGGAAACGCTGCGAACCACCGGCACCTGGGTGGCGCCCTCCCAGAAGGTGCTGTCTTCCCCCGCCCACACTGCCAGGGTTGCCGGTTTGGGATTGTCGGATTTATTTTTCATTTTTTTTCCCAAAAAAATAACATAGCGGTTGTCATGTTTGTAATACTATCTATCCGCCATACTCAATATGTTTTACTGTCACGAAATCTTGTAATAAAAAATATTTATGGCAACCGGTATAACTCAATCAAGTCCTAGTAGAACGGGAACTTATCCCAGAATTCCTTTTCGGTGTCCTGCCACTTATGGCCGAAGGTGCGTTCGCAGTAACCGGCCAGTCGGTGCATCCAGTTGTCCCAGGTGCTTTTACCGCTCTGTTTGGCCTCCAGGATTTCGTTCAGAAAAGAGGTGATGTTGACCATTTCCTCTTTGGGCAGAAAATAGGCGGCCCCTTCCCGAAAAGATTTGACAATGTTCTCCGGTGTCAGGGCGTGGGCGGTAAGCATGACGGCGGTCATGTTCCTGGCGGTTGCCAGCTGCAGTAATTCATAGCCGGAAACTCCCATGATGTCCAGAATGACTAGATCAAACCGCTCCCGGGCAATAAGCGCTTGGGCCGCATCGAAACTGGCGGCCTTGACAACGTCGCAGGCAGACAGCAGTTCTTCCAGCGATTCGAGGACATCGGGCTCATCATCGACGACCAGGATTCTTTTACCATCCAGCAGGCTTTTCTTTTCCATGATGTGCATCTCTTTTTTTGGTCAACATCTGATATATGGGCTTGAACCTGGACAGGCTTGCTTGGCTCTGCCATAGGTCTAATCTCTTCATGGTTTCAGGTGTCAGGTGTCAGGAATCCTTTGGTTGAGGAATTACGAATTTAGGAATTTAGGTATTATTGGTATTATATCGCTTAAATTCAGCGATAATAGAATTCCTCAATCCCTTAATTCCCAAATCATTAAATTCCTGACACCTGAAACCTGACACCTGAATACTGCTGATTAAAATGACCATCCCATACGACCTTTCCGGGCGACACCCCATGGACCTGGCACTCTAATGCTCTTGCTACCCTTCTGTAGCCACAACCAGCGGCCGTATGCGTCCGTCTTTCAAATTGACCAGGCCTTCTTCACATATGCGCAGGTAAGGTATGGCGGCTCCGGTCAGGGTGATCAGGGTCAGCAATGGGTCCGGGTGGGGCACCCCCAGTCCGGCTGCGGCTTTTCTGATTCGCTTTAATTTTCCGGCTATTTCATCTATCGGCAGATCCGACATGATGCCGAATATGGGCAGCGGGAGCTCGGCCAGGATTTCACCATCCTTGCAGAGAATTGCGCCGCCCTGACGGGCCCGAATACGGTTGACGGCCGCCGCCATATCTGCATCATTGGTGCCCACAACGACAATATCCGATGAATCCCAGGCGGCGCTGCAGGCCATGGCGCCGGCCTTCAAGCCGAAGCCTTTGAGCAGGCCGGTGAACATATTACCGGGGTGAATGGCCCGGTCGATGGCAGCTACCTTGAGCACATCCAGGCCGATATCCGGTTTCAGCTCGCCATCGGATACCGGCAGCTGCACTTGATCATCGGATGTCACCAGGTCGGTGATCAGGTTGATGATCCTTACCTCAACCGTATCTGAATCGGCATCCACCTTGATTTTGAAATCGGCCGGTTTTGTATCGCGCTCGAGCTGGACGCTGTTCAGGCTCCGGGAAGCGTAATGGTGACTGCGAGGGACGCTCAGAAGATCTCCCTCTCGTGCGATCACTTTGCCGTTGCTGACTACCAGCTGTGCCTTGATGGTATGAATATCCGGAATGACGACCAAGTCGGCAAATCGTCCCGGGGCAATGCCGCCAACGAAGGCATCCAGCGAGAAGTGCTCGGCCACATTCAATGTCGCCATTTGAACAGCCTCGACCGGATCGAATCCGCTGGCGATGGCCTTCTGCAGCACATACTCCAGATAGCCTTTTTCGATGAGATCTTCCGGTGTGATGCCATCTGTGGATAGAATCAAGCGACGCGAATCGACATGCTTGTCTTTGATTTTGGCAATTTCCTCCAGATCGCGCCGGATGCTGCCCTCGCGAATCATGATATGCAATCCCATTCGCAGGCGTTCCAGAACCTGATCGGCATTGATGGGCTCATGGCAGGATGATATGCCGAGGTTGGCATAGGCCGCCAGTTTTCTGTCTCTGGCGCCGGCCGAATGTCCCTCGAGGGTTTTGCCCGCCATCAGGGTTTGTTCGTACAACGGCAGCGTACCTCCGGGTTCCTGCAGAACCGCTTGCCAGTAGGATTCTCCCAAGCCGAGCACATCGTCCCGGGCCAGGAGTTTTTCAAGGATCTCGGGCGCAATTCCCCGGGCGGCCTGACTGATGGAGATCATCGCAGGGGCGGTACCGAACAGTTTGACGGGCTGATCCCGCAGTGATTTGAGAAAGTCGACCACATCGTCATAGCCGCTGACCGGATAAATTTCGAAAGTCTCGGTGATGATGGTAGTGGTGCCGCCGGCAATTGCGTATTTGAGAAATTCAGCGGGGGTGAACAGCCAGGCGATGTGGGTGTGTCCCTCAATCAACCCCGGAATAACCGTCTGGCCCCGGGCATCGATAACTTCAGTTTGGGATCCGATACTGTCCCCGGTGTTGCGGCCCACGTAGGCGATCCATTTGCCCTTCACGCTGATATTGATCTCTTTCATTACCTCCCCGGTATAGACATTGACCACATCGGCGTTTACAACAATCAAATCAGCTTTTTCTTCACCCAGCGCAACTCTCATCAGCTGCTGCATTTCCTCGGGAGTTTTCGGTCTCAAGATTCCAGTGGAGTTCATTGCGCCTTGTCCTTGCTGTTTAAAAAGGTTTAAAATCCAAAAAACAAGCACCAAAATACAAATAAATCTCAATTCTCAATGTTCAATGACCGAAACATTACCATTATTCAATTCATACAGAAGCTTCCGATCTGTCTGGCAACCTCAATCTTGCAGTGATTTTTGAAAGGTTTGAGAAAAAGCCTGAAGTCCTCAGTCAATGCAAATCCTCTCTCGTCAAGGCTATAGATGAGTTTGGGATTTCGAATATTGGTCATTGGAATTTATTTGTGTTTTGAAATCTGTGATTTGGTATTTATCCTGCTGCATCATTATACAAAGGACCAACTGTTTGGGGCTGACAGCAACCTGCCGTGAGCTAGCAAATAAAAACCTCAACGGGAACTTTGCTGATCAGGCGGGATCCAGATTCGGTTACCAGAACAACGCTTTCCACCCCGGCCGCAAATTCGTTTTCGTACACCATTTTGGGCTCCAGGGCAAAGGTCATGCCTGCTTCCAGGGTTTGGTTTCTGTTTTTGGCCAGGATATGGGGTTCGACCAGTTCCAGGCCGATACCATGGCCGATAAAGGAGACTTTGTGCCCGGGCGGACCGAGATACGGTGTCGTGTAGCCCAGTTTCGCTGCCAGCCGAACCGAATGCTCGAACAATTCGCCCACGGTTACGCCCGGTTTCGCCCTGTCAATCACGCTGTCGTGGATTTCGATGGCGGCCAGACTGGCGTCCATTGCGCGCCGGGGCATTGATTCGATGGCCAGCATGCGGGTTTCGTCCAGGTGATAGCCATTGAGCACCGATCCCATGTCTACCATAACCGGCTCGTTCCGGCGGAGTTTCTTGCTGCCGGCTCCTACCGGAAAGGCCGCCGAAGTGCCGCTGCCGCTTGCCGGGGCGTCCAGCAAACCCACCAGGCCGCCGTTCTTGCCGCTGAGCACATGCCAGGGGAAGCCTTCGGTCTGGTAATGACGCACACGCAGACCGGCGCCGAGGCCGAGCTTGCGGGCATAGGTTTCAAACATGCCGGCGAATTCCATCTCGGTTAGCCCGACCCTAATGCCGGCCTGCATGTATTCAAAAATTCGACGGGTCATTTCGGCCGTATTTTGCAGCTGGGCGATTTCCCACTCCGACTTGATTCTTCGCAATTGGAGGATGGCGGGAGAGCCGTCCACGAATTTACTCCCGGGGAAAAGGCCCCGGTAGAAAGTAAAATCATTGACCGGGACAACATCCAGCTCGAAGGCGACCGTGGCGGGCAGCCGGCCGCAATAATCTGAGATCAGGCCCGGTACATCCTTGATGGAATTGATCTTTATTATGCTGCGGACGGACGACTCCATTTCTGCCCTTGGCAGGTACTGCTTTATGAACAGCAGCGGTTCACCGTCAGAAGGGACATACATAAAACCGTTTTGTGCGGTTCCTGAAAAATAAAACAGATCCACCCGCTGGACAATGAACATGGCGTCGATCTCGCGCGCCTGCAGTTCGGTCTGAAGCCTGGCCAGGCGTGCATCAATTTCTGAAGACGGTACTTTGAATTGGTTTTCGGTTCTCATTTTTCCGGCTGTCCCATTTTGGATACACTTCCACAGACTAACACGTTATTACTACCCCAGCGAAGTTACTACCACCTTTGCAGTCTAAATTAAAAGGAAAAAAGGATCGCCCCTGGTCGATTCGCTTCTGCTTGAACGTTGGCGGAACTCCATTCAGGATGCTGGACGGTTATTTATTGTCGAGCCGCCGGTCAACCGCCTCATCGGAAATCGGCAGGTGAAGAATGGCGGCGACAACCCCAAGCACGATCGCCAGTGCCCAGACAATGGCATAGGAGCCGGACCCGTCATATAGACGTCCCCCCAGCCACACCCCCAGAAAGCTGCCGATTTGATGGCTGAAAAAGACGATGCCGTAAAGGCTGGACAAGTAGCGCGGGCCGAATATTCCTGCGACGATGCCGCTGGTCAAGGGAACGGTTGCCAGCCACAAAAAACCGATTGCGCAGCCGAAAGTTACCGCCGAGGCGTTTGAAACCGGCAACAAAAGAAATAAGGAAATGACCACTGCCCGGCTCAGGTATAAAAGGCTTAATAGATATTTTTTACGGAAACGATCCCCCAGCAGGCCGAACAGATAGGAACCGAATATATTAAACAACCCGATCATTGACAGGGAGGCTGCCGCCGCCATCTTGGATACAGATTCGTCGGCAAGAAAGGCCGGCAGGTGCGTGGCGATAAAGGCCACATGAAAACCGCATACAAAGAATCCGGCAGTCAGAAGCAGGTAGCCTGAATGAACGCGGGCCTGTCTCAGCACTTTGATGAGCGAACGGTTGTCCGCGTCGCTGTCTTCGAGCCGGTTTGAGGGCGATCTGTCTGACCTGCCGGGAAATCCCGTTGCCAGCAGGGCTGTCAGGCTGACGAAAGCAGCCAGTATCGCAAAGGCAGACTGCCATCCGGAAGCTGCAATCAGCCATTGCACGCCGGGCACGACTGCAAACATCCCGAATGAGCCGGCAGCTGTGATGAGGCCGAAAGAAGAGCTGCGCCTTTGGTCGGATACGACTTGAGCCACGGCACCCAGAACGACCACGTAAGAAGTACTGCCCAAAGCAATCCCCACCACCAGGCCGAGATTCAAATATAATCCGGCCGGGCTCTCCGTAACGGAGAGCATTACAAAGCTGGCTGCATAGACGAGGCCCCCGGCCATGGCAATCCTGCGCGATCCGAACCGATCGGCCAGGATCCCAACCAACGGCAGACCGAAAAGAAGGTTTTGAAACGCGATTGCCAGGCTGAAGACTTCCCGGCCGGCTGCCAGATGAGCTGTGACCGGCTGCAAAAAAAGCCCGAAGGACTGGCGGGTGCCCATGCTGACGGCCACCATTACAGCGCCGCAGGCAATTACAATGGCCGTGTTTCGTTTGATATCCGGTTTCATATTAGCTTCGCCGCTGGCTGCAAGCGTCCAGTCTGATCGGAAAAGAAACTGTAGAAAAGCGAATATCGAATAATGAATGTCGAATGTCGAATTTCGAAGTAAGGAGTTCTATCGATTTTAATTAAATACAGATAGAGCGCAGCGATACCTCCCTTGGAAATTCAATCCGCCTGCGGCGGAATATTCTGCGGTTCTGCGGTTCGCTTTTGATATAGTTTCATATAAGACCTTGGGGGGGTATATGCGATTTTTGAAACCCATCTGACAACATAGGCATCACCTGGATTGCGTTCAAGGTTTGTTGCTTGACTTACGGGCGCGGACAGGCTAGGGTAGTTTCTTTTTTTCAACTGCTTGCTTGGCGTCGGGTTAGATCACATGCGGTATTTTAAAGACAGATGGAACAGCACCGGCGGTTACCGGGAAGTTCTGGTTGTGGCGATTCCGTTGATTTTGAGCACGGCCACCTGGTCGGTGCAGCATTTTGTGGACCGCATGTTTCTGGCCTGGTACTCAGCGGAAGCAATCGCGGCGGCCATGCCGGCGGGCATGCTCAATTTTACCCTTATCAGCATCTTCATGGGAACCGCCGGCTATGTCAGCACCTTTGTGGCCCAGTATTACGGGGCCGGACGCCACCATCGCATCGGTCCGGCCCTCTGGCAGGGCATCTATATCTCGGCGTTTGGCGGCCTGGTTTTGCTGGCCGTCATTCCGCTGGCAGGGCCCGCCTTCGCTCTGATTGGTCACAGCCCCTTGATACAGCAGCATGAGGTCGTCTATTTCCAGATCCTGTGCCTGGGCGGAGGCACCTATATCGGCTCTTTTGCCCTTTCCGGCTTTTTCAGCGGACGCGGCCAAACCTGGCCTGTAATGTGGGTCAATGCCGCTACCACCGCGGTCAATCTCGTCCTTGACTACGCCCTGATTTTCGGCCGATGGGGTTTTCCGGAGCTCGGCATCAGAGGTGCTGCCATTGCCACCGTGGTAGCCGGCGCATTTTCGCTGCTGGTTTTTTTCGCCCTGCTGCTCTCCGGCGGCAAAGACAAGATCTATCATACCCGAAGGGGCTGGCGGCTTGAAAAGGATCTGTTTATCCGGCTCCTGCGGTACGGGTTTCCCTCGGGGACGCAGTTTTTTTTGGAAATCGCGGGGTTTACCGGGTTCGTTCTGGTTGTGGGCCGCCTGGGCACCGCCAGTCTGGCGGCTACCAACATAGCCTTTAACATCAACACCCTGGCCTTTATGCCCATGATCGGGTGCGGCATCGCTATCTCGGTACTGGTGGGACAGTATCTGGGGGCAGAAAAACCGGAAGTCGCCCAAACCTCGGTATACTCCGGATTTCATCTGACTTTTGCATACATGGCCAGCATCGCTGCCGCCTATGTCCTGCTGCTGGATCTCTTTGTTGCGCCGTTTGCGGCTCAGGCCGATCCGCAGGAATTTGCTGAAATTTACGGCTATGCCGTCGTGCTTCTGCGTTTCGTTGCGGTATACTGCGTGTTCGACACCATGAACATTATCTTTTGTTCCGCCATCAAAGGAGCCGGGGACACGCGTTACGTAATGATCATGACGACGATTCTGTCCGTCTTTGTGTTGATTGTGCCGGTGTATCTGGTTCTGGAGGTCTTCGGGTTCAGCCTGCTGGCGGCCTGGGTATTTGCAACTGTGTATATTATGTCGCTCGGCCTGACCTTCTACATGAGGTTTTTGGGCGGCAAATGGAAATCCATGCGGGTAATCGAACTGGAACCGCAGATTCCCGAGGTAAGACCGACAAAATTGGGGCGGGTGGCGAAGCTATAGCTGTACCGGTTGTCATAACTATGTTCCGTTATCCGGATTTCCCAGCAGGAGAACATAAAGGGAACAACCGAAAGTAATTGTTCCAAACATGACGACCGCTATGTTATTTGCTAATGGTTAATCGTTGTTTGAAAATGCCTGACAAAAAAATTTATATTTATTTGTTCTGTGACATATAAGAACAGATTGCATTCCTTGAGTACTATTGACAAATAACAAATAACCGTTATCTCTCATTTTTTTTCTCTTCTTGCGCTTCACCCGGCAATACTCCGGAAGCGTGCGCTTCCCGGGCGGCCGTCTCAGCCTTGGCGGCGGCCTTGGCCGCCTTGCGGCTCATTTTCTCGGCCTGCCTTTGGGCCTCGTCAGCTTCTCTCTCGGCGAGGCCCAGTTTCTCTGAATCGACGCCATCTGGGCTGTTGAGCATGGCTTGCGCTTTTTTTGTAGCCTTGTCGGCTGCTGCGGTCGCTTTTTCAGCCTCCTTGGCCACTGTCAGGGCTTTTTTGCGGGAGTCCTCTAAAGCATCAATTGCACCGGCTATTTGCCCGGCCTGGCCGTCTTCGGGCTCCGCATCCAGTTCGATGTCTTCGGCCGCCAGCACCATTGCGGTTACCGGCAGTAGAAAAAGGGTTTCGGCCATGGGATTGCCGCCGGGATCTACAATTTCATTGTTTTTGATGCGAAATGGAACAAAGGCCAGGGCCGCAGCGGACGAATATTCTGCGAACGTATCGGCGTCGACGTTCCGGACGATCTCGGGCTGCGCTTCGATGCGCACTTCTGCGAGCATTTCCGTGATGCTGTCCTCGGTCAATTTCGGCATACTGCCGTCATCGACGGCCAGCAGGCGCAGTCGGGATCGATCCCAATTTTCATGCCGGGTCATCAAATAAGCCATCAGCAGCATAAGGCGGCTGGTTGCATCCCCCCACCACCAGACGTCTACGAACCGGTCACGCTCTTCGGTTTCCTGGATGGCCGTCCATTTATCCGCTTTGACATCCAGCAGGACGATATTGCAGCCGTAAAGCAGCGCTGCCCTGAGATTACGGCCATATTCTTGACTTTCAGGTCCGGATTTTAATATTTGAGACGAACCGGGCCAGTTGATCAAAATGGTGTTGGCCTTCAGCGACCCAATCCCGTAGGCTTGAACAACCGTTTGAATGCCCGCTCGCAAAGTCGGTGCGGCGACGACCAAAGGAAAGGCGCGTGCCCCCGTTCTTTGAAGATCCTGCCGCAGCTCGGTTTCGGCCTCTGTCCTCAATTTGCGGATCTTTGCGCCTTGGCCTGCCAGAATCCTGACTGCGGTCGTCAGACCGCTGCCGCCTTCAATCCAGGAAGCAAACTGGAGCAGTTGGGCGCGTTTTTGGGGATCGTCGGAAAAGGCCAGAATTTGAGGACGCCAATAGCGTGGATGCTCCGGTTCATCGGCGGCTGCCAGCAGGTGCTCCCGGGAAAGCTGGAGGTGATAAGAGCGGCGGCTGTCGGCCCAGCGGGCCGGCCCTGCCGTGCGTTTCAGATACTGGAAAACGGCAAACAGTACGGCAATGGCGACGATGCCGGCCCGAACATCGATGGCCATCATGGCGCCCAGGCAGGCCAGAGCACCGGCCAGGCTGAGCCATTTGTGGAAATAGCGGAAGCGGGGCCGGAAAGACGGGCTGGCGGCCCGGGCTTCAAAGTAGGTAGCGTAGTTGAGCAGGCCGTAGGAGATCAGAAAAAACATCGACACCACTGCTGCGATGAGGTTCAACTGCCCTAGCGCGATGGTTAGAAAGGCAATCCCCGCCGACAGTAAAACACCCCGACGCGGATTGTCGGACGGCCCGAACCCTTTGGCGAAGAGATTCAGAAAGGGAAAAATTCGATCGCCGGCAAGAGACTGCAGAATGCGGGGGGCGCCCAGAAAAGAGGCCATGGCCGAAGACAACGTGGCCGCGATGACACCGGCCCATATAAAAGCCCCGAAATAGGCCACCTTGTTCATGGCTCCGTAGTCTCCCATCAGGACCTCCGCCGGCAGGGCCGCGGCCAGGATCACGGCCGCCGAGAAATAGACAATAATGGAGAGGCCGACCGCGGTAAAGGTGCCCCGCGGCAGGCTTCTGCCGGGATCTTTGAGGTCGCCGGACATGCTGACGCCCTGGGTGAACCCGGTGACCGCCGGAAAGAATATGGCGAAAATAGTCCAGAAGCCGGCGCCCGCCGGCGGTGTCGGCCAATTCCGCGCCAGCAGGCTGGAGTCCCATTTGACAATGCCGCCGGCAAAAAATGAAAGCAGCGCCGCCGCCAGGATGCCCATGACAACGTATTGGAAGCGGGTGGCCCAATCGGCTCCGAGCCAGGCCAATACAAACAGAAAGGACACCGCCAGGGCAGCGATGATCTGGGGCAGGTGGTTGACCCTGTTTGCCAGCATGGCGGTAATGACCTCGCCGAAGCCGATACAATAAAAGGCGATCGAAACGGACTGGGCCAGGAAGAGCACCAGACCGATGGCTCCGCCGAACTCGAGACCCAGGGTGCGGGAAATCAGATAATAGTCCCCCCCGCCTTTGACCTTCAGGTTGGTGGCAATGGCCGCCAGGGAAACACTGGTCAACACCGATATGCCGTTGGCCAGAGCCAGGATCAACAAAGCTCTTGCCAGACCGGCGCTGCCGATCACAAAACCCAGCCGCAGAAACAAAATGATGCCCAGGATGGTCAGAATACTGGGGGTGAACACCCCTGCAAATGTGCCCAGGGTACCTTTGGGAACCGAAGCGGCGGATCTCGGTTCGGGACCGGTTCCGGTTTTATCATTTCTCATTCGGCCGATATCTCACATCTGGCGTAGTTAATGCTGAAATGATGAACGCATCCAGAAAAGAGTTCAAAGGACAAGCTTTGCACAACAATCCTTTAATTATCGTTCGAACCAGCCGGGCAGTCAAGGCAGAAGTCGTAATTATATCCGAGTCAAGCCAAGCCGTAGTTGCGGCGGATAGGATAGAATCCTTTGGGGTGCCCGACTCGTAAAGATGAGCAAATTAAATGCTAATTGCTGCCTGACACTGCTGTTGCCGCAGCCGCCACCGTGGATCCGGTTTCACCCATGAAGCGCGAGGCCGTTAATGTGACGTCAGCCTGCTTCCAGGCCTTTTGGAATCTTTTTTCGATCATGAGCGCTTGTTCCAGCTTGCCCTGAGCATGAAGGCTTTGCGCCAGACCGAATAGGGACCAGCCATTTTCCGGGTTGATCCTCAGATCCTGCCAGTAAACGGCTTCGGCTTCCGGATTTCAGGCAAGGCTGTGGACTTAATCATCTTAATCCGCATAATCCGATTTGCTCTGAATTCGTTTTTTCAAGGTCTTGATCAGTGCGGAGCACACCTGATTTGCGTCGGCTACAACGGCGACATCGGCCATCTTCATCATGGTGGCATTGGGATTCTTATTGACGGCAATGATAAAATCGGCGTCGGTCAGAGCGGCGGTGTGCTGAATGGCGCCGCTGATGCCGAAGGAAAAGAGAATGCGGGGCTTGATGTGCTTGCCGGCCTGGCCGACAAGGGTTTCGTCATCCACCCAGCCGGCATAAACAACGGGCCGAGTGGCTCCCACCTCGCCCGAAAGAATTTGGGCCAGGTCGAAAATTTTCTTAAATTTTGTCTTGCTGCCCATACCGCGGCCTCCGCACACCACCACCTTGGCTTCCTCGAGTCTCTGCTCGCGCTCGGGTTGACGTTCGTAAGCCACCAGCCGCAGGCGGTCGGCGGGCATTTTTTGGGGTATCTTCAGGCGAATGATCTCCCCGCTCAGGTCGTCGTTGTGGGGGATTTCCTTAAACGTTCCGGGGCGCACGGTGGCCATCTGGGGGTGATGGTCCGGTGTGACGATTTCGGCAACCAGGTTGCCGCCGAAAGAAGGTGCGATCTGCAGCAGATTCCCATCGGCCGTAATTTCGAGCCCGATACAATCCGCTGTGAGGCCGGTACCCAGGCGCTTGGCGACCCGGGGAGCAAATTCTTTGCCGAAGGATGTGGCTCCGATTAAAATAATATTCGGTTCGTATTCCCTGGCAAATCTCGTCATCAAGGCTGTGTATTTTTCAACGCTGTACTGCTTCAAGCTCGGATTGTCGGCCACCAGAACCTTATGGGCGCCGTGGGCAATATATTCCGCCACGTATTCGTCCATTTCGTGACCAAAAACCACGGCAAAAACCTCGGCGTTCAAGTCGGAGGCCAAATCGTTGGCCTTGGACAAAAGCTGATTGGTCACCCGGTTTTGGAAATAATTGCGGTAGTCGGCGAAAACCCAGATGGAATGTTTCGAAGAGCTCATAATTTTCTTATCGTGAAAATAATTCGGTTAAAAAAATATCTCAATTCAGTGTCAGTGGTTCAAGGTTCAAAGGTTCACGGTTCAAGGTTGACAGACAGAATAATTCAGAACAGCAGAACTGCAGTTTTTAGATAACCCTGAACCTCTGAACCCAGAACCGTGAACGGCTAGATCTTCTTCAAATCTTTCCCGATCACACCGCTGATTCTGTCGCCGTATGCGGCAAAGATGTCATCGACGACTCTTTTGGCGGTGCCTTTCAAGACAACATTCTTTTTTTCCGCTGTCGGAGAATACACATTGATGATCCGGGTTGGAGATCCTTTGCGGCCGATGTACTTTTTATCCAGGCCCAGATCCCTGGCCTTGAGGATCTTGATTTGCGGCTTCTCGAATGCTTCATCCATACCGGCCAGACTCGGGTAGCGCGGCACATAGGATCGGGTCATTATGGTCATCAAACCCGGCATGGTCATTTCCATGATCTCCAGAAAGTTGTCGGATACCCGTTGCATACGCACCTTGCGTCCTTTAATCTCGAAATCCTCGACATAGGCCGCGGCAGGGATATCCAACTCTTCGGCGAGCTGGGGCCCGACCTGGGAGGTTTCGCTGTCGCTGGTAAAGCAGCCGCACAGAACCAGGTCGAAACCCGGACATTGGGTTTCGATGGTGCGCGCCAGCGTATATGATGTGGCCGAGGTGTCGCCGCCGGCCATGGCCGGATCGGACAGCAGTATACCGTCATCGGCCCCCATCGCTGCGGCCTCATAGAGAACTTCTTCGGCCATGGGCGGTCCCATCGTCACGGCGGTGATGCTGCCGCCGTGGCGGCTTTTTATCTGTAAAGCGGCCTCGAGCGCGTGGGCGCAGGCCGGGTTCATCATGCCTTCGGCCAGCTCCCGCCTCAGTGTACCCGTCTTTGGGTTCCACGGCAGCTCCGAAACCATTGGAACTTGCTTGATGCATACAACTAGCTTTAACATATCTATTCTGTTCCGGCTTCAATAGGGTTGAACGAGAACAACAGCTAATCGACTATAAAATCCCAAATAACAAACGCCAAATTACAAATAAATTCCAAATCCCACTATCCAATGACCAAAACTTCAGGAGCAATATTCGGGGATTGCATCAACTTTAACCCCTATAGTTAAAGGGCGATTCTGTATTCCAGAATTGCCGAGAGGTTTGGGATTTAATAGCGGAATTCAACAAGCCGTTCTATCTAATCCATTGCTATGTCAATTGCGAAAGCACCGACCTAGCGACCACCATGCGCTGCACTTCGCTGGTTCCTTCGTATATTTCAGTGACCTTGGCATCCCGGAAATAGCGCTCGATATCGTATTCCTTGCTGTAGCCGTAGCCGCCATGGACTTGCAGGGCCAGGTTGGTCACCCGGGTGGCGATGGTGCTGCAGTAAAGTTTGGCCATTGCGGCTTCGGCGCCAAAGGGCTGCCCGGCGTCCTTGAAGGCGCAGGCGCGATAGAGCAGGAGGCGGGCGGCGTCGATTTCAGTGGCCATATCGGCCAGATAGTTCTGAATGGTCTGAAAGGATGATATCGGTTTCCTGAACTGTTGGCGCTCCTTGGAATACTTAACGGCCGTTTCAAAGGCGGCCTGGGCAATCCCGAGGGCCTGGGCACCGATGCCGATCCGCCCGGTGTCCAATGCGCTGAGCCCGATTTTCAAGCCGTCCCCGGGCCGGCCGAGCAGATGGCTTTGCGGCAGACGGACATCTTCCAGAAACAAGGAGGAAACCGGGTTGGCGCGCATGCCGCACAGGTCCTCCAGTTCGCCGACCGAAAATCCGGTCATGCCCTTTTCGACCATAAACACACTGGCGCCGCCGCGCGGATTGTCCGGGTCGGTGATCGCGAATATATGTGCCAGGCCGCAGACGCCGCCGTTGGTCACGAATACCTTGGTGCCGTTGACGACATACTCTCCATCATCATAAACAGCTGTTGTCTCGACCGCCCCGGCGTCGGAGCCGGCATTGGCCTCGGTCAGGCAAAACGCCCCGATGTATTCGCCGCTGGCCAGCAGGGGCAGGAACTTGGTTTTCTGGTCTTCGGTTCCGAAGAGCACGATGGGATAGGCCCCCACGCTGTTGTGCACGGTCACGCACAAGCCGACGGCAGCGCAGACCCGGGAAATCTCCTCGATGGTAATGGCATAACTGATAGTGTCCAGATCGGCGCCGCCGTACTTCTTGGGTACCTGCAGACCAAAATAATTCAAAGGTCCCATCTTTTCAATTACCTCCCAGGGAAAGCGGGAGTCACGGTCGATTTCGTGGCTGATGGGACCCAGTTCGGTCTCGGCAAATTTGCGAACCGTTTTTCTAACTGCCTTGTGTTTGGTACAGGGATTGAAATCCAAATCAGACTGTCTCCTGTTCAGTTCGTTTTATCGGTGGGTTTGAATATATGTGACTATCGAAGGCAGGGCTGATTGTCAATGTCGATTTTGGACCAGAAAAATGAGCGCAGAAAAGGATTTTCTTGACGGGATCACCATTGTTGATGATATCCAGTAATACGGTTTATTCTTGATTGAAACTGAAGGTTTCGGGTTTCAGGTGTCAGGTTTCAGGTGTGAGGTATCAGGTTTCAGGTGTTCCGCCGGAGGCGGATTCAGGTGTCAGGATATAACGCCCTAATGCTCAGCCACCGGACATTTTATATCAAGCAGCAAATTACAGAAACTTAGGGCGGATCACCGTGCCCGTCTCGCTGTCAGCGGGATCGGCACGTTGGCCGACCCTGCTAGATATTAGGGGCAACTTCTGGAAAGCTGTCGAAAACCCCTGTCTCTGTCTGATTTGACGAACCAAATACCATTTGGCGCATTACTGAGCGTGTTTATTGCGACCCACATATTTTACTATCTTTTTTGGGTCTGTCGGCATTAAACCGACAGCTACTTTACGGAGGGACACTATGAGGCAAATTGTTATATCAAAATTTGGCGGCCCGGATGTGCTGCAAATTCGGGAAGGAAAAGATCCGGAGCCTTCGGATGGCGAGGTTTGCATAAATGTAAAGGCGATCGGCATTAACTTTGCGGATATTCTGGCGCGCAAGGGCTTATACCCGGACGCCCCCAAACCTCCCTGCGTTGTGGGCTATGAGGTTTCCGGGATCGTCGCAGCTGCCGGCCGGGGCGTCGATTCGTCGATTGAAGGCAAATCCGCCCTGGCCCTGACCCGATTCAACGGTTATGCGGATAAGGTTTGCGTCCCGGAAGGAAATGTGTTTGCTATCCCCGAGTCACTCGATTTTGAAAGGGCGGCCGCCATGCCGGTTAACTACCTGACCGCCTATCAGCTCATAGCTGTGATGGGAGGTCTGAAAAAAGGCGAATCCATTCTCATTCACAACGCCGGCGGTGGAGTGGGGCTGGCGGCACTGGATATTGCCCTGCATCTGCAAGCGACCACTTTTGGTACCGCCAGCGGCAAAAAACACCACTTTTTAGAGGAGCGGGGGCTTCATCATTCCATAGATTATCGTACCCAGGATTTTCTGGACGTCGTTATGCGTCTCACCGATGGTAAGGGTGTCGAACTGGTTGTAGATCCGATTGGCGGCAAGAACTGGAAAAAGAGCTATAAAGCCCTCGCTGCAACCGGCCGCTTGGGGGCCTTTGGTGTTTCATCGGTAACCGAGTCCAAATTAGGACGGTCCCTCCGGTTTATAAAGCTGCTATCCCAAATGCCCTGGTACAATCCAGTGGGACTGATGAATGCCAACAAAAGCGTGTTCGGCGTAAATCTCGCTAACATGTGGCCTGAAGGGGAAAAATTACGCGCCTGGATGCAGGCCGTTCTCGGCGGTATCGATAATGGGTGGGTGCGGCCCCATGTGGACCGAAGCTTCCCGTTCGACCAGGCCGGAGAGGCCCATGCCTATATCGAAGCGCGCCAAAACATCGGCAAAATAGTGCTGGTAACCGGCGACTGATTCAGTGCTGTTTGTCCGGCGGCCGCAGGAAAAAGTAGGCTGTGAACCCTGTATAGATCGAAGCCGCCCAGAAGAAGAAGGGCAGTCCGGAGCCGAACTGCGCCAGCCAGTTGCCGGCCGGTGGTGCCAGGACGTTGGCAATCCCCATTAGGGAAATATTCAACCCGATTGCCGATCCGGCAAAGCGCGGGCCAACTTCTTTTTCCTCGGTGATGGCCGTCATGGTAATGGCCATGAATCCGTCACGGGTCATGCCTGCCATAATAACCGCCACCGAAATCAACACACCGCCGGCAAGTCCTACCAGAAAGGTGCCGCTACCGATCAAAAATGTTGCCGTCATCAAGACGCCGCGCCGGCTGCCGAGCCGGTCGGAAAGCAGCGCCATGGGGATGGCACAGGCCAGGCTGGCTGCGTGAAAAGATGCCAGGGTACTGTCGGCGGTCGCCGGCTCCCAGCCTAGCTCGCGCAGGTAGAGCGGCAGATAGCCCAGCAGCCCGTTGACGCCCCCGGATACGGCCGCGGTTGCGATACACAGCAGCCATACGTTGCGCTGGCGCATTACCTGCCCGACGGCCTCTGCCAGGCTGATCATCCGGTTTGTGCGCTGGCTTTCTCCCCCGGCTTTCTCCTGTGAAAGCCACCAGAGGATTCCAAACAATACTGCCACGGCGCCGTACAAGAATAGCACGTTGCGCCAACCGCCCAGCAATGGTGACAGTACCGTTGCCGCCAGAAGCGCCCCGCAGACAAATCCCAGCGCCATTCCGAGTGAGACAACGCCATTGGCCATGCCAAGCTGTTTCTGGGGGAACCAGACGCCGCACGTTTTGTGGACGTTCATCGGGATGGACCATTGCGCCAAACCGGTAACCAGCATGGTAAATGCCAGCATCGCAAAACTGTGCGAAAAACCCCGGGCGGCGCCGGCGAATCCGATGAAAAAACAGGCAACTGCAAGTGTCGGCCTCGGCCCGAACCGGTCACCGACCGGACCGCCGATAATTCCGACCACAATGCCCATGACAGACCCGATGCCCCAAATCCATCCGATTTGGACCAGACTCAATCCGATATCGGCAGAGATCTCATCGAACAGCACGGGCATCGACATCTGCTGTATCGCCACGACGAAGGTGAATGTCAGCGACGCCAGGGCCAGAATCAGCCATTTGTAAGCGTCTGATTGGGGGTGATTTGGGGGTGTTGTCATTTAAGCGATGATTCTCGATGCCTGCCTGGTACGCGATACTGGATGAACCGGATGCCGGATACCGGATGCCAGGCATGCCAGCTTCCTGGCTTGTCAGTTTTCAGGCTTTCCAGTCTTCCAGCCTCAAGCTTCTTTTCTTCTTTCTTCCTCGTCGCGGATTTCACGGCGCAGCAGTTTGCCGACCTTGGACTTCGGCAGCATGTCCCGGAACTCGATGTAGTGAGGGATCTTGTAGGATACCAGGGTTTCGCGGCACCATTTGATGAGTTCATAGCCGGTGATGCCCTTGATGTCCTCTTTGAGAACCACATAGGCCTTGATGCGCTCGCCGACTTTTTGATCCGGCACCCCGACCACGCACGAGGCGATCACGGCCGGATGCTCCTGGAGGGTGGTTTCGATTTCCGAGGCCGATACCCGATAGCCCTTGTGCTTGATGATATCCACCGTTCGATCCACAAAGAAGAGGTTGCCGTCCTTGTCCATGGACATGATGTCGGCCGTGCGGTAATAGGTTTCTCCCTCCAGCTCGACAAAGGATTTGGCGGTTTCCTCCGGCTTGTTTAGGTAGGAGGTAACCATGAATTTTGAAGAAACCAGCAGCTCGCCGGGGTCACCGGGCGCTGCCGGTTCAAGGGACGCGGGATCGACGATCTTTACCTTTTTGCTTTCCACGACGCGGCCGACGCTTTTCGGTGGACTGGCAGTCGCCACCGGACACATTGAAACACCGCCGCAGGTCTCCGTGGCGCCATATCCCTGATATATGGGTATGCCGAATTTTTCCTGCCAGCGTTTGCTCACTTCGATCGGCAGGACGTCCCCGCCGCTGAAACAATATCTCAAAGAACTTAAGTCGTATTGCTCCAGACGATCGTGTTCCAGCATCATGCGGTACAAAGCGGGCACGCCGATCATGGTCGACGCGCGGCAACGCTGAATGGCATCAAAGGTGGCATCCAGATTGATACGCGGCTGCAGGATTAGACTGCCGCCCGTCAGCAGGGCGGCCAGGCCGCAGGTTTGTCCCAGGATGTGAAACAGAGGGGCGTTTCCCATGATCACGTTTTCCTCAACGGGAATCAGTGGTTCACTCATGCGGATCTGCTCGTCGGCTGAGACCAGAAACAGATTGTGGGTAAACGGCACCCCTTTGGGAAATTTAGTGGTCCCACCCGTGTACAGGATTTCGGCGATGGCATCGCCGTTGCGTTCGTTGTTCGATAGGGGTGCTGAGGGATCCCGGTGTTGGGTCAGCAGCGATCTGAGTGAATAGGTGTTGTCGCCCAGGGCGATTTTACCCCGGGGAATGATATCGAACATAAAACCGAAAAGCCGCTTCCACCAGGGCAGCAAATCCGCCATTTTGGCGACAATCACCTTTTTGATGTTTGTCTCGGGCAGGATACTGGTGACGTACCCGAAATTGGTGTCCGCACAGACAATCGCTTCGGCCTCACTGTCGTTGGCAATGTAGTTGACATCGTGGGGGGTATAAATCGGTGTAATGGGCACAGCCACAGCCCCCACTTTTTGAATTCCCAGCCATGAGACCATCCAGTGGATGCTGTTTGGAATATACAGCATGACGCGTTGACCGGGTTGGACGCCGTTGGCGGCGAGTGCCGCCGCAAATCTTTCCGACAGGTCCTTTAAATTTCGATAATTAAACCGGGTGCCGAGATAGTATACAGCGGTTTTATCTGCATAGCGCTCGGCCGTGGCCGCAAAGGTTGAATATATGTTGGAGTTATTGGCGATGTTCATCCGCTAGATCCTTATATTAAAATTCAATTAGATATCTCGCAGCGCCCGCTGAGCGCTCAGAGCTTGTTTTTAATTTTCTCTGAGAACTCTGCGGACTCTGTGAGAGATAAATTGACTTGAGTTTCTTTCCCGAGCGGACCGGCTGTCCTTTTGTCTCAGGCAGTGCTCATATTCCGAAATAGGCCGATTTGATCTCCGGATTGTCCATTAATTCCTCACCGGTTCCATACAAAGCCAGCATGCCGTTTTCGACCACATATCCCCGGTCGATGACCGGCAGCACGGGTCGGGCAAATTGTTCGCTCAGCAACACCGTGATGCCTGAGCTTTGCTTTAAATGAACGACGGCTTCCATCACCACCTGCTGCATCATTGGACTGAGGCCCAAAAGCGGTTCGTCCAGCAGCAGCAGTTCCGGCCTTACGACCAGGGCCATACCGATGGCCAGCATCTGCTGTTCCCCGCCGCTCATAAAACCTGCCTTGCGGCTCTTTAGTTTGGACAGTGCCGGGAACAGCTCGAAGACATAGTCGATGGACTCTCGTATTTGGTTTCTTTTTTTGAGGTATCCGGCGATTTTCAGATTTTCCAGAACACTGCTTTCAGGAAAAACGGGATGTCGTTCCCGGCAAAGGACAATTCCCTTTTTGACTCTTTCGTTGGGACGGGTTGCGGTGATATCCTCACCCTTGAACAGGATGCTGCCGTACACATTGATCCGCTCCCCGCCTCTGCGCTTTTCCTTGATGCGCATATCGATGATTAAACCTGAAAGGGAGTTCATCAAGGTGGTTTTGCCGGCGCTGTTCGATCCGATCAGCCCGACGATTTCGCCCTTCTTGACTTCGAGGCTGAGATCATTGATGGCGAGCGCATTCTCAAAAAAGACCATCAGGTTTTTGACTTCCAGCATGAATTGCTCCGTGAATTCTAATAACGATTAACAAGTAACAATTAACACCGAATTGAGCGTTTTTTGCTCAATTCGGGATTTATGCTTCGGCGCCCAAATACGCTTTTTTGACCGCGTCGCTTGCCATGACGTCGCCGGCCTGACCTTGGGCGATTTTTTCGCCATAATTGAGTACGACCACCCGGTCGGCAATCCGGAAGAGCTCTTTGAGGCGGTGCTCTATCATGATGATGGTCTTGCCTTCCAGGCGCAGTTTTTCGATAATGGGAATGATGCTGGCAACCTCCGCCAGGCTCAGCCCCGAGAAGAGTTCGTCCAGGATGATCAAGTCCGGCTGCAGCGCGATGGCTTTGGCAAGCTCCAGGCGCTTGAGATATCCTTGAGGCAGCACGCTGGCACTTTTGTAAGCAACGAAGGAGTCACGTTCAAACCCGACCTCCTCCAGAAGATCCAGGGCTACCGCGTCGCGGTCACCGTAGCTGCCGCCCACCAGCTGCTTGACCCGGGGCGAATACAGGGGAATGATCATGTTTTTGTAGGCCGGCAGCTGATAAAAGGGCTTAACCATCTGGAAGGTTCTCGCTATTCCCAGACGGACGATTTTGTGGGGTGCCATACCGGTAATCTCCTGACCGCGATATCGAATGGTCCCCTCGGAAGGCTTCACAAACCCGGTAATCAGGTTTACAGCCGTGGTCTTGCCGGAGCCGTTGGGGCCGATAAGCCCCAGCAGCTCGCCTTCCGCCAATTCAAAGCTCAGATCCAGGATGGCCTGTACACCACCGAAATTTTTACAAAGACCATTCAATTCCAGCAAAGCCGAAGCGCCCATTATTCTACCTCCACCCATCTTTCAAACTGGTGATATTTGCGCTGAACGTAATGAAAAATCCCCTCCGGCAAGGCGACGATAAAAACGACCAGAAACAAGCCGTAAATTACAATTCGCAATCCGCCGATACCCCGCAGAATCTCGGACAGCGGCACCAGGATAAAGGCCCCCAGGGTTGCACCGGCCAGAGTCCCCGGCCCACCGACGACGGCGGCTGCGATCGGCAAGATCGAATAATCCAGGGCAAAAACCGGCATGCCGACGAACATATACACATGGGTCATGAAGGCCCCTGTAAATGCGCCGATGCTGCTGGCGATAAACAGGGCCTGGGTTTTGTACCAGTAAATGTTTATCCCGGCATTCATGACCGAACGGTCGTTGTCATTGATGCCCTTCAACACCAGACCGAAATCTGATCCCATCATGCGCCGAAAGCCAAACAGGGCCGCCATCAAAACGAGCATGATCAAATAGAGCTCCACCCATCGTGAAGGCAGGGCCGAGATACCGGTGAGTCCTTCGGTTCCGCCGAATATGCGCGTGGCTTCAACGATTCGCACCATCATTAAGGGAATGATGAGGGTCACCATTGAAAAATAAATCCCTCGTAATCTGAGCACCGGAAGTAAAAAGGCTGTGCAGATCACGCCCCCCGCTAGGGTGGCGACAGGGATGGCTATCAGGGGATGCCAGCCCCAATAGTAATTAAAGATGCCCGACGCATAGGCACCCATGCCGAAAAACAAGGCCTGGCCTAGAGAAATCATCCCCGTCTGGGCCAGAATGTCCCAGCTGATGGCCAGCAGGGCAAAGACGGCCACCGATAGCAGCACTTTCTGCCAGTAAACACCCAGTACTAGCGGCAGCAAAAGAAACGCGATGACCGGAACCAATCGCGGGGCCGCCAGATACAGCATTTCGCGCCAGGAACTCAGTGCGAAAATATCCTGGGACCTGGCCTTTATACCTCTGTCTATTCGTTCTTTGCGTTTTTTCATTGTCAGTTGGATTGTCAGTTGAATAGATAAATAGAAAAATAGTCAAATAGTTGCTCAGCTATATAGTCAATCACTTCGGGGTGATATTCGATACCAATCTTTTCGATCCAAATTCCGAATTCCCCATTCCGACTTCCGCATTCCCTCAGATTCTTTCTTCCAGTTCCTTTTGCTCACCAAACAGGCCCGACGGTCTGACGATGAGAACGATCAGGATGGCGGCCAGGCTGACAATCATAGTCCAGTGGGAGCTGATGTACGCATCGGTAAAGCGCTCGGCAAATCCGATAATGAAACTGGCCACGATCACCCCCCCCGTGCTTCCCAGACCGCCGATAATGCAAACGGCAAGGGCTTTGATTAGAACCTCATACCCTTCTCCCGGAGATATGCTGCCCAGCGGAATGATGATGGTTGCAGCGACGGCTGCCAGACCGGCCCCGAAAGATACAGCCAAGGTTGCAATCCAGTCGGAATCTATACCGAGACTGAGGGCCGTGCGTTCGTCTTGGGCGATTCCGCGAAACGCCAGCCCCAAAGACGTGTGATGGGTAAAGAGCCACAGTCCAAAAACCAGCATAATGCCGATGATCACGATCAGGATACGCTGCATATCGACATAGGCTCCCAGGATGAAAAAACTGTGGTCGACAAAAACCGGCAGGGTGTATTCGAAGCCGACAAATCCCAGGTACCTGAACAGTTCCAGTATCGCCAGGCCGATGCCAAAAGTGGCAATCACCTCTGAAAGGGCCTGGCCGCGCACCCGTTGCAGCACAAATCGATACATCAACGCCCCCACCAGAGCGGTCAGTAGAATCGAAATTGCCGCCGAGACGAAATAGGGAAGCTTTAACAGGTTTAGCAGCATCCAACTCGTGTAGGCCGAAAATATATACAGCGCGCCGTAGGCAAAATTGGCGACACCGCTGATTCCGAAGGTCAGGTTAAAGCCGATGGCCATCAGGGCCAGGATGACACTGTTTATCAGTGCGTATACCACCGTGCCTAAAAACATAGATTTAACTCGCTTTTGATTTCTGGTTGGCGTCGCCGCCGGCCAAAAAAACGGCCGGTCTGATCGGAAATGAAACTGCTTATTCTCACGCAAAGACGCCAAGGCGCCAAGATAAAGCATAATATTATTTATTTACTTTGCGTCTTTGCGGCTTTGCGTGAGATAGATTTTTCGTTGTTTCATATAAGAGGCCATCTAAAAAGCGTTCTGTATGAAATATACAAAGGGAGCGCTGAGGGATTGGAGTGACGGAGCTTTTCTGATTTGAAAATCGGTATCCGAGATTTTGTCCTTCGGTATTCGGCGCGGATTGTCGTCTGCCAATGAGGGTTGCGTTTCAATTGCCGATGCGTCAGGTTTTAATTCAAAATCCAGAATCTAAGATTCCAAATCGTCATTACTCCAACACTCCATTACTCCATTGCTCCCTTTGGTTCAGGACTTTGTCAGTCGCCAACTAAAAGCCGGCGCTGAAGCTCGCTTTCGACAAAATCTGCCGCCGCTATTTAAGTGATTTCAAGCCCGGCGGAAGTTGAATTTTGGCCTCGGCAACTGATTCGGGGAACACGATCCGGCGTTTGCCGTCCTCGGTCCACTGAAACACGAGGCCGATGGCCGTCTCTTTGGGGTCATTGCCGTATACCACCTGGTGCCCTTTGTCATATTGAATGCGGCCCATTACGCCCATGCGGTCGGTTTTCTCGATCTCGGCTACGATGGCATCCGGGTCGAGGCTGCCGGCACGTTCCATGGCTTCGGCCAGAATGTAGACCGATTCGTAAGAAGGCGCAATGCCGTGACCGCCTTGAATTTCTTTACCGAAAACGCTTTTGTACTTATTGTAAAACTTGACGGACTGAGGCACTTTGGAAGATGCGATGGCACTGCCGAGTTCGAAGATGCTGTTCATGGCGCCGCCGATTTTGCCGTCAAAGGTATTCCAGGCACCGGATCCCTCCAGCGGCGAGATGAATCCGGCCATCAGGGCCGGAATCTTCATGGCCTTCCACTGCTTGACCAGGATGCCGCTCTGGGGCATGTCAAAAATAGGCATGATCACCTGCGCGCCCTTAGCCCGTGCTTTCATCAGGGCGGAGGAGAAATCCGAGGTTCCGGTGGGATAGGCTTCCATTCCCAACACTTCCCAGCCTGCTTTGTCAAAATACACTTTTTTTACGAAGCCTGCCGTCGCGCGGGCCCAGGCAACATCCTGATGCATGACGTACACTTTATTGAACCCGAACTGCTTGTTGATCAGGGCCATGTTGCCGGCCAAATATTTTACGAGATGAACGGCATTGAGACAGGTGCGGAAAACATATTTATATTTATCGGGATCGGATTTGAGCTTCTTTTCGGAGCCGGGGCTCATGGCGATCGTTCCCAGCATGGGCATTTTGTATTTGGCGATGATATCCATTCCGGCGATCAGGGCTTCCGACCGGAATGGCCCTACGACGATGGCCGCCGGCTTCTGCTCGAGAATAATTTTTTCCAGGCCCAGCAAAGCCTCAGGGACTGGCACGCCAGGCGCGGCGTCGCGCAGGTCGGCTGCGACGACTTTCAGCGGTCTGTTGGTACCCCCGATATTCACGCCGCCTTTGGCATTGATCTCGGTTACAGTGATCTGAACGGCCTTGTGGGACTCCTTGCCTTCCAGAAATCCGAGTGATGTCGGCACGCCGATGACGATCGGCTCGGCAGCATAGGCGGGGGGCCCGACTATCAACCATGCAAATGCTACAATGAATACGGTGCTAAGCAAGAAAAATCTCTGTTTCATGGTTTCCTCCTTTTGGGTGAACTTTCTTATTGAGTTCCGCGAAATCTACCTAATTAGAAGTCGAATCAATGCGCAAAGGGGATAGCGGCCTGCGAAAGCGGGATGCCGGCGGAACATAACGGCGCCGCGACGATCCGATTGTATCGACCATCGCGGTCATCATTAAACCGTTCCGCATTTTCATACCTTGGTTGTGCCATGCGGGTCAATTGACAATCATACGATTGTGAATACAATTTAACCGATTACTCAGATTCATCATTTAGATCCATTCTGGATAGCTATATGGTAGCTACATTAACTGCACCGGGAAGTCAAGCAAATAGTGCCACATTGTAAGCCAAGGGGGTCGATCCGGGATAAAAAAAGCATTCACCCAAAAATTGGCGGACCGGCCTTAGCGGATGACACCCGGAAAATAATAAAAGTACGGGGTGGGGGGTGGCAAGATTCCCGCTTGTCTGTGGCATTTTATCCAGCCAAAAAGTTCATTATGATGAACAGATGTGTCTCCTTTGTTAGGATTGCCGTCTGCGTTTTTGCTGCGGGTATGCTTTTGCACTTAATTTACTTGACAAAAATAACTCAGATGGTAAACTGGCCATCAACTGTTGTTCATCTTAATGAACAACCACTGCGGGGAGGTGTGCTGTGAAGATTCTGATAGAATCGCTCGGGCTGCCGACTTTATCGAAGCTCATGGGCAAAAAAACGCCATTTGAAATGCCCGCCGGGACACTGGCCGATCTCGTTGCGCGAATTGTGGAGCGACATGGCCGGCCGGCGGGCAAAATTTTGCTGGACCGGGAAGGCCGGCTGGATATGACCATCCAGGTGATGATCAACGATGAAGGGTTCCTGCCCCGGAACGAGTATTCCGAGCGCATTCTCAAAGACGGGGATTTAGTGAAGTTTATGCTTCTCGTTGGAGGAGGCTAGACCCTGTCTCTCGATTTTCAGCGACCTCACCTTGGCGTAAAATAGAGTTGGCATTAAATATGTTTGTCTATTCTGCCATTTGCCGAGACAGGGAAATTGCAAGCACCAAATAACAAATCACAAACAATGTCCAAATTCGAAATTCCAAATATCTCCTTTGCGGCCTTCAGGGAAGGGGAATGGCAAGTTTCGAAATTGGGTCATTGTGATTTGAGGTTTATTTGGAATTTGGTGCTTGTGATTTGGAGTTTATGTGGCGGTTGTTAATCGGGTTATCTTAAAACACACGGATTATGATTATGTCCTATTTCCGAGTCAATGATAAATGTAACGGTTGTTTGTCCTGCGTGGAAAATTGTCCTGCCTCGGCGTTGAGCTACGAGGATCGGGGCAACCAGCGCACGCTGAGGCACAGCATGACCAAATGCGCCCGATGCGGACAGTGCTGGCGGGTCTGCCCGCAGGATGCCGTCGAGTTTCAGCATCTGCTGAGCGGGCAGTGGGACGATGTGGTCACGATGGACCTGATCCGGTGTCGGGTGTGCGGCGAACCGCTCTATTCGCCGGATTATCAAAACAAAATTTACGATACCGCCAAGCTGGACAAAGAGCCGCTCTGTGCTTTGCACCGGCGGCGCCGGGTCGCATCCATGGTAGCAGACAGCTCAAAGCTGATAGCTGACGGCTCATAGCTGGCAGCTCATAGTCACGCCTAAATAAGGCTGACAGGCTATCGGGATCAAATCCTTTCTGCAGCAGGGCAGTGCCCCGTGGCTGCCATCGGAGGTCGGCACCCGTCTTCGTCCCGATCAGGCGGGACCGCATCGCGCCAAGCGGTGGCCGACCCTACCGTAATTCTGAATTTCAGACTTTGAGCTATGGGCTATCAGCTATGAGCCGCGAGCATGGCGAGCCTAATACTATGAGTTATTTTTGGGGGATCAGATGATCGTCGGAGATATAAAACCGCTGGAAGAAATAGTTGCAGCGATTAAGGAATATAAACAGATACTGGTTCTTGGCTGCGGAAGCTGCGTCACTGTCTGCCTGTCCGGCGGTGAAAAGGAAGCTGAGCAACTGTGCCGGGAACTGTCCAAACCCAAACATTACGAAGGGCTTCCGCCCGCGTTGGAGACGGGCTGCATCATCCGGCAATGCGAGCAGGACCTGGTGCGCGAATACCAGGCAATACCGGAAGGGACAGATGCCATCCTGTCCTTGGCCTGCGGCGCCGGTGTGCAAACAGTAGCGGATCAACATGATCCGCTGCCGGTGATTCCCGCCCTCAACACAACCTTTCTGGGAGCCTCTGCCAAACCCGGGATCTGGACTGAAATGTGCCGTGGTTGCGGCGATTGCGTACTGACCTTTACCGGAGGCATTTGCCCGGTCGCCCGCTGCGCCAAAAGCCTATTCAACGGGCCCTGCGGCGGATCGCAAAACGGCAGCTGTGAAGTCGGTTTTGACACGCCCTGCGCCTGGGCGATGATTTATCTACGTCTCAAGCGGCAGGACAAATTGCATTTGTTGGAAGAGATAAGGGCTCCCAAAGATTGGCGGCCCGGCGGGGCGGGAGGGCCGCGCAAGCGCGTACGATTGGGGCTTGGAGATGGGGCTAAAACGTAATAGAGGCCTAGGAAAAAAGAACCGAAGAACCGCAGAATAACGAATATCGAATGTCGAAGGATTGAATCGCTTCAGGCTTGGGGCTTCGCTCTTCGAGCTACGACCCCACAGGTCGCCTTCGGCTTCGTCCCGACAAGTCGCTCGAGCTTTTTTTATTAATAGACAAAATTCATTACTTCAAGATTCGATATTCAGTATTCGATATTCTTCGGTTCGCTTTTCCTTTCTCTTCGGTTATCTTTTAACCTTGAACCCGGAACCCCTGAACCCGGAACCTCTGAACCCGGAACCTCTGAACCGGGAAGCTTTGAACGCCGATTATGGAAACAAACGAAATTCAAATCCTATCTGTCGGTGTCGATGTCGGCAGTTCGACCAGTCACCTGGTTTTTTCCAATCTGGTTCTGATAAGGGATCAGCGTTCGACTACCCGCCGTTTCAACATTGCCGCAAGAAACATCATTTATGAAGGCCGCATTATCCCTACGCCGCTATTGGATGATAATACGATCGATATCGTTAGGCTGACCGATTTTTTTAAAGCAGAATACGAACGCGCCGGTGTTAACCCAAACGATATACAAACCGGCGCGGTTATCGTCACCGGTGAATCCGCCCGCAAACAAAATGCCAGGCAAATCGCTGAAGCGTTATCCAGTGATGCCGGTAAATTCGTGGCGGCAACTGCCGGTCCCAATTTCGAAAGCCTGCTCGCAGCCATGGGTTCGGGAGCGGCAGCCCGCTCGAAGACTGAACCCAAGACCATATTGTCGTGCGATGTCGGTGGCGGCACATCCAACCTTGCCATTACCAGAAACGGGGAAATCCTCTCGACCGGCTGCGTATCCGTTGGGGGGCGCTTGTTGGGCGTCGATGCCGAGGGAAAGATCTGGCGAATGGATCCTCCGGCCGCCACGGTATTGGCAGACCTGGGCTTGAAACATCAGGTCGGAGATCGCCTCTCCCGAACCGAAATTGAAAAAATCGCGCATAGGTTCGCTGAAATTTTGTTCGAAGTCATGACCGGCCCGGCGGTCTCCTCCCTGGCACGCGCCCTCATGCTCACCGCTGAATTGAAGTATACCGACTGCGTTGATGAATTTACTTTTTCCGGCGGTGTCGCCGAATTGATGTACGGGGGGCTGAATAATTTTGATGACATCGGTCACATATTGGCCGACAAAATCAATCGAATGACACCGCGGCTGGAGATGCCGGTAATCGAGGTGCCGAACAAAATCAGGGCGACTGTCATTGGCGCCGGTGCCTATTCGCTTTCAATATCCGGTTGTTCGGGTTTCAGGGATGACAAGGTAACTTTTCCGCTCAGAAATATTCCCGTTATGCGGGTGGATGTCGATCAGGACCAATTAAGCCCCGAACATGTGATGACCCAGATCCGAAGCTCCTTCCGGCGATTCGATCTGCAGGAGGGCGAGGAAGCCATGGCCCTGTATTTTAAGGACCCGGTCCGGGTTTCATACCCCCAGCTGGAGCTGTTTGCCAACTCCATCGAATCCGCGCTTCCCAATACAATAAATAACGGGTTGCCGGTCATCCTCATCTTCGAGACCGACATCGCCTGCAGCGTCGGCAATGTGATGCGACGCGAAACGGAAGTCAAAACCAACCTGCTGTCTCTCGACGAGCTGAAGCTGCAAGAAGGCGACTGGATCGATATCGGTGGGCCGCTGGTGGATGGCCAGGTATTTCCGGTGACCGTTAAATCATTGGTATTTCACGGGGAATAGGGGCTTTGGGAAAAAGAAATATCTTAAAACTTGATAGCGCGCCAACCAGGGTGTCCTATATCCGCGGGATTGTACCGGTTACGGGTGAAACAGAAAAAGCAGGCCTGACAGCCCGGCAAGCCAAACCGCCAAATTACACCACTGAGTTGTCATTGGCGATCCAGGCGGTCCCTGATTGCCTCTACAAAAAGCTTGTCTTTGCCTTTTTCCCTCGACGCATATAGGACAAAAGAGGTTCCTTGTTTTAGCTCAACCGTAATTACTGTGTAGTCGTTTTGTGATTGGCCGTATTTCACACTGATGTCTTCAATATCTTTATAAGCGGCGGATTTGAGAAGAATCTCACCGGTATTTTCATCCCGCCAGTAAGAGAAAACATCGCTGCTGGTGACGCCGTTTCCGTCATTGCGCCTTGAAAATGAGGCCGCGCTAAAAAAATAGATCAGCTCACTATCTCCATGCAAAAGACCACGACGCTGCATAAACTGGATATCTCACCTCGGCAGCCGATGGCCTTCGACAACTTCACCCACGGGGATCCAATAAAGCAGCTGCCCTACCTGTAAAACAATCACGGCGGCAGCGACAGCGCTTAACAAATAATGTCTCGGGCGAAATCTAGAGTTATGCTTAGTGGTTTCCGGGCGGCTTCGATTTATGAATAGTATATAATTGGCAAAAGGCAGCAGGCATAAAACGCTCAACACACCGATGAATTCATATGACTCATCAAAACGGTCGGCGATATTTAATCCTACCATTGAGATCAACAAAAGCGTTATCCAGGCGGCGTTGGGTAGAATCGATTTGTCTAAGCGTATTTCACTGTCATGTTTCAAATCCCGGTAAAACGGAAAGAACCAAAGGGGGGTAAACACAGCCCTCCAAAATGGCATGATAGCACTGTCGTCTCTTTGTTTGATGTATTTCCAATTGCGATAAAACCAGAATAGCTGATAAATATTTAAGGTTGCAATGCTGAGTATAAAGAGTTTGACCAGGGATACCGGGTAGTATTCACCAGCTTCCGCCGGCGCCGGCCTGCGCGCGTCTATGCGCCACTCTACCAGGCAATAAACCATCATAATAGCAAAAACGGCAATCACGACGAAGTATATATTCGCCTGGACCCAACCTAGCGCAGGGTGGACTGTCGAAGTTGCGTCAGAGTCCAGCGTTTTGGAAAGAAAATAGTCCAGCTTCTCATTGACCCGGTCTAAGGCGGCAATATAGTCGCGCAATTCATCAGGCATTACGAAGTCTTTGTATGAACGATAGTGATAATCCAAATGCAGCGTGTTGCTGTCGCTGTCGTAAGATACCTCGGATCTGAATTTGAAGTGTGAATTTTGCTCAAGAAAATCAAATGTTGACATGGCCCATGGTTCCGGCAACAAAATACGAATGGATTGCCGGACATTGACAGGATAGCTGATATTAAAGGGTTCATGCCGTTGCAGCTGTTTGGGTTTCTTCAGATAGCTGTAGAGGGCGTTGGTGTAAAAAGAGCACTGCAACTGCTTGTCTTCATCATTTTTCGTCCAAAAATTATTGATACGATAGCTCTCATAAAGCCTCAATTTATTTTGCTTCTTGTCGTCAACAACCTTAACGGGTTCAGCAGTTTCAATTTTACGATAGTATTTGGTGTAATAGTTGAAGTAGTCATTTTCAAGCTTTTGACGTCCCTCGTCGGCCAACCAACTTCGAATTTTCTCCGCATTCAATCCTTGATGATGCGAAACCAAGCGATAATGCACCGGTTTTTGGAAGCCGTCGCGCAAGTCAAAAGTTTCTTCTATTTGGACTCCGACCAGATCGTCACCTGACGGGATTTTAGTAAGACCGGTTTCTCCCTGGGCGACAACAAGCGCCACATCGAAGTGGGGTTGAAATAATTTTGCCAGATTTTGACCTTGATATCTGCGGCTCGGGTCTATCCAGTACTGTTTGCCGTTGACGGTAGTCCGCGCGATGACATGATCAAAGGCGTCGATGGTTGGATGTAAGTTGACTACGGATTTCCGCAGGGTGGTGTTTACCAGAACCGGGTGGGTTTCGAATCCCTGGGCATTCAACAGAGCAACCAGTAATACGACTTTATCCTTGCAATCACCGTAGCGTCGCGCAAGCGTGGATTGGGGTGGGCTCGGCTTGTGGGAGTTGATCCCGAATTCGATGCCGAGATAGCGGATTTTATTTTGTAAATAACTTAATACCCGCATCACTTTGTCTTCATCGGTTTGGGCAGTTTTGACCAAGCGCTCGGACAGCGCTTTAACACCAACATCCGGCCGATCTGCCGGGCGATATAGGGGCAGGGCCCAGGCCACCACGTCGGACCAGGCCCTTGTTTCAGACAGCTGGATAAGTCCATAGCGCCGATACCAGCTGGGAGTTTCTGAATTTCGACGGATCGGCTTGATATGTTTCTGGTCTAATGAATAGATCGTGTAATCTTCCAGGTCTTTACTGGCGAGCAGCGCCTTGCAGTTGTGGCTTTTTTGAAACAGCTGACGCGCTCTTGGCCACTTAAGGATGAATTTATTTCTCAGAATCGGCACACTCCAGGATGTAGCCACATCGTACGAGAAGATGTTATTATAGATCGGATTGTCCCCCGCCAAGGTGTAGGCATACTCGATAACGTCACCCACCCTGATGTCGGAGACAATTACATCGGCTGTATAGCGACCATCATATATTTGCGATTCCAGCTCTTCTTCACGGCGAAGCAGCTGTATTTTTGCCTGGGAAAGCTTGTCGATAATCCGGCCGTTGCGCCTGATTATCAGCTTGTGGAAAGCTAATGTTTGGTAATCAGGATCGAAACTGATCGACACTTGGGAGGCGGCTTCCATACCCGATGCGTTGGCAATCTGAATTGCATAGTGCTGATAATATTGGGTCGGTGTTTTCTCTTCTACGCGGATTTGCCTGTCGACCAACAAAAAATATTGACCATTGTGGATTTCATCCACCGGTATGGCGGTGGCCGGCGCCACCTCAACCGGTTCAACCCATTCCGGCGCGGCCCCCCTTGATACTGCGGGTGTTTGTGCAGACGCAGGCAGGCTGTCGAGTAGGACTAAAATCAATACAAGGATGACTGGGAATCGGGATTGGAATAATTTCATGGCTTCAAGAGCGATCTCAATTGGCGCTGAGTATTTTTGGGCCCAACTAGTGTTGCGTCCCAGAAGAACGGTGGAAAAATTTATGACCATATCAGCACGATATCTGTTGGTCATCCCCGCGGAGGCGGGGATCCAGACGCCTTTGAACCGGACTCCAGCCTCCGCGGGAGCGACCCTCATTTTATAACTTATTTACAGGACATGACGCCATATAGCTATGCAGATACGGACGCCTAAACCTTTCGTCCATCGACCAAAAGGGAATTCAGGGATTCGAGTTGTCGACTTCTTCGCAAGTTATCACAAACGCCACAGAACTGCCAATATCAAAATTGTGAGACCGAAAGTGTGCACCTTTGGAAGATAGTGCTGCCGGAGTTGTCGATTGAGGGTTTTGGCGGTCCGGCCGAAAGTCGAACTGCGATGCGGGTATTGAATCGGAATTTTAATGCTTGTCCAGGTAAGTGAGCGCTCCTCCCGCTGAGCGGAACGCCTCACGAAGCCACCTGGAAGGGCGCAATACCACTGACATAATCATTTAAATCCGAATTACGAAACACGAAACAAATTCCAATGACAAAAACACTGCCGACCCAATGGGCAGTATAGCCAAAAGTACGCGAGCAATTTTAGGCACTGCTTATATCATCCGGCCTTGAGCGTTTTGAACCTTTGAACATTCGGATTTGAGATCTGCCCGCCTCCGGCGGATTCTGGTTTCGTATTTTTGCATGCCACTTTGGTCTCTGACCGGATCGGTAGGACCTTTTCGGGTCCACCTCTGCAAGTGGTGGTTTAAGGCCGCAATCAGGGGGGTGTCTCAAGTCGAGATGCAGATCCGTCGGAGGTCCGGAATCTCAACTTCAAAACAATAAAGCCAAGCAGACAGGGCACCCACACCCAAAGCATTTCGCTGATTAAAACTGTTAATCCCCGTTGGCTTAGAAAACCTCTAATACCGAGTGGAGAGACCTCAATCGGTGTCCATGGGAAAAAGTACCTCTCGTTGGTAAACGGCGACAGCAAGGCGATACCGTTGCCGCCGTTGGTCAGGGTGTCCAATAGGCCGTGGCTGGCCGTGAGCAAGGAAAAATAAAGCGCGTATTTCCACCATTGAACCGAAATGAAAGCGTCCCTACGATAGAAAACTCCCGCGACGAAGACGCCCAGCAAGACGGCAAAAAAGGGCGAGTGAAAAAAGCCGCGATGGCCAAAAAATTCATAGGTCGGGATGTAAAACCAGCGATAACCGATGACGTCGAGATCCGGCAGACTGGCGCATATGACGCTAAGTATCCAGAATTTCAGGGGCTCTGTCTTGGAGTCAAATCCATACGCCGAGGTGGCCGCGACGACCGAGTGTGTTATGATGGTCGGCATCGTGATGCTCCCATATCAATACTTCCAGCTCTGAATGTACCATTTGCCGGTGTCCAGTCTCATATCATAAACAATCAATCCTTCATAGTTTCCGCGAGTCATATAAATTCTTACTTCGGCCTGGTCGCCGGAAATCTTAATTTTGGGTCTTCCCAGGGTGATGGGTGGATTGTCGGCCAGTCTATTGGGCAGGACTTGGCGGTACTCCGCTTTGGATAGGATTGTTCGCTCTCTGCCGATCATAATCGAGGCGTCTTCGTGGATGAAGCTTCCAACCTTATCGGGATCGCCCGCATTTACGCCATCCTGAAATTCCAGCAACATGCTTTTCAGCGCGGCCTCCTGAGGGGATTTGGGCTTATAAGTGCTCAACGGCTCAGTGCGGCCGCATGACAATCCCATAATGCAGCCTAAAATTGATAGTAGAAAAAACAGATTTTTCACAGCGCCATCCCTCATCAACGATATCAACCGGTTACCAAATTCTGCCTATCCTCGGTCAAGAGTAGAAGACGTTAGGGGATAGATATGATACAAATGTACTTAAATCAAGTACATTTATCCAATTGTTTGACACTGGGTATTCAATGATTTCTTTCAATTCGGGATGTTGTTTCGGCGGGCCATAGCTGTCCTCCTGATTTTTATTAAATTTTGATGCCCTCGATGTTGTAGCGTATAGCTATGCCCTTTCAATTAATACGTTTGTCAGATGCTTGGCTGTGTGCGTTAGGACGTGGTAATTTATGACGGTCCGAAGAGTTGGTCCTGAATCCGGCGGCTGATAGCCTTGGCGGCGGTGTGGGTTTCGCTGGCAAGAACCTGCATTTGGCTTTTATCCAGGCCGGCCTTGAATCCAACCGCCCAAATGGCTGAACGCAGCTGGCCCAATCCATTCAGCGGCGATGCCACGGCCCGGACACCCATGATGTACTCCTCATCGTCAACGGCATAGCCGTTTTCCTTGACCTGCCGCAATTCATCGAAATAGGCATTTCTGTCCAAAATGGAGTTGTCCGTAAACCGGGGCAGCCCTTTCGATTGGACGATCCGCTCAGCCTGGTCCTCCGGCATGGAGGCTAAAAACACCTTGCCGACGGCCCCGGCCAGCAGCGGTATGGTCGAACCGACCGGTGCAGTAATGTTAAGGTCTCCTCTTGCTTCAACGACGTCCAGGATGGTCACCTGATCCCAGTTTAAGATTCCTAAAAAAACCGAAGTGCGGGTTTTATCCATCAGCTTTTCGGTCACCGGCCGGGCCGAAGTTTGCAGGTCTATCTGGGAGTAAGCCGAGCGGCCGATTTCAAGCAGGGCGAAGCCCAGTTTATATCTTTTGGTGAGCGGATCCCGCATGACGGCGCCTAACTCTTCCAGAGCCGAGGTCATGCCGTGGACCGTGCTTTTGGCAATTTTCAGTTTTTTGGACAAATCGCTGACACCCATTCCGTCTTTGAATGACGAAATCGCACTCAAAATTGCAAAGGCCTTTTTTACGGACGGTGCCCCATATTTTTTCATAATCATCGTTCACCAATATAAACTTTATGCAAGCATATAGTCCAGGGCTTTTTTTGTCAAGAAAGATTTTATATTATATTTAAATTTAAGGGGTTAGGATATAATTGTATAATTTGAATATCTATGTTCTGCCTGAATATTATTTTTGATGGTCAATGGCAGATAAAATTATTTCAGAATAATGAACAACTGGTGGCATAATATCGCGGCAATTGCGGAATTGCGATTCCAGATAGCAATTAGTTCATCATGGTGAACGACATTGATGAATTCATATGTCCTCTATTGAAATTACTCTTCATCTTTTAATATGAAAATATAAAAAAAGTTTACAAATTTGCCGCCTTGATAGCATGGTATGATAATTTTTCTTGATCAACGCTGTTTGGCATGGTATGAAAATGTTTAAGCAATTGGTTCATAATAATGAACCTCATCGAGGAGAGAAGACCAAAAGGAGGCGACCATGGCAACCACCGAAAAAAGCCAATCAACGTCCGAAAGCCTGTTGAAAAAGCGGACCTATGGCAAGTTTAGATGCCATAACCCCAGCTGCATGGAGAGAATTCAGCCGGGAAAAGGTGATAAAACTGCCAAATGTCCGACCTGCGGCATGGAATACCGGATTCACTGGGTCAATCCCACTCTGCCCCGCATTCGGGGACCGGTCTGGGAAGTCAACCGCAAGTTGGCCGAAGAAAAATTAAAGGAGAAGGGAGTACTGTGATATGGCATTAAACAGGAAGATAGCATATATCGATCTTACCACCGGTGATATCCAGACCAAACCCATCCCGCTCGAGGTCAGAAAGAAATTCCTGGGCGGCCGCGGCCTGGATGCCTATCTGCTTTACAACCATACCAAAAAGGGATGTGATCCGCTGGGGCCGGACAACGCTTTGATCATCAGCGGCGGTATCCTGACGGCCACCTGTGCGTCGGCCACTGCCAGAACTCACGTCATGGCCAAATCGCCTCTGACCAACATGCTCGGCAGCGCCAATATGGGTGGGTTTTTCGCCCCTGAGTTGGCCTGGGCCGGTTTTCACCACCTTGTCATCAAAGGCAAAGCCGAACACCCCGTCTACATCTATATCAACAACGGCGAGATCGCGATTCGGGATGCCCGTGGGATATGGGGTCAGTCCGTGACCGACACCCAGTGGTCCATCCGTCAGGAGCTGGGGGATGAGGAAGTCAAAAGCTGTGTTTGCGGACCGGCCGGAGAGAACCTGGTTCGCTTTGCGAATGTGATGACCGGCGTCAAGAATGCCGCCGGCCGCACGGGCATGGGATGTGTCATGGGATCCAAAAATCTCAAGGCCGTGTCCGCTCGCGGCAGCATGGATATCCAGATCGCCCACCCGGTCGAGGCCCTGGAATACAATAAAAGTTTTATTTCACAGATCACCAGCGCCAAGGTAAACCAGACCCAGGGGACCCTGGGAACCCCCTTTATCTGGGGAGCCACCAACTCCTGGGGTGGCGTTCGAACCCGTAACTTCCAGTACAACCAGTGTGAGTATTCCGACGACATCGAGCCGGAGCGCATTGATGAGATCTGTGAAGAGACCATGGGACCCCACCACATGACGGGCTGCTTTGGCTGCCAGGTACACTGTCGGGCCCAGTATAAGATTCCCGATGGGCCCCTGGCAGGCAGATATGACGAGGGCCCGGAATACACCTCCCTGGGTGCCTTCGGGGCGGAAACCGATACCCCACGGGCAACGACGGTTCTTACCGGCAACCACCTGGTCGACCAATTCGGCATGGATAACCTCGAAGTCGGCAGCCTGATTTCCTGGGCCATGGAACTCTACGAATTGGGCATCATCACCGACAAGGAAACCGATGGGCTCGATTTGAGCTGGGGCAACGACGATGCGGTCCTCGAGATGATCGAGCGCATCGCTTACCGCAAAGGCTTCATCGGCGATGTTCTGGCCGACGGCGGAATTCCCGCTTCCAAAAAGATCGGCAAGAATTCCTTTGACTATCTGATCCAGGTCAAAGGCATGAGCAACCTGCATTCGGACGAGCGGGCCACACCGGCGCTGGCACTCAACATCGCCACAGCCTCGCGGGGCTCGGATCATTTGCGCAGCCGGCCGGCCATCGATCTTTATCACCTGCCCGAAGAGGTCCTAAGAAAAATTTACAGCAACCCGGTCGCCTACGACGGGCCGCTGAGTTCTGAACATACCGAGTATATCGGCAAACCGTGGCAGGTGTTCTGGCAGGAGAACCTCTACATGGGAGTCGACTGCCTGGGCATTTGCAAATACCACACGGTTTTTCTGGGGGTCACCCTGCCGACTTTTGAAGAGTGGTCCAAAGTGCTTTACTACAACACCGGCCTCGAAATGACCCCCGAAGAGATCTGGGAGGTATCGCGGCGCTGCAACATGATTGAACGACTTTTCAACCTCAGGGAAGGGCTGCAGCGAAACGACCTGGAAAAAGGCGATATGCTCAATCACCGCTACTTCGATGAGCCTTGCCGCAGGGGCGCTCTGGATGTCATCGGTAAAACCATAGACAAAGAGAAATTTATCAAGATGGTAGATGAATTGTACGAGCATCAGGGTCTGGACGAAAACGGCGTGCCCAAACCGGAAACCCTGGAAAAGCTCGGCCTGACAGATGAGCCGTCGCATTTGGTTTAGTTATTAGCGTCACCCCTGTTCGCGAGCGTCCAGTCTGATCAAAGAAGAAGCTAATGAACATCGAACGTCCAACGTCGAACATCGAATAATGCATTCTGTCTATTTTAAAAAAAGGCCTGAGCGGCTTGTCGGGACGTAGCCGAATGCGGAGCCTGAAGCGATTCCATCCTTCGAAATTCGACATTCTGCGGTTTGCTTTTTAACTTATCGAAGTTTGACACGAGTTATCGGTTGTTAAGTCCAAAGGAGCAAAATCCATTCTCTAATAACTAATAACCATTAACAAATAACCCTAATTGAGCGCTTTGCGCTCAATTAGATCAGGAGAAAATAAATGGCTAAAGTACTATACGTCGATCACGAAAAGTGCACGGGCTGCAGGCTGTGCGAATTGGTGTGCGCGGTTTCCCATGACGGGATATCCAATCCTGCCAGGAGTCGGATCAGGGTGCTTAAGTGGGAGGGGGAAGGCATTTACATTCCCATGACATGCCAGCAGTGTCAGGATGCGCCCTGTTTGAATGTTTGCCCGGTCAAGGCCATCGCCCAGGATGAGGAACTCGGCCGCGTGTCGGTGGACTACGATACCTGCATCGGCTGTCGCTCCTGCGTCAGTGTCTGTCCCTTTGGGGCCATGAGTTTCAACAGTACCGACCGCCGGGTTCTCAAATGCGACGTCTGTGACGGCGATCCGCAGTGCGTCAGATTCTGTGATGTCAAGGCCGTTGAATTTCTTGAAGCCGGTGATGTGGCCATCAGGAAAAGCCGCCAGGCTGCCAAACGCGTCTCTGATGCCGGCAAACAAGCGTCCGACCTACAAGCCCAAATATAAGCTGCAGCATTCAGCCTTAAGCCGCAAATTAGATTGCCAGGGAGGTCTCTGCCTTAGTGTGGAGATCTCCCTTTTTCCTTCCTTCGACTTCAGATAATCCCCGAGATTACCCTCTAATTGATATCGAAATTTGAATTTTCGACAGTTTGAGCTAGTGAATAGGTACTGTTAAAGGAATGGATTCAATTCCAAAAATAAATTAGACAGGATCTACAGGATTTACGTGATATTCTTTTTTGTCGCTCTGCGGAAGAGAGCGACAAGGCTCAATCGCCTGCGGCGAAAAAGGTAAAGCTCAAGCCAATTTACCTCTCACAGAGTCCGCAGAGATTTCAGAGAAGAATAAAAATAGCTCTGTGCGCTCAGCGGGCTCTGCGAGACTTTTAATTAAACTTTCATATAATATCCGGGCACTGGCTCAATCAGCCAATGCCTGGTTCAGCGCGTCCACCACGGCGCGGGCAAATTCGGGGGTATTGATGTCGGCATCTACCTCCTGGATGCCGATGTCGTCATCGAGATATTGTTTCAAGGCATCAACAAAGGCCCGATCGGACTCCGGCTCATGCAAGGCGCCGCCCTCGACACTCAGCGAGGAAAAGCCCCTGGTGGGTAAGATGAATTTGATCAATTTTTTGTTTTGACTGCGGTTCAGCCTGCCGGCCACCTCTTGTGCGATCGTCTGCATCTCTTCGGCGCTGGTTCTGGCTTGAACCCGAATGGCATCCTGGAGCAAAAGCTTTCTGTCGGCCAGCTTCCTTGAGACCCACAGAGGGTCTCCGTCGTCCCTTCGCTGAATAGGGCCGCAGCTGATCATATCAAAGCCGCAGGGTGTGAGGATATACGGCTTGCCGTGGTTGATTCCCGCCTCGAGCCGGTCCGGTCCGGCGTTGCGGTTGCCGCCCAGCAGATACTCGCTGAAACCGGCCGGCACCAGATCGACAAACGCCTCGAATAGATTCTGGCCAACCAGATCCATGGCCGCCTTTTCTCCGATGCCGGTGGCATGAAAGGAAATAAGGTCAAAATCTTTTTCCAGCAGATCCCGCACGTAGTGAGCGCCCTTATCGCAGAAGCCAAATTCGGTCAGTGCGATGGAAGGCTTTTCGTCCTGCACTTCGGGCGCTTCCGCCTCAGCCATGCCGCAGATGGCACTGGCACCATTGATCATCAAGCGTCGCACAAGGGGATTCAATCCAACGGTGTCCACCACGCTGTGCATTACCGTGATATCCCGCACACCGAAATACTCGGCAAGTTTCTTGGCGTAGGCCGGCATCGCGGCCACGCTTGAGATCAGAAGTTTGGGAACACCAAACGGCAGCAATTTCATGGCTGAAAGGGAAATAAACGTACCGGTCATGCCTCCTACGGCAATGATGCCCTGCAATTTTCCCTCGGCGTGAAGTCTCTGTAGAGATTTCCCCAGACCGTCTGCCATCACCGCGGTGGCCTGGTCCCTTTCCTTGGCGAGCATCTGCCGTACCGCTTCAATCGTCGTCCCGCCCTCGGCGGCCAGGGTGTTATTGTCGATGTCCGGCGTCAAAGAGGATTCGATTGCGCCGGTGCCGATGCTGATATCGATCAGCAGGGGCTGATGCCCGCGTTTTTCGATTTGATCCTTTATTAGCCGCAGTCCTTCTTCTCTTTCATCCAGCATACCAACTGCAACAATAGCCATCCTGCTCCTCCTGAGGTCAGCTCATAGCTCATCGCTGTAAGCTGATAGTTTTAAGACGGTGGGTTGATGGATTTATGGGCTCACATAACTCAGAGATCGGGCTTGGAGAGCTGACAGCTCACAGCAGGGCGCTATGAGCTATCAGCTATGAGCTGCAAGCGATTAGCAGACGACCTTGCTCAATCCGAGTTCATCCCATCGGCCTCTGACTCTTTGAACCATCTCCGCGTCCAGTTCGATGGGAATCGGTTTCTTTTTCCAGTCATAGGGGATGGTGGCATCCAACAGCAGTCTGCCGGTAATTTCCCTGGCCTCGATGGGCAGCGAAGGATCCAGGGGTGTGGAGCGGCCGCGTTTGATGACCTGGGAGCGGTTGGGCTGGAACCGGAAGCTAAGGGCATACATGACCCGGGGGATATCCCAGGGATCGATATCCTCATCGACCACGATGACGGTCTTGAGACCGTAGGCACCCATCTCCGTCGAAATGGCGGCGGTCAGCACCTGGTCGGCATGACCGGGATACATCTGCTTCATGGAGATGATGGCCAGAAAACGCCCGGAGCCTTCCGGCGGGCAGTAGACCGCCTTCAAACCGGGGATTTTCATGTCGTTGAGCTGCTGCCACAAGGTTGCGCCGTAGGAGAGCGCCATGGTCATGTGGGTGTCGGTGACGGCCCGGCCCACGGTGGTGCCCCAGAGGATCGGATTGTTGCGGTGGGTAACGCATTTCACATCAATGAAGTTGCGTGGATCGGTGCCGACACCCGAATAATAGCCGGTATATTCTCCGAAAGGCCCTTCTTCCATAAACTTATCAGCATCGCATTCCCCTTCAATGATGATCTCGGCATGGGCGGGTACAATCAAATCGGAGGTTTCGCATTTAACCACTTCCACCGGTTCTCCGCGGATGGCGCCACCCACATCGAATTCACTTACGAAGGCCGAAACACGGGCGGCACCGAGGATGAACAGCAGCGGATCGCACCCGATAACCGAGGCGCAGGGCATCGGTTTTCCCATGGCCTGATATTTTTTCAGCATGATATCGGCATGTTTCCCCTTGATGAACTGGGTGCCGATCTTGTCTTTGCCCAGCAGCTGGCTGCGGTAGGTGCCCAGGTTTATCCAACCGCTTTCCGGATCTTTGGTGATGATGAAATGCGCGGTACCGATATAACGTCCGCCGTCCAGCGGATACCACTGGCGGACCGGGAATTTGAATAGATCGATATCGTCTCCCGTCAGAACGTTTTCCTTGCAGGGTGCGGCGGAGGCCTCCACCTCTTTGGGCGGAACCAGGTTTTCGCCAAGCTTGGCCCATGCATTATACAAATCGGTCAGACTCGCATCCAGCGGCTGCCCCATGATGAAGGCGCAGCGCTCCACCGTGGTACAGGCACTGGTCAGAACAGGGGTGTCGTAATCTTTGACATTTTCAAAAAGCAGGGCCGGGCCGCCGGCTTCTTCGTTCAGTTTGGCAATATGGGACAGCTCCAGGTTCCAATCAACTTCTGCGGAAATCCGTTTACACAAGCCAACTTCTTCTCCTTGGTTAACAAAATCTCTCATGTCTTTCATTTTGATACGTTTCTCCTCTCTTAATTTGGTTGGGTTAAAATTAGATGCTCCTCGAAATTAAGTGCGAATATACATAACCAAAGAAACTAGCAAATGGTATAAGGTGTAAAGTTTAGGGTACAGGGTATACGGCTTAAGGTCTGAGGTTGGAGGCAAATGGCGCTGGCACGAACATGGCATTCGGTGTTCGGCGCACGGCCTTCGGGAACAGAACCTTGCGCCGAAAGCCATTCCAGGCACTCCACTACAAGCCTCAAGCCTCAAGCCTCAAACCTTAAACCCTACACCTTATACCGTTCCTATTCCGGCAGCTTGATCCGTTTCATGGCCTGCTCCATCAGCAGTTGATAGCCGGTCTTCTTGCCGAGTTTCGATTCGATTTTTCGCTGGCTCCAGACAGTCTCCGGGCGAGCCTGAACGATAAAAATGTTTTCCGGAAATTCAAAATCCTTGTCGATGGCCCACTCGATATCCATGGCGCGCCCATAGTGGGTTTCGATGGTTTTGGCCGTTCTGACAAGTTCTTTTATTTCCTGGTCTTCGAGACAGCAGATGCCCTGCAAGTCTTCGGCCACGTCGGCGTCGATGGTCTCGCCCTTTTGCACATCAAAGATGCACTCGATGTGTTTGGTAGAGATGGTGCGTTCGTTGATTTCGCCCATGACCTTGTCTACGACAAATTTGTCCGGATTTACGGATCCGGAAACCACCGTTTCCCCCAGGCCCCAACTGCCCTCAATGACGACTTTGGAAATGTCCCCGTCGGTGGGATTCAGAGTGAACATCACGCCTGCCGCCCTTGAGTTTACCATTTTTTGGACACCGACACTGATCAGCACCTTTTCATGGGGAAAGTCGTTTTTGACGCGGTAGCTGATGGCCCGCGGTGTGTAAAGACTTGCCCAGCACTTGCGGACACTTTCAATTACGCGGTCCTGTCCCTTCATCCACAGATAGGTGTCCTGCTGACCGGCAAAGCTCGCTGTGGGCAGGTCTTCGGCCGTTGCGCTGGATCTTACCGCTACCGGCAGATCATTCACACTGCATTCCTCACACAGCTGAGAGTATCCGTCGCCGATGGTTTTTTGAACATCCCCGGGAATCTCGGGCGTTTTGATCATATCCTGGACCTTATCGGCAGCCTGGTTGAGGGCGTCGATATCATCGGGATCCAGATCTGCCAGGAGGCTGAAAATGGTTTCATTTATCCCGGCTTGGTCCATAAATATGGCATAGCTGTTGGTGGTGACGGCAAACCCTGGCGGCACCCGGATGCCGGCATTGATCATCTCGCCCAGACTGGCATTTTTGCCCCCGACCAGAGCCAGAGAATTCTTATTTAGCATGCGAAAATCCAGGATTAAATCCATTGTTTTTCTCCCGCAAATGCTAAAGGATGCTGCAACTGCGATTAGCAGGTTGTCTTCTTCCCGGGCTCTTTACCACGACGGGGAAGAAGCCCAGGAACGAAGATTAACTTGGTTCGAATGTTTACCGATTCTATATTGCGTCGAATCAGCTGAAATAGTGATGGCGCACAACTAATCAACTGATCAAACAAGCAACTAGGCAGCGAAACCCTAACCTGCCCTTTGGACAACCGTAACCACACCGGTGTCACCGTCGACCTTGAGAATGTCTCCGGTCTTGATAGCCGCAGTCGCGACACCGCAGCCGGTTACCGAAGGTACGCCATATTCACGGCAGACAATTGCCGCATGGCTGGTCAATCCGCCGATATCGGTTACGGCAGCCTTGATGTTGGTGAAAACAGGGGCCCACGACGGATTGGTCGAGGGGCACACCAGAATTTCGCCAGGCTGCAGCTTCGTAATGTCCTTGAGCATTTTCAGCACTCGCGCGGGGCCTTCAACCACTCCGGCCGATGACGCAAATCCCTTGATCTCGGAGACATCGGCGCCGGCTGTCGCATCCACACCCTTGAGCCATTCCTTGACCTTGTCGGTGGTAATACCCCAGAGCATGATGGTAAAAGGCTCGGCCACTTCTTCGGGCGGGACTCCCAATGCCGGCGTCGGGTTCCATTGGGCGGCAGCGTCGAGGATTTTGCGGCGTTTGGCCAATTTGGCTTTGTAATAGTCGCCCCTGGTAGGTATATCGACACCCAGGGCCCAGGCGGTTGCGACTTCAGTCAAAAGTTCCGGAATCTCGTAACGGTTGAACATGAAGATGTCGTCCACTTCATTGACCATTCCGTTGTCTACCAGGACCGTGCCGATTTCTCTGATTTTCTTGTACCAGATGGTATGAAACCAGTGCTCGACCCAGAAGAGATGATCCTCGGCATAGCGATAGATGGTCCGAATGGTGTTGTAGGCATCGTCAAAGGCCTTGCGGTCGTCGTCGGTTTGGATCATCTTGCGGTACTCGGCGACAATTTCATCGCGTTCCTTCTCGATCTCATCCAGGGAGCGCTCGATGGTTTCACCTTTTTGCAGCCTTTCCACATAACCTTTAAGATAGCTGTACGGTATATCCAGATCCGTCAGCCAGCTGCCCTCATGGTTGTACCAGCCGCTGCCGCAGGACACGTAGAACCACGGATCGCTTGACTTTTCATATTCGGCCAGCCAGTTTTTGCCGGCGTCGGACTGTTCGAGCTCTGCGACCTTGTCGGCGGCGGATTTATCGCTGGTGAGGATATCACCGACACCATCGGAAGATACCGCCAGACGCGCCAGTCTGCAGAGCTCCTCCTCCGGTTTGAACATGGAGACATAGGCCCCGGCAACCATTTTGCCGATAGCACTTTCGCTGATGCCGGGGAAAAGCTTGCGGGCCACATCCGCGAACATCAGATAGGCCAGATAGGTCAGGTTGAGCATCTCAAAATGATACTGCCAGCCTTTGAACATGTTGTTGACCAGCTTGTCGAAGGCCTCGATGAGGTCGTAGCTTTCATAGGAGCCGGTGGGGGCGGGCAGAACCTTGGCATCGTCCACGAATTTGGGCAGTTCAGACGGGACCTTGACCGCGTCCATTTCATTTCCCAGCGCCTTGAATTTTGTCAGCCACTTGTCCCACAGCTCATCGTAGTGCTCGAAGACATAGAAGACGCGTTTTTCGAAATGCCCGGCTTTTTCACCGATTATTTCTTCCGGTGGGGGTGCAATGGCGCAAATATACAGGTAGCAGCCCACCAGCCGCTGGGCGATCCCCTGGGCCGGGGGGATGCAAAATACGCGGGTCGTATACTGCGACAGCGATATCTGCCAGGCTTCCTGAAAGATCAAATCAAGAGGCGGCAATGGTTCCGGGGCGTGGATTTTGTCCTGATACCAGAATTGGGCTTTTTCCCAATCGGCGCGATCCTGAGAAAACAGGTGATGGGTTGGGTACATTTCCTCCCAGCCTTCAAGCTCCGGGGGGACTTCAAACTCGTGAGGATCCGGGAATCTACTTTTGTTGTCTGTCATTGTCGTCCTCCTTTGCGGTGTGAGATAACAAGGATATCACTGAAAAGCCTTGAACGGCTTGAATAAAGATGTTTGATTGCGCTGGTCAAACCTGGAAGAGAAAGACAGATCACAAAGCACCGGTCACAACTTCAAATCAGAAAGTGCGCACTTCTTTGATCCATGGATGGCGAAATTGTGTTCAGTTTTTTATGAATAATTAAATTAAAACTGTCAATTTAATTATATTTATGTTATCCATAAGCTCAGCTTATGGATTAGGTTCATGTATAAATTTTACTTAGGGAAGGGAGCGATACTGGTCACTGGTCACTGGTCACTGGTTACTGGTTACTGGTTGCTGGATACTCGATGACGGGTACCGGATGCCGGATACCGGATACCAGATACCAGATACCAGTTACCAGATACCGGATGCCTGATGCCAGAAGAAATCGGCATTTGGCCTTCGACTTTCGGTGCACGGCGAGAAACGGCCTTTGGCTTTCGGCGTTCGGCGCACGGCAAAAGAAAGGTATAGGGTATACGGTATAAGGTGTAAGGTTTAAGGTATAGTTTGGGAGGATTGAGGTTAGAGGTTGGAGGCATATTGGGGGACGACGGGAATGGCTTTCGGCGCACGGCATTGGGCGTAGGGCTAATGAGAGGTAAATCTTGGGAAGGAAGAAATTTAGAGTCCTTCCGACTAAAGCTGAGATCTGCCTGATGAGTCCTGACACCCGACACCCGACACTTGCTTGCCCTGCGTAGCCTGGAAGGCGAAGCAGGGTCATCTGTCTTCAGTCATCTGATTTCGGCGTGCCGCGTCGTAGCCGTCAGGCGAAGAAGGGCGTGCCGCGTCGTAGCCGTCAGGCGAAGACGGGTCATCTGAATTCTGTCTTCTGTCCTCCGTCTTCTGAACTCTGGAGTTACCATGCTTAACTTGAATCAACTGCGCGTCTTCTATCATGCTGCCAGGAACTTGAATTTCACGGCTGCCGCCGGTGAGCTGTTCATTACCCAGCCGGCGGTGACAGCGCAGATGAAGGCCTTTGAAGAGTATTGCCAGCTGAAACTATTTAAAAAAAAAGGGCGCAATCTCGTTTTAACCGATGAGGCCGTGAACTGTTCGGCCATGCGGAAAAGATATTCAAATATGAGCGCGAAATTGAAAGTGTTATCGAAAATATGCGTGAGCTCAAGCTCGGCGTTCTTCGCCTGGGCACCACCAAGGCCTACGCCCGCTATTTTATGCCGCTGATGCTGACGACTTTCCACGATAACTACCCCGACATCAAGATCCAGTTGGACGAAGGCAGCTCGCTGGACATGATCTACAGCCTGCTCGAATTTAAAAACGAGGTGGCCGTGATTGCCAAGGCTGCCGATCTTCCCGGGGTTGTTTTTTCGCCGTTCAGCAAAGAGGAGATGGCCGTCATTGTGGCACCCGGCCATCCCCTTGTCCGCAAAAAATCAGTGTCCTTCAAAGAACTGGCCCGGGAACCGTTCATTATGAAGGAAATCGGGTCGGGTACGCGTAAACTGGTGGAGCATTCCTTTGCCAAGGCCAATTGCGAACCGGATATTCTGATGGAGACCAGCAACACGGAGTTCATTAAACAGCTGGTTCAGCGCGGGGACGGCATTTCCATTGTCGTCAAGGAGGCGGTCGCCCTGGAGCTGAGAGAGAAAAAATTGGCCCAGGTGCCTCTCAAAAATCCCCACATATATCTGGATGTCAGCATCGCCTATTTAGCCGACCAACCTCTTTCCCCGCCTGCTAAAGCCTTTGTGGAGACTTTGAGGAAATTGAGAGCGGAAGATATCGATCCCATGGGAATCGGGGCGCTGATGGCTAAAATACTGGCGCAGCGGAGAAAAGCGTCAGAATGACCTGATCATTTTATTTTAAGGTACCGCAGAAGAAAGAGACCCAGAAGCGTCAACCCGCCCAAAAGATAAAGGCCCCAGTTGAAGTTCCCCAAGTCCCCGGCGAATCCGATTGCGGTGGGAACGATCCCGGCGCCGATAAAATGTGCCAGGGGAATGGTGAGGGCGACGGCAACATTTCTGTTTTCAGGCGTGGTAATTCTGGACAAGGCCGCAAAGCCTAAAGGAAGTATGCATACGGCCGTGACAGCCTGGAAAAACAGGGCGGGGCCGATCCATCCTCCCGGAGCAAGGGCCTTAAAAAAGATAGCCGCACTGCAGGCCAGAACGACGAAGTAAAGGGTTTTTTTCAAACCGTAGGCATCACTAATCCACCCGGTAACCAGGGGGGCACCGAAAGCAGCGATTCGGGAAAGCCCCAGCAAGTGGTTTGCCAGACTCTGCGCCATGCCCCTTTCCGCAGTCAGATAAAGGGGCATCATCAGAAAAATCCCCTGGTTCAAACCGAGGGCGAGACTGAAAAATAGAATCAATACCCACAGTCCCCGGTCGTTCAACAATTGATAGATGAGCGCTTTGCTGGGTGTTACGCTGCAGAAATTCCCGGCATCACGTCTGCGGCTGAATAAGATCCCGAGGATAAGAGAGGCCAGGCCGTAGCAGGCTGTCACGTGTCGCCAGGAGAACCATATCATGATCACGTCGGCCACCAGGGGGGCTGTAACGTAGGCCAGATTCGGCGCAAGCTGATGAATGGAAAGTGCTTTGCCCCAATCTTTTTCGGTCACCACCGAGGTAATGGTCGACACACCGGATGGCAGGTACAGTCCGCCGGCGATGCCGAGCACCGTAAGCGCCGCACGCAGACCCGCCAGACTTTCCCCCAGAGAAAAGGCCAGCAGAGCGCCGCCCACCGCGAGAGAAGATATCGTAATCATGCGCTGATGGCAGATTCTGGCAGACAGGAAGGTGGAGCCGAAAAGACCGATGCTGTAGCCCAAAGACACAAACAGATACAACCCCCCTGCCTCGGCATGTGCCAGGGAAAGCTCATTTTCGATGTTCGGCAGGAGCGCTGCCAGACCGAGCCTGGACAGCATTTCAAATAAAAAAGAGAGGTGATGAATAGTATGACGCCGAGTCCCGTGCGAAGCGCGGTATTTTCGAGCGTGCTACCGGTCATCATCAGGCCTCGAATTCACCCAGAGCGCAAGCATGGCGATTATCTATTCCAGCACGCGGCCCAATGTCCGGGGCGGCGTTCTTCGAGGGCAGGTTCGACTTGCCGACATTCCTGCGTTGTGTAAGGACAACGGGTCTGAAACCTGCATCCGGTCGGCGGGTTCAGCGGGTTGAGGGGCTCACCGCTGTAGGCAATCCGCGTCCGTGCCTTCTGTATTTTAGGGTCCGGCACCGGCACGGCCGACAGCAGTGCTTCGGTGTAAGGGTGAATCGGGGCTTCGTAAATGGCGTCGCGGGTCGCGATTTCGACGATTTTGCCCGCATACATGATTGCAATGCGATGTGATATGTGGCGGACGACGGCCAGATCGTGGGCGATGAACAAATAGGTAAGCCCGAGTTCCTGCTGCAGATCCTGCATCAGGTTGACGACCTGGGCGCGGATGGAGACGTCCAGGGCGGAGACCGGCTCGTCCGCGATGATGAACTCCGGATTGAGGGTCAGCGCCCTGGCGATACCGACCCGCTGGCGCTGGCCGCCGCTGAAAGCGTGGGGATAGCGGCCCGCCGCATCCGGAGGAAGGCCCACCAGGCCCAGAAGGTCTGTGACTCTGTCGAGTGCCTCCTTTAGATTCCTGAACAATCCATGAACGAGCAGCGGTTCGGCGACGATGTCCACGATACGCATGCGGGGATTGAGGCTTGCATAGGGGTCCTGAAAAACCATCTGCATATGCCGGCGCAAGAGCCGCAACTCTTCACCTTTGGCGTCGGTAATGTCTTTGCGCTGGAAAAAAATCCTGCCTTCAACCACCGGCACCCGTCTTAAAATTGCGCGCCCCGTGGTGCTCTTGCCGGAGCCGGATTCCCCTACAAGGCCGAGGGTCTCGCCGGGAAGGATATCGAAGGAAACATCTTCCACCGCGTGAACGACGAGCTTTTTCTGCCCCCAGAAGCCGCTGCGCCCGCCGTCGAAATGAACGGTCAAGCCTGCCACTTTCACGAGCGGGTCGCTGCTCGCTGCTGCGTGAATGTCGGTATTTCCCGTCTGATCCATCGCCATAGGTTCGAAGACTTTCCCTTAGAAGTTCCCGTCCGACCGGTTGTAGCGTTCCATCGCACACCAGCAGGCCACCTGCCTGCGGTCACCCAGAAGTTCGGATTCGGGCTGTTTGCTGCAGGCTGCTCCGGATTGCGGGCAGCGGGGGACGAATGCGCATCCGGGGGGCGGTGAAATGAGATCAGGAGGCACCCCTTCGATGGCCACCATTCTTTCCGTCACCTCGTCCGGACGGGGTGTGGCACTCTGCAATCCGCGGGTATAGGGATGTACGGGGCTGTAGAAGAGATCCTCGACTTCACCGGTTTCCACGATTTTTCCGGCGTACATAACCGCCACCCGGTGACATAGTTGGGCAATGACCCCCAGATCATGGGTAATCATGATTACCGACAGGTTGAGACGGTCCTGCAAATCGGCAATCAATTCGAGTATCTGGGCCTGGATAGTGACATCGAGCGCGGTGGTGGGTTCGTTGGCGATCAGCAATTCCGGCTCGCAGGCCAGCGCCATCGCGATCATCACCCGCTGACGCATACCGCCGGAAAGCTCATGGGGATATTGCTTCAGCCTTCTTTCCGGCGCACTGATATCCACCAGTTGCAGCAACTCGACTGCCCGTGCAATCGCCTGGTTTTTTCCCATCTTCAGGTGGTGACGGATCACTTCACATATCTGGGTCCCGATAGTGAAAACCGGGTTGAGGGAAGTCATGGGATCCTGGAAGATCATGGAGATTTCCTTCCCACGGACCCGGTTCAGAAAATCATTTCCTCCCGGTCCGAAAAACGACCTGCCCTTCCAGCGGATGTCTCCCCCGACAATTTCCCCCGAGATGTTGATCAAACCCATGGCTGCTTGCACGGTGACGCTCTTGCCCGAACCGGATTCACCCACCAGCCCAAGGGTTTCGCCATAGCCCACGTGAAGATTTACACCCCGGGCGCCCTGCACGACGCCGCTTCTGGTGACAAAATTGACTTCCAGGTTATCTATTTCGAGAAGATATTGGCTGCTGGTCTCACTCATTGGCCGTCACCTCCCGTGACGGTTTTGCTTTGCGCTTGCGAATCAGCATTTGGCGGGCAAATTGCTTTTCCCGTTCCTGGGGATCCGAGATCAGCCGCATCCAGCTGGCAACGAGATTGATCGCGAGCACCGTTATCGAAATGGCAATGCCCGGCATCGTCACCAGCCACCAGGCGCGGAAAATGTAGTCTTTTCCCGTGGCCACATCGAGTCCCCAGGATGTCGCCGGCGGCTGAATGCCCAGCCCGAGAAAGGAAAGGGCGGCTTCGGCCAGCACGATCCTGGCAAATTCGAGGATGGACAAGGTCAGCAGCGGCGATGTCAGGTTGGGTAGAATGTGCCTGAAAATGACGCGCCACCCCCCGCAGCCGACGATTTCAGCCGCCTCCACGTAGGTGGTCTGCTTGACCGAGAGCACCGCGCCCCGGGTCATGCGGCCATAGACCATCCAACCGTTCAGGGACAGTACGACGATTACAGTGAACATACTCGGCCCGATGACCGCCAGTATGATAAGGGCCAGGAGGAGGCCGGGAAAGGCCACCTGGGTATCGATCCAGCGCATGACAAAACTGTCCATGCGGCCGCCGCGGTAACCCGCCAGCAGTCCCATGATGATGCCGAAGGAACCGGCGATAAAGACAACCGCCGCACCGACCAGTAGAGAAACCCGCGAGCCGTAAATTACCCTCGAGAGGACATCCCTGCCGAGGTGATCGGTTCCCAACAGATGCTTCCAGGTGCCTTTTTCGGACCAAACCGGCGGTTTGAGACGGGAACGCAGATCCTGGGCCGTGGGATCGTGGGGGGCGATCACAGGGGCTGCCAGCGCCATGACGATCAGACCGACGATGACCACAACCCCGATAAAACCGGCCTTGTCTCGCCAGAGTTCCTGGGACAGGCCCTGGAGGGTCTTCAGCCACCCAAGCTGGCGCCCGCCCAATATTCTCTCGCTGTTTTCCAATGTGGTCATATTATGAAAGCTTTAGTCTTGGATCGATGAGCGTATAGATAAAATCCATAAACAAGTTGATCAGAACTACGGTAATGGCCACCGTAAAAACGATGGCCTGCAGCAGGACGAGGTCTTCACGCTCGATGGCCTGAATCGCTGCGTGCCCCAGTCCCGGCCATGCAAAAACGGTTTCCACCACCACGGAATAGCCGGCGATGGCGCGAATAATCTCCCACCCGCAAAGCGTGACGACCGGCAGCGATGCGTTTCGGAGCGCGTGCACCCCCACCACCCGCAGATAAGGGATGCCCTTGGCGAATCCGGTTTTGACGTATTGAGCGTTCAGTTCGTCGATCATGGACGACCGTACGATCATTACCAGCCGGGCCAGAGCGGGCAGGCCCATGGCCAGGGCGGGAAGAATAATATGATAAGGAGTGTCGCTTCCGGAAGTGGGCAGCCAGCGAAGGTGTACGGCAAAAACCATGATGAGCAGCAGACCGAGCCAGAACTGCGGAATAGACAGCCCGATCAGGCTCGCAAAGACGGTGCCGCGGTCCGAAACGGCACCCGGCCTAAGCGCCGCAATAATGCCCAGGGGGACCGCAAGCAAAAACGCCAGGCCGATCCCCACAGCAGTCAGCGCCAGTGTCCGGGGGAATTTTTCGAAAACGATCTCCATGGCCGGCCGATGCTGCCACAGGGAATCGCCGAAATCAAGCCTGGCGATGTCACGCAGAAAATCACCGAACTGGACATAGATAGGCCGATCCAGCCCCAGCTGCTTTTCGAAGGCCTGCCGCTGCTCAATGGTGGCTTCCAACGGCAGCATGACCTGCACCGGGTCACCGACCATGCGGGTGACGACAAAGACGATAACGGTCACGCCGAATATAACGACCAGTCCGTGAACAAAGCGTTTGAGAAGGTATCGACCCATCTGGTGCCTATCGTTTGTGGCGGTCCGGGTCTCGATGAAAACCCGGACCTTTCATGTCGGAAGTTGATCCCGGCCGGCTACTTTTTTACTTTCATTTCACTGACAAGGATTTTCGCATCTACGCGGGCGGCCCATTCGATCCGCTTGCTGACCCCATAAATATCTTCGATGTTCAGCAGCCATGTAAAATAGGCCCGGTCGTAGGCCCGCTTTACCGCCTGGTGATAAAGGGCGGCGCGCATGGTGACATTGGTTTCACCTCTGGCCTTATCGATCAGGCCGGCAAGGTCCGCATCCGAATTGGAGCTGCCGATACCGCCTGTCTTGTAGTAGGCCGAAAAGCTCTTGTCCGCATCGAGCAGTTCGTTGGAGCTGACAACGAATATGGCGTCCCCGCGGGTTTTGCGGTCGAACAGGCGGTTGAGGTATTCATTGAACTCGAAAATTCTCACCTTGACTTTTACACCGGCCTGTTCCCAAAAAGCGGCCACGGACTCGACCAGTTCGCGGTCTTTCAACCAGCGGCCGGAGGTGCCGATGAGTTCGACCGTTTGCCCCAGGGCCCCGGCTTCTTTGAGCAGCGCTCTGGCTTTTTCCGGGTCATAGGGGTAGGCCGTTATCTCTTTGTTGAATCCGAAAAAGGAGGGGCTCAGCAGCTGGCCCTGGGCAACCTTGGCATAGCCTTCAAAAAGTCCGTCGGCAAGGGCGTTTTTGTCCACTGCGTAGTTAAGCGCCTGCCGCACGCGCACATCCTTGGTGGGTCCCCCGTCCGCGTTGAGAATAATGATCGGATGCTCGAGGCCCTGGATGTTGATGGCCTGGGGCACCTGCTGGGTAAATTCCGGGAGCAGGTTTGTAATCACGTCGTACTCACCTGCCATCAGACCGGCCAGCCGAGTGCCGGGTTCTTCAACAAACCGGTAGTTGACTTTTGTAATCTCGGGTTTTTCTCCCCAGTACTGGTCATTGACCTCCAACGTAATGCGCGTTCCGCGGTCCCAGGAAACGAACTTGTACGGGCCGGTGCCGATGGGTTTTTGCGCGAATTTCGCGCTGTCGGCCTGGGAGGGGGGAACGATCTTCATCCAGTAAAGTCGGGAGGGCAGGATCGGATCGGGCCCATCCGTGTATATATGGGCCGTAAGGTCACCCGCCTTCTCGGCTTTCTTGATCGTGTTGAAAAAGGAAATTTGTTCGGAATTGAACTTCGGGTTTATAATCCGCATGATACTGAAGACCACGGCATCGGCGTTGAGCGGGGATCCGTCATGGAATTTGATGCCGGGACGAATCTTTACCTCCCATTTGTCCGGGCTGACCAGCTTGGGCGTGGCTGCGGCAAGACCCGGTATCAGTTTGCCCTGGGGAGTCCGCGACATCAGCGTCTCGTAAATATTGTCGTTTACCGCGCGTTCACCCCCATCTTCACGCAGCTGCGGATCAAGCGTGGTCGGCTCGGAACCCAGTGCGATGGTGACATCGGACCCAGCGGCATCGACCGGAATGGCCAGCGCACATCCCAGCAATAATACCGTTAGAAATTTTGTAGCGATCCTTTTCATTTTGCCCTCCTTTTATCTCGAGTTGCTTGAAAACCGTCTGGTGTTGGATACTAAATGTAAATTACAAAAATCGATATTGATGTTAAAGCTGTTCCATCTACAAAATTCAACACTTTAAATCCCGAATTACAAATCCTAAATCACAAATAAATACCAATTAACAATATTCAAATCCCAAACAGATCACCGCATGCAGTAGATCAGAGGTATCGGACGCATTGAATAAATTCGGTCCAGCCTTAATGGCAGCTGAATTATTCCAGTATCCTGATCCGACAAATGTGGTTGTTTGGGTCATTGAATATTGAAATTTGGGTATTGTTTGCTATTTGTTATTTGGTGCTTGGGATTTACTGGCTTCAAGGATGCTAGTTGACGATTGCCTACTGCCCGCATTTTATAAGCTATTCTTGAGGCAGCTTCTGCTCAGGTGCCTGCCAACACGCCCCCAAGCCCTGCGGCATCCACTCTTTTTTCAATCTCCTTCACGTCGGTGGTATAGAGCTTTTTCGTTTTCATGCGTTCAAAATAATTCGATCCCGAGAATGTTATTTTTTGCCCCAAATCGTTGTGTACGGTCATCTGCTCTCTGACATACCGAACCGCGTCCCCGATGGCAAGTGAGGCAGGAAGAACGAGCGGATTTTCTCTTTTGACGCACCTGACGGCATTATATCCGGCCAGGGTGCCGGTGCAGATTGCTTCGGTATGGCCCACGAGCAGACCGGCCTTTTCGCCGGCGCAAAAAAGATTGTCGATGCCTTCCACCTTGAAAGTGTCGTCGCGCGGCGACATTCCGAAATAGCGGACCGAATTGCCGATCCCGCCGGAATAGGGATCTTCATAGCGGGCATTCTCGAAACCGGGGATTTCCCTTAAGGCATCCAGAGGGAAAAACGGGCTCATCATTTTTGCGTGGCCGCTGTCCAGCAGAACGATGTTCTCCTCGAAATCCGCCAGGGCATACTGTTGGCAGGCCTTTATCCCGAGCTTACCCCTTAGTTGCTTTGATTCCGGCAGCGGAATGACGGCAACGCCCCGGGTGTTGAGCTGCGTGACGATTCGCGGGTCCAGGGATTCCTTGTGCAGCTTGCACGAGCCGCTAAAGGCACCGGATTGATTCCCTTTTTGGCCGATCATTTCCGTAACACCCGCTTTGGCCGCAAGACTTACCCTGCCGCCGAACGAATGGCAGCGCAGCACACACATGACACACCCGTTGCCGTGTTTGTTGCAGTTCGCAGGCGGGCCTGCCGTGCCGGTGGAGTCGATAAAGGCGTCGCCCTGGAGCGTTATCTTTTCTTTATTTTTGCCACCGACGACCGCCGTGATGCGGGTGCCTGCCATTTCAACATCGGAAACACGTGTCGACAAGCGGATTTCAATCCCTTTGTCGGTCAGAAACCGGCGAATCAGGGGCTCCATTGTGGCCACATTGTAAATCGACGCATGCCGATGTCCGGGGAACTCGATGCCCTTGTGAAGGGCATTGGCGTCAATCACCTTGAAGATGTCACCGCCGGACATGGCAATCATCTCTTCCGTAGCCGTGTAGCGGCCGTTGTTCCGCATGATGCCGCCCACAAGACCTGTACCGAGCAGCATGTCCGTTCTTTCGAGCAGGGTAACCGCAGCGCCCTGCTTTGCAGCCGAGAGCGCCGCTGCGCAGCCTGCCCATCCTCCGCCAACAACAATAATATTCATGTTTTCAAGTGCCTCTGGGGCCGGGTTCGCCGGTTAGTGGTATATAGGAAAATTAATGCTGATGAATTCGTACCAAGCCGAAATCATCATGTGTTTGGTGATTCGGGTTGGTATTCGGAACCACCTTGCCTATGTCATGTCGAGCATCTATGTCGATAAACACCAAACACCAAATACAAAACACTCTCGTAAAGTGTTCGATTTTTTCGCCTTTGCACGGCCATATCAATCTTAAACGCTCAAAATAAAACCGCCCAAGTGCGCCCCGCGGTATGGCCGCCGATCATGTATGCACAGGCGGCATCTTGTTCTTTCGCGCCGCCTCCCACCATGAATAAACCGGGGGCAGCTCGGTGACTTCAGATTCCGTGGCAACATCCACCAGAACAGGGCCGCCTTTTGAAAAGGCCCTGTCAAGGGCACCCTCGAGTTCAGCGGGCGTTTTAACACTGCAAGCCTCTATCCCGAACCCCCGCGCGATCATTACCGGATCCCCCGGCAGGAAATCGACGGAATAAAACTTTTCCTTGCTGTGCAGCGCCTGCAGCGCCTTTATCCATCCGAAACAGGCATTGTTGAACAGGATCAAAACGGCGGGGATATTTAAGCGGGCCAGGGTTTCCAGATCGCCCGCCGACATTCCCAGGCTGCCGTCGCCAAACAGCCCGATCAGGTGCGCTTTCGGATTCGCGAAGTGAGCGCCGACAACAGCGGGAATCGCATATCCAAGTCCGCCGTAGGCCCTCGGTATAATAAAGGTCGATCCGCTGCCGAGCTTCAGAAAGCGCGAAATATAGGGTGTGGGTGTACCGGCATCGGCAATCACAATGGTTGGAGACTCGATGCGCCTGTTGAGCGCCGCAACAACGCGTTGCGGTTTGATCGGTATGGTCTCCGCTGCGAGCACCTCCTCGGAATCCCTCCAAAACTTCCTTCTCAAGCGGTTGAGTTCCCGCACCCATGGGGAAGGGCTTCGCAGAATGTCGCTCATCTTCAGCAGTGTAACCAGATCTTCCAAAACGAGTCGCGCGTCTCCCGCTATACTGTGTGTGTTGCGCAGATTGTTGGACAGCAGCTCCGGATCGAGGTCGATTTGAATAATTTTTCGTTTCGGATCATGGGCGGGTAGGGTCCACTTGATGGTGGAAACCGATCCCATTTTACATCCTATATAGATGAGGACGTCGCCCTCTTCAAGTGCTTTGTGGGCGTGGGGGTGAAAACCGTTGTCACCGATAACCCCCAGGGCCAGCGGATGTTCATCGGGTATGATTCCCTGGCCGGAGATGGTGGTGACAAGCGGCGCCGAAATCCGTTCAACCAGCGAGACAATCGCGCTGCCGGCCTGGGCGTGCTTTGCCCCCCCGCCGGCGATGACCACCGGCTTCCTGGCAATCCTTATATATTCCACCACGGTTTCGAGAGCCTTGCGGCTGCCCCGCGTGCGATAGGCCGGATATTGCCGGCACTCAGGCTCGGCGTAAATTTCTGCCCGACTGCCCTTGTACTCTCCGGTGAGGACTTCTTCAGGCAGGGCAAGATGAACCGCTCCCGGCCGCCCGGTCGTTGCAATTCGAAAAGCGCGCCTGATGATTTCAGGCACGCGTTCGACATCTTTCAGAAGGCTGGACCATTTGGTTACCGGCTCAAACAGCTTCTGGCAATCGAGCTCCGTGATGGTTTTTTTGCCCTCACCCGCAAGCGGGATGTCGGAGGTCAAGAGGATCAGGGGGATAGAGGAGGCGTTCGCTTCGGCCACGCCCGGAATGGAATAGAGCGGACCCGCGCCGCTTGGGCATTCGCAGATCCCCGGTTTGTGCGAGATGCGGGCATAGGCATCCGCCATGAAAGATGCCGAGCGCTCATCTCTGGCCATGACGTGTCTTATGGTGGATCCGGAGTCGTATAATGCTTCGTAAAGCGCGATGTTGGTATCCCCCGGTACGCCGAAGATGACCTTCACATCGTACTGTATCAGGATCTCCACCAGGGCCTGGGCACCAAGCATGCTGCCTCCTTCCTCACCCCTCGCCATATTACCCAATAATATGATTTAATATTTGATGAAATATTTAATTAAATATGAACATGTCATAAACCAAGCGGCGCTGTCTGTCAAGTATTTTTTAACATATTGTTATTACAACATTTAATCTGGCTTTAAGCCAATTTGTCTCTACGATTTGTTCGATAAAGATCTTGACAATCAAAGTTAAATATATAACTAATAATTTAATCAAAACTTACTAATACCTAAAAGTCAAAGGCAATTCTCTTGGCAGCAACCGGGAAACGACAGAGAAATCGAGGCAAAGCGGGGCATACTCAATTGGCGTACGAGGGCATTCGCAGGATGCTTTTTCAGAACGAGATCGTCCCCGGCCAGAAAATCTCGTACAGGGAGCTGGCCGAACGCCTGGGCATGAGCCTCACCCCCGTCATCCAGGCGTTAAAACGCCTCGAATTTCAGAACCTGGTGCGCCACGAGCCCAACAGGGGCTACTTTACCGAGCCGGTCAGCCTCGAGGAGGTTCAGGAAATTTATGAACTTCGCGAGGCTATCGAGCTTTCCCTGCTGCCGGTAACCATCAGCAAGCTTGACGAAACCGGAATTGAAAAACTGCGCGGGATTGTGGATCAAAACGCGGCCTCATTTCAGGACTTCAACCTCAATGACAGCCTGATCAACGACAGGGAATTCCACCTGACCCTGGCATCCCTTTCCGGCAGAAAAATCCAGCTGGACACTCTGCGCCATCTCTTCGATTTGCTGTATCTCAAATATCGGGGCAGCCTTCTCTTTGTGACCGCAAAGGTCCCCGTTGGCTCCGAGCACCAGAATATTTTCGATCCGGTGGTGGCCCGCGACCTTGAAAAGGCTCAAAAAGCACTGCAAAATCATTTCATAAATGTAAAAGGGCAGGTGCTTTCAGCCCTGGAACAAATGATCGCGACGACCAAGCTGACCATCTAGTGTGGGATCCTATCTGTAATCTTCAAAACTCGAATACGCTTCTAATACACACTGCCGAATTTCATAGGGAAATTGCAGGACACGACACTATCCCCCATTGCCATCCTTAATTCCGGCATTAAACTACCCCTTGCTGTGGTGGACGCGCAAAGGTTCTACCGATCCGGTGAGAGACCAATGCGGCTTGCAAAAATACGAAACCCGAATATCGAAATTCGAAACAAATCTCAAATCCGAATGTTCAAATGTTCAAAACGCTCAAGGCCAGATGATACAAGCATTGCGTAAAATTGCTCGACGTCCTTATGGCGATACTGCCTATTGGATGGGCAATATTTTTGTCATTGGGATTTATGTCATTGGAATTTGTTTCGTGTTTCGTGCTTCGTATTTCGGATTTAAATCGGTATGCCAGTGGTCCTGTCCCCTTCCAGGAGGCTTCCTGAGGCCTCCCGCTCAGCAGGAGGAGCGCCCACTTTGGTCACCACCAAAGTGATGTCATCGGCCTTTTCCAGCGGATGGCTGAAACGGTCGACCGCTGCGATCACCGCCCGGACAATGTCTTTTGCCGGTCGATCGGCATTCTCCCTGACAACAGATCTAAAGCGCTCTTTGCCGAACATTTCACCCGTTGGATTCAGGGCTTCCCAGATACCATCGGTTCCTATCATGATAATCTGGCCCGGCACGATCCCCATACTGTGTTGCTGATAAGCTGCCTCTGCGGATACACCCAGCGGCAGGGAATTCCCGGTGAGTTCCTCAAACCGGCCGGTTTCACGGTCATAGATCAAGGCAGGATCATGCCCGGCATTGACCCAGGTAATGACCTGATTGTCACGATCGATCTCACCTATGAAAAGGGTCATAAACAGCCCGGAGTCTTCGACATCGCGAGTGAGTTGGAGGTTTACATCGGCGACCACCTGATCGAGGTCTCCCGATCTGGAGGTGCGCTGACGCAAAAACGCCCGGGCCGTGGTCATCAGCAAGGCCGACGGGATGCCGTGGTCGGCTACATCACCGACGACCACACAAATCTTTTTGCGGCCGTTTTGACCGGTCATCAGATAGTCGTAATAATCTCCGCCGGTTTCTTCACAATAGATGCTGGTGCCGGCTATATCCAGCCCCGGCAGTTCGGGATCCGTATTGGGAAGCAGATTTTGCTGGACTTCCATGGCCAGATCCAGGGAGTGCTGCATGCGTTCACGCTCCTTGAGCCCTTCGGTCATTTCGTTGATGACATCCCCGGTGTAGCCGATTTCATCGTTGGTGGTTACCTGGACCTTTTTATCAAAGCGACCGTTTCTGACCCAATTCAGGGTTTGGACGATTTCCTTGAAAGGTATCGATAGGTTCCTGCTGTGCAGTATCGTCAAAAAGATGCCGACGCCCAGAAAGATGAAAGAATTGGAAAAAATGGCTGAACGCAAGTTCAGAATAGCGATATTTAAGTCCTGCTCGGAAGTCGTGATTCTTTGCACGGCCTGCATAATGCTGATCAGCGGTATCAGGTTGCAGGCAAACAAAAGCGCCACCAAACGAGTCCGGATTCGGATGCGCAGGGTTTTGGGGACTGTGGTCAGGCCGCCATTCGGGAAGAAATGGGGCGCCAGGCGCTTTTGTGAAATGTGCTCCAAAAGGAAAAACGCGATGGTCACTGTGATAACACCCGTGCTGAGGGCGTTGAACAAAGAACGCTGAATCATGATTCCCCCGGAACCATAGACCCAGTGGATAAGCGGATATACCGCGGCGGCCAGAAGCCACATGCTCAAACCCAGGCCCATGAGCACAAAAGGCGCATTCAGCAGCCGCCGGCGGGCTGTGGCTTCCAAGTCCCGGCCGATGGGGGCCTGCTTGAAGGATAAAGCTAGATAGCGCCGGATCGGCTGTTCATAAAGCACGGTCATCACGGCGACAAAGACAAAGGCAAAGGGCGTAAAGAGCGCATCGAACCAAAAGGGAAAGGAATGTTGCCATATTTGCTTGTCAGGAGATCCCTCCGACATGAACAATATGGCGTTGGCAAAGAATACGCCGATAAAGTTGGCCAGAAAATTGGCGATCAGCATATCATTTTTCAGGTGATAACGTTGGAATTTCGTCATGGCGGGTTCCTTCAAACTTAGAGCCTTGGTCATAGTAACGTTCTGATAGCGGTTGTCATGTTACAGGTTAGGGGGTTCGGCCCAATTGGAATGTTGGAATACTGGAATATTGGAAAAATGGGTTTTGGGATTTTGGAGTGTTGGATTGATGGACCGCCGACGGCGGAACCATAAAACTAAAATTGGATCATATCCTTTGAAAAACCCACTATTCCACCATTCCACGATTCCATTATTCCCTGATTGAGGCATCATCCCAGGCCTCAAGAATACCGTATATTTTCATTTAGTTGTAGAAATTATAAGACGTTTGATTTATTCGGTACGTTGTATGCTGCATGTGCCCCTTTCAGGCGGTCTGGTAACGGAACACTTGACAACCGTTAGCAGATATCAGGAGTGATCCGGCAAGACATGTCGATAACGGCCCCGGCAAACTCGGCATCGTTAATGTGGAGCGGCAAAGATTCGAGACGGGCGTCATCGTTGAGGCTTTCCTCCAGCCGGGCTAAAAATTTCGCCGGAGCCTCGGGATCGTGCAGGGGGCCGTCTTCGTGATCAAAGGCCGAAAATCCCTTCATGGGAACCAGGATTTTGACAGGTCCGGTGGCATTGTTGCAAAGCAGCGCGACGGATTGCGCCAAAATTTCGATTTCCTTTTGGTTCGTGCGGACGACGGTGATGGCCGCGTTGTGCACGTGGTAGGGACGGTCGGGAAACTGCTTGAGGGCGGTTTCCACCGGGCCGGTGACCAGAAAGTCGATGTTGCCGGGCACCAGAATGGTCGGGATTTGTCGATCCAGGGCAGCCGTACCCCGTTGGGAGCCGGCATCGTAGTCGCCGCCGAAGCGGTGGTCGGCGATTTCATGCAGCGACAGATCCACTAAAGCCGATACATTTTCATCCCGGATCATTTCTTCCATGGCTTTGCCGCCGGAGCCGACGGTGTGAAAAATGACGACCTCGTTGTTCTTTTCCTCCAGGGATCGGCGAATCTTCCGGGCGCATGCCTCGGTGGTGCCCAGGGTGGACAGAAACACCAGGGGCTTTTCTTCGGCGGCTTCATCAGGCATTGCCGGGCCCAGCATGCCCGCCAGGGCCAGGGCCCCGTTGCGCAGTATTTTGCGGGTGATGCGATTGAGGCCGGCAAGATCGCAGACCGAGTGCAGCATCAGAATATCTTTGGTTCCCACAAAGGCCCGGGTGTCGCGGGATGCCATGGTGGATATCATGACCTTGGGAACACCCACCGGGAAACTGCGCATCACCCCGCTGCCCAGGGTGGTGCCCATTGAGCCTCCCAGCCCGATGATGCCTTGGATTTGATTTTGGCGGTGCAGTTTCTGGGCGCACTCAACCGCCCCGGTGGTCATGACTTCCAGGGCTTGACCTTCGTGGCCGATGTTTTGCACATCTTCAAGTGATTTGCCGCCGGCCCGGGCGACCTGCCGGCGGGTGACATCCACAGGCATCGAAGATACGCCCAGGATACCGGCATCCATGATTTTTACGGCTATACCTTCGGCCTTGAGACAAGCCGCCAGGAACCCGGCCTCGCGGCCCTTGGTGTCCATGGTCGCGACAATCAGCGCTGTTGGTGTGTTGGTCAAAATTTTCCCCTCCTGAAGAATGGATTAGTCTGGTAGAATATCACATCGATACTATCGCCTGCCTCCTTAAATAATCTCGCGAATTGAGAGACCGTTGAGGCTGTCTGTTCCGGAATTGGCGCATCTCGGAGAATATTAATTCAATCCGTAACTATCCTGGTTTTTGGCGTCTGAACCAAGCGACCGCTGTCGTCTCAATGATCACCGTCGACCATCTTGTGCATCGTGGTCGCGGCAATCCGTCCGAAGGCCTTGTCGTTAATGTGGTGGTCGACTTCCCGGATTTCGATTTGAGAATCCAGGACCTGCCTGAATCTGTCCAGAAAAACCCGGTTCATTTCCGGGTCGTACAGGGGGCCATCCATTTTGTCCGCGCCGGACCAGCCCTGGGTGGGGACCAGCACTTTGATCCTCGCGGGATCCTTGTTGAGCCTATCAGCCAGTTGGACCGCCAGAAAGGTGGTTTCCTTCTTATTCAGACGGATGGCGGAACGAAAATCATAGAAAAAGATCTTGCGATCGGCGTATTGCTCCGGAATGTCGGCGCGTGTGAATTCCAGCACGGCGCAGTCCATTCCGCCGGGAACCACCAACCGGGGAAGCGGTCTGCCCGGAACCGGCTCGAAGCGTTGGGGACCGATTCCGCCGCAGTAGCCGTCCAGCAGGTCGTCGGCCAGCTCGTGGGTGGCCAGATCGAGAATGCCGTGAAAATAGCCCTCCCGGGAAAGCTCCTCCATGGCCATGCCGCCGGTGCCGTTGGCATGAAAGGCAATGACTTCGTATCCCAGGTCCTCCAGGGCCTGCCGGGTGGCCTCGGCGCCCGGGGTGATAAACCCGAAAAAGGGCAGGGCAATGCGTTTTTTTTCTACGGGCGGCTTCCATTGACTTTGAACCATACCGCAGATTCCCGCGGCGGCCTTGGCCAGGATCAATCCCGAAATGCTGTTGACACCCAGCAAATCGGCAACGCTGTGGATCATGACGATGTCTTTGGTCCCGACAACCGCGGACATATCGCGGGAAGCCACCGTGGACACCATGACTTTGGGAACCCCCAGCGGCAGCTCGCGCATGATGGTGGTGCAGATATGGGTGCCGGTCCCGCCCCCGGCGGAGATGATGCCGCTGATTCGGCTGCTGTCATACAAAGCTTTGATCCGGGCACGCGCCTCCTGCAGCATGGCATTGATAATCTCGTCCCGGCCTTCGGGAATGCTTTGCATATTTTGCGTGACGGCTTCGTAAAGATCGAGGTCCACGGGCACGGGCGACGGCGCCCGGGTCCCGACATTGATGGTCAGCGACCGCAGCCCGCGTTGCTCTATGTGGTTTTTTAGAAAGACGTGCTCCTCAGATTTCGAATCGAAGGTTCCCAGGACGGCGATAGCGGGCTCAATTACCATAAAATCCTCTTTCCGCATTCTTATATGAAACTACCTCAGTCTTATTTACCTCGCAAAAAGCCCGCAAAGGAAACGCTTATTATATAAATAATAATGGCTCTTTGGCGTCTTTGCGCGAAAATAATAAGTTACATCTCCAATCAGACCGGCTGTCGTTTTTTCGGAGGTTGCGCTAATTTCTCAATCTTCTGCCTGCCCGGTGTAGCCGCCAAGGGAAGATGGGTCCTCTGGTTCCAGATCTCCGATCTCTTTCCTCTGTCGTCTGCCTTCTGTCTTCTGTCACCTGGTCAAACCGGCTTCAAGCCGAAATACTTGTCCTTTTGCCACACAAGCGGTGGCCTTCCCGTATCGTGTTGATCCACGACCCTGCCGATGAAAATTCGGTATCCCTTGATGTCCTGACTGCTTTCGACCTCGCATGCCATCCAGGCCGCTGCGCCTTGGGGAATCAGGGCGCCGTCTGGTCCCGCTGTTTTGGCGGCGATCGAAAACTTCTCGAATTTGTTTACACTCTCCCCCTTGGTGCTGCCGACCTGCATGGCCAGCTGGCGATGGGCTTCTCCGGCAATAACAAGGATAAACCTCCCGGACTGGTTGATTAACTGCTCGGTGAGATGGTCTTTGGCCACGCTGACCACGATTAGCGGTTCTTTTTCGGAAACGAACATGGCCGTGGCCGTCATAATATCGCGCCGGTCCTCATGGGCTGTGCTGATAAAAACCGTGGCGCAGGGCAGCCAGTAAAAGACATTACTTTCATCGTTCATGATATTATTCCTCTCGATATACATCTATTGATCAGTTAGGTCGAATTATTGAAATCGATGGACATTTTTCCAATCCGGTTTAACCGGATTGGACTGGTAGTACTTCAGGATCTACCTTATTACAATAAATCTGAAATTGTAAACTGCAAACTATTTGACATTTGAACCCGGCGTTGTTTTACTGTAGCTGTAATCGTTCAAAGGTTCAAAGGTTCAAAGGTTCAAAGGTTCAAAGGTTCAAAGGTTCAAAGGTTCAGAGGTTCAGGGCTTTGTGGAATTATAGCCGTTAATACTTGTTACACAAACCGTCTGATTTACGCCCTTCAACCAGATCAATAGATAAAGCGCTGACGTGCTTTTTGAGCTTTCGCTGAAGCTTCGTAATCCAAACCATCACCTTGCAGTGGGCGGGGTGTCAGATAACTCCTGGCTCATATCCTGCCGAACCGGTTGTGCTCTGCCCGGGGAGCCGGATTTGTGATTTTATCCCTGGGCAGGAACTAAGAGGAAAAGCAACCCTGAACCCGGAACGTTGAACCCGGAACCCATACCATGAAATGCTGGTTGCGATATGAAAGAATCCCCAGCGTGCTGGCCTCTTCCTACGAGAAGGCCAGCCGCATGGTGATCGAAGGCTATTACCGCCAGGTTGCGGAAGAAATAGTATCCCATATCCGTCAGGGCGCCATGCTGGATCTCGGCACCGGGCCGGGCTATCTGCCGGTCGAAATCGCAAAACGCACCCCGGATGTCAGCATCATCGGCCTGGATCTTAGCCGCAACCTGATTCGCAGGGCTATGGCCACCGCTCATCAAGCGGGGTTGACATCTCGTCTGCGCTTCGAGGTTGGAAACGCTGCCCGTCTGCCTTATGACGCAGATGCCTTCGATATGGTGATCAGCACCGGTATGCTGCATTCATTGAAAAACCCAGTGAGCGTGCTGTTGGAAATAAAGCGGGTGCTGAAACCGGGAGCAGAAGCCTGGATCTACGACCCGGCCAACGTCATGCGTTATATCGACAGAAATAAGTGGAGAGCCTCGCTCAATTTGCGGGAACGGTTTTTCCTCTGGTTCTTCGGACTGCTGGGTCTTCACAAGCCCATAGCCGTCTATCGCGAAAGCGATGTGATTCCGATAATAGAGCAGGCCGGATTTACAAAGTACCGGATTGAAGAGCGAACCAGGGAAATACGGATAAAGCTGACCAAATAAGGTGACGGCTCAATTGGCGCAACCACCAATTGAAAGTTAACCGTTAATAGTTATTCGTAAATGGTTTATAAGGAATGCGATCTGTTTTAAGGGTGATTGGTGATTGAAGCATAGAATACCGCAGTCGACTGTTTCGAATAACAATTGACAGATAACAAATAACTGCCGATTGAGTGATCCGGGCTCAGTCAGCATTCCCCTTCTGAGGTCGATGAACATGCACATCTATCAGAAAATATACGAATTCGCCGCATCCGCTGGCTCCTTCGAAGGATACGTTTATCGCAAGGCTGCAGGTGACATCGATATGATGGCGCTGGCTAATTGGACGGACAATCTTCTGGGCGCCTATGGCCGGCTGCCGGCCGAGGTGCTTGAAGAATTTCAGGCCTCCTGCGATCAAACCCTGGGTCGGGCCATTCGGTCCCTGACGGCCGACCTGGGTGAGGGGCATGACATCATTGTCAAATTGAAAGCGATGGTCAAAAGCGATGAGTTGCCGGCGTCACCGGATGGCTTTGACAAACAAAAGTGGTTTGAAACTTAGAGCCATGGTCGAACCTTTGAAAATCACAGGAAAACTCGTCAGCGGCGCCGAGAAGGGCGCCTATTTCACCCAGTTGAAATGGGTGCGGGAGCAGTGCCTGGAAAAATTGGGATTTGCCCCCTGGCCGGGGACCCTCAACCTCGAAATACCGAATGACAGCGTTGCGGCTATCGAAGCGCTGCAGGCCAAAGAGGGCATCGAACTGGTGCCGCCTGATTCGGATTTTTGCAGCGGCCGCGTGTTTGCGGTTTCCGTCGAAGGCATCCCCGGTGCGGTCGTCATGCCGGCCGATGATGTCAGGGTGCACGGAAAACACATTATCGAAATTATTTCCGCCCAAAAGCTGCGACAAGCATTGGGGATTGAAAACGGGGATTCGGTTACGATTGTCATTTGCCGGGCCTGATTCGGTACAGAAATGACAGGAGCGATTATATAATTAGCCGCCCGCTCGCGTCGCTCGCTCGACGAACGCAGACAGTATCCGGAAGAGTTGACCGCGCCATGGCCGGATATGGTTTCCGTTGCCCTTCGCGCAAATTGATAAGCATGAGCCTTATTTCTTCCGGACTCATAAATCCCGCGGTTTTGGCATCTTTGGTTCGACCCATACTACCCGGTCATCGCTCATAGATCGATGCCTGAAGCGAGCCCCCACCTGGTGGGATACAAGCACGGGCGGCAATTAAAACAATAAAGAAATTGGAGCGCAATTTGTCTTTTGCCAATCGTAAATTAGGGGTCAAGGCCGTTTTGCTTGATCTGGACGGGTCGCTGATCGACTCGGCGCCGATCTACTACGAAATCATCGACATCGTCTTTGCAAAGCTCGGTGTGCCGCCCGTCAGCAGGAAAACGCTGCAGGATGCCATGGACGACGGCGATTTCGACTGGGATTTTGTGCTGCCGGCCGATATGAAAAGCCGCAAGAATGAAATAATCGCACAAGCCCGGATCATCATCGATGACATCGCACCGGACATGTTTCGTGAACAGATCAAATTGATCCCAGGCGCGGCCGATGCCTGTAAAAAGATTTCATCACGCAAAATTCCAATCGGGCTGGTCACCTCGACGCTGAGGGACTACCTGCCGGCAAAGCTCGTTCCGTTAAATGAGGCCGGGATTGAAGAGCTGCTGGAAATCATCGTCACCGCCGACGATGTCGTCAACAAAAAACCCCATGCCGAGCCCCTGGTCAAAGGCAGTCAAATGCTGGGAATGGCTGCTGAAGACTGCGTGTATGTCGGGGATACGCGGGTGGACATCGGCGCCGGCATCGCTGCCGGCATGAAGACGGTGGGGGTCTTGACGGGTTTCGACGATTATGAATCCCTGGCTAAAGAAAACCCCGATGCCGTTCTCTCCAGTATTGCCAAATTGGATGAAACGATTTGATTTTTTCTTGCAAGTTGAGACGATGCCGAAAAGTTTTTGTAGCCGCTTTAACCTTTGACAAAGGCAAAGCATATGGATGAATAAAAAGCCCTGCCTCCGGAACCGGAGATTGGGCTTTTGCTTTTTTGTATCTCCGGTTGATATGTGCATATATTGTTCGGAGATTTCCAGGCCTGAATTTGAAACTCTTAACTTAAAAGGGGGCAGAGTATGAAAAGATCATATTTAATCCTCTTAAATAATCTTGGTTTAACATGGGGTGAGCCTTGTGGTATGCACGTAGAAGCACGTTTTTGAGCCGCGTTGGCTAGATTTTTCCAAGAGAAGAAAAAAAAGATCAAAAAAATACTTTCGGCGGGCAGACTGGTACCGACCAGGCCGGCCTCTATATTGCCATCGAGTTTGGCATTGCCCGCGACGGTTGGATCCTCAGGGGACGGTTGACCGGGGGAGCCGCACCTAACCACAATCTCTCAAATCGTTGCGGCTGTCCATGGCTTCATATTGGTTTAAAGCAGGCCTTTTACGACTAATCGGGGGGGAATCTAATGGTATACAAACTGCATTTCAGAGCTAAAACTTCTCTCACAGTTTCAGCAATCACCGTAGCTCTTTTTTTATTCCTAAACTTTTTCGCTATTAATGCATATGCCGATGGGACGGCTATTATCTGTGGCCGCGTAATTTGCCGAATAAATAATGCAGTCATATTAAAAAATATTAGGGTTCATATGACGTATTTAACCTCAGAAGGAAAGACACACTCATTTTTCATCGATTCTTCAGATGGCGGATACTTTTTATACGATGGCGTTCCAAAGGGCATAAAAATTGACGTTATTAAATATGAGCTATTTAATGTAAGAGCGCGAAACTTCAACGTCCGTCGAGCAACTATTACGCCAAAGAAAAGAGACCAGGCATTCCTAGCTTTAGACTACAGGTCTGATAAACGAGGCAGTAACAGACCGTATTATAAAGGTTTTCCAGATGCAGATGTGATTCTTATGCCAACACTGATGGCAACTTCAGTTAGTCGAATACAATATGCGGAGGACGTGAAAGCCTTCATGGATTCTATTTTGGAAGCAAACAATAGTTCTTTTGATTGGAATAGTGGTTATGTAATGAACGCATTGAGGGGTATGTACCGAAATACAAATTTTGACAGCCCTCTGATTCTACCTGCTATTCAAATGCTCTCCATGAATAAATATTCCGCCTACTATGATAGAATTCATAAAAGAATAAAACACCTTGCCGCACATTTTGCTAATGATGCTATCGATAATGTTTATGACTACGAGATTAAAACGGCTTCTAAATTCTTGGATTTAGCTAAAAGAATCCAGCATTCCGCGCACGAAATTCAACAAGCAAATAACCTTCTAGATAGCGCAAAAAAATATCCTGCCTCGCAGTTTTCAGAGACCGATGGGCCCCTACAAATAATGAAGAAGGCCGATGCCCTTAGCTTCTCGAAGTATGATGAGCGTATCAAGATATATACTGGCGTTATTGAACGATATCCCAAATATGCGGAAGCATGGTACGAAAGAGGTGATGCGTATCAATATAAAAAAGAGTATGATGCATCAATTACCGATTTTAAGAAGGCTATTCAGCTATACCCTATTTATAAAAAGGCCTATGAAGATTTGGCATGGTCTTATTATTCTAAAAAGTCCTATGAGGAAGCGATTGCTTTCTTTACAAAATTTTTAACCTTTGAGGCAAAGCCAGGATCTGGTATTTACAGGGGATTGGGAGTTTGCTACCTGAATACGAAAAACTACAGGGAGGCAGCATCTGCATATAAAAATGCTATTGCAATCTCACCAAAGGATCGATCCTACCAAAATAAGTATGCTTGGATTCTAGCGACTGCGCCAAATTCTAAGGTGCGCGATGGTAAAAAGGCTGTAGAGCATGCATTAAGAGCAAGAGAATTATATAAAAGGGACATATATTGGAATCTCGATACCCTAGCTGCCGCATATGCAGAGACTGGCAACTACGCTAAGGCTATTGAAACCCAACTAAAAACTGTCGCTTTGGTGAAAAAACAAAACCAATATAGGAGGGAAAAAAGTAGAAAGGAGATAGACATAAAGCCATATACAGATAGATTGGACCTTTATAGAAAAGGTATGCCATATAGGGAGGAATAGAATTCCTGAAGCTAACGAATAAGGATAGATTGTGAGAGCGAAGCGAACCACAATCTTATCCTGTAGTTGGACAAGCCCGATATGGGAAGCACGGATCCTATATATAAGCAAATATATTTTTTGGGCGCAGGAGGCGATG
>Ga0209671_1000011_pt1 | contig 78767 bp, 62 predicted proteins | sample WorMetHERISLAND2_2_FD_187401 | JGI IMG/M metagenome (GOLD analysis project Ga0209671, IMG submission 187401) | Marine gutless worms symbiont microbial communities from Max Planck institute for Marine Microbiology, Germany - Olavius geniculatus... | ecosystem: Host-associated > Annelida >...
GTGTTGCCTGAAAAGGGCAAATCCTTACTCTTGTGTTAAAAACATTATGAAAGTAAAGAACCGGCCAGCTTTTCGTTTTAAATATGCGTTACAATGGGTTTTTCCTGTACACAATTTTCGATATGAAACAAAAACAAGTAGTTCTCATCAATTTCGTGCAACATCCGGGCTAGGTAACGATGAACAAAGTCTAGCCCAACGCTGCAAAAGTCGGGGGGCTTCAGAGTCAAGGCGTCTGGGGGTGAAGTCGTAGTTCTTTACTTCGAACCCTCAGCGACGCAGAATCTGAAGCCCTCCGGCTTTCCCGACGTGTTGGATCGTAGCTGAAAGCGAAGACCAAAGGGGAAACAACATGGCAAAATTGATCCCGTCCTTTCCAAAGTCAGATCTGCCTCATGAAAACCGGAACTCAGCAGGATTTGATGATGCCGGGATTAGGAATCACTGCTGCGGAAGGGGCATGCCTTAACACCCGCTGCTCATGGTATCATCCCAATCGCATCGAAATCAATAGGGAGCACCGGTCGCTTACCTGAAGCACAAAGACTTGAAAGACAGGTTGACCCGATCCGAATGGTGTTTATTGTAAATGGTTAAGCCAAACCCGAGCTTTCGTTGGGGATGAAGAAACCAGACCCAATATCCAACTATAATTACCTGAAGGGAGGACATTATGGGCAAAGCCATCCGCATGCATGCAACCGGCGGACCGGATGTCATGCGCTGGGAGGACGTCGACCCCGGCGTGCCGGAACCAGGTGAGGCGCTGGTGCGCCACGAGGCCGTGGGATTGAATTTTATTGATGTGTATCACCGCACCGGCCTGTACCCGCTGCCGTCGCTGCCGGCCGTTCCGGGAATGGAAGGCGCCGGTGTGGTCGAGCAGATCGGAGAAGGGGTCGACGAGGTGGCGGTGGGCGATCGGGTGGCCTATGCCGGCATTCCGTCGGGGGCCTACGCCGAGGTGCGGCGGATCCCGGCCCATCGGCTGGTAAAGCTGCCCGCCGGCATCTCCGCTCACCAGGGCGCCGCCATGATGCTCCAGGGCATGACGGCCCGCTATCTCCTGCGGGGAACCTATCCCGTCAAGGCCGGCGACACCATCCTGATTCACGCCGCCGCCGGAGGTGTCGGTTCCATCGTCTGCCAGTGGGCCAAACACCTGGGCGCCACCGTCATCGGAACGGTCGGCTCAAGGCAGAAGGCCGAAATAGCCGGGGCCAACGGCTGCGAACACCCCATTGTTTACACCGAGGAAGATTTTGCCGCCCGCACCCGGGAAATAACGCACGGTGCCGGTGTCGACGTCGTCTACGACTCGGTGGGCCAGGCGACCTTTATGTCGTCGTTGGACTGCCTCAGACCCATGGGCATGATGGTGTCCTTCGGACAATCCTCGGGACCGGTCCCGCCGGTGGACCTGGGCGTTCTGGCCGCCAAGGGATCGTTGTTTGTGACCCGGCCCAGCCTGATGACCTATACCGCCCATCGATCGGACCTGGTCGCGCATGCCGAGGACCTGTTTGACGTCGTTCAGAGCGGGGCGGTTACAATCGAGGTCAACCAGACCTATCCGCTGGCCGAGGCCGCCCGGGCCCACCAGGACCTGGAAGACCGCAAAACCACCGGATCGACGGTTTTGATTCCATAGGCTCGGGCACTTCCTGAATCCGCAGTTGTGACAGGAGGGAATGCGCTGGATAGAAGTGTTTGAGTGTGAAGTCCGAAATGGTTTCAGGTGTCAGGTGTCGGGTGTCAGCAATGCATTAATTGAGGAATTGCAAAATTAGGGTAGAAGAATTTAGGAATTACTAAAATTCCGTCGATTTTAATTCCTAAATCCCTGAATCCTTAGAGCCCTAAACCCCTCAATCCCTAAATTTCTCAATCCCTTAATTCCTGAAACCTGACACCTGACACCATGACAAATTGGAATATCCTGAAATTAAAAAAGATCCTGCCTGATACAACCTATTATAACCGAATCCATTCAAATAGTTATCGGTTTTCACGCCTTCCCCTGCTGCCTACAAACAGAACCCCGGCAGTTTTTAACAGCGCATCTGCTGTTTTTCCATCAGATCGATTGACAAGCGTTTATTATTCTGTCATAAAGGCCTCTTTATTAATTTTTATCTTGAAAATTGCCGTACAATTTGAGTTAATAAGACTTTGTGCACTGCTGTCGGCGCGCACGGTCTAGGGAAAAAACGATACGGAGGATTCCATAGTATGGCTGAAGAGGCAATCAAACTTGGCGGTAAGAAAAAAAGCTTGTTCATAGACAAGGTTAAGGAAATCCTGCCCGAGGGCGGCAACCTGAACCTTTGTCTGACCTGCGGCGCCTGTTCTTCGGGCTGCCCGGCGACGGGCCTGGAAGACATGGATCCGCGTAAATTTTTACGCATGGCGGCCCTCGGGATGGACGACGAGATCCTGAGTTCGGATTGGGCCTGGATGTGTACCCTGTGCATGCGGTGCATTTATGTCTGCCCGATGAAAATCGACATCCCCCAGCTGGTTTTCAACGTCAGAAAAAACCGGCCGCGGGAAGAGCGGCCCAAGGGCATTGTGGGCTCCTGCGACATGGCCCTCAGAAATGACACCTGCAGCGCCATGGGCGCCGGCGAGGAGGATTTCCAGTTCGTGGTCGAAGACGTGCTCGAGGAGGTGCAGGAACTCCAGCCCGGTTTCGAAGACCTCAAGGCGCCGATCAACAAGCAGGGCGCCGAGTATTTTTTGAATCAAAACTCCCGGGAGCCGGTGACCGAGCCGGATGAGATGGTGCCCCTGTGGAAGATTCTGCACACGGTGGACTGTGACTGGACCTACGGCACCAAAGGCTGGGCCGCCGAAAACTATTGCCTGTTCATGGCTGATCTCGAGAACTGGGAAAAAATTGTGCGAATCAAGGCCAAAGCCGTCGATGACCTGGGCTGCAAGTACTGGCTCAACACCGAGTGAGGGCACGAAATGTTCGCAGTCCGGGTCGGACTGCAAAAGTTCAACATCGAGCACAAATTCGAAATTGCCAGCATCATCACCCTGTACGCCAACTGGATCCGGGAGGGCAAGTTAAAGGTCAGCTCGGATTGGAACAAGGAGCGTCAGATAAAATTCACCGTCCAGGATCCCTGCCAGCTGGTGCGCAAGACTTTCGGCGACCCCATGGCTGAAGACCTGCGCTATGTAACCAAGGCGGTGGTGGGAGAAGAAAATTTTATCGAAATGACCCCCAACCGGTCGAACAACTACTGCTGCGGGGGAGGGGGCGGCTTCCTGCAAAACGGGATGCCCGAAGCCCGCCGGGCGTTCGGCAAGCTCAAGGCCGATCAGATCATGGCCACCGGGGCGACCTACTGCATCACCCCCTGCCACAACTGCCACTCCCAGATACACGACCTGAGCGAATACTTTGAGGGCCACTGGCACAACGTTCATCTATGGACCCTGATCTGCCTGTCGATGGGCATTCTGGGCGAAAACGAGCGCGAATATCTCGGCGACGAGCTCAAGGACGTCGACGTCCTCTACAACCGAGAGGAAGAATAGAAAAATAAGATCTCAATAAAATGCAATAAGAAACCCGATCTTCAAAGAAGATCGGGTTTTTTTACATTTGTAGCTGGGATATGCTGTAATGAGCCCTGCGCCGAAAGCCGTGTGCCGAATGTCAAATGCAGTATTCCGTGCGCCGAAGGCCCCCGCCGAGCGGGATGACACATCTATTTTAAAAAATTAAGGTGTGCCTCGATTGCCATTTCCCATCAACCCTCGGCGGCTTGTTCTTCAACCGGCGCCGGGCGGGCGGCCGCCTTGGTGATCTTGACGGCACACACCTTAAACTCGGGGATGCCCGAAATCGGATCCAGGGCGGCATTGGTCAAGCGGTTGGCGGCCGCTGCGCCGTAATGAAAGGGGATGAACACCGTGCCCGCCACGGCCTTGCCGGATATCTTGATGACAGCCTGAATGCTGCCCCGGCGGGATGAGATTTCGACGACGTCACCGTCTTCGACTTCATATTGGCGGGCGTCCAGCGGTGAAATCTCGACGAAACACTCCGGTGCGATCTCGTTAAGCCCGTCGCTTTTCATGGTCATGGTGCCGGTGTGGTAGTGGTAGAGCAGGCGCCCGGTGGTCATGTGCATGGGAAATTCGTCATCGGCACATTCAGCCGGCGGAATGTAGTCGATGGCGTGAAACGTGCCTTTGCCCTTGGTAAACTGATCCCGGTGCAAAATGGGGGTTCCGGGATGCTCGGCGGTCGGCGCCGGCCAGTGAATGCCTTCGTAGGCGATGCGATCGTAGGTAATGCCGCCGTAAGAGGGCGTCACGCTGGCGATCTCCTCCATGATCTGGCGGGCATTCTCGTAGTTCATGGCGTAGCCCATGCGGGTGGCGATTTCACAGATAATTTTCCAGTCGTCCCAGGCCTCACCGGGCGGGTCCACGGCCTTTCTGACCCGCTGCACCCGGCGGTCCGTGTTGGAGAACGTCCCGTCTTTTTCGGCAAAACAGGCCGAGGGCAATACCACGTCGGCCAGCTGCGCGGTCTCGTTCATAAAAATGTCCTGCACCACCAGAAAGTCCAGGTTCTTGAGGCTCTTCTCGCAGTGATTCAAATCCGCATCCGAAACCAGCGGATTCTCCCCGATGACATACAGGGCTTTGAGCTTGCCCTCATGGGCGGCCGGGATCATATCGGTAATTTTTTGTCCGACCTGGTCCGGCAGCGCTTCAACACCCCAGGCTTGGGCCATTTTCTGATTGGCCGCCGGGTCGGTCACATTCTGGTAGCCGCTGTAGACATTCGGCAGGCCGCCCATGTCGCAGGCCCCCTGAACGTTGTTCTGCCCCCGCAGGGGATTGACCCCGCCGCCTTCGATGCCCAGATTGCCGCACAGCATGGCCAGGTTGGCCAGGGATTTGACGTTGTCCGTTCCGGTAATGTGCTGGGTGATCCCCATGCAGTACAGGATGCTGCCGCGCTCGGCGCCGGCATACATCCGGGCGGCGTCGATGATATCCTGGGCGGGAATACCGGTGATTTCGGCCACATAATCGGGGGTGTATTTTTCGACGGTCTTTTTCACCGCTTCGAACCCCTCGGTGCGGCCGTCGACATACGCCTGGTCGTGCAGGTTTTCCTTGATGATGACGTGCATCAGACCGTTGATCCAGGCCACGTCGGTGCCCAGATTCTGACGCAGCCATTTGTCGGCATAGCGGGTGATCTGGATGCGGCGGGGATCGACGACGATCAGCTTGGCCCCCTTCTGCATGACCGCCCGCTTGACGAAGCTGGACAGCACCGGGTGGTTTTCAGTCGTGTTGGAACCGGTAATCAGAATAACATCAGCTTTTTCGATGCAGTCGATCGTATTGGTCATGGCACCGCTTCCGAACGCTGCGGCCAGACCGGCCACAGTGGAAGAATGTCAGAGACGGGCGCAGTGATCGACGCTGTTGGTTTTGATCACCGCCCGACAGAATTTTTGAGCGATGTAATTCTCCTCGTTGGTGATCCGGGCCGACGTCAGCATTCCGAAGCTGTCCGATCCGTGGGCGCTCTTAATCTCGCCAAACCTGCCGGCCACCAGATCGAGGGCCTCGTCCCAGGAAGCTTCGCGGAACTTCCCGTTTTCTTTAATCAGTGGAGTCGTCAGGCGCTCCGGAGAGGCGATAAAATCATTGCCGAAGCGCCCCTTGACGCAGAGGCTGCCGTAGTTGGGCGTAACGTCCTCAACACCGGTGACTTTGACCACCCGGTTGTCCTTGACATGCAGGTTGACCTGGCAGCCGACGCCGCAATAGCTGCAGGTGGTCCGAACCTTTTCGGTTTCCCAAGGCCGCACCCGGTAGCGGGCATCCTTTTCGACCAGGGCCCCCACCGGGCAAGCCTGCACACATTCTCCGCAGTACACACAGTCGGAATCTCTGTAGGGACGATCGCCGGCGGCCACGATCTTGGTGTCGGCGCCGCGGTATCCGTAGTGGATGGCCTGGTTGACCTGAACTTCGTTGCAGGCCTGTACGCAGCGGCCGCATTGGATACAGCGTGAAAAATCGCGCACGATAAACGGGTTGACCGTCTCCATCGGGTAAGGCGATTCGGTGGGTTCGAAGGCTTCCCCGCTGACCTGATACCGAAATGCCAGATCCTGCAGTTTACAATCTCCCCACACCGGACACAGTTCGGTGGTGTCTTCGACCTGCTGGGATTTCAGCTGGAACTCGGTCCAGTTCGCGCCGGCCGAACCACTGACCGCGCAGTTGTGATTGCCCGAGGACAACAGCAGTTGGATGACCATACGGCGCGCTTCGATCACCTTGGCCGAATCGGTGCGCACGACCATGTTGTTGGCTGCCGGTGCCGCGCAGGAAGCAATCAGACTGCGGGCGCCTTCGACCTCAACGACACAAACACGGCAGGCGCCGGTGGGCATGGCGTTTTTGAGATGACACAGTGTGGGGATGTCGATGCTGTTGCGGCGGGCAATGTCCAGAATGCTCTCGCCGGGTTCAAACGAAAATTCATTCCCATTGATAACAATAAGATTCTGCTCGGCCATAGCGGTGGCGGCCCTCCTTTTTGGGGACTTTTGGAGAAGGTATCTATGTAGCCGATACACCTGGATTTGTCAACGCGGAACTGGGTTTAAGAATGCGGAAGTCGGAATGCGGAATGGGGAAAGCAGGCATCAGAATGGTTTATAGACAACGGCAGGGAGTTCAAGGCATAGAGTGCAGGACGAATGCTGAGTTGATTGCAATTGTCGGGCAGACTGGGTTGTGGGGGTTAGTTGGGCTCTTCGGAATCCCAAATATAAGATCGGGGACCAATGCCCTCTGCCTTCTTTTTTTCGCCTTCCCCATCCCGAATTCAAAACTCCGTTGTTTGGTCTTTCCACATTCCCCATTCCGACTTCCGCATTCAAAAATCCGTCATCCGTCTTCTGTCGTCTGTCCTCTGTCCTCTGTCGTCTGTCTTCTGTCATCCGTCATCTGTCATCTGTCATCCGTCCTCTGTCTTCCGTCATCCGTCTTCTGTCCTCTGTCTTCTGTCTTCTGTCCTCTGTCATCTGTCATCTGTAATCCGACATCTAACTTCCGATTTCTGATTTCGGAATCGGGCGTTCTCCCACAGCTGGTATAGCTGGTATAGATAGGCGCCGCAAAAGGCACCCAAAATGTTGGCAAGGACATCCAGAATGCTGGCATCGCGGTAAGGTACAAAAGACTGGTGAATCTCATCGCTGATGCCGTAAAGTGAAGCTGAAACCGCGCTGAGCAGCATCAGCATTCGCAGGTTGTCTTTGATCCGCAAGGTCTGGTAAGCCCGGTAAAACAATACGCCCAAACCGGCATAAATCACAAAGTGAAATACCTTGTCACTGAATTGGAATTTTGGCAATCGCTGTGGAGAAGGGAGATCGGACTGGACATAAATGATCACGCAGTAAATAATCAGCGGCAGCCAACAAAATAAAAAATTCTTCAATCGCATCGACATAAATTGCTCAAGTTAAGTGTGAATCGATTCTCACAACGCACAGGGTATAGGGTTCAGGTTATAGGGTATAGGGTTTAGGATTTAAGGTTCAAGGTATGAGGCTATCGGTAGAAAAACATAAGTGGCTTTCGGCCTTAGGCCTTCGGCGCAAGGCAAATTCATTACAACGCGTCCTTCCCGCTACTTTTCAACCTCAAGCCACACACCTTATACCCGATACCTTAAACCTTATACCTTTCTGTTTCCCCGTGCGCCGTGTGCCGAAAGCCGAAGGCCATTTACATCCCTGCATCACGCGCCTTCAGCCGGACACCCTGAACCACAGATCCTATGCTTTACAAATAATAGCTTTATCCTTCGCCTAAAGCCGAACACCGAAGGCCGAATGCCGTTGTGTTCGCCGAAGGCGGGCATGGCCTAAAACCCCGTCCGCGGCCGTCTTTTGCCGAAGATGGCCTCGCAGGGGGCGTTTTTAGTGACGTGCTTTTTCAGCTTTTTGCACCACAGCGACTGGAAAGTCCGGCAGCTGCCGTCCAGCGCATCGACTTTGGCAAAATCGGCCCAATCGCACATGAGATCATAAAAAACTATTTTACTGGTAGTGACGCCGGCGTTGGTCGCCATATTCTCAGAACCTTTGTATAGCCTCAATCAATGATCCTGAACCGAATAAAAAATATATTTTTGACAATGATTATCCACTGCTGCAAGATTTTTCAATTCAGCTGAGGTTCACGCCTTGCCCGGGATGGGCTATTTCCCGTCAAAAATATCCAGCGACAGCTCCCGACTGCCGATATGTGCCAGAACCCGATCCAGGAAATCCTGGTGGGAGACACCGTAGGCCACCTTTCCGTCCAGGGTGCGCACGGACAGGTTGCCGGCTTCTTTTTCTTTGTTGCCGATGGTGAGAATCAGCGGAATATACTGCAGCTGAGCCTCCCGCACTTTCTTGTTGAGGCTCTCGGTCCGGCTGTCGATCTCGGCCCGCAGCCCGTTGTTTTTGAGGATGTCCGTCACCTCGCCGGCATAGGGCACCAGATCATCGTTGATCGGCAATACGACCGCCTGAACCGGCGCCATCCACAATGGAAACTTGCCCGCGAAATGCTCGATCAAGATACCCAAAAAGCGTTCGAGAGATCCAAAAACGGTCCGGTGGATCATGATGGGACGATGCTTCTCATTGTCCTTCTCGATATAATACAAATTAAATCGTTCCGGCAGTGACATGTCCAGTTGAATCGTGCCGCACTGCCACGTCCGGCCCAGGGCGTCTTTGATGTGCAGATCGATTTTGGGCCCATAAAATGCACCGTCGCCCTCGTTCAGGGCGTACTCGTGCCCGTAGGCATCCAGGGCGGAGGCCAGGCCGTTGGTGGCCGTTTGCCACTGTTCGTCGGTGCCGATGGACTTTTCCGGTCTCGTAGACAGCTCCAGGTGAAATCCCAGGCCGAAGGCACCGTACATCCGTTCCGACAGATTCAGGATGCCCAGAATCTCTTCTTCGATGTGACGCGGGGTCATGTATAGGTGGGCATCGTCCTGGTGAAAGGCCCTGACCCGGAAAAGTCCCGACAACACGCCGCTGAGTTCGTGCCGGTGGACAAGGCCGAGCTCGGCAACCCGCAGGGGCAGATCACGATAGGAATGGGGCTTGCGACTGTATATCAACATGCCGCCGGGGCAGTTCATGGGCTTGATGGCATACTCGATGTCATCGATAGCCGATTTATACATGTTTTCGCGATAATTTTCCCAGTGTCCGGACCGCTCCCAGAGAAAACGGTTCAGCATGATCGGAGTCTTGCTCTCCACGTAACCGGCAATGCGGTGCTCCTGCCGCCAGAATTCCAGCAGAGCGTTCCAGATCTCCATCCCTTTGGGGTGAAAAAACGGCATGCCGGGGGCCTCTTCGTGAAAACTGAACAGGTCGAGAGCCTGGCCGATTTTACGGTGGTTGCGCTTTTTGGCCTCTTCGAGAAATTTGAGGTGGTCATTGAGTTCTTTCTTGGTAAAAAAGGCGGTACCGTAGATTCTTTGCAGCTGCGGATTGGAGGGGTCCGCCCGCCAGTAGGCGCCGGAAACCTTGATCAGCTTGATGAATTTGGCGCCACCGGTGTGCGGGATGTGGGGGCCGCGGCACAGATCGGTGAATTCGCCCTGCTCATAAAAAGAGATCGTACCCTCTTCCAGATCCGATATCATTTCGAGCTTATAGGGCTCATCTTTATAAAACTCGAGCGCGTCCGCCTTGGACACTTCCCGGCGCTTAATCGGCAATTTTTCCTTGATTATTTTTTTGATCTCAGCCTCTATTTTCGGGAAATCTTCCTCGGACACCGGGGCCATGTCGATGTCGTAGTAGAATCCATCTTCAACCGCCGGGCCGATCGTCAGCTTGGCGTCGGGATAAATCCTCAATATCGCCTGGGCCATGACATGGGCGGAACTGTGCCGCAGGATCTCCAACGCCTCGGGATCCTGAGACCTGATCAACCGGATCCTGGCATCCCGATCGATGATGGTATTAAGATCTGTCAGGTTGTCATCGAGTTCCATGGCCACGCAGTTGCGCGCCAGCCCCTCCGAAATACCCTGGGCGACATCGAGTCCGCTCGGAGGCGTTTCAAAGGCCTTTATGTTGCCGTCAGGAAATGTTAAGTTTATCATTGCAAGCTCACCGTATTGAAAGTAAAAGAAAAATTATTATTAACTAGCTAACTAAAACTCTATCACGCCGTCGCCGTGAAATCCACAGGATTTAAAGTAATCCACGCAGATTAGGAAAAACCAGCGCACCGGTCAAGGAAAAAAATGAACACAGCTCAGGACAACGGTTACAGCATTATCGACAGTGTCGGCCGGCTCGCACGACTGGTCGGCAAGCTTGAGAAGGAAACCACCATCGGTGTCGATCTGGAAGCGGATTCTATGTATCATTTCCAGGAAAAAGTGTGCCTGATACAAATGGCCACCGACAGCATCAATGTCGTCATCGATCCCCTTGTCATCAAGGATCTGTCGGCCCTAAAACCGATTTTTAAACGCCGTGACATTCAGAAGATTTTTCACGGGGCGGACTATGACGTCCGCTCGTTGTATCGCGACTTCGAGATCGATATCAACAACCTGTTCGACACCGAGCTGGCCTGCCGTTTTTTGGGAGTTCCGGAAACCGGTCTGGAAGCCGTTCTAAAAAATAAGTTCGCCATCACCCTCGATAAGAAATACCAACGCAAAGACTGGTCCAGGCGACCCCTGCCCCGCGAGATGGTCGACTATGCGGCTGAAGATGCCCGCTATCTATTGCCGCTGGCCCGGGACTTAACCGTGGAACTCCAAGACAGGGGCAGACTGCCGTGGGTGGACGAAGAATGTGAGCTTCTCAGCAATGTGAGGCCGGGCCCCAACGGCACCCGGCCGCTGTTCGTCAATTTCAAGGGGGCCGGAAAACTGGACCGGCGCAGTCTGGGTGTGCTGGAAGCCCTCCTGCAGTGCCGGCGGGAATTGGCTCGCAAAAAAGACCGACCGCTTTTCAGAATCATCGGCAGCCGTTCGCTGTTGGATCTGGCGACCGCCAAGCCGTCTGATTTAAAGCAATTGGAAAAAGGAGGGGCGTTGACCTCGAGGCAAGTCGGGATGTACGGCCGGCAGGTTCTTGCCGCCATCGACAGCGCCCTCAAGGTTCCTGCCAAGGATCTGCCGGTGTATCCGCGGCGAACCGCCCCCCGGGTACCCGCCGCCGCGGCCGAGCGGGTCAAAGCCCTTAAAAAATGGCGCGATCGCCGGGCAGCGGGACTGGCATTGGATCCGGCTCTGGTCCCTACCAAAGCGCTGATCGGCACCCTGGCCGTAAATTGTCCTCAGAAAATATCGGATCTGTCGCGAATCAAGGAAATCAAACAGTGGCAGATACGAGAGTTCGGCCGGGACATACTGGCGGTTCTAGACCGTCGCTAGTTAGGTGAGCCGGGTTTCAAGTCAAACTGAGTCTTTGAATTTAATAAATCCCAAGCACCAAATGACAAATAGCAAACAATATTCAAATTCCAATTTTCAATGACCCAAACCTCTTTGAGCCTTGATCGCAGGTCCTGGAATTATTGCGCTCCTGTCGAGACCGGACCGAATTGATTCGATTCATTGGATTCTCGGTTTTCGAGGAATGGTTTCGAATTTGAATATTATGATTTGGAACTTATTTGTGATTTGAGTTTTGGGATTTGGGATTTAAGCAATTTACTTCGGGAGCTGGAAGGGCTTTGGAATCAATTCGAGCTTGTTAAAGTATATAAAGGACACTGCACTGGATAATCATATGACAAAAGAAGAGACCGTCACTTTCACCTCCGACGGATTTGAAATAGAGAGCCGCCTCGCATCGGGCGACAAGCCCATAGGCGTTGCCGTCAGCCATCCGCACCCCCTTTACGGCGGCAACATGCACAACAACGTGGTCACCGCCGTCTGCCGTGCCTATCAGGAAATCGGCGCCACGACGCTGCGGTTCAACTTCCGGGGCGTCGGCGGCAGCCGGGGACGGTATGCCGACGGCATCGGTGAGCAGGCCGACGTCCGCGCTGCCGTAAAATTTCTGGCAGACATGGACCTGCAGCAGACCGAACTGGCCGGCTATTCCTTCGGGGCCTGGGTCAATGCCCTGGCGGTCACAGACGGCCTTAAGGTCGACAACATGATCATGGTGTCTCCGCCGGTGGCGTTCATCGATTTTGAATCCATCGCGGATCTCAACAGTCTCAAGCTGGTCGTCACCGGCAACCGTGACGAGATCGCCCCGGCGGAAATGGTGGAGAAAATGTACCCGGCCTGGAACCCGCGGGCCAGCTTCGAGGTTATCGACGGGGCCGATCATTTTTACGGCGGATGTGAGCAAAAGCTGGAAGAAATACTAATCAGGAACTTGAAGTCATAACAGGGCACCGGAAGACAGACGTCAGAGGTCGGCGGCGGCGCTGGCCACATGCGTCCAGTTTGATCGAAGAAGAAGCAAATGAACGTCGAACATCGAACGTCCAACATCGAACTTCGAATTAAAAAAAAGATTGAGCGAAGCGAAACCATCCTTCGACATTCAACATTCGATATTTTGCGGTTCTGCGGTTCGCTTTTGATGTTTATTCATGCGAGATATCAGAAGTCGCCTATTTCTGCCTCACTTCGCCCTGCCCTATGCGCCATGCCCCATGCCCTCTGCACTATGCCCCATGCCCTATACGCTAGGCCCACAAAGCCGTACTGTGGAGCGCATTTTCAATCTGAAATCCAATATCTAAAATCCGCATTCGAGTAATCCGCAACCCGTAACCCGCAACGCGCTATTCCTACCGCTCCAATTCTTCTCTTACCTGCCGGGCCATCAGCCTTTCGTACAGCACCGGCGCCAAGCGGCTGACCCAGTAAGCCAGCTTTCCCACCGGGGTCAACACCAGCAGCGGTTTCCGTTTTAGGGCGCCTTTGAAGATGTCGTCGGCAACCTTGGCGGCCGAAGTCGGCCGGCCGACCACCGACTGGGGGTGGGGGGTGATCTGTCCGTCGCCGCCGAGGGCCCGGGTCTGAAGGTTGGTGGCCACGAATCCGGGGAAGACCAGCATAATGTGGACACCGGTATTCCGGATCTCCGCTCGCAGCGAGGTGAAGAGTCCGTGCAGGGCGTGCTTGCTGGCACAATATCCGGTCCGGCCCAGCAGGGGCGACACACCGGCCAGGCTCTCGATGACGATGATCATCCCCCGGCGCCTGACCAGGCTGTCGAAGGCCGCCTGGGTGCAGTGCAGCGACCCGAAAAAGTTAACCTCCATGACCCGGCGGTAGACCCTTGTTTGCGTGTCCGCAAAGGCGCTGCGCTGGGTGATGCCGGCATTGTTGACCAGAACGTCGATGCCGCTGCAGCGCGCGACGATCCGTCCCATCGTCGCCCGGCACTCATCTTCACGCGCGACGTCGCACCGATAACCCTCGGCATCGATTCCGTCAGCCTTCAGCCTGGCGGCCGCCGCCCGGACACCGGCTTCATCCTGGTCCAGCAGCATGATGCTGGCTCCTTCCCGGGCGAAGCGCTCACAAACGGCGGCGCCGATACCGCTGGCGGCGCCGGTTACAACGACGACTTTGTTTTGAAAGCGTTGATTCGGCATGGTTCATTTTACCGGATCTGTCGATTATCGCCGATCGGAGTTTATATTTGCCATTCCAGGTTTCTGATGACAGAGGACAGAAGACGGAAGACAGATACCGCCGGTTATGATCACCTCAATTGCCAATACCGCCCGGATCATCCAAAAACCAGCGGCATAATACGGCATGACTGACACCTAATTTTTGCTGAAATCCGCGCAGAACTCCTGAAATCTCTCCCTTGTCAACAGGAGTATGGTCGGCTTCCGAACCAACCGTATTTTTAGACGTACCATTAGTTCCAAACCTGCGGACACGGTATCCCGCCCTACCTCTGTTTTCCAATTTCTGGCTGCTATCGTCTGTCTTTTGTTCTCTGAATTCTGTTTTCCGTCTTCCGTTTTCCGTCATCTGTCATCCGTCTTCTGTCAGCTGTCTTCTGTCATCTGGGAAACCAGTGGACGACGGGCGAAAATAAAGGCCGCCGTCAGTCCGGCGATGATGTGCCAGATACCCCACCAGGCCGTGATGATCGCCATACCGCCCAGGCCGCCGAAAAAATTGAATACCAGCACCAGGCCGAGACCCGAATTCTGGATGCCGACCTCAATGGAGACGGCGCGCTTGTCCGCTTCGCTCAATCCGACCAGCCGTCCGGACCAGTAGCCCAGGTTGAGCGCCAGGGCATTGTGGATCAGGACGCCGAAGAACACCAGTCCGACATAGTTGAGAAAATGCCGCCAGTTGGCAGCCAGTGCGCCGGCTACAATTGCAATGAAAAACACCAATGAAAATATCTTGAACGGTTTGCGCAGCCGGTCGACCAGGGAAGGGAAAGAGCGGGACAGCGACAACCCCAGAATAAGGGGGATACCGAGAATGATAAAGATATTGACGAAGACGTCGAAGGGGCTGAGGCTGACCTCCTTGAGGATTTGGGCGGTGCGGGGATTGAGACTGCCCCAGAAGGCGAGGTTGAAGGGCGTCATGAATATGGCGGCCGCGGTGGAAACGGCAGTCATGCTGACCGAAACCGCGCAGTTGCCCCTGGCCAGATAGGTGACGATGTTGGAGAGGTTGCCTCCGGGGCAGGCCGCCACCAGCATCATTCCCAATGCAATCGATGGCGGCGGTTTCAATATCAGGGTCAGTAAAAATGTGAAGGCCGGCAGGAGGATGAACTGGGCGGCCAGCCCGATGCAGGGTGCCTTGGGCGCCACTGCGATACGTTTGAAGTCCTCCAGCTTGATTTCCAGGGCGACCCCGAACATCATCAGGCCGATGGCGGCATTGATGATGAGCAGTCCCTGGGGATTAAAGTTCAGCCGCACCTGATCGATCGCCGCGATGTCCATGGGTGCTCCTTCCCTTTTCCCGCTAACTAGTTAAAATTACAGAAAGCAGCCGTCAAATCAATAATACCAAAAGGTATAGGGTATAGGATTTAGGGTTTAGGGTTTAAGGTTGGAGGTTGGCGGCTTGCAGTGCAAGGAAATAAATGGCGTTCGGCCTTCGGCGCACGGCGTTCGGGTTAAAAGCCGTGCGCCGAAAGCCGAAGGTCGAATGCCATTGGTGTCACTTAACCCTATACCTGAAACCTTATACCCTTCCCTTTACCTTGTAACCTCTCCCTGCAACTCGCACCCCGTAACCCGTACCCCGCAACTCGCAACGCGCAACCCGCTCACATCTCCAGCTTGCCCGTCCGGGCCGCCGTCCACAGCCAGTTGCCCGGCGGGTCGACATTGGCCTCGGGATCCACTTCGGCATGGATCACCGCCGGCTTGCCGGATTCCAGGGATCTTGCGACTGCCGCTTTCAGATCGGATGCCTTTTGGACGAACTCACCGTGGCACCCCATGGCAACGGCGACCCGATCGTAGCGCACCGGGGCGTGATCGTGGCCGAACCAGTCGGCCGGCCGGCCGAACATGCGCTGCTGGGCGGTTTTCTCCATGCCATAGGCACCATCGACGGCCACGAAAATAATGACCGGCAGTTTGTTGCGCACGGCGGTTTCCAGCTCCTGGATATTAAAACCGAAGGCGCTGTCGCCGGTCACGCAGTAGACCGGCAGGTCCGGGCGGGCGAGTTTGGCACCGATAGCATAAGGCAGACCTGTGCCTAAATGTCCGTAATTCATCGAATATATGACCGACTGCTGCCGGCGGGCAACATGGTAGTGGATATTCCAAAGGGTTGTGTTGCCGCCGTCCATCACGAATATGGCGTCCGGCGGGAAAACCTCGTTGCAAACTTTTAAAATCTGGCCGGTCAGCATGGGAGAGCGATCCATGTCGGCGACCGCCTCATCGAGTTCGGTCTGCCAGTCATCCTGGACACTTCGAAATTCAGCAATTTTCGGATGAGGCTCACGTCTGGGGGTAAGCGCTTTTACGGCCTCCAGCAAGCGGGATAGGATGCTCCGGGCGTCTCCGATCAGGGGTACGTCTACCGGCCGGTTCAACCCGATGCTGGTGGGCTCGGTGTCGATTTGAATCAGCCGCTGGGTTTGCGGCTCCCCCCACATCGGCGGCCGCCCCCACATATTGAGTTCACCGAGCCGGGTGCCGACGGCCAGCACCACATCGGCCTAGCTGTTGGCCATAATTCGGGAAAGGCAGGTGGGATGAAAACACAGCGGGTTCTCGTCGGAAATGATCCCGCGGGCCCTGATGGTGTTGGTGACGGCGCCGCCGAGATATTCCGCCAGCTGCCGCACTTGCTCCCCCGCAGCAGAACGTTCGGCCCCGTTGCCGCAGTGAATGTTGACCAGATCTGCCTCGACCAGCAGTTTGGCGGCGCGTTGAACCGCATCCGGATCATATCCGGGCGCTGCGACCATCCGGTACCGCTCAGGACTCCAAATTCGAACCTCACCGTCGTCGCGCCGTTCGCCGAGAATATTTTCAGGAATCAAAATATGAACCGGCCCCGGACGGCCGGAGGTTGCCACCCGAAACCCATGGCGCACCATGTCGGGGATACGGTCCCAGTGGTCCACCTTGCCGCTCCACTTCACGGCCGGCTTAAATATGTCCAGATGGCGGCTGACCTGCATCCCGCCCTGGTGAACGTATGAATCGGAAATCTCGCTGCGCCGGGTGGTGGTCACGGCCACCACCGGGCTGCCTTCGGCCTCGGCACACATCAAACCGGCCAGCAGGTTGGCGGCACCCGGTCCGGCGCAGGCCATGACCACCGCAGGCTTTCCCGTCACCCGGGTGTAGGCATCGCAGGCATGGGCGGCGGCGGCCTCGTGGCGCGGCACAATCAGGCGCATGTCCAGATCCCGGCCGAGACGCTCCAGCGCCTCGATAACCATCATGTAAGTTCCGTCCGTAATCGCATGGATGTGTTTCACGCCTTCGGCATGCAGGCAGCGCACCAAAAGCTCACCACCGGTGATCTTGGTCATGACATTTTCTCCTTAGTACTGAAAGGTGAATGGTTGAACAGCTTTCCGGGAGGACTTATAAAATACCAATCATTTCTTTTGGTATCAGGTGTCAGCAATGCTTTAATTGAGGAATTGCAAATTTAGGAATTTAGGTATTATTTGGTATTCCATCGCTTAAATTCAGCTATACTAGAATTTCTCAATCCCTGAATCCCTTAATTCCTGAATCATTGAATTCCTGACACCTGAAACCTTCACACTCAGATCTCCATAAGCTGCCCTCCGGTAACATTGATGGCCTGCCCGGTCGTGTAAGAAGATTGATCGGACGCCAGGAAGGCGACCATATCGGCCACTTCGGCGGATGATCCCAGGCGGGCCATGGGAATCGTCTTGACCATTTCCGCCCGGCGGTCTGCTTCGGAGGTATCGAAAATTTGTGCCTCCAGCTCGAAGCGCCATTTTGTAAAACCCGTCTCGATGACTCCCGGGCAGACGGCATTGACCCGGATCCCGCTGCCGGCCAGTTCCCGGGCCATGACCTTGGTCAGCATGACCACCCCGGCTTTTGCGACCGCGTAAGCGCCGTTAAACAGCGGCGGGACTTTGGCGGCCCGCGAGGCCATATTGATAACGCTGCCGCCGGTTTCCAGCATGAGGGGCACAATCGCTTTCGATACCCGGTACACGCCGTGCAGGTTGACATCGATGGTTCTGAGCCAGGCATCCTCATCGTAGGTGTGGACGGCACTGGGCACTCCCAGGACAGTACCGGCGTTGTTGCAAAGAACCTGCACACGCTCGAACTCGGCTTTCACGGCCGCGGTCATCTTCTCGACCGATGACGTGCTGGTCACGTCGACCTCCACAAACAAAGCGGTAATTCCGTATTGCCGGGCCAGCGAATCCGCAAGCTGGTCCATTTCTTCGCGGTTGCCGGCAACCAGGAGCGGATTTTTTTCTTCCGCCGCTGGTATATAATCGGCGAGCACGACATTTGCACCCCTGCGGGCCAGTTTTTCGGCAATGGCGTACCCGATCCCTGTTTTTTTCCCCGCACCGGTTACCAGGGCGGTCTTCCCCTTGAACTCTTGACACATATGGCTCACCATGAGGTTTTGGTCGTTAAGGTGGACTTGAAAGCAATGCCGTAATTCCAGCTGCCCATGGCATTCGATCCAAGCATTCCCGCATACGCGCGCGGTCTCCTGTAAAAGGACAGCCGGTCTGATCGGAATGGAAACTGCTTATTTTCACGCAAAGACGCCAAGGCGCCAAGATAAATTATAATATTAGTTATTTTCTTTGCGTCTTTGCGACTTTGCGTGAGGTAGATTTTTTCTAGTCTCATAAAAGACTTACCGCTTCCAGGGAACCGGATTTCCAATCCTAGTGCTGATGAATTTCGCACCGATTTTGTATTGGGGTCCGGGGGCAGATGTCAATAAAAATTAATGCTTTTTTCTAACTTGACTGTTGTGTTTTTATTCTATAGCCTATCCCCCAATTTTATAATCGCCATTTAACCTCTGGGCGGAAGCCCTCAGCAAGGTTTCAAAGAGGAATGATGAAGCTGTCAACAAAAAGCAGGTATGGCACCCGGATGCTGCTGGATTTAGCCCAGCACTATGGCCAGGGTGCGGTTCAGTTGGGTGAAATCGCCAATCGCCAGAACATTTCACTGAAATATCTGGAACAGATAATACGGCCGTTGAAAAAGGCCGGACTGGTGAAAAGCTTTCGGGGGGCCAAAGGCGGACACATTCTCGACAGGCCCCCGGAGAACGTCACCGTAGGGGAGGTCGTGGCTTTGCTGGAAGGCGGAAAAACACTGGTAACCTGCGACAAGGAGCCTGAAGTGTGCAGTCGTGTCGATACCTGTGTAACACGCTATATCTGGATGGAGGCGGCCACGGCCATGTACGAGAGACTGGCCGCTATCACGTTCGCCGATCTGCTATCCATGCATGCCAATGGCTGTCAGGATAAATTCCTCGATTTTTTGACATCCGGGGACAACTCCGGGCCGGAAATCAGGTAATCCCCATGTCAAAACGGGGGTTGTCACCGTTCTCCAGGACAGCCTTCAATTTCAGCATATCAGTTTTCAGCTGACTCTTGATCTTGCGCTTCACAAGCAGTCCGGCCAGCCTGAAAAAGGTCAATTCAAGTTCCCCGGTGGTGGTAAACCTGGTGCCGCTTTCGACGATCTCAAAGAACAAACCGGTTGTGCCCCTCACGTCCCCGGAAGTGATCCGGATGCAGCACCGCTGGTAGGGTTCGTAATCAGTCACACGCCCCTCGGTTTCAAGGCGTTTGCCCATAAATCGGTTGACACAGCGGTAGGTTGACCCTAACCCGAAGGGCCCCTCAGACGTCATTTCCAGCTCCAGAATATCGGTCTGCCAAACGGTATTGTTTTTGATATCGGTAACATACGCAAATACCTGCTCTGGCGGTCGATTGATCAAGACACTGTTTTCAAACTTCATCATACTGTGGTCCTTTTTCCCTGCAGCCCCGCCGGCTGTCGGGCTTCCTCCGTGGTCGGTCCGCTTTGGCCTGCGATCCCTATCTATGACCCCCGCCTGGTTCGTGGCCAAATTCATGCTGGAATTCTGCCGGTACATCTGTTATAGCGGTTGGCATAGATCGTTTCGCTGCTTGAATGTTTCTCCCGGCACCTTTATACCACCCTTCCGAGATTCGGAAAATATTTTTTGCAGACGGGAAAACGTTCAAGACATCATATCGCGGCACCAAGTTCAATATCCGGCGATCAACCCGCAAAATACCATCAACGGCATGATCAAGAGCGGTCCCGATCCTGAAGTTCGCTATCGCTCCCTGCTGCAAAAGGCAGTCAGGCGCGGTGATGCCGATCTCGTCTACACCACCAGCACGCTGCTGGCCGGTCTGGGTTCCAAAGAAAAAAACTGGTATCGAACACGCACCGCTATTATTACCTTTGAAGAATGCTGGCCCCTTGGCAGCGATTTGAAATTCAACCGCAAGTTCCACAGCAAAGTCGCCGCGTTGATCAGGGTAACTCGGGCGGTCAAATCCAGGGAGGCCAGCGGATTGGGGTATCTGGCCTGTGCCCTGGTCGAGGGCGACGCTTCCGTTTTGACGGGATCAGAGGATGACAAGCACATCAAGCTTATTGCCACCGCCATCCAAAGACCCGACGATTTCTGGAGCTGGATTGCCGACCACAAAACTGCGGATGAACGCACTGAATCCTTGATTTCCAATGCCCTGCGTTTCAGGCAGGAGGGGTCGCCCCGGGATCGGGCCGTCATTCAATCGGCTGCCTATCTGGCGGCAAGCGGAACGCTGCCGTCACGCCGCGAGGTGCCACCGTCGGATCTGGCTTTTCCTTACTGGATTGCCTTTGACAAACACACGGCCGAAGGCAAGCTGGTCCTGCGGGATGTCGCCCGCGATTTGCACATACCGCTAGCGCAGTTGGAATGGACGTGTTTTTATTTTGAAGGTGCCCAAACCAATGGGGAAGCCCCTTCCGGATGGTGGCAGCGGCATAACCATTGGCGCTTCGAGAAGATCGGGCTGCCTGTCGAGGAGGCCCATCTGCTCTGGGAACCCGCCAAACCACAGGTGCTTGCCGGGCTGGCTGAAGACAGCCGCCGCCTGAAGAGTGAATTGTATCGCTGGAAACTATCCAATCTGGAGCGGATCCAGACTCTGAAACGGCAGGTGGAGCTGTTTATCGAGCATTTTGAAGAAGGCCGCCGGGACCAGGTGGATCTTTTTAGCGAGGATCAGCTTGACAATTCATAACCTGAATGTCAAATTTGGTCCATGAACGAAGCGGGAATCCATATCAAAGAACTGCCGCCGCTGGAAAAGCCGTTGCTGATAGCCGGCTTCGATGGATGGGGCAACGCCCTCAACATTTCAAACGGCATGGTCAAGTATCTAATCCGGCATTTCAAGGCCCGGCCCTTTGCTCATCTCGATCCCGATACATTTTATCGCTATGACGAACAGCGGCCCCGGGTCCAAATCGAAGACGGCCTCCTAAAAACCTTTACTTTGCCCGGAGGTTCCTTTTATTCGGCTGCCACTCAAGAAAATCAAGACGATATCGTCATCCTGAGTGCCGATGAACTCAATCTTTGTTGGTCACAATTTGCGGATCTGTTGTTCTCACTTTGCGAAAAGCTCGATGTCGGCAGGGTAATCACGCTGGGCAGCATGTATGACAACGTTCTGCACACCGACCGTATGGTATCCGGAGTGGCATCCAACCCGGAAACGCTCGCCCTGCTGCTCCATTACAAAGTCAATGCCATCTCTTACCAGGGCCCCAGCGCCATTCATTCCATCATCCAGTCCGAAGGAACCAAAAGGGGTTTTAATTGCCTCAGCCTTTGGTCCCATTGTCCCTATTACCTTCAGGGAACAACCCTTTTTGGGATTTTATCCCACCTCGGCAGCCTGCTCGCTCAGCTGGGAAATTTCCAGCTTGACACCGAGCAACTTGATAAAAATTGGGTGACGCTTGAAAAACAGATAAACGCATTGATCGAGGATAACAGCGAGCTTCAAACCCTGATCGGCAATTTGCGCAAGGAAAAGATCAGAGGCTCAACGGCAAGGTTGAGTGACAAAGGCAGTGGGGACGAAAAGATCATCAATCTGCAGGACTTCCTCAATCCCAGATAGCAACCCAACTGACAAAAGGATTATCAGCGCCGCCCGTATGCCCCCCGCAGGCCATGAGCCCTGCCCATCTGCCCGCGAGTGCGCAGGCCGATCCGATTACCACTGGGAAAGCGTGGATTGTGAGATCTCAAATTGTGGGATTTGGGATACCTCCCGGGATACCCCGATCTTTTTTGATAGTATCTATAGCCGTATTTTTTAGTTGACGGCCCGTAATGGTTTTTTTTGCGATAGATGTGCTTGTAGGGTTTCGCGTAATAATGGCTGATCCTGTATTTGCGGTAGTACCAGCGCTTGTAGTGCGGGGGGGTGTAATAACCGTAATACCCGCCGCCCCGGTTATAGTAGCGGTCGTTTTTGGCATCTTCCAGATATTGATCGGCAGCCCTTTCGGTCTCGGCCGCATAGCGTTCGGCTTCCGCGGCTCTCCGTTCGGCCTCGGCAGCCCTAAGCTCGGCCTGCGCTTCCCGCCGTATCAATTCGGCCTCTCTTTCGGCTATTTCCAGCCTCGCCAGCTCGAGCTGATATTGCCGGTCGGCCTCGATACGGGCCCGGTCGGCAGCTTCGTTATAGGGTACCTCCTCGGTTTTCATCAGAATCGTGGCATCTTCCGGCGGCGCGTAGTTGGTAAAATGTTTAACGCCGTCGGCATCCGTCCACCCGAAGATATCGGCCTGCAGCGATCCGGCCATAAAACAACCGGCGGCAGTGAGCATAAGTATTTTGAAAATTTGCATGGGATGTCCTCCCATCGGATATGTCGGTAAATAACCGCGCGTTGGGTGTATGAATCCGGGCTGTTGGCCCGCTTGCCGGATCCGTGCTCGAGATTGGGGTGCTGCCCACCATAGCACACAGCGCGTAAAAGCGGCAATAAGAATCACCTGATCCCGGTCAACCCGGTCAGTACACCCCCGGACTCTCAATCTCTGTAATACAACATAAGCATAAAAAGACCCGAGTAAATCCTGGCGAGGGTGGTCCCGTGAAAAGCGGTTCTGAGAACATCGGGGAACAACCCCTCACCCTGCCGATATCATCCTGCTTGAAATATGGATTGAAATTAAGGATGATGGACCTGACGGCAGCCATAAAAAAAGCAGGCTGCATCAGAACAACGATATGACCTAGACTTTAAAAGGATATTTAACATGAAAATTCAACGTTTTATATCACCTGCGGGGAAAAATCAGTATCTTCTCACCAGCGCAGGTGAGGCCGCCTCCCTGGATGTATCGGAGGCACATGAAGAAGTCGGCGCCATCCTCCGAGACAGCGGCATCGAACTCAAGTACCTGTTGATAACCCACGCCCACAAGCGCCATCTTCACGCTTTGCCGGCCTTGAAAAAAAAATTCGGCGGCACCTTCTGCCTGCACGAGTACGAATACGAACTTCTCAACGAGTCAGATGGCGCTCTTGAACCGGATAGGATGGTCGCAGATGGAGAAATGCTGCCGCTGGGTGACGTGGATATCGAAGTGATCCTGACTGCCGGTCATACCAAGGGCTCTGTCAGCTATTATGTCAAGAAGGCCCGCGCCCTTTTCAGCGGCAGCTGCTTTCTCAAAAAGGGATACGGCAAGATTTGGGGACCGAAGAGCATGTCCCTGATGCTCTTCAGCCTCAAGCGCTTGAGCTACAATATTCCCGCCAAAACAACCATCTACACCGGCAGCGGAGATCTTACGACGATGGGCGATGAAGGCTGGGTTCAGTGCTTACGGTCGGTGTAGCAGAGGACAGAGGACAGAAGACGGAGGACCGAGGACAGAAGACAGAAGACAGAAGACGGATGACAGATGACAGAAGACGGAAAGCAGATGACAGAAGACGGATGACCCGCCTTTGCATTTCAGGATTCGGCGATCAGGCAGCCGCTTGGTTGAGCCGAAGGGGCTGCAGATTTCAAGCTAACGCTCGGTTTTAGGTGTCTGGGAGAGATGTAACCATCGCAGGCAGATCTAAAGAAGGTACTGAAAGGCAAACCGCAGAACCGCAGAATAATGAACCGCAGAATGTCGAAGGGTGGTTTCGCTACGCTCAATCCTTTTTAATAAAATAGGCAGAATTCCTTCCTTCGACATTCGATATTCGAAATTCTGCGGTTCAGCGGTTGATATTCCCCCTGCTGGTCGTAGAAATGCCTTTTTGACTCTGACAACGTTGTTCCTGACACCTGAAACCCGACACCTGAAACCTTTTAATTACATTGCGTGGCAGCCATCAATTAAAGTCAAGAGCAGTTTTTAGGAGGAGTGCCACCAACCCCCTCAAACCTCAATCGCCTGGGAGATCAGTTCCCAGGCTTCTTCCGCGGTTTCGACGAAGGTGAACAAGTCCAGATCTTGGGGAGAAATGGTGGCTTCTTCAACCAGCGCTTCGAAGTTGATGATGCGCTCCCAAAAGGTACGGCCGAACAGCAATACGGGAATTGATTGAACTTTACGCGTCTGGATCAGTGTCAGGGTTTCAAAAAGCTCATCGAGGGTGCCGAAACCGCCGGGGAAGACCACCAGGCTCTTGGCCCGCATCAACAGATGCATTTTGCGGATTGCGAAATAATGAAATTGAAAATTTAAATCCGGGGTAATATAGGGGTTCGGAGCCTGTTCGTGGGGAAGAGTGATGTTCATGCCGATGCTCGGCATTCCGGCTTCATGGGCTCCGCGGTTGGCGGCCTCCATAATTCCCGGTCCTCCACCGGTGACCACCACCAGTTTGTCTTTGCCGGTATTGATTGAAATCATATGTCCCAATTTGCGCGCTTCATCATAGTAGCGGCTGTTTTCAAGCGCTTTGCGGGCCGCAGCCACCTTTTTCTCCAGCAGGGGGTCTTCGTTGCTTTGCGCATATTCGGCCTGGGCCGAAACTAATCGAGATTCGGCGGTTTCGGGATCGGGAATCCGGGCGCTGCCGAATACGACCACCGTAGATTCGATGTGCTGCTCCTGCAATATCAGCTCGGGTTTCAGAACCTCCAGCTGCAGCCGCACCGGCCGCAGCTCGTCGCGCAACAACAGCTCCGGATCCTGAAACGCCAGCCGGTAGCTGTCTGAGCGGCACTGCGGGCTGTCGATAGTCTGCCGATGGGCGGTGGCGGCAGCTTCATCATGGGCGGATGGAAACGGACTTTTTCTGGGTTTACCGGCAAACATTTAAATACCTCCTTGGATAAAGATATCGAATTCCCCGAAAAACAGGCAGCCTAGCGGGTCGAGTGAGCAGAATTGTTTATGTATTTGACCATAATCAAAATTTTAGCAGAGCCGGTCGGCAACATCAAGCAAATAGGCTTCGGCTAGCGGTGTTCGGCGTACAGGAATAATGCGGCCGCACCGATCCTGAGGTCTACATATGTCGATGAAGGCTCAATCTTGTTCGAGGAGACCGGGGGCAATGAAACAGCCCCGGTTGGGTTTGCCCGGCAGGGGTGATGCGGATGTTTCCTAAGCGGCCGCGGGACATCGACGGCGGGTGTTGATTATTTGTTCGGCAGGAAATCCACCAGCCTGAGATTAACCGACGATATCCAGCATCGTTCCCAACATTTTATCCTGGGTCTGCAGCACTTTGAGATTGGCTCCATAGGTTCGCTGGTCAACCATCATATTGGGGAGCTCTTCTTCCAGACTTACATTGGAAGTTTCTTTTACGACCATGCGATCCCCCTCAGGCACCTGGTATCGATGTCCGGGGGTGTCGATCTTATCAACCGTCATTTCAACACCGCCGTTGACACTTTCATGCATGGAGGCTCTGCTTTTTTTAAAGTCATCCGTGTTTACGTTGGCGATATTGTTGGCGGTTACGCCCATCGACTTTCTGTAGGCCCGCAGTGCCGATAATGTGCTGGTGACAGGTGGAATCATCGGTGCCCTCCATGCCAAAAATAAATCCCGTCAGACCTGGCGATGCCTGTTGACGGGATTTGGGAAGCTTAGGGTTTGAAAAAAACTTGAAATATGCGCAGCTTCATGCGAATTGACGATGAAGCGGGTTTTAAACTGAAAACTTCCCTCAATGCCGTTATTCTCGTGCGGCGCTATTCCTCGAACTATTATTAGTGAGAGCCCGCAGAGAAGATGCACGCGCTTTTGAGAAGTTTTAGTTTCTATCAACGATAGTGCCTAATTTCACATACAATTTTTATGCCAGGAAGTGTAAAATAAACTAATAGTAAATATCTCTATTAGTTAGATGATTTCTCACATTTGCCGGCATCAAAAAACTGACAAATATCGTCAACTTTTCTGCCATAAATTGTCACATTAGCGGCAGTTCAGCGCCCGGCGTCGCCAACCTCGGCGACAAATTTCCGCCGGGCACCCAGGGGAGCAATCACAATGCAGTTTGAATTTGCGACGGCCACGCGAATCAAATTTGGCCGCGGAACCGTAAGGGAGGCCGGGTCCATCGCTGCCAAAATGGGCCGCCGGGCTTTGGTCGTTACCGGTCGCTCGGTGGAACGGGCCCAGCCAGTGCTAGAACCATTGAAAGATGCCGGGATTGAGGTGACGCTTTTCAGTGTCCCCGCCGAACCCACCACCCGGCTGGCGCTGGCGGCCGTGGAAGATGCCCGCCGCCAGAACAGCGAGGTAGTCATCGCCATAGGCGGCGGCAGCGTCCTGGATACCGGTAAGGTGGTTGCCGCCCTCCTGAGGAACGAAGGTCGTCTTTTTGATTACCTCGAGGTTATCGGCCAGGGTCAGCCCCTGAAGCACCCATCGGCGCCGTTGGTAGCTGTGCCGACTACCGCCGGAACCGGAACCGAAGTCACCAGCAATTCGGTTCTGGATTCACCGCAGCATGGCGTTAAAGTCAGTATGCGGAGTGCGCACATGCTGCCGGCTCTGGCGATCGTGGACCCTGAGTTGACCTACTCGATGCCCCGCGATCTGACGGCCGCCACCGGGATGGATGCCTTGACCCAGCTGCTCGAGGCATTTGTCTCTATTCAGGCAAATCCCCTGACCGACGCCGTCTGCCGGGAAGGCTTGCAACGCGCTGCCAGGTCTCTGAGACGAGCGTTTCTGGACGGCCGGGATGCAGCAGCCCGCGAGGATATGTGCCTGGCAAGTCTTTGCGGCGGTCTGGCCCTGACCAATGCCAAATTGGGTGCGGTGCACGGGTTTGCAGGCCCTCTGGGTGGAACGTATCAGGGACCCCATGGATCGCTGTGCGCAGCTCTGCTGCCATTTGTGATCGAGGTTAATATCAAGGCTATGGCATCCCGCGCGCCGGATTCCCCTGCCCGTCAGCGCTATGATGAGGTCGCCCGTCTCATTACCGGCTCACCGACCGCCTAGCCGCCGACGGCATCGCCTGGATCCGTGATCTGTATGAACAATTGGAGATTAAGCCCCTGGCGGCTTATGGCATTGAAAAAACGGCCTTGAAGAAAATTGCAGCCAAAGCCCGCCAGGCCAGCAGTATGAAAGGAAACCCGATAGAGCTTACCGATGAGGAGCTGTTGGCGATACTTCACAACGCGTTTTAGGCTACTGATATTATCGGAAAACCAACGGTGGGGCGTCTTCATCGATAGTCATCGGCTTGGTGGCGTTGGATTCAGTCGGCCGTGGTTTTGCGACGCGGGGTCTGCTCGGCATTTTTCTCTTTTTTTTGATTTTGGTGGCGAAGGCGAAAAGATCGGAGAGTAAGAGCGCCGGCAGCTTGGAAAGGGCTCTGACAATTTGCAGGACCACATAAAAAAGGCCGATCCCAAGGGCCACTTCCACAAACATGGGTTGATTGGTTACCCAGATGCAAAACTTGTCCCAGCTGTCGAGCAGCCAATAAAACATCATTTCCATCGACTCTGCAATCCCGTCCCTGATCCACCAGCGGTGGTGCTCATGTTAGAAGCAAGCTCAAATCCTCCTGAGCCGGATTTGAAACCGTTCCCGGTTAAGATAAATGCGGATGTCGCAAACAGTGATACACTATTGAGCCGTTAGGCTTGCGCCTGTATGGGCTGTCTTTCCGTTGCGCGAAATTTCAACAAACACAACATCTATTATTTTAACCCGCGAGCGTGAAATTTGTCAAGAAAACGAACGGGTTGGGAAGGGGACGAATTTTGGTCAAATTATTGACATTTTGCGGCAGTTTCCGAAAAGCGCGGGTTAATACGGCTTTTAAAAAAAGTTCCGAAATATGGAAGGGAGATATAAGCGGTTGTAGCGAAAACGTTCCGATACGTTTGGATAACGGAACGTTTTTTTGACAGCCGCTATAACGCGTCTCTAATTCAGCAAATAAGTCGCCGTTTAACAAAGCTTGACTTCACAACGATCGACTTTGGCATGAATGTTGAATAACTTGAATAATAGATATAGAAGCCGACTCGAATACAGGATCTTGGTTCAAGCCCGGGCACGATCAACAACCCGGAAGCCAGGGAAATGTCTGAGGCGGCTTGTATACAATTCAGACGCATGGGTATCCAGCTAGATTTCATGCGCCGGGTGATCCGGGCTCCGGTAGAGCCCTGGACCACACCTCCTTTGACTGCCTCCGGGGCCCGACCCACCCCGGAGACAAACCAATTAAGGTGGCAGACCAACCGGGGTGAATTTGAAACGGAGGATGCAGCAGTCATGGTTTGGGTACTAGAGTACGGCGAGAATATCGGAACTTTGCGGAATCTGTTTCGGAACGAACGGCAGGCAATATGTTTTGCAAAGCATATTATGGAGCTATCGGAAAACGAATACACCTGTATTGCCACCAACAAGTGGTACTGCGCCAAAAAGGACGAGTATGTAGAAATCGAGGGTCTCTAGCATCATCTTGGAAGGACCATTTTTTTTCGCATCATGTGTTTTTGTGCTAAAGTATAGCGCCGACCGACCGATAATATAGATAACAGTGTGCTGGCGGGCATACTGTAACATATAATTCCTTAGGGTTAGGGGCGGTCCCCGTGGGACCGCCCCTATTTTTTTTAAATTTACGCCAACTCAGGCAGCTCTCCTTACCAGCCCCTTTTATCCTTGACATTTTAATCCCATGAGTTAATCGGTAGTTTGAAACGAACGCGTCCGCCGGCAAAAGGACAGCCGGTCTGATCGGAAAAGAAACTGCTTATTTTCACGCAAAGACGCCAAGGCGCCAAGATAAAACATAATATTAGTTATTTCCTTTGCGTCTTTGCGGCTTTGCGTGAGTTAGATTTTTCGTAGTTTCATAGAAGATCTAACTTACCAATCTGTATGAACGGATAACCCAATGCAATTTTTCATCTTGCAATCCAAACGTGCGCGGTCTGCCGGACCGGGTGCCGTGGCGTGTCTGACCTTGCTGCTGATTTTCGCTCGGATCGCGGTCACCGTCGCAGGTGACACCGGGGACGTGGCCAGGTTGTCAGCTCATCAGGTCAACTCAGTATTGGGTCGGCCGGATACGATCATCATCGATGTACGCAAATACCGGAACTGGTGGCGAAGCAGCAAGAAAATTCCGGGTGCCAAGCGGGAGGAGCCGGTCAAAGTAGATAAGTGGTACCGCAAATACGACAGAGATCAGACGCTGATTTTTTATTGTTCGTGAAATCACGAGCGAACCAGCGCCCGGGTGGCGCGTCACTTTCTGCAAAAGGGCTATAAAAATGTCTATGCGCTTCAGGGCGGCTGGGGCGCATGGATGAAGGCGGGATATCCGTTGGAAGACAAATAGCCTGCATTTAAACTTCCTCTGTAACTAAATTTCGATTTTGGTCTCTTTATTATAGTCGACCAAATTATCCCCAGATTACCTTCGGTTGTCCAGAACCTTTCAAAATCTAATGATGAGGAAATTATTGAGATGGGAGTTTCCGACCGGCAAGGGAATTTCAATCGCTTTCCGAATCAACTGCGGCGATGCTCGAAACTGGTAAGTGCCAACTACTGTGTGCCCGGCATGATGTCCCGCTGCAGCGCCGGGATCGATTGGGAAAATCAAAAAAGATGCAAATATTCAAAACAATCCTCTAATCGGAAAAGATGTATGCATTACATTGAATCTCTCGATGGTCATTGCGATTGTGTCGATGCTCAAAGAGAAATCAGGCCGGATTCGGCGGGAGGCTGACGGCTGCATACCCATATAAAAAAACCCCGGAAGGCAGGGGGTGCCCTTCCGGGGGATGGGGTTAGGGTCATAGCAAGTGTTATGGGTGTATGAATAATCTTTATAATAGTAAAATAGTCAATATATAGCTTCTGGTGCTCTGCTATGACCAGTGTCGGCAACGCTGCGTTATGGGGCGCGCTGCCAGCCTCACAACCTTCGACAAAAGGGGACGGGGGATTAAACCGTCCATTTTCAAGGAGGGATAACTCTTTCTATCACAACATATAGTTGTTTGTCAAGAAAAAATTCAATATATTGTGTACTTTGCGGAATATTGGATTTTTCGTTTGGCTTCAAAATCAAGAAATGATACTTACGTACATGATAACCGAAACGAGGGGTCGCGGAGTTTCTCCCCAATAATCCACGTTAACATTTAGCAGCCCTGCGCCATCAGAAGCGGTGTCCGGCCGTGGTATGCGCTCGCCCCAGCCGTAACAATATGACCGCGCAACTTGGGTACGGCAGCTATCCCGCGTCGATTGGATCCGTGCCAGCCCCGGAAGACAATCTTCACGACAGCGCTGATCGTCTCTGCCTATCCGGATCCGGCGCAGGGGATTGGGGGCGTGTACGGAGTTCGGTGCTGATTTGTTACGGCTGGGGCGAGCGCATACCCCGGCCGGACATAGCAGGGAATGAAAAACTCCCCGACCCCTCAACCTAACCTTGACAAATAATGCGCCAACCTGCGCCGCAGCCCCGACTCACTGCAAATATGGAAGACGAAAGAGACGCCAGACGCCTGCCAAACCGCGAAACCCACTATTGCTTCGGATGCAGCCAAACGAATCCGTCCGGCCTCCAGATGAAGTTCTTCGCCCGCGACGCATCGGTTTATTCCCGCCTGAGCGTACCGGATCATCTGTGCGGATGGGACCGCTTGGTGCACGGCGGAGTGATCTCGACGATCCTGGATGAGATCATGAGCTGGACCGGCATCTATCTGCTCAAACGGATCACCATGACCAAATCCATTACTGTAGATTTTTTAAAGCCGATTTACATCGAGAGCGAACTGAAAGCCGAGGGCAGGGTTCTGGAACAAATAGGCAAACACGAAGCCCTGCTCGAAGGCAGCCTTTACAACGAAGCGGGAACTCTCTGTGCCCGATCCAAGGCCAATTTTGTCATCTTCTCGCCGGCGGTTGCCAAAAGACTGGGTATTGCCAGGGAAGAACACCTGCAGTGGTTTGAAGAGATCTATAACCTTTAACGCCTGCAAGCTCTGGTAAAAAGTCGGATCGGGGAGTGACATTACCCCATTCGGAAAATGGATTTCGACACCGGCGGTGTTAATCCGCCTGAGGCGGACAAACTGTTCGAGGATCTGGCGGTGCGTGCGTTGGAATTCAGCCGCCGGGTTCGCCCCCCCTGAAAGCGCGAAAGCGCCCTTTACACTCATCTATTCCGCTTTTATAAAAAATGTTCCGAAATTCTTAAAGGCTGGTATAAGCGGTTGTAATAAAATTCGACCGATATGTCCTATACGTCCTATAAGGTCCTATCCGTCCAATAGGTCCTATAGGCCCTATAGTTTTGACAACCGCCTTAAGGTACACTCATGCCGCTTCCCGGGATGCCAGCAAGGATTCCAATTCGATGAGGGCTTCAAGCTGGGTCAACACCGGGTGGGGGGCGAAGCTGTCGACCCGATCGGCCTGGCGCTTCAACTTTTCAAACGCCCTGGCGGTTACCCGCTCCGGGCCGGCAGCCAGGCGAACCAGGATCTGAAACAGGAAAAAGCTCAGCAACATAATAATCCCGATGGTCCACAGCGCATGCAGGAAAAAGTTGCCCGCAAGATAGCTGCCCTGTATAAAGCGCTCCACCGTGATCCAGCCGGTGTACCCCAAAACGGCCAACAGCGGCAGGTTGAATATCAGCTGCAGCAGCATTCCGGACAGCCTGCGGGCCGCGCGCTCCATCTCCGCATCCAGGGTGTTGCTCCAGATCTCCCCCAATTTGTCGCTCAGGGCGCCGGATTCCGGCAGGGCGTCTTCCACGCGGCGTATGGTGCTGTCAAATCCGCCGCCAACCAGAGATTCGGCAATATCCGGCCAGGTGCTCATGGCGCTCAGCCGATAGGTGTGCAGACCGGCGACCGCCCGCCCGGGGCCGGTCGTGTCGGCCACGGCCGCCTTGGAATCCTTGAAGTGCCGCCAGGCGGAAATCATCCCCATGATCTGGCTGACGGGACGGCCGAATCTGAACAATGCGGCCATGCCGGCACCAAAAATCAACAGCCGGGCCCAGATGGCAATCATCCAGCCCAGCGGTCCGATCCAGCGCTGGGTCAATTTTTGGTAGATCAGCAGCCCGATGCCGAAAAACCGACGGGTATCATCGTTCTTCAGATCGGCAACCGCAGCCAGGAAAGCTTCTTTCTAGGCTTCACGCATCTGCTGCCGTGCAGTCAGCAGGGGCTCTCGCTGTGTCGATATTTCACGGACGGCCTCCGCCATGACAAAATCCCGCAAGCTGCGGGCATTTTCCAACCGCCTGTCAACCACATAGCGGGCGCGATTCATATTGTCGAAGATCAGCGCCTGCAAGTCTTCAAATTCATCAAAGTCGTGTTTGGGCGCTGCAGTTGGATCAAATTGGGGGTTCTGCAGGTGACGGCGTGCGCTGATACAGAACATGCGATCAATCGGGATCTGCCAGGCATCCCGGATATAGGCCGCGAAATCCGGCAGTATCCGTTTCTTGAGCTCTTTTTCGTCCTGCCGGTCTACCTTGTTGATCACGCCCACCAATGATTCGCCGTTAAACCGGCTGACAAAAGGTGCCAGAAAATCAACATGGTCCTTTCTTTTGGGATTTTCCGAGTCAAACACACAAAGCAATATGTCGGAGTGTGCGATCGCCTCGCGTACCAGAGGACCGTGCTTTTGATAGGCCGAGCTGTCGGTATCCGGTGTGTCGATCAACAGGACATGCTCGAGCAGGTCTGCGGTCGGGCTTGACCTGACCTCCACGGACTCGCTGCCGAGACCGGTTACCAGCTGGTCGGCATCCCGTCGATCGCTGCTGAATACGATCACATGACCTGTCGTAGGCCGCTGATGCCCGGCGGGCGACAGGTCGTCGACGGCGGCCAGAGCGTTGAGCAAAGTCGATTTGCCGGCGCCGCAGGGTCCCACAATGGTCACCACCAGCTTGCGGTCGAAGCGGTCGGCAATAGCATCGATCATTCGAATCGCTTCACCGCACTGTTTCTTTAGCGCCGCAGCCGGCCGCCATAGTGAGAGGTCATCCAGGACCGACCCCAAATGGTTCAAATCGTTTTTAAAGCCTTCAATCTGCCCGATGGCCTTGAGGGCTGCAGCCTGCCGGTTTGATAGCATTATTCCTCAGCTCCCTTTGCCCGCCGGTCCAGGGTGGCCAATAATCCCTCGGCAGCTCCAATCAGCTCGCCCGCATCTTTTAGATTTTGGCGAGCCGACTGCAGAATCTCTCCCGTAATGTTCTCTTCAAACAGGCCCTGCACCGTATTTAATTTATGATTCAGCCAGGTTTGAACAACCGGGGCCAGCATCTCCTCGATTCGCTTGCGGTCAGCGCCCTTCAGCCCGGTCGTGACCGGAATCGCAAACAGAGCGTAAAGATCTGTTGCCCCGAAAAGACCGGCCAGTTTTACTTTTAGGCCGGTGGCGCCTACCGGATCCCCGGTCGAAAGCACATAAGTGACCGCAACGGTGGCCGGCAGCACATTGAGAATCGCCCAGAAGGTCTGATTGATTTTCTGCCACAGGCCCATCCGGCTGCGAAAATGGTCGGCCAGTTCGATAAGATCCTGTTCCATGCCCTCGGTGATGGCAACAATGTTATCCTTTTCGGCCAGGATCGACTGCAGTACGGACTTAAAATCCTGCGCCTGCATGCGCTCCTGGTCGGGCGCAACCACCGGGTGGGCCTCAACGACAAAGGTAAGCGACTGACCCTGACCGGAGCGTTCGGCCGTGGGAGGCTGTGCTTTGACCAGACCTTTTGCAGCTCTGATATTATCGATAACCTCAGCCATTTTGCCGGAGACCGGATCACGGCCCGACCCCGACACGGAAATCTGAGGGCTCACCGCCTGATAGTTCATCTTGGTCACAGCCGTGGCCAAATCTTGATCCAGTTTCTTGGCGAACTCATTTGATCGCGATGGCTGCAGCGTTTGCGGCAGGAGCTGGTCTCTGGCCCACCCGGCAACGCCGAGCAGCATTTTCAATGGAAATTCGATCACATTTCCCGTTCGGCGCATAAATTTAACGTGGCCCGGGTCGGTTTTGGCCCAGATTTGCGCGAACCGTCCCATAACCCGGTCCATCGGAAAGTGCTTCAACGCCTGCTGAACATTATGGCTTTGGGCCATCTGCAATGCGTCCAGATACAGCCGCAATTCGTCCCGGGAGACTTTCGCCCCCTCAACAATCTCGGCGGCCCGGTAAAGGACGTCGGAGAGAATGGACCCATAAAGCTGGAGCCTTAGCCCGGGCCCGTCAACAGACTGCAAGGTCTCTGAAAACCCGGCATCATTGGCGCCTACCGGTGCCAGCTGCATAAACTGCTGCCCGGCCGCCACCCGGTTATCTTCGTCGGCGCGATAAATCCCCAGCAAAAGTTCCTCCGCCCGCTCACCGTAGATAGCCCGGGCCACCGTCATGGCATGCTCGCGCACTTCCTGTCGGGTAAAGCTCGGATAGGTCCGGTATACCAAAATGCATTTGCGCATGCCGATGCCGGTGAGCATTTGGGCGATAAAATCAGTATTGTCCCGGTTGTTGTAATTTGAGTTGGTAAACAGATATATCAGAATATCGGCGGCTTCCAGGGCCATCCGGGTGAATTCCCGGTTGGTGTAGGTCCCCTTGGCACCGGTGTCGAAATCCGGAGTGTCCAGAACGACCAGGTTATTCACGGGCGATTGATTGACGACATAGAGGGGCTCGCCGGGGGTTGTCAATTGTTCTGTTTGCTTCAGGAGTTGAGGCGTTGACCTGAAGGGCCGGGCCAGATCGGCCAGAAAATCGGTTTGTTCGGCCAATTTTTTCGGAACCGAGAACAACACCCGCCGGTTCAATCCGGCCGTTCCGCCGGTCGGTGAATGATGCCCTCCTACCAGGGAGTTGAACAAGGTGGATTTGCCGGAGGAACCGCCCCCGCAAATAGCGGCCACCAGCGGGAAATCGGGCGCAAGCCTGCAGAGCAGCTTGGCATCGACGATGTCCTGCCAGAACCGGATTTCATCATGGTTTCCGATCTTGAGCAGGTCCGCCAGACGGGGTATCTGTTCTCTCAACTGCCTGAGGGCATCGTAGCTGTCCGCTTCCATAGTTATAGAGGTTCAGGGTTCAGAGTTCAAAGTTCAAAGTTCAGGGTTCGGGATTCTCCGTTCAGAGTTGAATTTCATATATGCGCTTTTCCGGTAAGCCCAAACAGCTATTTTTTAATGCGATCTCAATTCAGAGATCAGGTTGTGTGAGTTCGCAGGTGACTTTAATACCGAAGCTCCGGCCTTTAAAGCTTTGAACCCAGAACCCTGAACGGTCCTAACCAAGTTATAACATATTGACATCATTATAACAAAAATTAATCTAAAAGTTTTTCGAAATAAATGGTATACCTGCCGTAGCATTTGCACAGCTGTACAGCATGTTGCTGTCTTACTGCCGCCAACCCGCGACCAGTTTAAGTTTTTCAATGCTCGCGTTATGCGGGTTGGGAATTAGTAACGGCTGTGCCATGTGGATAACTACGGCACATAGTTGCACAAACGTCTATAATTTTTTTAATAAAAACAACAATATAGCGGTTGTCATGTTTGTAATAATTTCAGATGTTTACACACTGCGCTTTGTCCTGTTAGAAAACCTGGCAAACGGGACATGTTTATGACAACCGGTATAAAGTGAACTCTCCATGGCCGTATCCCTTGCAGAGCTGAAAGTCCTGATCCTTGACTGCCAGACCACCGGTGCCAATCCCCACAAGGGTCACCTGCTCGAAATAGGCTGGATGCCGATGCGGGCGGCCGACCGCGACAAATCAGCCGCACCCGCTGTACGGACTTTTATTAACCGCCTGCCTGCCGGTACAGCCATTCCAAAGGCGGTCTCACGCATTACCGGAATATCGGAGGATTCTCAGGTCGAGGCACAACCATCGGCGATCATCTGGCAGCATCTAAAGGCCGAAGTTGAGCCGCTTGCGGCCGAATCTTCACCGGTCGCCTGCCCGACGGTGATCCACTTTGCCCGCTTTGAAACGCCTTTCCTCAGAGACTTTCACCGCCAGCAAGAACCGGAGGCTGCTTTTCCGTTTAGAATTATCTGCACCCATGAAATTGCCGTACGCCTTTTGCCTGATCTGCCGCGCCGGGGATTGAGGGCGGTGGCGGGCTATTTCAATCACAGTGTGCCCGAATTGAAGCGCAGTGCCGATCACGTTGCCGCCACAGCGACCGTCTGGGGAAGGATGGTGGAATTGCTTGACACCGAATTCGATGTGCGCACCCCGGGTCAGCTCGCTGACTGGCTGGCATCCACACAGCCGTCCGGCCGTGGCCGACGGGTTTACCCCATGGCCTCCGCAAAAAGACGCCGCCTGCCGGATCAACCCGGCGTCTACCGGATGCTGCGCGCCAACGGCGACCTGCTTTACATCGGCAAGGCCAAATCTTTAAAGAGGTGCGTCAGCAGCTACTTCCGGCCCAGGGCACCCCATGCCGAACACACCCTGGAAATGCTGAGCCAGGCCCGGGAAATCGAGTTTACCCTTACAGGCTCCGCGCTGGAAGCCGCCATGCTCGAGTCCGATGAAATCAAACGCCGCTCACCGCCCTACAACAAAGCGCTGCGCGGCCGTCAGCGCCGGCTTGTTTTTGGCACCAAAGATCTCAGCCGATTTGCGGCCTCAGCCGGACGGGACGGCACCATCGGTCCGCTGCCCGATGGAAGTCCAATCGAAGCCATTGCGGCGTTGGGGCACTGGATCCGGCAGGGCTGCAACTGGAGCGACCGGGAACTGGCCGACCGGGGGCCTAAGCTATTCGGCCTCTCAACCGAAGCCGCCCCCGATCCAGCCTGCCTGCGGCAAGGCCTGGCGATATTCAGGGAAGATCATACCCGGCTTGGTTGGAAACAATCTCCCCTGCGCCTGTTGACCGGACTGGGCGCCCGGCTCTGGCGTCAGAGGCTTGCCGCCGCAATCGCTGAAGCGGCCGGAGAAGAACCCGCCGACAGCGCCGACGTCGACGGGCAGGCCGAAGATGCCGACGCCGAGCGTGTCTGGACGCCTGAGGCTGTGGTGAAATACTTAGAGCACCAGGTTCTGCACGGCGCCCACCTGGTCCGCCGCGCCCGCTGGTTCTGTCTGTTGGGCGAGGCATCATTGGCCTGGCAGACCACCGCAGCAACGGATGGCTCCAGACACCTGATAGTACTCGTGGGCGGTGCCGTGACCAGACGGGAAACCCTGGCGGCTGCCGACGGAATTCCCATACCACCGCGTTGTGATCGATCGTTTCGCGCAAGGCAAATCCGGTTGAACCTGGCGACCTATGATAGATTACGCGTCTTAACCACGGAAATGCGCCGGCTGATCTCCGCCAGCCGCCCGGTCGAACTGCGCCTCCGGCCAAGCGTGACCCTGGGAAATGACGAACTCGAAAAAGCATTGCGATGGGTATAATCCGAATCTTGTTTATAGCGGATACGCACCTTGGCATTGACCATGCCTTTCGGCCGCGCATCGAGCGCCGCCGCCGGGGGCCGGAATTTTTTGCCAATTTCAAGCGCGCCCTGAAGCCGGCCGTGGAAGGCCGCGTGGACGCCGTGGTCCACGGCGGCGACTTGCTGTACCGCAGCAAAGTCCCCGCCCGGCTGGTGGCCATGGCTTTTGAACCGCTCAAAGCGGTGGCCGAGCAGGGTGTGCCTGTCTATCTGGTGCCCGGCAACCACGAGCGTTCGGCCATACCGCATCAGCAACTGGCCAGGCACCCGCGCATACACATATTCGACCGTCCCCGCAGTTTCGTCCTGCGAAAGGGCGGATTCACCCTGGCCCTGAGCGGGCTTCCCTTCGTGCGGCAGGGGATCCGCCGGGCATTTTCAGAACTGTTGGATAAAACCGGGTGGCAGGAGGTGACGGACTCGGCGCATGTGTTGTGCATCCATCAGGCAGTTGATGGCGCGACCGTGGGCCCGCTGGGTTATCGATTTCGCTATGCCGCCGATGTCGTCAATCCCGCCGATGTCCCCCGGGGCATCTGCGCCGTTTTATCGGGCCACATTCACCGGTTTCAGGTGCTTACCCGAGACCTTCAGGGGCGTGCCCTCCGGACGCCGGTATTATATCCGGGATCGATTGAACGCACGTCGTTTGCAGAGAAACATGAAAAGAAAGGCTATCTGATTGTGGAGTTTGAAGCCAGGACCTCGGTCGGCGGCTTAAGAAAATGGCGGTTTATGCGCCTGCCGGTGCGGCCTATGGTACAGCTCGAACTGCGTCTTGACGGAATGAAGGCGCCCGAACTGACAGCGTGGATCCAATCCCGGATTAGACACCTGCCGGCCGACAGCATCGTAAAACTGAAAGTGCACGGGACAGCATCCCGGGAAGCCATGGAGGTACTGCGCGCCGCCTCCCTGCGGTCGCTGGCACCACCAACGATGAATATCGAAGCCAGCCTGGCCGACCGCTATTTTCACCGCCCGCGCTGGGATTCGAAAAAAAGCAGCAAGCTTTCCACCAACTCGGCCATAAAGCGGTAGTCCAGTTTTTCCATGGTATCCGCGGACGTATGATAGTTGGGATTGCGAAAAAAGGCCGAATCCGTGATCATCACCGCTTTATAGCCCTGGTCCCAGAAAGAAGCGTGGTCGCTGAGCCTGACCTGGGGAATGATCCAGCCGTTGAATGGCACCGTTAACTTGACCACCGGCAGTTCCCGATTTTGGTCGAATGCGGTGATCAACTCTCCGGTAAACGGGCCGGATTTGAAGTTTCCAACGATGCCGATGAAATTTCCGGTTTTGGGGTACCCCAAAAAGCCCAGGGGGAAGGGATACTTCTGGCACCCGGGCTCATAGCAGGCGTAACCGACCATCTCCAGGCAAATCATGCCGTCGATTTTTTCGTTGTTTTCGCTGGCTTTGCGGGCGTAAACCCGGCTTCCCATGTGCCGGGTACGGTAGGCCGGCGGTTCTTCAAGGGCGAAAGAAACCAGTTTTACGCCCAGATCCGGTTGATCGCGATCGAACAGGTCCTTGAGATATCTGGCGGTCTCCAGTTGAACGGCCACTGCACTGGCATTGTCGTCGGCACCGACGGTGCCGGCGACCGAGTCATAATGGGCCCCCAGCAGGTATCGCCGGGCCGGGTTGGGACCGGATGAAATTTCGGCAACCACATTGCCACCTCATATCCCTTGTAATCGTAGGGTTCGCTCCAGGCCTGCAGCCCGATTTCCTTGTAGTAGGAAAGAATATACGCAACCGTCTCGGCCATCTTTTCCGGAAACCGCACGCTGCGTTCTCCGATAGCTACCGTCAGGGTTTTAAGATGGGCGCGGAGCTCAACCTCGGTCTTTTATACGTCTATCATAAGGCCGCTCCTGTCTGCGTCGCCAGCACAGGCACCCGGCACATTGCAGCCGGTCATTAAAACATTGAATAGTAAAATCAAAATGGCTGGATTTTTCATCCGGTCAACCAATCAACTAACTTCCCCGGACACTTGGAAATTTTCCATAAACTTGCGGTCAATGTAATTTTTCAGGGCAAATCCCAGCCGGCCGCCCCAAACCAGGGAATGCCACCGCACGACCGCCGTGCCGTCCCCCATGTTAAGTGCCAGCAGAAATGTTTTCTGGGGTACAAATTCCTGCAGCGCACTGCCGTTCAGGGCCGCCAGAAGGTTGTGCAGCAGGATCGGATTTTGCCGCACGGCATAGACGCCGACCTTGGCCAGCGGTTGGGGTGCAAAACTGATGCAATCGCCGCCGCCGAACAGTTCCGGATAAGCAACCGACTGCAGATATTGATTCACCAGCATGCCCCCATCTTCGTCCGCAGGCAACCCCGAATCCACAAACAAGGGCGATGGTTTCACACCGACAGCCATAAAGACATAGTCGTTCTCCAGAATATCGCCGTTGGACAACTGCACCCGCTGATCCTGAATGGCGGCCACCCGGGCACCCTCGACAATCCGGACATGTCTCGACTTGAGCGATCGCAGGGCCTTTTTGCGGACGCTGGGCCTGAATTCGGCCAGCACACGCTCGCCTGCCACAAGGGTAATGCGGCAGCGGCCCGCTCGATTTTTGCCCAGGCATTCCAGATTGCCGGCCACCTCCACACCGGTGGGCCCGCCTCCGACGACGGTTATTCTTAGATCACCGGAATTCAAATCCGCGCTAATCCTGCGCCGCGCCGCCAACAGCATTTCAATCGGCTTGACCGTGAAAACGGAGCCGTCGGCCGGCGGCGGTTCCATTGAGGGCACATAACTGCCGGTGTTCAGGGAAAGGACGTCGTAGGATATCTCATTGCCGGAACCCAACCCGATTTTCTTTTTCCCGGGTCGGATTTCGACCACATCGTCCACCAAGAATGCAGCGCCGCGGTCCTCTGACATTTTCTTGACATCGAAGCGAATTTCTTCGGGCCGGTAGATTCCCGACAGCATCCCCGGGCCCATGCCCGAATAATAGTGCCTGGGGCTCGAGCTGATGACGGTCACCCGATGCCCCGAGTCTGTAAATTCTTTCAGGTTTTTCAACACCGTCAGATGCGCGTGACCGGCGCCTACGACAACCAGATGCTTTCCCATCTCCGCTCCCATCTGATTACGATCATAAACAGTTCTTCAACCCACGATCCATTGGGCTGCATAGAAGACCATCCCTGGAGCTGCTTTAACTTTCTAGTGCTTTGCCCCAGAAATATATTATAAAAGCTGTAATGGGTTTTGAACCAAGCCGCGCACTTGATTCGGATAAATCCCAAGCACCAAATGACAAATAGCAAACAATATCCAAATTCCAATTTCCAATGACCAAAACAGCCACATTTGCCGAGACCGGATTCTGGAATCATACAGCCCCCATCAAAGCCGTACCGAATTTACTCAAAACATCTGATCTAATGTATTCGAAGATCCGTTTGGTATTTGCGTATTGTGATTTGGCATTTATTTGTGATTTGGGATTTGGGATTTTATAGATTGAATTCTGGAGTCGGAAAATCTTTAATTCAATCCGAGTTTTGTACATTACATATAGGACAGAACATTAGTCCTTCCATCGGTGCCATTGATAATATGTTCATATACTGATGTTGAATTACCGGTTCATCAGATCTTCAATCTCCTCGGCTTCCCTGGGCATCCCCTCGGTAAGATCCACCGGGCCGTCCTCGGTGACTAAGATATCGTTTTCTATGCGGATCCCGATGCCCTCGTTGATAATGTAGATGCCGGGCTCGCAGGTGAATACCATTCCCGGTTCGATCTTCCTGTATCTGCTGCCGTAATCATGCACATCCAGCCCGAGGTGATGCGAGGTGCCGTGAGGGAAATACCTTTTGTATAGGGGCTGGTCGGCGGACTGTTTTTTTACTTCAGCATCCGTCAGCAATTTGAGACGAATCAACTCGGCTTCCATCTCCTGGCCGACTTCCCGCGAAAAATCATCGAGGCGCTTGCCCGGCTGGAGAAGTTTGATGGCGGCTTTTTGTACTTTTAAGACAGCATTGTAGACCTCTTTTTGCCTTGGGCTGAATCGACCGTTGACCGGAACCGTGCGGGTAAGATCGGCCGCATAATTGGCATATTCGGCACCAAAGTCGATCAGCACCAGGTCGCCATCCCGGCACTGCTTGTCGTTTTTAACATAGTGCAGGGTGCAGGAGTCAGCACCCGCAGCAACAATCGTTTGAAATGCCGGTCCCCGTGAACGATTTTTGATAAACTCATGATAGATTTCAGCCTCGATTTCAAATTCCCACACACCGGGTTTGATAAAAGCCAGCAGGCGGCGAAATGCACTATCGGTAATGCGGCAGGCCTCTTGGATAAGTGCCACTTCCGGCTTGGACTTAACGGCGCGCAGATCGTGCATAATCGGGGCCAGCCGCCGGTAACTATGCAGGGGGAACACCTTGCGGCACCACTTCAGAAAACGCGCGTCTCTGGTTTCAACATCCCCGGCTGCCCGCAGATGTTCGTTTGTGTTTAAATAGATATGGTCGGATTCAAAAACCAGGGATTTGAAGATATTTTCGAATTCATGATTCCAGTAGACCGATTGAATACCGGATACATCGCGGGCCTCATCCTGGCTGTATTTATGCCCCTCCCACAGGGCGATCTTCTCGTTGGTCTCTCTGACGAACAGCAGCTCGCGAAATTTCTCCTCATGGGCATCCGGGCAAATCACCAGAATACTCTTTTCTTGATCAATGCCGCTTAAATAAAACAGGTCGGTTTGTTGGATAAAACCGTGGGTCCCGTCGGCACTGGTGGGCATGATGTCGTTGGAATTAAAGACGGCTATAGACTTCTCGGCAAGCTGAGAGGCAAGGCGCTTGCGATTCTCGATGAAGAGTTTATTGTCGATCGGCGGATATTTCATATGCGCTTTCTACTCCGTAAGGGTTGATTGAAGTCTTGAGTAGAAGTGGTTTCAACATTCGATCCAACCCGCCTGCGGCGGATCTTTGGGCGTGATCTGAGGTCTTGAACCACTTCCTTTATGAAACTACGAAAAATCTATCTCACGCAAAGCCGCAAAGACGCAAAGGAAATAACTAATATTATGATTTATCTTGGCGCCTTGGCGTCTTTGCGTGAAAATAAACAGTTTCTTTTCCGATCAGACCGCCTGTCCATTTGCCGGAAGCGGCGCTAATATTCAAATATAGCGGATTCAACAAATCGTCAAGGCTGCAATTCTAGCCCTCGATATTCCGCAGGCTTTAGGTCACATGTTCAGCATGGCTTGATATTCGACATTCGCCGGTTCGCCATCCAGGTTCGTCCACGGTCATAGGACTATGCCTCTTTTCAAAAAAGGGTTCCCAAATTCTTGAGGTGTCGGGGAGTTTCTCCCCCCGATTGTCTAAACTATTTTTTGATCGTCCGGCGCCATCTGACGTGGTGGCCGGCCGGACATAGCAGGGATTGAAAAATTCCCCGACACCTCAAATACGTAAAAGATGGTATAAGCCGTTGTAGAAATTAACGTTTGGATAAGGGAACGTTTTGTTGACAACCGCTATATAGCGAAGGGAGTAGATCGGCGAATCATGACTGCCGATTTCGCGGGAGTGACGGCTTGGTATCGAGGTCAGCCCTCAAAGGCTGTTTTCAAAAAAGCACCAGGGGGTAGACTTTTATGACAGCGTCAAACTTGGCTTCTTGCTCGGACTTTCCGGTTTTGACGCCGTCTTTACCTTCTATGATGGTCAGGATGGTTTTCAAGGGATGGCTGTAGCTTAAATTTTGTTCTTTTACGGCCACGCTGAAATATTCATCGTTGGCTTCGACCAGCTCCGCCTCCCGGATGTCGGCCGAATTGTCGTAGTTGATTCCGATGGCACGGCCTTCATACTTTTTGAGCAATCCCAGCATTTTAGTGTTTGTTGCCCGAGTCTGATGGGGCTGGGCGGCCTGAGCGGTTGCATCGGGATCGCCGGCCGGCCGGGAATCCGGTCCGGCGGCCTTCTGCTTCTGCCCTTTCTCAATTGCAGCCTGGGCCGCTTTTTGCTTCTTCAGGGCTTGTGCTTTGAGAATCTCCGCCTGCTTGCGTTTCTGAGCTTGGGCCAGTTTCTGCTTTTTCTGCTTCAAGGCTTTGGCCTGGGCCAGCTTCTTCCGTTTGAGGGCCTCGACGGCTTTTTGCTTCTTCTGCGCTTCCGTTGGATCCGGTGCGGCTTTTTCGGGTTCATTGGGCTCGACCGCAGCCTGGGTTTCGGTTTGCTTCCGGAGCGCTTCGACCTTCGCCCGCTCCCGGGCTGCCGCCGATGACGGATCAGCCGACGCCGTGTCGGCGGCAGGGGCAGCAGATTCCTGCCTTGGTGAAGCTGTAGCGTTGTCCGGCTCAGTTGATGGGGTTCCCGTCTCAACACCATCCGCATCTGTCAGCAATATGGCCTCCGTTTCCTCATCCTGATTATCGGGTGCGGCCGGGCCATCTACCGACCGGGAAGCCTTCGGCTCGATGAGCGCATCCGGTTCGGCGCCTTCATCCGGTGCCGGACCGGGATCTCCGCCTCCGGAGAATCGGCTGCGGACTGATTGGCGGCACTATCATCCAGTGGTGGTGCTTGCGCCACAGCCGCTGAATTATCTGACGCGTTGTCAGAGGCCGCATCGGTCAACGCTATCGCCTCCCCTGCGGGTTGTTTGGGCATCACTTCCATCTCGATAGTGTCATCCAGATCGAAGGAATCGTCGAGTTGCGTGGTTTTGACGGATACAGCCGCCAGCCCGGCGGCAGGTTGCTGATCCACCTGCGTTGGCTGCGCGTCCGGGTCAACAGTCAGTTCTTCAATGGACACCTCGTCATCCTTCATATCATCATTACCTGCCGACCGATCACCGGTGCCGGCCCCCGCTTCGGCGGTGGCGGTCTGGTTTTCATCACGGATGGCTTTGGTTTCCTGCTTCCTTGAGGGCCCGTTGTCACCCTTTGCCGCGGATGACTCGGCAGTTCCCGCTGAAGCGTCCGCCCCCTTCAACCCCGCCGGGGCACCACCGGCCGGCGGCGCAGACGATGTCACAGGTTGTACTGCTTTATTCGGAGCTTTTGCCTCGGGTTCGAGTGACGGATCATTTGATGAAATAGCCGTGCCGCAATAGGTACAGGTTTTGGCGGTAGCGCTGACGCCATGGCCACATTTAGGGCAGTTGATAATATTTCCATCCATGCTTAAAGCTCCTTAGAGTAACAACTAATCAACCATTTGATTGGGGCTCAATTTTATTTAAATTCATCGGGTTAAATCGCCTGACGATTCGCGGGATGCCGCATGTATCCCTAATATTTTAGTAAAAAGGGCTGGTACTGTCAAATGATTATAGCCATTTACAATGATTTCAGATAGTTAAATATAATACGATCTTGGGTTTGACATTATTGAATGCGTTCGATAAATTCTAACCTTTTAAATATTCCTAATCTTTCGCCATGATCTGAGTATCAGTTGAATTTAAGCTGTAAACGTGTTTATCCCCGCCGCCGACGCGAGGATGATATTTTGGGAAACATTTCGGTTGGATGTTTCGACCGGCTTTAATTCCACCAACAAAGGAGAGCATCTAATGGAGCAGAAAATGGAAATCAGTTTTGAGGGAGGCCAAAAAATTTACGCAGACTACAAGGGTTTCACCATCCAGACGGATCAAAGCACCAAAGATGGTGGCGACAATTCGGCCCCCACGCCTTCCGACCTATTTTTTGCATCCCTGGGAACCTGTGCGGGTCTCTACGCTTTGAGGTTTTGTGAAAAACGCAGGATTGCGACCGACGACCTAAAAATCAGCGTAGAACTTCAATCCAATCCCAAAACCCATATGGTTGAGAACATTATTTATAAAATCAAACTACCGGCCGATTTTCCAGAAAAATACACCGCGGCCCTGATCAAGTCCATGAGTCTGTGCTACGTTAAGAAGCACCTGGAACAGCCGCCGCAATTTGAGTTTGCAACGAGCTAGGTTCTATGCTCTGACAGGAACATCGGATAATGTCAACCGGACCTGATGCGCATAAATCCAGGGAGCCCGCCGCCGGGCTGGTAGTCAATATCGGCGTGGCCGCTTTGTGCCGGTTTATCCTGAACACATCGCGTCGATTTGTCTATCCTTTCGCGCCGGCGCTCAGCAGGGGATTGGGTGTCCCGCTGACGGCCATCACCTCGCTGATCGCCTTGAACTGGGCCACCGGGATCATCGCTGTTTTCATTGGTCCGCTGACCGATCGTCTCGGCTATCGCTTGATGATGATTACCGGGATGACTTTGTTGGCCGGGGGGCTGTTGGTATCCGGGTTTTTCCCATTTTATCCAGTCATTCTGGTTGCTCTTTTTCTGGCGGCCCTGGGAAAAACTGTTTATGATCCGGCCGTGCAGGCCTACATCAGTGAACGGGTGCCCTACCGCCGCCGCGGACTGGCGATCGGATTTCTAGAGTACAGCTGGGCCGGCAGTGCTTTAGTGGGCATACCGACCCTGGCACTCGTCATCGACAGATTCGGCTGGCGATCCCCGTTCTTTTTAATGGGCGTGCTGGCCTTGATGGGCATCGGCGCCTTGCTTCTATTGATGCCCCGGACCGCCGAGGATTATGCCGGAGCCAATTCGAGCTTCGATCCAACGGCTGCCTGGAGGCGGATGATGCGGGCAAGATCCGCACGGGGAGCATTGGTGTTCATTTTTCTGGTCAATGCGGCCAATGACAGCCTGTTTGTGGTTTTCGGCGCCTGGCTAGAAAAATCGTTTGGATTGAGTATCGTCGCGCTGGGTCTCGGTACCAGTACCATAGGTCTGGCCGAACTGGTGGGTGAAACCATGACGGCCACCCTGTCCGACCGCATTGGCTTAAAAAGATCGGTGGTGGCCGGACTGACGGCCTGTATTGTCTTTTATGCGGTGCTGCCTTTTATCGGCCGAACAATGACAATGGCCTTTGTCAGTCTCTTTCTCCTTTTTGCAGCCTATGAATATATGGTCGTGACCAGCATGTCCATGGCGACCGAATTGCTGCCCGAGGCCCGTGCCACCATGATGGCTGCCTATATGGGAGCGGCCGGACTCGGCCGGGTGGTTGGCGCGTTGATCGGCGGCCCGGTCTGGCTGCTTGGGGGAATGTTCACAACTGGGATTGTGGCGTCAATTCTCAGCACTGTGGCGCTGGGAGCCCTGTTGTGGGGGCTAAGGGGCTGGCATAAGGGTTAGCCGCTTTGGGCGGTACGGCGCTGCTAAGGGAGACATCCAAAAGAAAGAAGATATCAAGGTATTAGCGCCGCCGCTGGTCGCAAGCGTCCAGTCTGATCAAGGGAAGAAACTGTATATTTCACGCAAAGACGCCAAGGCGCCAAGATAATTTATATTATAATCATTTCCTTTGCGTCTTTGCGGCTTTGCGTGAGATAAATAATATTGAAGTTTCATATAAGCGCCGCCGCTGGCCGCAAGCGTCCAGATTGATCGTAAAAGAAACTAATGAACATCGAACATCGAATAAGGTCGGACGGCATCGGAGGGTCCACTGAAGCGGGCGGCCTCAATTGCAATTCGGGCAGCTGTGAAGGGGGGCGAAGATGAACGCCCCTTACAAGGCGATCGTGTCATCCGACTGGAACGAATGTCTGGCGCCCTGCGGTCCCTATGACTGTCTGGCCTTTAACCATCCAGAAATCGCTTCGGAGCTGGTGGCGATATTTCGCCTATACACCGGCAACCGCATCTCCCTGGGAGAAGCCGCCGGCAGAATCAAAACTCTGCTTCCCGGCCGCCTTTCCCCGGAGGAGATGGACGCCTACCTGGATGCATCCTTTGCCACCTACAGGGGGGTGCCCGCCTTGATCCGCTGGTGCCTGGACCGCGAAATCCTGTTTATGATCAATACAACCGGCACGGTCGGATACTTTCAGCGCATCTTCGCCAAGGGCCTGCTGCCCGCTGTGCCGGTGCTGTCAGCCCATCCGATGATACGCTATCCCGGGCTGGAAAGCGACCCCCCCGAGGTATATGAACTTCTCGAAACCCGGGACAAAGCGGCGCATACCAGGGCAGTGGCTCGTAAACTGGGCATTCAGGCCGACAAAATCCTTCTAATGGGTGACAGCGGTGGTGACGGCCCCCACTTCAACTGGGGCGCCGAAATCGGCGCTTTTCTGATCGGCAGCATGACAAAGGCCTCCCTGAACAGCTACTGCCGCAAAAAAAGCATTACGATAAACTTGCGGTTCGGCCTCGATTATTCTAAAGATCAGAAGTTGGATCCCCAAAGGGCCATGGACATAGATTTTATGGATCTGGCATCCACAATTGCAAACATCGCAAATAAATGATCACGCCGGCCGGATGACGCATGCTTTCAGGTCTGTCGGATCGGGGCCGGCATCCTGATCGGCGGTTTGACTAGCAGGTTTCGGGCGGCAACATGGTGGCAGAGATAAAAAAAGCAAAAATCGACCCAAAGACAACCCAAGCGAATCCGAGGCAACCCGCAAATCAGTGGGGTGGGTGGTTCGTAATTGTCGCCGCAGGGATTGGTCTGGGTATTTGCCTGTATCTTTTTTCTTTTCACACCGCGCTGCTCAGGGGCGAAATCAAAGACGGGGTTCTATGCAGCACTGCAAGCGGGCTGGGCTGCCATTCGGTGGCCGCCAGCCCCTACAGCGTAGTCCTGGGACTTCCGCTGGCGTCGTGGGGGGCAATATTTTACAGTGCCCTATTAATCTTAGGGATTGGCGGCGTCATTTTCCGGCGTGACTGCGGTCATGCGTATCTGCGTTGGGCCTTCTGGCTGGCGGTCGCCGGTTTTGCCATCGATCTATTTCTTGCCCACACGATGATTTTCAGACTGCGGGCGGTCTGCTGGCTCTGCCTGGCAACGTATATCATCAATCTTGCGGTTATCACTAGTCTGGCAGCATCGGTCTGGCGGGAGCCCAAACCCAAAATTTCTCTGATCGCCATATTCCCCGGGACAAATGATGCCCGGGGAGCCGATCGATACTACCGCAATGTTATCAAGAGCCTTCTCGTCGGTTGTGCCGTAATCGCCGCTGTGGCCGGGATCGCCGGCACTCAATTTGTGGCGCAATCGCTGACCGGCAGCGACCGCGAACGGTTGGCCAGGATCAAAGACAATTTGTCACGCCAGAAGCCCAAACTGATCGAGGTTGAAAAGCGACCTTTTATGGGATCGGCCGCTGCAAAATTGACGGTGGTCGAATTCAGCGATTTCTTATGTCCTTACTGCGCCAAGGCCTCGACCTACCTGAAGCTTTCGGAAACCGGCAAGCATGATAAGGCGCGTTTGGTTTTCCGGCACTACCCGCTGGACAAATCCTGCAACCGGATCGTCTCTTCTGATATACACCCGGGCGCCTGTCTCCTGGCTGAAGGCGCGGTGTGCGCCGCTGAACAGGACAGGTTCTGGGAATACCACGATATGGCCTTTGAAACCACGGGCAGCATCACCCAACCGGCCGTGCACAACATCGCTGCCAACATCGGACTGGATTTAAATGCCTTTAAAAGCTGCCTGGAATCCGGACGCGGTCTTGAAGTGGTCAAAGAAGACATCGAGGCCGGAATCAGGGCCGGCGTATCGGCGACGCCGACCCTGTTCATTAACGGCAGGATCCTGAGAGGTGTTCCCAAACCATGGGTGCTCAATGAGATTTTGCTGTTTGGCGAGCAGAACCTGCCTGCGCCTGAATAGCGAAATGGCACATCTACTTGGAGGTAAGTAATGCATTTAACATCTGATATGAATCAAAATGAGAAGCTGTTGGATGTGATCTTAAATACAGTGACCGATGGCATTACTTTGATAAGCAAAGATCTAATAATTCAATATCAAAACAAAATTATCTCCGAATTATTTGGACCAGGTATCGGTGAATATTGCTTCGAGGCGTACCGGGGCCGTAAAACACCTTGTGAAAACTGTGTCGTTGTCGAGGTTCTCAAAGATGGAAAGGAAAGGCGAGCGGTCGTGGATATTCCCTTGTCCGATGGTGATGTGAGACTGATGGAGGTCAACTCTGCACCGATTAGGGATGAAAGCGGAAACATCACCGGCGCTGTCGAGGTTGCCCGAGATGTTACAGACGAAAAAAAGGCCGAGGTATTGCTAAATAAAGCGCTTCTAGAGCAGAGTGAAGATCTAAAACGACTGAATGATGAGATTTCCGATGCGGCTGGATACATCAAAACCGTGTTGCCGAAGCCGATTACGTCGGGCGCCTTGCGCACGGATTGGAGATCTATTCCTTCGGCTGCCCTGGGAGGTGACTCTTTCGGCTATCATTGGATAGACGATGATCATTTTGCAGTGTATTTGCTCGATGTTAGTGGACATGGCTGGGGAGCTGCGCTCTTATCGGTGTCGGTTATAAACGTCTTGCGATCGCATGCCTTGCCAAAAACTGATTTTCGTGATCCCCGGCAAGTGCTGATTTCGCTAAATGAAGCCTTTCCGGGAGAACAGCACAACGACATGTTTTTCACGATTTGGTATGGAGTATACAATCAATCTTCTGAAACGCTGTCATATTCAAGTGGGGGTCATCCGCCAGCGCTATTATTTTCCGGGACAGGTTCGAAGAGAACTAAAATGGACCAGTTGCGAACTTCCAATTTTGTAATGGGAGTTAAACAGGCTGTTGACTATCCAGGAAAAATTCGCACGATTCACCGGCCCTCTCGTCTTTATGTTTTCTCTGATGGAGTTTACGATATCACCAAGAAAGATGGTTCCATCTGGGGATTAAGTAAATTTGTAGAGTTCAGCGAAGAATCATTCAAAATAGATCAGTCCAATTTAAACTGTTTTCTCGATCACGCACAGGCGTTGGTTCGGAATGAAGAATTTGATGACGATTTCACAATCCTGGAAATCGCTTTTGATTAGAGAACCAGGTTTTTTTGGGATCTAATAGGCCCTGACCGATAGAATGATTTGGCACCAAAGAAAAAGTGACGAATGGACTACATCGCCAGAAGCAACCCATAGGTCGGATAATTATCGGCACGGATTGTGTGGATTGGAAAAAGAATTTTCCCAAGCAGTCATCAATTTCATTGACTCGAATAGCGATTTAAACGGAGCCGGAATATAAAATAAAAGACTAACTAAGCTCTTATCCGCCTATCGATAGCAGCTATGAGAATCAACCTATCAACTTTCCAAAATCCTTGGGATAGGCGAATATTATGTGGCATTTTTCTATCACAACTGATAGTTGGGTAAATGGCAAGTTATCACAGGCTTAGCGGTTACGAGTTTTTTATAGATGGTTTCAATATATCTGGAACGCATCGCACTCGAAAGGACTATGATTTTAATTTTGTTTTTGGAAAGCTAAAACGGAATAAAAATATTAAAAAAAATCACCAGCGTGGATCTTTACAGTTATGTGATTCTGAGAATTACGGAACTACAATCTCATCGCCCCAGATTTTCTTGCCAGCTCTTTTCGGGTGTCTACGGTAGTATTCGTTTCTTTCGCTAAAATATCGATCGATAGCCTGCTTCGCAGATGCTACTGACTCATAATCACTATTATGAATTACCGCCTTTGCGAGACCGCTGAAAATAGATTCGATCACGTTTAGGAATTGAGCACTCGTAGGCAAGGGAATCACTTTGATATATGGATTTTTTCCATTAATGGCTTCCGCTTTTGCTTCATCAATTCGAGCCCGTAAACCCGACGAATCGTGCCATGAGGCTGCATCCCACGAAAGATAAAGTGTGTTCATATCACTATATTCACAGAGCAAAATATTAATAAGCTTCATCATTTCGTTTGTGTTTTTATTTCTCGAATAGAAGTGAGTGACTTGGTTGGTACATAGCTCTAAGGCAGCCGTGATTATCAGGGAACCCTTAGATCGTTGATATTGTGGGACCCAGTGCTCCTCGCCAGGGGCAACTATCCGACGTCCTTCACGTTTCCGTATTGCACATGGGCCAAACTCATCAATGGAGAAAAAGCGTTCGTCGTCTTGTAGATTTCTCAACGCTTCTTTGATTTGCGAAAGCTTCTTTTTGTAATTGGGGTCTGGCCTTGTTAATACTTTACGGGCTTTCTTCCACTTATACCCAGCGGACTTTATGATTTTGCTAATAACGCTCTCAGATACAATTAGCCCTTTTTTTTCTAAACATATTTTCAGATCTGTTAAACGCCATGAGGTTCGATTGATACCCTGGCTCAAGGGAGGTTGGTGAAGAAGGCTGAATACCTTCTGCTTGATGTCCTCATCTTCGGCTTTATTATATCGACTCACCTTGCTCACATAGATACCGCTTAATCGGGCACGTTTAAAACGAGAAATCCATCGTTTGACAACAGCATTAGATGTGTGAGTTTTGGTAGCGATACTACTAATGGGTATTCCTTCAGCATGCAAAAGAACTGCCATTGCCCTGCGGGCTTCTAAAGCAGACGGTGTTATGCGTCTTGCGAGACGCTTTAACGAAAGTTCCTCTTCCAACGAAATTTCAACCGGCAATGTATTTGGTACTAAAACGCCTTTCGCTTTAGCATCACTAATGATTCGGTTAATGGTGCTAAGTGCTGGAATATGCATGCTATTTATTTTAATTTTTTTCAGAACTGCAACTCCTGTTGGATTTTTGCCTCCTGATACAAGCGAAGTTGCTGTAGAGATAACACTCATTTCAATTTGTACAGGTAGACGGTTTGGGATTCGATGAGGACGACGTGAGCGGTCTTCGAACCATCTTGGGTCACCAGAAATGTATCGATTTACCACTTATAGATGGCACGTCTTGAAAGGCCTATTTTTCTGGAAGTTTCTGTGATTGTGTATCCATCCGCAACTAACATGATTGCTTTCGATCTCAATGCATAGGCTGCGGGTAGTTTCGTTGAATATTGCCAGAGTTTATATGCAGCCTTGAGTTTAGGTGAGATTTCGATTTGCATAGTGGCCCCTTTCTCAAAGCTGTGTATCCTATTAAGTCCAATTTGCCAAAATATACCTTTACTACTTTAAGAGATAAACATATTGAGGGCTAAATATATCTATATGTAACACGTAAAAATTTATTTCTATTTATATTTTTCTCTTATATCTTATTCGTCAGTTTGGGAGTTACTTTGGTAATTTGAGGTTTGGAAATGCTACGGTAAAGCCCTGCTCCGCAATCAAACAAGACTCTCTCCGAACACTTCCACTGCCGGTCTGGCGATGCGGGGATCATCATAATTCAGGAATTCACCGCTGAATTCGCGGGGCGCATGAAGGGCCAGCCAGGCAATCGCGCGGGCCGGAATTTCGGGAGGTTCCAGCTCCCGCCCCGCTTTGAGCTGCCGGTAGTAGTCAATCTGGTCGGCCGGCATGGCGTTGCCGGCGTCGCTGCGAAGGGCGGCCTGCATGTCGGTGTCAACCACACCGGGCCGCACGGTCAGGGCCGTCATGTCCGTTTCTTCGGCGGCCAGCACCCGGGTGAAATGATTCAACGCCGCTTTGGCGGTACAATAAGCGCCGGCGGACCTTAAAGCTGTGGTGGCCGCGCCGCTGCTGACGTTTACCACCCGTCCGTTGAGCTTGCGCAGATCGGAGATTGCCGCTCTGACCAGGTAAAATGGGCCGAACAAATTGACCTCGATGTTGCGCCGCCACTCATCCGCATGGCTGTCGGCGATCGGGGCGAGGGGCTGGACGATTCCGGCATTGTTGACGAGGGAATCGATCCGGCCAAAACGATTGCGGGTGGCCTCGACGGCATTGCGGCAGGCCTCGTCATCGGACACATCGGCCTTGAAGACAAGGGCATCGCCGCCCAGACGGCTGATTTCAGCGGCGACCTGCTGGAGTTTTTCCTCGGAGCGGGCCACTAGTGTGACCGCCGCCCCTGCCTTTGACAGCCAGCACGCCGCGGCTGCCCCCAAACCCCGCGAAGCGCCGGTAACGATGACGACGGGTCTACTAATCATGATCCTCCCTCATTGGTGTCGAATCTGGAGTCGTAAGAAAAGATCGAGTCACAAAGGGCCCGGACGTGGTACGCCGAGCAGTGTTCAGGTGTCAGGTATTCTAATATTTAGGGATTAAGGGATTCAGGAATTGAGGAATTGAGGAATTCTCGCATCGACCAATTAAATCGATAGAATACGAATAATACCCAAATTTCTAAATTCGCAATTCCTCAATTAAAGGACCGCTGCCACCTGAAACCTGATCCGCCTCCGGCGGAAAACCCATGAACGATTTTAATCTATGGCAGATCCGATTCTCTCTGAACCGATCCGATTTAAGAAGCGCCAACTGGACTGGTTTACTGATTAATGGTTTTAAAATCGAAAAGCTCGGCTGTCTCCGCGGCGGACGACTTGCCGATGACGGCCTTCATGTATTCGATTATCAGGGCCGACTCCATCTCGTCTCTGGACATTTCCGGCAAATGACTGCTGTCGGCCAGCAAATCAGCGCTGCGCTTGTTGCCGTTTGGGTTGGGCCCGTTGTACCTTCTTTTTAAAATGTCGGAATAGACCGCCATTTTTTTCCGCAGGGTATCCTCTGAAAAATTCCTGATTTTCGAAAAATCGGATGCCAAAGCCTCCACGGGCGGGAGGGCCGGGTGCTCCAGAATCTGCTTGAACGGTTTGGCAAACCGCTTGAGACCGTTGTAGATGTGTGACCGTTTAACCATGTTGATGCCGGCCCAGCCGGCCTTCAGCCATTTGAACATGGCGCAGCGTACCCTTGGGGATCCCGGATCGATCTCGTAATAAATGTTGACGGCACTGGATTCATACATATAGGAGCTGACCCAGCCCAGAGCCGGGATGGTCAAACCCTTTTTGCCGGAATAAAAATAGTCCCAGTCATCATCCGATCCCAGCACATACCCCTTTTTGCCGACACTGGAAACATCGGTCTGCCTTGTTATGGTGGCGATAACGCTGCGCTGCCGGTATTTGAAGACAATCAACGTCTGGTAGAGGTTGTAGCCGTAATAGGCCCCCGAATTGGTGTCCGGTGTGATCTCGACATATTGCAGTGCTTTTTCCACCACCGGCGCATCCAGGTCGATCAGATAGCGTTTGACCCGCGGCGTTTGACGCCGCTGCCCCTTTTCGTCCATCCAGTGAAACAGACGCACGGATGACGGCATGGTGGCGATGCAGGGAATATCCGGGTTGAAGGCGTAATCCGTAATTTTGCGAAGATCCGCGTGGCTGTCGAATTCATAATAGGCCGACGGCAAACCGCGTATCCCGTCGGCAAAATGCAGGTTGCCGTCATCCTTGGGTGCTTCCACAAACGCCATGACCCCGTCCACCAGCCCGGGATCAAAGGTGACGCTTTTTTCGGGACCGGCAAGGTCCAGAAAATGGTGCAGCCCGGCGAAAGCGCTTTGAGGGATCTTTACCTCTTTAGGCTTGCCGTCCGCCTCGGCCTGAACCGGTGCAAGCAGACAGATTGCCCCGATAAAGATCAGCAGGATCGGTGCGCTCCTGCAAGGTTTCCAAAGTTTTTTCGTAATTAGGGTCGTCATGACAATGACTTATATGAAACTAAGAAAAATCTATCTCGCACAAATCCTCAAAGCTCGCAAAGAAAATGATAAAAATAAAAATTATCTTGGCGCCTTGGCGTCTTTGCGTGAAAATAAACAGGTTCTTTTTCGATTAAACCGGCCGCATTTAAGGCCAGAGCCGGCGGCGGTTGGCGCACCGCTGCGTCCACACCGGCTGCGAAGTTCAAACGGCCTCTCAATATACCACAGACTGGCAATATCACAACCGAATATCGATACCGCTAAACAGAATCATTCTGCCGGATTGTCAAACCGGAGGGTTTGGACGCTGGTTGATATTTCAGTTTGCAAATCCGCCGAAGGATTCTTAGAGTATGGCCTAAATGCAAGATACAACCTTCTAAAAAGCAAGGCTAATTCTCGAATGGACACCCCGTCGATTAGAATAAAAGGTGCCCGGCAGCACAATCTCAAAAATCTCGACCTCGAAATTCCGCTGAATCGAATTACGGTGGTTACCGGCGTCAGCGGCTCGGGCAAGTCGTCCTTGGCCTTCGACACCCTCTACGCTGAAGGACAACGCCGTTACGTGGAAACCTTTTCCCCCTATGCGCGGCAATTCATGGACCGCATGGATCGCCCCCGGGTCGAAAAGATCGAAGGCATTCCTCCGGCCATCGCCATCGACCGCAAAGACCCGGTCCGGACATCCCGTTCGACCGTGGGCACCATGACCGAACTCACCGATTACGTCAAGCTGCTGTACGCCCGCCTCGGGCAGCTGCACTGCCGCTCATGCGAAAAACCGGTGACACCGGAAACGCCCGCCCATATCTGGCGCTTGCTCGAAAAGGTGCCCGCCGGATCCCCGGTGGCCATCACCTTTCCCTGTCGGCTCGACGCCATTCCCCCTGATCAGGTCCGCAAATCCCTGATGCAAATGGGATTCGATCGCCTGTTCATGGGCAACCGCATCGTTCAACTGGAAGACTGGCGGCCTGACCGGCGCCGCAAACAAATACCGGTTCTGGTGGATCGGCTGATGCTGCGACCCGAAGACCGCGAACGGGTGATGGATTCCCTCGAACTGGGATTTCGCTTTGGCGGCGGCAGACTGGATGTCTGGATTCCGCCTAAACAACATCATGCCTTCAGCAACCGGTTGGAGTGCCCGCGCTGCCGGATCGAATACAGCCAACCCCTGCCCAACCTGTTCTCCTTCAACAGTCCCGTGGGCGCCTGCGACACTTGCCGGGGATTCGGCCGGACCATCGGCATCGACATGGATCTCGTCATTCCGGATCACTCGCGCTCTCTGAAGGAGGGTGCCGTCAAACCCTTCGGCACGGCGGACAACGGCCGCATGGAATACGCCGATCTGATGGATTTCTGCCGCCGCCGGAAGATCCCGACGAACATCCCCTTTGCCGATCTCAAACCCGCTCACAAAAAAGCCATTATCCAGGGGACATCGACCTACTACGGCATTGAAGGACTCTTCCGCTGGCTCGAATCGCGGACCTACAAAATGCCGGTGCGGGTTTTTTTGGCCCGCTATCGCAGCTATGATATCTGCGCGGACTGCCGGGGCACCCGCTTCAAAGCCGAAACCCTGCAGTACCGGATCGGCGGAGAAAACATCGCCCGGGTTTACGCCCGTAATGTCGATCAGGCCTACCGGTTTTTCAATAAAATTCCGGTGTCGTCCCAGGACGAGGCCAGCCGGCTGGTCCTGGAAGAAATCCGCAGTCGTCTGAATTATTTGCGGGACGTAGGTCTGGGTTACCTGACCCTGGACCGCCAGTCCCGCACCCTGTCAGGGGGCGAGGTTCAGCGCGTGGCCCTGGCATCGGCCCTGGGCTCGTCTCTGGTCAACACCCTTTATGTTCTGGATGAACCCAGCATCGGCCTGCACCCGCGGGACAACCACCGCCTTATCCGCATCCTCAAGGGGCTGCGCAACTTGTCCAATACCGTGGTGGTGGTCGAACACGATCCTGAAATCATTCGCGAGAGCGACTATCTGCTCGACCTCGGCCCCAGGGCCGGCGAACAGGGCGGTCAGATCATGTATTTCGGCCCCACTGCCAAGGTGAACGGCTCTCTGACCGGTCAGTATCTGAAAGGCCGCCGTCAGATTCAATCGGCCGGCCGCCGGCGCCGGCCCGCCAAAGACGGCTGGCTGACCATCGAGGGCGCGTCGGAAAACAACCTGAAAAACATCGATGTGCGCATACCCTTGGGATTGTTTGTCTGTTTGACCGGCGTTTCCGGATCGGGAAAATCGACTCTGGCGGAAGAGATTCTCTATCGGGCCGTTCGCCGGGGACTGGGAAACCCGGAAGGGCGCCCCGGCAACCATCGCAGCATCAGCGGGATAGATCAATTGAAAGATATCGTCCTGGTGGACCAGCGCTCCATCGGCCGCACGCCCCGCGCCAACGCCTTGACCTACACCAAAGCCCTGGATCCGATTCGGCGGTTGCTGGCCGGTACACCGGCAGCCCAGGCCAAAAAATTCGGGCCCGGCCGGTTTTCGTTCAATGTCGCCGGAGGGCGCTGTGAAGCGTGCAAGGGCGATGGCTTCGAAAAGGTGGAGATGCAGTTTCTTTCGGACGTGTACATCACCTGTTCCGAGTGCAAGGGATCGCGCTTCAAGCCCGATGTGCTCGAGATCAGCTACCGCGGTCGCAGCATTCACGATATTCTGACCATGACCGTGGACCAGGCCTTGGGTTTTTTCGAGAATCACCCCAAAATCGTCAATCCTCTGCAGGCGCTGGCCGATGTGGGGCTGGGTTATATCCGCCTTGGGCAGCCGATCAATACCATGTCCGGGGGCGAGGCCCAGCGTCTCAAACTTTCCCGCTACGTCGGCGACGGCAGGGGACATGCCTCGCGCAAGTTGTTCATATTTGATGAACCTACCACCGGCCTGCACTTCGATGATATCGGCAAACTGCTGGGAACCCTCCAGCGCCTGGTCGACAGCGGCAATACCGTGCTGGTAATCGAACACAACATGGATGTCGTCAAAACGGCGGACTGGGTCATCGATCTGGGACCCGAAGGCGGCGACGGCGGCGGCCGCATCGTGGCGGCCGGCCCGCCGGCGGAAATCGCCCAAAAAAACAAATCTCATACCGGGCGGTTTTTGAAAGCCTATCTGAAAAAAACGGGACGGTTGAAGCGGCCGGGCGGCGTTGCCGAGGAGACGGCATCTTTTAACAATTCGACGATGCCCGACGTCATCGGATTGAGAGGTGCACGGGAGCACAATCTCAAGGATATCGATTTGACCGTGCCCCACAATCAAATGGTCGTGTTGACGGGTGTGTCGGGCTCGGGCAAATCCACCCTGGCATTCGACATCCTGTTCGCCGAGGGCCAGCGTCGCTACCTCGAAAGCCTGGCGCCATACGTGCGACAGTACATGAAAATACTGGAGCGACCGGAAGTCGACCTGGTCACCGGACTGGCTCCCACCGTGGCCATCGAGCAGCGCACCAGCTATGCCAGCCGGCGCTCCACCGTGGCCACCCTGACTGAAATCTATCATTACCTGAGGCTCTTATACAGCAAACTCGGCGTTCAGCATTGTCCGGGATGCGGCCGCCGCATGCAGGCCCAGAACCGGGAGACCATCGTCGCTCAAATTCGTCGGCGCTATCCCCGCAAAGCAGCCCGGGTGCTGGCACCCAAGGTATTCGGCCGCAAGGGATTTCACAAGGAAGTCATCGCCCGCGCCTTGAAAAAGGGCTTCAAAGAAGCCCGCATCGACCGCAAAATAACCGTCTTGCAAGAAGGCATGGCGTTAAGCCGCTACCATGAGCATAACATCGATCTGGTTGTCGGTCGCCTGCCCGCTAAAAACCTGGCTGCTATGATTGATGCGGCCCTGAACGAAGGTGACGGCGGTCTGGTGATTTTGGATCGCCGTGGCAACGAGGAGGTTTTCAGTGTGCACGGCATCTGCCCGGCCTGCGGCATTGGCCTCGAGAGTCTCGATCCCCGCCTGTTTTCGTTCAACAGCGAACAGGGCGCCTGTGCCGCCTGCAGCGGACTCGGCACCGTGGGTGAACCCGATGCGGCCGATGGCAACGGCCGGCAAACCTGTCCCCGGTGCGGCGGCAGTCGCTTGAAATCCAGGGCCCTGGCCGTCAAGGTCGGGAACCACAGTATCTGGGACCTGGTCCAAAAGCCGGCCGGAGATGTGTACCGAACCGTGAAAAAGCTGACCTTCAAATCCCGGGACAATCCGGTGGCCGAGCCGATCAAAGCCGAGCTGTTGACCCGCTTGGCCCTGTTGAATCAGCTGGGACTGTCTTACCTTTCTCTGGCCCGCAGCGGTGACACCCTTTCCGGCGGTGAAGCCCAGCGCATCCGTCTGGCCGCCCAGCTGGGATCGAACCTTACCGGGGTTTGCTATATCCTGGATGAACCCACCATCGGCCTGCATGCCAGGGACAACCGGGTATTGATCGATGCGCTCAAAACCCTTCGCGACCGCGGCAATACCATCCTGGTGGTTGAACACGATGAGGAATCCATCCGGGCCGCCGATACGATCATCGACCTGGGCCCCGGGGCCGGCCAGGATGGCGGTCGGGTCGTGGCCAGCGGCAACCTCTCGCAACTGAAAAAAGCGCCCCTGTCCGTCACCGGCGCGCTGTTCGACGGACACGCCAAAAAAATCACTTCCCGCTTGAGACCTTACCGCAAAAGTCCCGCGGTCAAAATTATGGAAGCAGCGGCTAACAACCTTAAAAACATCGACGCCGGCTTTCCCCTGGGCTGTCTGATCACCGTGACCGGTGTGTCCGGTTCGGGCAAATCCAGCCTGCTCAAAGAAACCCTCTACAAAGGCTTGCGCAACCGTCTGCTGAAACAGCAACGCCCGGCCGGCGACTGCAGGGAAATCAAAGGCTGGGACCAATTAACACGGGTGCTGGAAGTCGATCACAGTCCCATCGGCCGCACGCCGCGTTCCGTTCCGGCCTCCTACGTGGGCTTCTGGTCGGAAATCCGCAAGCTGTTCTCTCTGACGCCGTCGGCTCGGGCCAGGGGATACTCTGGCGGACGTTTTTCATTCAACGTGGCGGCCGGCCGCTGCAGCGCCTGCAGCGGTCAGGGTCGTCCGAAAGTGAAGATGAGCTTTTTGCCCGATGTTTACGTGCCCTGCGATGTTTGCCGGGGCAAGCGGTTTAACAAGGAAACCCTGGCTGTCCACTACCGTGGCAAAAACATAGCGGAAATTCTGGAAATGACCTTTGCCGAGGCGGCGCGCTTTTTTGCGGCGATCCCATCGGTCCGCCGGGCCGTTCAGTTCGTCTGCGATGTCGGTCTGGGGTACCTGTGCCTGGGCCAGCCCAGCCCGACCCTTTCGGGCGGTGAAGCCCAGCGGATCAAGCTGGCCCAGCAACTGGCCAAGCCACCCAACGGACATACACTTTATATTCTCGACGAGCCCACCACGGGACTGCACATGGCCGACGTCCAGCGGCTCATCGACGTCCTGCAAAAACTGGTTGATGAAGGCAATACTGTCGCCGTTATCGAGCACAACATGGAAATCATCAGCGAAGCCGATTATATAATCGATCTGGGTCCCGAAGGAGGCCAAGACGGCGGCCGCATCGTAACCTCGGGCTCCCCCAAAGAACTGCTGAGAGCCTCCAAGAAATCCCACACCGCGAGATATTTCAAGAAATACTTGCAGGACAGCTAGTGTCGTGTCCTACAAGTAATTTCCAAAACTCGAATGGATTGTTAAGTCGATCCAATTCCCGAACTCAATTTTTAAATCCCAAATCACAATAATCAAATTCGGGTTACTCTGACTGCATGGTGTGAAAATCTGATGGTTTCTGGTGTCAGTGTTGCCGCTGGCCGCAAGCGTCAAGCTGATCGGGAAAGAAACTAATGAACATCGAATCCGCCTGAGGCGGATCCAACTTCGAACATCGAATAAAGTATTCAGTCTATTTTAAAAAAAGCTTGAGCGACCTGTCGGGACGTAGCCGAACGCGACGTGTGGGGGCGTAGCTCGAAGAGCGAAGCCTCAAGCCTGAAGCGATTCCATCCTTCGAAATTCGTTACTTACAGTCCGCCGGAGGAGGATTCGACATTCTGCGGTTCTGCGGTTTGCTTTTTAACTCAATGAAGTTTCATACGAGGAACAGGCTGTACTAAATACCGCAGGGAAGTCGCCCTCCTCCTCGTACTCGTTCTCGTCCTCGATCCATTTGGCACCCAGTGTAGGGCAGCCCACCGTCGCTGCCACAGATAAAACGGCACGGTGGCCCAACTCTGCACTTGCTATTAAAGTCAATTTAACATACTATAACAGTTAGTTATAAAACATTTTTTCGACCTTCTATTAAATAATCTCCTTGAAAAAGCCAAATGTGCTCGACTCAAGTACAAACCGTCAGGAACTAAATTATGTCGAAAAAATATGAACTGAAACCCGCCGATCTGCGGCTGGTTTGTGATCCTAAAGTTTTCAAGTTTAAAAACACTTCGCAAATCAAGCCCCTGGATGAGGTCATCGGTCAAAAAAGAGCGGTCCAGGCAATTGAATTCGGGCTGAACATGAAAAGCGCCGGCTACAACATCTTTGTCACCGGAGTCGAGGGCACCGGCAAGTCCACCATTGTGCGCGAACCTGTTTCCAAGCATGCCCGAACGCTGCCAAAGCCGCAGGACTGGTGCCTGGTAAACAACTTCAAAGATCCCTTCCGCCCCAATATCATTGCGGTTCCGACCGGAAAAGCGGTGCAGTTCAGCAAGACAATGAACAAATTCGTCGAAGCGCTGAAAAAGGAACTGCCCAAAGCATTTGAAGGCGAGGGTTATCTCAAACGCCTGTCGGGCATCAAGTCCCGGTTTGCGGACAAGCAAAACCGGCTTTTTGAAAAAATTGAGCGGTTTGCCGCCCGCAGCAACCTGCAGATTATAAAATCCGAACAGGAGATCGAAACGGTTCCCGTCATCGACGGCACCCCCTTGACCCCGGAGGATTACAACCAGCTTTCCAATGAGCAAAAGGCCGCCATCGAAGTCAGCGTCCGCCTGGTACAGGAAAGAATCGAGCTGGCTTCGATAGAAATCGACAAACTGAATCAGGCCCTGCACCTGGACATCGAAAAACTGATGGATGAAGTCACCCTTTCCGTTGTGAGCGGGCGCCTGGAGAAGGTCAGATCCGAATTCAAAGACTGCCCGGGTATATTATCCCATCTGGGAGAGATCAAGCAGGACATCGTCGAAAACGTTCAGGATTTCATGCTCCCGGAAGAAGGCAGCCCAAAGGGTGAAGGTGTTTTCAAAGGTCCGCCCAAGTCCAACTTGAAGCGCTATCAGGTCAACGCCCTGACGAACCGCGAACCGGCCAAGGGCGCACCGGTCATATTTGAAGCCAACCCCACCTACCACAATGTTATGGGCCGCATCGAGAAACGGGCCTACATGGGAACCGTCACCACGAATTTCACCATGGTCAAGGCCGGTTCCCTGTTGAGCGCCAACGGTGGGTTCCTGATAATGGACATGGAATCTTTGATGACGCACCCCTATGTATGGGAAGCACTCAAGCGCGCCCTGCAGGCCAAATACCTTCACATCGAGGACATCGCTGAGGAAACCGGCTTCGGAACGGTTTCCCTGCGGCCGGCCCCGATCCCGCTGGACGTCAAAGTCGTGCTGCTGGGCGGCTACGAAGATTTTGAAGTACTTCAGAACTACGACCACCGCTTCAACGAAATATTTAAAGTCAGGGCCGATTTTGACTACGAAGTTGAAAGAAACGCCGGCACGGTTCAGCAGTATGCCCGCTTTATCGCCCGGGTATGCCGCCAGGAAAACCTGCTGCCCTTTACACCCAAAGGCGTGGCGACGATAGTCGAATACGGGGAAAAATACGTTTCCGACAAAAACAAGCTGTCGATTCGCTTCGGCCCCTTGGTGGGCGTGCTAAAGGAATCCGATTACTGGGCCCGCAAAAAAAAGGCCCGGCTCATAACCGACAAATATGTCGTCAAGGCCTTTGAGGAGCATCGCTTCCGCTACAACCTTTACGAGGAAAAAACCCACGAATCATATCTGGACAACACCATCATGATCGATGTGGCCGGCGAAGTCGTGGGCCAGGTCAATGCCCTGGCGGTTTACCAGATCGGCGATTTCTCCTTCGGGCGCCCGGTTCGCATAACCGCCGAGACCTTCATGGGCAAAGCCGGTGTGATCAATATCGAACGGGAATCCAAGTTGAGCGGCAGTACCCACGACAAGGGGGTGCTGATTCTCTCGGGCTACATGGGCCGGACCTTTGCCCAAAACATTCCGCTGAACCTTTCGATCAGCATCACCTTTGAGCAAAGCTACAGCGGCATCGACGGCGACAGCGCCTCGTCCACCGAGCTGTATGCCATCATTTCCAGCCTGTCGGGCATTCCGATCAAGCAGGCAATTGCGGTTACCGGTTCGGTTAACCAGAAAGGCCAAATCCAGGCCATTGGAGGGGTCAATCAGAAGATCGAAGGCTTTTTCGAGGTTTGCCAGATCAACGCTCTGACCGGAAAGCAGGGCGTCATGGTACCCCGCGCAAATGTGAAAAACCTGATGCTGAGAAAAGAGGTCATCGACGCCGTTAGAAGGCGCAAATTCCACGTCTATCAGGTTTCGACAGTAGAAGAAGGCATTGAGATCTTAACGGGCATGCCGGCCGGCGAACCGGATGCCGACGGCAATTACCCGGCCGGCACGGTTTACGGCGCCGTCCAGCAAAAACTGGCCCATTACTACAAAAGATCGCAGCAACTCAAAAAAGAGATAGAATAATTTTTGCCGGTACGATCCCGCCATAGCAGGATCGTACCGGCAAAAATTATAATATATCCCGCAACAGGGCCCTGCACGTTTCCGACATTTCAACCCCGGTTTCCGCGACGGTAACTGCATTCTGCTCGCATACCTCGATACAGCTCTCACAGCCGATGCATTCGTCGGCCCGCGCTATGACAGACTTGCCATTGCGCATCTCGAACACCCCGGTGGTGCAGGCCTCCAAGCATTCTTCGCAGCCATTGCAGGCGTCGCGGTCGAGTGAAACCTTGAATCCCATTGTTCCAATACCCTTTCTGCATCCACATCATCGCCCGGTTTTTGTATCCAAAAATACGACTAGTGCAGAAAAAAAGCAAGTCCTATTTTTTTCAGTTTAATTCTGCATGGAAGGTTGAAAAATTATAACTACTTGAAATACAAGAATAAAAAATTGAAATAATTTTATTGACATTTTCCCCGGGATGAAATACAGATAATCTCATCCTTCAACAATCAGCCAAGATTGTATACAACATTGCACAAAACGACCACCCTATTGAACACACCGAAAAAGTCCACCCCGGTGCGTGAGTGGACCTACAACAATTTGAAATCCGATGTGCTGGCCGGACGTTTCGAGCCGGGTGAACGGCTGACCGAAGCCCATCTGGCCAACAGCCTGGGCGTCAGCCGCACGCCCGTCAGGGAAGCCCTGCACAAGTTGGCCTCCGAGGGATTGATCCAGCCACTGGAAAGCAGGGGCTTCTGCGTGGCCCAGGATTCTCACGAGGACATCGAAGACCTCTTTAATATTCGCGCCGCCCTGGAAGGCTATGCCATTCGGATCGTCTGCGAATACGCTGCCGAGTTGGACATCGCCAAACTCAACGAGTTTATCGAGAAGGCCGAGGATGCCCTGCGTCGCAAGAAGCTCGATGAAATTTTTGAGAACAACACCCAGTTTCATGACACCCTGCATGAAGTTGTCCCCGAAAAGAGCAGGTTTCGCAGCCTGATTGCGGACACCCGCAAATATGTATTGCGCTATCGCAAGGATAGCCTTCACTATCTGGATGGTGCCAAAAAAACCATTGACGGCCACCGCAAAATTCTGTTGGCCATCAGCCTGAAAGATCCGGACCTGTGCGAACGCGTCATGCGCGAGCACATTAAAGAGGCCAAACAGGAGGCTTTACACAAGATATCCGAGAGCATGAATGCCTGATTTGGTTCCGGGTTCACTATGCCCGGCTACGGTCCACCCCGGAGGGGTGTGCTTTGACCCCAACGGAATAGTGGAAATTTGGAATGATGGAATTTTGGGAATCACAAGCGCATATGGTCTGATTTTATCTTCTGATCCGAGCGATCCTATAAAACCAGATCCCATTCCGCTAAACCAGTACTCCAATCTTCCCGTATTGCACCATTCCATTGAGTTTGTTCACGGCAGATCAAATTTTTTCCGACCTGGCCCAATGAACCAAGTTTTCGGCTTCGAGAAAAAAATCAGGAGGATCTGATGAAAGCAGATATAGACAAATGTATTGGATGCAAACGCTGCTTCCCTTATTGTCCCATGGGAAGAATTCAAACTTTTCACCGGCATGAAAAAATTCCCGGCCGCGTCTACATCGAAATCGACCAGGATATGTGCACCGACTGCGGCATGTGCGTCCGCGCCAACATCTGCCCGGTCAATGCCCTTTTCCAGGAAGTGGAGGACTGGCCGCGGGAAATCCGCGGCATCCTGAGCAATCCCCTGATCGAGTTCAAGGGCTCCCAGGTTCCGGGCCGGGGTACCGAGGAGATGAAGACCAACGATGTCAAGGGCTCCTTTCTTCCCGGTGAAGTCGGCGTCGGGGTCGAGCTGGGCCGCCCCGGATTGGGGTCTTATTTCAGAGACGTCGAAATCGTTTCCATGGCCCTGATGGGCGCCGGCATCGGCTATGAGCTGGCCGACGAGAATCCGGTCACCCATTTCATGTCGGACAAAACAACGGGCAAACTCCGGGATGACGTCCTCGGCGAAAAGGCCACCTCGGCCATCATCGAGGGCAAGTGCAAGCTCGAGAAACTGCCCCAGGCCTTGAAGGCCCTGCAAAAGGCTGCCGAGAAGGTCGACACCGTCTTCACCGTGGAAGTGATCACCAAGGTTACCCCGGACGGCGAGGTGCCCATCAAGGCTGTCCTGGAAGCGTCAGGGTTTTGGTATTCGATCAACAGCAAAAACAACTTGGGGCTGGGATTGCCGGCCTTCAAGTTTTACGATGAATGAGAGCGTTCGCCAGAAATTTTCATGCCATTTATGTTGTAGGGGATAGCTATGACATTTCAATAGATACTTATGTTTCATGCTTCGTTGTACACGGTAAGGCATGAAAATTTATGACAACCGGTATAAGGAGAAGATTCATGACTCACAGTCTGCATCGCCGCGGGGACTACGAAAGCCTCAAAGAAGATTTTGTGGTGCTGGGCTGCCCGGCCACGGGCATCAACAAGGCCGGATCGGCGCCCAAAACCCAAAATTTCTTGAGCATCTGCTACAAACATGGACCCATAAACCTGGGAGATATGAAAACCGGCAACATCTACAACACCACCATGGATGATATCCTGGCCAGTGTAACGGACGGAACCATCGTGCAGTGTACGTTCGACAACCGCGACAAAATCGTAGCCCTGATCAAAGAGTTGAAGGAGCGGCGGCCCGGAATTTCGGTGATCATCTCCGGTGTCACCGATGTCGTTCAGCAGTGCATGCACGAAGCCGGCCTGGGTTCCATTCACTCTCTCGAGTATTCATTGGGCACCTGGGGAAAAACCGAGCGTCTGCCCGGCTACGCAGTCCTGAAGCTGCTGACCATGTGCGGCCATGCCATGATTGCCGGCGACCTGGTAGGTAAAATGGTTCGGGACGTCAAACGCGGCCGCCGCACGATCCGCAGCTGTGTGGTGGAAATGGCCCAATGCTGCACCTGCGGCAACTTTAACCTGACCCGCGGCGAAAAGATTTTCGAGGAAGTGCTTTCAACTTATATGGTCAACAGCCTGTACTAGTGTCGTGTCCCAAAATTATTTTATAGAATTCGAGCAGTGGGTATTCGTCAATTAGCGTCCTTGAAGCTAAAAAATAACAAGCACCAAAAAACAAATAACAAACAATAATCAAATTCCAATTTTCAACACGCGGCGCAAGCGCTTGCGCTGCGCGTGACCCAAACCTTTTACAGCCTTGGCCCTGGTTCTGGAATGATAAAGCTCCTATAGAAGCCAGACCGAAAGGATCCCATGTATCTGATTCATCTGATTCATTGTTTTTGAAGTTTGGTTTCGAGTTTGGATATTGTGATTTGGGATTTGTTTGTGATTTGAGTTTTGTGATTTGGGATTTAAACAGTAGAGCAAAGAAATCTGAACGACTTATCAATCCATTCGAGTTTAGGAAAGTACATATGGGACGCCACACTATAAGCCACTGGCTGTGCTGCTAAACACTTTGATGCGCAGGAAGGAGAATAAAATGGGATACCTATTGGTCGGAGGAAGCGCCGCGGCCGTCAGCGCGGTGGAAGCGATTCGATCCGTCGACAAATCGTCTGCGATTGACTTGTTCAGCGATGAAAAGACGGCGCTTTTTTCAAGGGTGCTTCTCCCCTACTATGTAGCCGAGGAACTTTCCAAACCGCTGCTGAATTTCAGGTCAGCCGATTTTTTCGAAGAAAACAATGTCACAGCCCATGTCGGTTGCCGGGTGCAGACGATCGACCCGCAGTCAAAAACCGTAGCGGCGGATGACGGCAACACCTATGAGTACGACAAGCTGCTGCTGGCCACCGGCGGCAATGCCATTATCCCCAAGATTCCAGGGGTTGACAAAGAAGGCATCTCACCGTTGAAAACCATGCAGGACGCGGAAACGATTTACAATTTCGAGGGCGACCGCGCGGTGGTCATCGGTGCCGGCAGTATCGGCGTGGAATCCTGCATCAGCCTGATGCGCAGGGGTGTAAGGGTCACCCTGCTCGAGCAGTTGGGGCACGTGCTGCCGACGGTCTTCGACGATGAAGCCGCCGGCATCATCAGAAAAGTCATCGAGCAGATGGGCATCGAGGTGATCACCGGTGAGCGTGCAATTGAATTTACCGGCAACGGTCGGGTGCAAAGTGTCGTCACCAGTACCGGGGAAATCGAATGCGATAATGTGATCCTCTCCGTGGGCGTCAGGCCGGCGGTGGAACTGGCCGAGAAAGCCGGAATCGACATCGGCATGATGGGAGGGATCACCACCGACGCCAGCATGATGACCAGCTGCCCGGACATCTATGCGGCCGGCGACGTCTGCGAAACCTTCGACATTGCCCGCAATCAGACGTTTGTCAATGCCATCTGGCCCATGGCCGTCGAACAGGGGCGCATTGCCGGATTGAACATGGCCGGACAGGACATGCAGTACGCCGGATCCGTCCGTATGAACTCCATCGGCAATTTCATCGGTATCCCTGCCATGTCGATGGGTGTGACCCGCTCCGACGAGTGCTCCTATGTGGACGAAGAATGTCATTTCCAGGAGGTTAAAAAGCGTACCCGCAACACCTATAAAAAGATCATTTTAAAGAACGGCTGCATCGTCGGTGCCATATTTATCGGTGTCAGTCAAACCCAGCGTTCGGGTATCATCTCGATTCTGTTGAGGCGGCAGATAGATGTTTCCGACTATATTCAGACCCTAATGAGCAACAACCTTAATTTTATGGACATACTGCCGCTGCTGCGACGCTTCGGCGACAAATTCACCGAGCCGGAATACAAGGAGCTGATGGATACAGGTCTCTAAAGGTTCAACGTTCAAGGGTTCAAAGGTTCAAGGTTAACCGGCAGTCCGAGTCGAAATATCCATCAGCGTGCCGGCAATTTTAGTAACAAAAGAACAATGGAAGAGAATAAAGTAATTGGCGTAACACCACTCAATAAGTCCATAACGGAACTCTGAACGGGGAACATTGAACCTATGAACCCTTTCGTAAGGAGGACAACTTGCAGGTTATCAAAGTAGACCCTAACAAATGCACCGGATGCCACCAGTGTGAGCTGTGGTGCGGGACCGAAATCGCCTCGGTTGCCAAAGAGCTGGCCGGTGCCGTAACCGAAGAACCTCAGCCCGTGCCGCGGGTGTATGTGGAGGGCAAAAAACTTGCCTTGCAATGCCGGCATTGTGTCGAAGCCCCCTGCCTGGATGCATGCCCCAACGGAACGATGCGGCGCGATCCGGAAACAGACCTGGTGTATGTTCACGAACCGACATGTATCGCCTGCTGGATGTGCGTCATGGTGTGTCCATTTGGAATCGTGAATCCATCCCCGACCTATAAGGTGGCGATCAAATGCGACCGCTGCCGCAACATGGGGTATCCGATTTGTGCGGAAGTATGCCCGACCCAGGCCATCACCGTGGAAACGCGCCAGGATTATCGCAAGGTGTTTTAATAAGAAAGCACCATTGGCCGGGTCCGGGGATCGATAGGCGACAAGATCGGCGGGCCGGGCGCCATTCGTATGAAAGGAGAAAAAGATGGAGTTTATCCAGCGAAAGACCGCAGATCGCGCGGTTAACCATTTCCTGCTGAAAGCAGCAGATCAGGAAATCACAGTGGCGTGGGACCGGTTCGAGGGACAGCTGCCGGAGTGCGGCTTCTGCGAATCGGGTTTGAGCTGCCGGGACTGCCTGCAGGGACCCTGCATCAGCCACCCGTTCAGGGATCAGAGCAAACTGGGGGTTTGCGGCAAAGGCAAGGACACCCTGGCGGCCCAGTCTCTGCTGCGCCTGGTCTTGAAAGGGACCATGTCCTATCTGGATCAGTTGAACGATTTTGCCGATGGCGTCCAGACCGGCGGTATGGCGCCCGCCGACAAAGCGCAGACCGAGCAGACTCTCAAAGCCATCGTCGATCTGATGCACTCGGGGGCTTCCAATGTCGTCGATGAATTTCCGTCAAACCTGGTGTCCGGCTGGAATGCGGCCGGGATCGCGCCGCGGGGTATCGCCAACGATATCTTCAAGGCTTCCCAACGCCTGGAAGGAGGATTCAGCAGCATGGAAGAAATCCTGCTGTGGGCCTTTAAAACCGCCCTGCTGGGATGCATGGCCGAAAGACTCCATAACAGGTTGAAAAACGCGGTCTTCGGCCAAACCGCCGCCACCGGTCTGGAAGTCAATCTGGGCATCCTTGAGAAGGATGTCCCCACGATCCTGTTTTACGGTCCCGTATCGCCCCTGCTCAAACATAAGGTTGCCGCGGCTGCCGCCGAAAAAAACATCAGCGTGATGGGTGTTTGCACCGATCCGCTGCTGCCGCCCTACAGTTTCTATCCGGTCACCACCTACGTGTCCCAGGAAATTCCGCTGATGACCGGTGCTGTCGACCTGATTGTCGCCGGGAGCCAATTTGTCAACCCGTCCCTGGCGGACGTCGCGACGGACTGGAAGGTAAGTGTGGTGCCAACGGATGGGCTAAATCAGAATCAGGATGCGGATGCCTTGGCGCAAAAGGTCGTCGAACAGGCCGAGCATGCCTTTGAAATGCGGCAAAACATCAGCCGTGACATCCCGATGGTCAAAGAGGCGGCCGTTATGGGGTACTCCGCCGCCAATCTGGACATCGGCAAAATAGTCGCGGCCCTCGAGGTGGGCAAAATCAAGGGCATTGCCCTTCTGGCCGGCAGCAACAACGTGAAATACACCCAGGACGAGGTGCTGGTTACCATTGCCAAACAGTTGCTGTCCAACGATATTCTGTGCATTTCCGAGGGTGAAGCCAGTGTCAGCCTGGCCAAATACCGTCTGCTGGATCCTGCCCGGCGCGACAAGGACTGCGGTGCCGGCGTCGACGAACTGCTCAGCGAGCTCGGAGACAATCTGCCGTCGGTCATCGACTGGCGTCTGACGGATTTCTTGCTGGCACTGTCGGCAGCCGATAATAAAACCCTATCGGAATATCCGATCTGCGCTTACTTCCCGGAGGCCAACCGCTCGGCCGAAGTCGCCAAGGCTTTGTGGACGGTGGCCATGGGTGTCTCGACCTATTTCTGGCCCTGTCTGCCGGTGACCGGCAGCACCAACACCCGACAGGCCCTGGAGGATTTTTGCCGGGATAAATTCGACGCGTCACTGCACGTTGTCACCGAAAAAATCGATGCCCGCACCAAGGCCGGTTTATTTTTGAAAACCATCGCGGCACCGGAAAGCATGTCGGGCAAGTCGTGGGAATAGTTTGTGAATTCGGAATTGGGAATGCGGAATGCGGATTGTAACGCATGGCGCAAAGCGCATAGGGCAAAGCGTAAGATAAATCAGAAAGGTCCGAATGTCCGAATAGCAAGCTATGCGCCCTGCGCTATTCTCTTTGCGTTACCGCAACTCGTAACCCGCGACTCATTAAACGCAACTCGGAACGCGTACCACGTAACACGCGAACCTGAAGCCTAAAGAGGGAAAGAATTCGTATTTCCCGGAGGAATATTATGACATTTCAAAGTGGTCGTCATTTTTTACAAATACCCGGTCCCACCAATGTGCCCGACCGGGTTTTAAGAGCACTGAGCCGGCCGACCGTCGATCATCGCGGACCGGAATTTGCCAGGCTTTGCCTGGAGGTGCTCGAAGGCCTAAAACGTATATTTCAAACCTCGGGACCGGTGGTTGTGTATCCTTCATCGGGCACCGGCGCCTGGGAAGCAGCCCTGGTCAACACCCTGTCACCGGGCGACCGGGTATTGATGTTCGAAACCGGGCATTTCGCCACGCTATGGCGCAATATGGCCGTTGCCCTGAACCTGGAGGTTGACTTTGTGCCGACCGACTGGCGTCACGGTGTTGACCCGGATATCGTAGAACAGAAACTGGCAGCGGACGGGGAGCATCGGATCAAATCCGTAATGGCCGTTCACAACGAAACCTCCACCGGCGTAACCAGCCGCATCCCGCCAATTCGCGCTGCAATGGATCGGGCCAATCACCCAGCCCTGCTGATGGTGGATACAATCTCATCTCTGGCTTCGATCGATTACCGGCATGAGGAATGGGGGGTGGATGTTACGGTAGGTTGTTCGCAAAAGGGCCTGATGCTGCCTCCGGGGCTGGGTTTGAACGCCATCAGCGACAAAGCTCTGCAGGCATCAAAATCCGCCCGGATGCCACGATCTTTCTGGGATTGGGAGGCCATGCTGGGCGCCAACCAGATCGGCTTTTTTCCCTATACGCCCGCCACCAACCTGTTGTACGGTCTGCAGGAAGCCATTGCCATGCTGGAAGAGGAAGGTCTGGCAAATGTTTTCGCCCGCCATGACCGCCATGCCGCAGCCACCCGTCGGGCAGTCCAGGCCTGGGGACTCGAAGTTCTGTGCGCCAACCCGGAGGAATACAGCAGTTCCCTGACGGCCGTCATGATGCCCGACGGCTACGATGCCGATCAGCTGCTGGCGTTGGTCCTGAAGGAATATGACATGTGCCTTGGCATCGGGCTGGGCAAAGTCAAAGGCAAAATATTTCGCATCGGTCACCTGGGTGATTTCAACGGCCTGATGCTGGCGGGAACACTCGCGGGCCTGGAAATGGGGTTCTCCTTGGCGGGAATTCCCTTCTCCAAGGGAGGTGTCGCCGCTGCCCTGGATTATTTGGAGACCAATCCCAAATCCAGTTAAAGAAAAATCTGATTTCATGATGTCTTACCCCTTGAGATGCTTAGCATTTTCAAGGTTAACAATAACAACCGAGACCATGTTGGTCTCCAACACCCCAGAGAAAAGGAGGAACTGCCATGAAACGCACGAAACTGTTGATCACAGTGATGTCCTTAACCCTTATTCTGTCAGGTGTATACGCAACCGCCCAAGCCGTTGAGCTCAAGTTCGGCCATGTGGGTGCCCCCGGCTCCCTCTTCCAGGTCAGTGTCGATGAGTTTGCCAAACGCGTCAATGCCCAACTCGGCCCTGACGTCAAGGTAGTCGCTTTTGGATCTAGCCAGCTCGGCAAAGACCGGGAGCTTCTGAGAAAACTCAAACTGGGCACCGTAGATTTCTGCCTGCCCTCCACGGTCATGTCGTCTGTGGTCGATGAGTTCGGGCTTTTTGAGATGCCCTACCTGGTGAAAAACCGCTACCACATGCGCGCCATCCGCGATCAGCTGTTCTGGGCCAACCTGGCCCCGGCCGTTGAAAAGCAGGGCTACAAAATCATCGCGGTGTGGGAAAACGGCTTCCGCAACATCACCAACAATGAGAAGCCCATCAACGCCCCCGCGGACCTGCAGGGAATCAAGCTGCGCACCCCCAAGGGTGCCTGGCGGGTGAAAATGTTCAAGAGCTATGGCGCCAACCCGACCCCCATGGCCCTGTCCGAGGTATTCGTGGCCTTGCAGACCGGGGTCATCGACGGCCAGGAAAATCCCCTGGCCCAGATCTACAGCCAAAAGTTCCAGGAGGTTCAGAAATACCTGTCCCTGACCGGCCATGTGTACACCCCCGCTTACGTCACGGTGAGCGCCAAGCAGTGGGCCAAATTGCCGGATGATGTCCGCATGAAAATTGAAAACATCGCCAAAGGCATGCAGGAATTCGTTTACATGAGTGCGGCCAAACTGGACACGGACCTGCTTAAGAAGATGGAAGGGGCGGTTGAGATCAACGAAGCCGACAAGAATGCCTTCATCAAGGCCAGCAGCGCCATCTATGAAGAGTTCGGCAAGAGCGTTCACGGCGGCGCGGACCTCGTCAAGGCGGCGCAGCAACTGGGAAATGATTATTAATTAAAAGCCGTCACCACAATCGGGGTAAGCCCCGGTTGTGGTGTTCGTATTGACAGTCTAGCTTAACGCGGACTACCCGTTCACAGGTTCCGGATTCAAAGTTCCGGGTTAGAGACATAGATGGATGGGACCTTGGATCCCTGAACCTCTGAACCTTTGAACCCTTGAACCCCTGAACCTTTAAACCTTTAAACCCTGAACCCTCACAAAAGGGAGGTGCTCTTGTACGCGCGCATCCGCAAGGGTTTTCAGCGTCTGCTGGAAGCTATCGTTATTTTGTTGATGGTGTCCCTGACCACCATCGTCCTGGTGGCTGTGGCCTACCGTAAAATGGGCGCATCCCTGAGCTGGTACGATGAAATTGCATCGGTTTTGCTCGCCTGGCTGACCTATTACGGTGCCGCCCTGGCCGCCGTTCACCGTGAGCATATCGGTTTTGCCGGCTTGATCAAGGCCATGAAGCCGGCCGTGCGGATCCCCTTTATCATCATCAGCGAGGCCTGTATTCTCGGCTTCTTTGCTTTGCTGGCCTGGGTCGGCGTAGACGTTCTGATCATCCTGGAAGGCGACAGCCTGGTCAGCCTGCCCCAGGTTCCGACCCGCCTGACACAGTCGGTCATCCCCATCGGCGCTGTGCTTTTCCTGATCGCCGAGGTGCTGGGATTGCCGGATCTGATCAGGGAAGCCCGAAAACCCGACGGATTCTCCAACCGTGAGATACCCGCTGAGACGCAAACTCAAGCAGACGCTGCCACGGAGGTGCCCCCGCGATGACCCTCTTTTTGATGCTGTTCGGACTGTTCGCCCTGATTTTTATCAACGTTCCCATCGCGGTCGCACTGGCCGTGGTAGCCGTCGTCGCCATGATTCTGACCCAGGGTATCGACATTCTGCCCAACGTCGCCCTGGTGATGTTCGACGGCGCCACGAAATTCCCCCTGCTGGCCATTCCGCTGTTCATTTTTGCCGGGGCCATCATGAACACCTCCGGCATATCCCGCCGGCTGATCGCTTTTGCTTCGGCGCTGTTCGGCTTTATCAAAGGCGGTCTGGCAATGGTCAATGTGGCGGCCTCCATGTTTTTTGCCGAAATGTCCGGATCCGCCGTGGCCGATGTTGCCGCTCTGGGCTCCATACTCATACCGGCCATGAAAAAAAGGGGGTATCCGCGGGGTTTTGCGGCCGCGGTGACGTCGTCTTCAGCCACCATTGCCATCATCATTCCGCCGTCGATTCCGATGATTCTGTATGCGGTCATGTCGGACAGCTCCGTCGTGCAGCTTTTTGTGGCCGGCATCATCCCGGGCGTTCTGGGCGGCACCATCATGATGGGCGTGTGCTACTGGTTCGCCGTCCGCTACAACTACCCGGTGGAAGAAACCTTTCAGCTCCAACGGTTGTGGGCCACCTTCAAGGATGCTTCCTGGGCCTTTTTGCTGCCGTTGATCATATTGGGTGGAATTTTCGGCGGCATCGTCACCGCCACCGAAGGCGCCGGCCTGGCCGTGGCGGCATCGCTGTTTATCGGCGGTGTCATCTATCGCGAACTCAACTGGCAGCACATGCGCAAGGCCATCATCGAAGGGGGCAAATCCACCGCGGTGGTCATGCTGCTGGTGGCATCATCGGCCCTGGTCGGCAACTATCTCACCGAGCTTCAGGTTCCCCAGCAATTGGCTGCGGCCATCATGAGTTGGACCGACAACCGCTACCTGGTCCTGGCGCTTTTAAACGTATTTTTCCTGGTGGTCGGATTGTTTCTGCACTCGGCCGCCGCCATCATCCTGGTGGTGCCCATCGTCATGCCCCTGGTTTATGCCGTCGGCATCGATCCGGTCCACTTCGGGCTGATCGTCACTCTCAACCTCGGCATCGGCCAGCAGACTCCGCCGGTGGCCAGCGTGTTGATCACGGCCTGTTCGGTGGCCAAGGCGGATATCTGGGAGGTCAGCCGGGTCAACGTCCTGTTTGTGGCCGTCATCGTGGTGGTGCTCCTGCTGATCACCTACGTACCGGTGATACCCATGTCGCTGGTGAGGCTGTTTTATGGTTAGACCGAATGCCGGATTCGGATTCGAGTTTTATTTATTTAGGAATTTGTTGCAAGAAACAATACGCGTACAACAATTACTAAAATCTCAAATACCAAGCCCCAAATTCCAAATAAATCTCAAACTACAATATCCAATGACCAAAACGGGTAAATTGGTGGAATTGAAAATTTATTTCTTATGATTATGTTCGCATTTGGTAGTTTGAATTTTGGTCATTGTGATTTATTTGTAATTTGATATTTGTGATTTGGAATTTCCGGTGTATCCCGGTTAGGTTCTTCCAATCCCATTTTTTCGGTATCAAAACGAGGACAATATGGATCTGTCCAAACTCAACATCGCCGGCGACAGTCATACCGACCCGGCTACTCTGGAAAAATTCAGCCGGGACATGAGTGCCTATCGGATTGTGCCGGCCCTGGTGGTGGAGCCCAAAGACGAGCAGGATGTCGTCGACACCCTGCAGTTTACCAGGAATGAAGGGCTCAGCATCGTCCCTCGATCCGGGGGCAGCGACCTGAGCGGCGCCTCCATCGGCCCGGGAATCATCTTAAACTTCAAAAAACACCTCAACCGGCCGGTCGCAATCGGCCCCGAGACGATCGTCCAGCCGGGAATGATCCTGGGCGATCTGGTCAAACAGCTGGATCAGCACAGCTTGATGCTGCCGGCCGTCCCTTCGAGCCGCGCCATCTGTGCTCTGGGCGGCAACGTCGGCACCCGCGCCACCGGCCCTAAAACCGCTAAATACGGGACCCTGGATGATTTCGTCACCTCGTTGCGGTTCATAACGGCCCGCGGTGAGGTTATCGACACGACCCGGGCCCTGCCCGATTATTTGGAGGCCGGGCTGCGCAGCATCCAGAAGGCCTATCTGGCCGACGATGCGAGCCGCGCCATTGTTGCCGGCCGGGCATACATCGCCGGCGGGTATAATTTGAAGGCCTTTGAAAAACACCGCGACATGGGCGAACTGGCCGCCCATCTGCTGGTCGGCAGCATCGGCACCCTGGGCATCGTTACCGAAATACGGCTGAAATTGATCGAACACAGCGCTTCACAGGGAACCCTGGTGGCCCATTTCAGGGATTACGATGAATTCACCGACGCCAGCCTGCGCCTTAAGAAACTGGATCCGGCCGCTTTGGAGTACTCGGACGCCTCCTGCAGCCGGCGCGTTGACGGCAAGATCCTCAACCTGGAGGATCCCGACATCGTCGCCACCCTCGTGGCGGAGTTCGACGATTCCACAGCCACGGTAGAAGCCGGCCGGGAAATACTGGCAGAATACGACATCGCCCGCCTCTGGCAAATCAACGCCGGCAGCCCGGAAGAATCGGCCCTGTGGCAGGATCGCCGCCGCATCCTGCCATCCCTCATGCAGTATTGCCGCCGCAACGATTTGCTGCTCCTGCCGATCATCGACGATATCGCCATTCACGTCAAAGATTTCGGACCGGTTATACGGGATCTCGAAGAATTGATGCACCGGCTGAACATCGAGATATCTTTTTACGGACACGCCGGCTTCGGCAGTATTCACGCCAGACCTTACTTCGATCCAGCCAGCAAGAATCTGAAAGAACAGATCGAAACGGTTTCCGCGGAATCGTTCAAAATCCTACAGAAATACCGCGGCACCCTGGTGGGCGAGCACAACGCCGGCCGCTCCCGCTCTATGTACCTTCCCCAGGAACTGGGCCCGGCCTTTGCCTACCTGCGCATGATCAAGCGGCTATTTGACCCCGATAATATTTTGAACCCGGGTGCCATGTTCACATCCAACCCCATCAGTAACCACATGGATTTCAGCGTTCGCTAATGCAGAAGAAAAAGCCATACGGCGACACCCTCAAAGAACAATTGCTGGCCGCAGCCAGGGATCGGCTCTACAATTTCATCCTGGCCGACGGGGCCATCCGGGGCGTCATCATGAACGGGACTCGGATGATCAATGAAATGCGGGCCAATCATGGGCTGGGAATCCTGGAAACCCTGGTTCTGGGGCGCGCCTATCTGGGAGCCGGTTTGATGTCCGCCAATCTGAAAAGCGATGACCGCCTCAGCATCAATATCGACTGTTCGGGACCGGTAAAAGGCCTGGTGGTCGAAGCCAATGCCTTCGGTGATGTGCGCGGATATTTGAAAAGGGTGCCGATTCCCATCGACAAACCCATGGAAAGTTTCGATCTTGCGCCGTTTTTCGGGGCCGGATTCCTGCTGGTAACCAAACACATAGAGGGTGCCAAGCAGCCGTTCACGGGGCAGGTGATGCTCAAATACGGCAACATTGCCAAGGACTTTGCCAACTACTACCTGACTTCCGAGCAAATCCCCACAGCTTTTAACCTGAGCATAAAATTTGATGCTGGCGGACGTGTCACCGGGGCGGGCGGACTAATGCTGCAGGCGATGCCCCAGGCCGATGACGAATTAACCGGCGACCTGGAAGCAAGGGTAACCTGTCTGCCGTCGCTGGGCGAGGTGTTTACAGAAGAAAATGGTCCCGAGGACCTGGTCGAAGCAGCATTCAAGGGCCACTCACCGCGGTTTCTGGCCAATCGCCGGATCGAGTTCATGTGCCACTGCAACCGGGAGCGGGTGCGCAGCCTGCTGACGCTGCTGCCGATAGACGAGCTTGAAGACATTCGGGTTGGGGGACCGTTTCCGGTGGAGATCAATTGCCACTACTGCAGCACACCTTACCGATTTACCCGTGAGGATATCATGGAAATATATGGGAGGCGCTATCCTAACGAATAAGGATAGATTGTGAGAGCGAAGCGAACCACAATCTTATCCTGTAGTTGGACAAGCCCGATATGGGAAGCACGGATCCTATATATAACGAATAAGGATAGATTGTGAGAGCGAAGCGAACCACAATCTTATCCTGTAGTTGGACAAGCCCGATATGGGAAGCACGGATCCTATATATAAGCAAATATATTTTTTGGGCGCAGGAGGCGATG
>Ga0209671_1000017_pt1 | contig 66247 bp, 49 predicted proteins | sample WorMetHERISLAND2_2_FD_187401 | JGI IMG/M metagenome (GOLD analysis project Ga0209671, IMG submission 187401) | Marine gutless worms symbiont microbial communities from Max Planck institute for Marine Microbiology, Germany - Olavius geniculatus... | ecosystem: Host-associated > Annelida >...
CAGGAGAAGAATTTAGCATACCATCAGGCCAAGATCACCGGCTGAGCGTGAGTAAAATTCCATTCATGAAATAAGAAGCATTCATTATCGCTGGCGCTCTAAAAATGTCGATTCCAGCAACAAACCGAAAATCGTTGACCACCAGCAGGTCGAGGCTGGCCAGGGCCTTCTCTACCTTGCGGGTGTTGGGATTGGTAACCGCGGGATTGGCTCCCGCTAATATGAGGCCTTTCAGCGGATACGCTCCCTTGCCGAGCATATAGTCCATGGCCGTTATGGTATGGCACTCGCGCCGAATGTCGTACAAAGCCGGGAATTTGTCAGCCCCGATGGGGAGCAGGTCTTCGTCCGGCAGGCCGTCGGAAGGGGCCAGATCCCTTATCCCCAACGGTTCCGGCCGGAACATCCCGGTGGGCCGCCCGAGCGCGCCGCACAGACAGGCAAGAATCGTAAAAGCGCGAATAGTGTTGACGCCGTTTTCGTGATGCTCGAGTCCCGCCCCCGGGTAGATACTGACGTGGGGACTGTTTTTGATGAGCAGCTCGGCGATCTCTTCGACCACCCGGGCATAGATTCCGCTTTCCCGTTCTACGTGCTCGGGTGAAAATTGTTCGGCATAGGCTGTAATTTTCTCAAAACCGATGGAGTATCGATCCACCAGTTCGTGGTCATAGTTGTTGGTCTTGATCAAATACCGGATAAGCCCCCACGCCAGGGCACCGTCGGTTCCCGGGTACGGTTGGGCAAAAATATCGGCATAGCAGGCCACCGGATTCAGGCGCGGATCGATCATGATCAATTTGGCGTCCCGGCTGCGGGCATCGGCGAACTCCCGCATAAAAGGCGGGTGGCAGATGGGCGGGTTGGTTCCGAGCAGCATGATCAGCTTGGCCCGGTCAAATTCGGGAAAGGGGTTCCAGAATCCGCATACCAGATAGTTGCCCAGGAAACGGCCGTTGAAGCAGGCCGAATCGTTGGAAAAATAATTGGGGGAGCCGAAGCCGTAGATGAAACGGCGGGTATAGCCCTCCTGCTGATAAAACCCGAGTCCCTCGCCCTTCCAGGCCCCGACCGACTGAGCTCCGAACCGCTCTTTGAGCGTGATCATCTTCCGGGCGATTTCATCCACTGCCTGCTCGTAGGAGATTTCCGTGAAACGGCCGGCGCCCGTGCGCTTCAACGGCGTCAAGATGCGGTCCAAATGGTAGAAAATATCCAGCGCCGCTCCGCCCCGGGGGCACATCCGGCCTTGGTTGACGGGATGCCCCTCAAAGGGAGTGATCTCGGTCAGCACGTTATTTTTTATGTGAACGTTGATGGCGCAGCGCGTATCGCACATGCGGCACAGGGTCGGGACAACCCCCGATGGTACAACCGTTTTAACCTCCATCGCCGATGATCTCCTTTATCGTACCCGGTCGTCACACTCAGCTTCTGATCAGCTTCTCGCGTTTATAGGCGGCCAACTCGTTGATATCACCGTAATGCAGAGCATGGGCGATGCAGTTTCGAACACATTTGGGATTTCCGGAGCACAGATCGCACTTGGCGGCTACCCGCCGCCGGCCTTCGAAATGGATGCACCCGAACGGACAGGCATGCACACACATTTTGCATCCGACGCAGGCGGTTTCATCCACAATTACCGCCCCGGTTTCCGCATCCCGACCCAACGCCGCGGAGGGGCAAACCTCCAGGCAGAGGGCTGTTTCGCACTGTTGACAGGTCATGGTGGAAATGGATCGTTGATCCAGATCGATATGAACCCAGGTATTGGCGTCCCCGCGTTTGAACCCGCCGGAATCGTGAAACGAACAGACCTGTTCGCAACTGCGGCAGCCCAGGCACCGATCCGGTTTAACGAAAACGACTTTCATTTTGAGCTACACCTCCAAAATTTCAATTATCGGCCGGAACAAGGCTGTTACAGGACATCGAATGCCGAACGCCGAAAGCCAAATGCCGATATCGAATCTAGAATTTCGAATGTCGAACAAATATCGTATGTCTATTGTAACAAAGTTACTCTGCCCCTACTTGAGCTCCCCCACCACCGCCTCCACAGCGGCCACGATCTCACCGGACCGCACCATGGCCGTCATGGCGGCAATGTCTTGCGAGAGCTGCCGGTCGCTTTCAAGGTAGGCAATCTTTTCACGGATTGCCTGCCAAGCGGCGCGGGTGCCCTCACCGGGTGACAGCTTTTTCTGCCGGGATACGAGATCTACGGCCTGCGCGGCACAGAGCAGCTCCACCGCGATCACGTGTTCGGTGTTGTACATAATGTCCCGGCACTGGCGGGCTGCGATGGTTCCCATGCTGACGTGGTCCTCCTTGTTGGCGGAAGTCGGGATGGAATCCACGCTGGCCGGATGGGCCAGTACCTTATTTTCCGAAACCAGGGCGGCGGCCGTGTACTGGGCGATCATAAACCCCGAGTTGAGCCCTTCTTTGACCACCAGAAAAGCCGGCAGCTCGCTGAGCTGGGGATTGACCAGCCGCTCTACCCGCCGTTCCGAAATGTTGGCCAGCTCGGCCAGTCCCATGGACAGGTAATCGGCTGTCAGGGCCAATGGCTGGCCGTGGAAATTGCCGCCCAGCTTGAAATCTTCGTCATCCGTGAATATGAGCGGGTTGGTTGTGCTGCTGTTGATTTCGATTTCAACCACCTGCTTGACGTGTCGGATGGCATCCCGGGTCGCACCGTGGATCTGGGGCGAACAGCGCAGGGTATAAGCGTCCTGCACCCTCGAGCAGCCCTTGTGGGAATGAATGATGGGACTGTTGCGCGTCAGGCGTTGCATGTTCCCGGCCGCATCCCGTTGCCCGGGATGGGGCCGGACCGCATGGATTTTAGGATCGAATTCGGCATCGCTGCCCATCAGGACTTCCAGGCTCATGGCGCAGGCGATGTCCGCCGTTTTGGCCAGGCGTTGGGCGTCATGGACCACCAATGCCTGCAGACCGGCCATGACCTGGGTGCCGTTGACCAGGGCCAGTCCCTCGCCCGCCTCCAATGTGATCGGTGCCAGCCCGGCCTTTTGCAAGGCCTGCGCGGCGGACAGCCGGCGTCCCTTGTAAAAGGCCTCACCTTCTCCGATCAGTACCAGGCAGAGGTGAGAGGTGGGAGCTAAATCCCCACTGGCACCCACCGAACCCTTCTCCGGAATCACCGGGCAAATCCCCGCGTTGAGTATTGCCAGCAGTTGCTGAAAGGTTTCAAGCCGAACGCCGGAATATCCCATGGAAAGGTCGTGCAGCCGAACGGCCATGACGGCTCGGACCACCTCCTCGGGCAACGGATCGCCCACGCCGGCCGCGTGGCTCAACAATATGTTGCGCTGGAGTTCGCGGGTCTGTTGGCCGGAAATGCGGGTATGGCTCAGGGCTCCGAAACCGGTAGTAATCCCGTAGATGACGCGTTCCTCGGCCACCCACCGCTCCAGCAAAGCACGGGATTTCTCGATCCGATCGAAGGACTGGGCGCCGACATCCACCGGTATGCGCCGGCGCGCCACCGCAACGACGTCGTCAATGGCAAGATCGGGTTTATCGATAAACAACACGGTCATTTTTCTAAAAGCCTTGGTTGTATTTGTCTAACCGACAGCCGCCATAATACAGCATTATTCATCCGGTTGCAACGCATCATCAACCTTGGCCTCCGATCCTGGTGTTGTGTCCTATAAAGTCCGTATAAGAATTGAGTTAGGGTCTCAGGTCTGTCAGCGGTCTTGATTTTAATAAATCCCAAGCACCAAGTTAGGGGCTTCGCCCCAATTGGAATGTTGGAATAATGGAATATTGGAAAAATGGGATTTCGCCTACGGCTCGGAGAGGATACTGCAGTGTTGGGTTAATGGTCCGCCAAAGGCGGTACGATAATTCTAAAAACGGATCATACCGGGGCGAATCCGCCGTCCAAAACTTTCAATACCTGCGGCAGGTGTTGTCAGGCGAAACAAAACGGGGGCTGCCGGGAGGGTTGGCTCACAAAATAACGGTGGACAAAATATGATGAAAAATGTATGGATTCTTATTAAAAAAGGGGCTGCAGCGGGAACCCCGGGATGTAAAACTGCACTGCAACCATCAAAATGAAAACGACAGGTAATTCATGGCTTCGGTCCAGTACACCAAAAACAAGAACCTGTGGCAAAAAATACACCGGTCCCCATTCTTCGACATATCTCAGTTCATCCTGCTCGTCGGCGCAATTATATGGTTTTTCAGCAACAGCACGGCCCAGATGGGCTACAACTGGCAGTGGTACCAGATCCCCCAGTACATTTTCGAGCATGATGAAACCGGCTATTATGCCGGACCCTTGTGGGAAGGGCTCATGGTCACCTTTCACATCTCGGGAATCAGCCTGCTGCTGGCCTTTGCCATCGGATTGGCCACCGCCCTTTTTCGGCTTTCCAACTCCTTTGCGGCCAGGATATTGGCCCGCGTCTACCTGGAGACGGTCCGCAACACTCCGCTGCTGATACAACTGTTTTTCATTTATTTCGTCCTGGGGCCGGTGCTGGGCATCAGCCGCTTCACTTCGGCCATTCTCGCGCTGAGCTTGTTCGAGGGCGCCTATGCCTCGGAAATATTCCGCGCCGGCATTGTCTCGATCAGGCGCGGTCAGTGGGAAGCAGCCTACAGCCTGGGGTTGAGCACATTCGACACCTATTACTGCGTGGTCCTGCCCCAGGCGATCAGACGGATTCTGCCGCCGCTTACGAGCCAGGCCATCTCACTGATAAAGGATTCAGCCCTGGTCAGCACTATCGCCATCTACGATCTGACCATGCAGGCCCAGGCAGTGATTGCGGAAACTTTTCTGACATTCGAGCTCTGGTTCACGGTTGCCGGCATGTATCTGGCGGTCACCGTGACCCTGTCTTTCATCGTCCACTGGATGGAGCACCGCTTCAAGGTCGTCACCTGACCCGGTGGCAAGGAGAACACGCATGGCGCAAAAGGATGGCGACAATTCTATCATCGTCGTGGAGCATATCAACAAGACCTTTGCCAACGGGGTCAAGGCCGTAGTCGACTTTTCGACCAAGATTCAGCGCGGCGAAGTGGTCGTGGTGATCGGCCCCTCGGGTTCGGGCAAATCCACTTTCCTGCGCTGCCTCAACGGACTGGAGGATATCGACAGCGGCTCGATTGTTATCGACGGCATCCCCATGGACGACAACAAAAAAAACCGGCTGGAAATTCGCAAAGAGGTCGGCATGGTTTTCCAGCAGTTCAACCTTTTCCCCCACATGACCGTGCTGGACAATGTCAATCTGGCCCAGCGGCGCGTTCGTAAAAAAACCAGGGAAGAGGCCAACACAATGTCGATGGACTTGCTGAAAAAGGTGGGGATTACCGACAAAGCCGACAATTATCCCAGCCAGCTGTCCGGCGGGCAGCAGCAGCGGGTGGCCATTGCCCGGGCCCTGGCCATGATGCCCAAGGTGATGCTCTTCGACGAAGCTACCAGCGCGTTGGATCCGGAAATGATCGGGGAGGTGCTGGATGTGATGAAGGATCTGGCCCGGGAGGGCATGACCATGATCTGCGTAACCCACGAAATGGGCTTTGCCCGAGAGGTCAGCGACCGGGTCATTTTCATGGAGGATGGCAAAATCGTGGAAGTCGGCACTGCCGAACATTTTTTTACGGCCCCGGTCGAGGAACGCACAAAGATATTTTTGAACCAGATATTATAGACATCAAATAGCTATTTCTTTGTGTATGATGTTAAATAGATAGGCATGGAGGTTTCTTCACTATTCTGCACGTATTGAAGATTGAAGAATGCAGATTGAAGATTTGTGGATGTCGCTTTGCTCCGCCCTCTTTAAAACGGAACGAATTCCTTAACTCTTCAATCTTCAATTTTTGTTTAAGGAAATCCCGGCAGATGTCCTGCCGGAACTGCTGACAAGGCAGTGATGCCATTTTAACTTAAAACTCTTAATCAAGGAGGATCAAATGAAGAGGAAACTGACGGTGTTAACGGCAATCATTATGATACTGGGTTTCGTTCTGGTCGGAAGCGCCTCCGCCGGAAAGCTGCAAACTCAGCTGACCCAGGAAAGCACCCTGGAGCAGATTATGAAGCGCGGTGTGATGCGCGTCGGCATGGATACCTTCGTCCCTTGGGCCATGAAAGATAAAACCGGCAAGTTTGTGGGCTTTGAAATCGATGTGGCCACCCAACTGGCCGAAGACATGGGCGTAAAGGTTGAATTCGTCCCCACCAAGTGGGCCGGCATCATACCGGCGCTGTTGACCGGCAAGTTCGACGTGCTGATCGGCGGCATGGGCATCCGTACTAAACGGGCGCTGAAAGTCAATTTTACGATCCCCTACGACTACTCGGGCATGTCGATGGTGGCCAGCAAAGCCAAAGCGGCCGGCTTCGACTCCTTGGAGGATTTCAACCGACGCGACGTCGAGCTGGCTATCAAGATGGGTACCACGGCAGTGATGGCGGCCAAGAAGTTTATGCCCAAGGCCAAGCTGCGGCTTTTCGAAGATCAGGCCCAGGCCTACCAGGAGCTGCGCAACGGCAACGTGCACGCTGTGGTCGGATCGGCCCCGCGGCCGGCCTTTGAAGCCGCCAACTATCCGGACACCCTTTTTATGCCCATGAGGGACAATTTCACCAAGGAACCGATTGCCTTCGCCTTGCGCAAAGGCGATTTCGATACCCTGGTCTTTTTCAACGGCTGGATCCAGACCAAGCGCGACACCGGCTGGCTCCAGGATAAGCATCATTACTGGTTCGGAACCCGGGACTGGGCCCATTTGGTTGAATAAACGCCGGTGGTCTTTTGGGTAATTGGAGTTTGTGAGGCCCTTAGGGCTTATTTCTGAAATCATGCTGTAAGAAACTGAAGGTTTCAGGTTTCAGGTGTCAGAATTCGCCACCTCGATTACCTGACACCTGAAACCTATTTTATTTTCGGTTCGTCCGGATAAGGGTAGTGATCGTGTTTCAGCGCAAGGCCCGCATAACCAAATTGGACGTTGTAGTGACGGCATTGATACTGCTGCTGGCGGGCTACATCGTCTACCGCTTGACCATGAAGCTCAACTACAAATGGAACTGGTCGATCATCCCCCAGTACCTGTTTTTTTTCGACGAGACCGAGGGGCGCTGGAAAGCCAATGTTTTGATGCAGGGTTTGTTCACCACCCTCCGCTTAACCGTCTGGTCGACGATGCTGGCCATGCTGTTCGGCTTTATCAGCGGTATCATGCGCACCACCCCCCGGCTGTTCAATCGCCTGGTAGGACGCAGTTACGTTGAATTGATTCGCAACGTTCCGCCCCTGGTGCTGATCTTCATATTTTACTTCTTCGTCAGCGACCAGATAATGCCTCTTCTGGGGGTGGAAGAGTTCGTTCGATCCGCCAACCCCGGCACCCAGAAAGTGCTCAGCTTTTTCTTCACCACACCGGACCTGTTTACGGCATTTCTCTCCGGCATGTTTACCGTGGCGTTTTTCCAGGGGGCCTACATCACCGAAATCGTGCGGGCCGGAATTCAGTCGATCAACCAGGGCCAATGGGAGGCCTCCTATGCCCTGGGGCTTTCCTGGAGGCAGCAAATGGCCGATATCATCCTGCCCCAGGCGCTCAAGCGCGTGCTGCCGCCGCTGGCCAACGAGTTCATCAACACCCTGAAATATTCGGCGATCGTCTCGGTCATTTCCATTCAGGAACTCACCTTCCAGGCCATGCAGGTGATGGCCGCCACCTATGTGACCATCGAAATATGGCTCGTGGTCACCGTTATTTACCTGGTCATGTGCATGACCCTTTCTTTCGGCGTCCAGTGGCTGGAACGGCGCCTGGCACGCAGCGAAGCATAAGTGGAGCAGTTAAGGCAAGCCGTCGATATGATGCGCCGTGCCGGTTTGCTCCAAATATGTTTCAGGAATTAAGCTCGGGGAGTACTGGAGTGTTGGAGTGGTGGAGTAATGCATAAGGCATTTCAGGACCGATACGATTCGTTATAACGATTAGCACATACCCCCCTGAACTTTTTTTGACCAATCACTTTCACCGGGCATATGGTCATATCGTGATCAGCTATAAAACACGTCTCATACGCCTCGGCCCGATTCACCCATCACTCCAAAACTCCAATACTCCAAATAATTCTATCAGTTCGCCTTTGAAGATAAACGATGACCTGGACCGGAGTAATAGATCGGCATGATGGATAAACACAGACGAACGATCCTCGAAGCTGACGCCGTTTTAGATGTGGACGGCGGCCGGGTGATACCCGACGGGTATGTCCTGGTGGTCGGTGAAACGATTCGATCCTGGGGCCGCCGGGCAGACCTGCCGGCGCAGCCTTCCGACACCGAGGTTTTGTCTTTCCCGACCCAGACGATCCTGCCCGGCCTGATCAACAGCCACGCCCACCTGTGCGTGCCGTCGGGGGGGCAGCCGTTTTATCTGGAGCAGTCCGACGAATCGGCCCGCCGGAATGCGGAGCGCAACATGCGCCTGGAACTGGACAGCGGCGTCACCACCGTCCGGGATTGCGGCGATCAGAACGGTGTCCTGTTTGCCCTGCGTCAAAGCGTCAAACGGGGGGAACTCGAAGGCCCCCGTCTAGTCCTGAGCGGTCCGCCGCTGACCGCAACTGACGGCCACGCCCATTTCCTGGGCGGCGTGGCCGACGGCCCGGCTGAGATCGCCGGCGCGGTGAGCCGGCGTGTCGCCGCCGGTGCCGATTTCATCAAACTGATTGGAACCGGCGGCGGCACCCCCGGCACCCGACCGGCAGAGGCCTCCTACGGCCGCAAAGAACTCGCGGCGGCGGTTGCGGCGGCCCGCCGGCTGGATGTGCCCGTGACGGTGCACTGCCGCGGCATTCCGGGCATCGTCATCGCCACCGAAGCCGGAGTGGATCAGATCGAACACGCCTGTTTCGAGCTCCCGGACGGCACCCTTTCCTTCGATCCCGCACTGGCCGGACGCATGGCCGAAGCCGGCATCACGGTCACGCCCACTATTCAGCTGTACCGCGATGTACGCAACCATCTCGAAAAAATGGCCGTCCAACGGGGATTGAATGCCGCCGAACGCAACCGCCTGGACCTTCTGCCGGGAGTTATCGAGGCCAAGCTGGAGGCTCTTAAAGGATTCCTGGATGCCGGCGTCAGCATTGTGGCCGGCAATGACGCCGGACTGCCCTATACCGGTTTCGGCTGCCTGTGGCAGGAACTGGACGCGATGATGTCCGGCGGCATGACGGCGATGCAGGCCATCGCTTCGGCCACCAGGACGGCGGCCCGATCGCTGGGCTGGCAGGATCGAATCGGCTCGATCCAAACCGGCAAACAGGCCGATCTGTTGGTGGTTGACGGCAATCCAGCCGACGACATTTCGGCCCTTTCCCGGGTGCGGCAGGTTATGCTGGCGGGACGAACCGTCTTTCAGAAAAAAGATCGCTGTGAGCAACTACACCCATAAAATTTAAAATCTGACGGGCGGCAAAAAGAGACATGAGATTGCCGAGATCCTTTTCAGGGACCACCTCCACAAAATCCATCCCGACCAGGGCCCCTTTTGCGGCCAGCCCCCTCATCAGGTTTAGAAGCTGATAATAGGTAACGCCGCCGGGCGTCGGGTAGGCAACCCCCGGTGCGATGGATGGATCGAGACCGTCGGCGTCGACGGTCAGGTAATAGCTGCGCGCGTCCGGTATGCGCTCCAGGATTGGTTGCATCCCCTGCCCGTGCAGATCTTCGGCCTTGATCAGCCGGCATTTACGGCAGGCGCCGGCATCTTCGTACTCCTTTCGACGGGCGCTTCCCTGGCCGCGCAGCCCGATCTGGACCACGGCGGTCACAAATGCCATCTCGGCTGCCCTGCGCATGGGGCTGCTGAAACCGTCCTTTATGCCGTCGCGCTCGTCGATCCAATCCAGGTGGGCATCGATTTGAACAACGCACAGATCCTGCATGTCTTCATAGGCCCTTAAGACAGGAATGGTGGTCCCGTGGTCGCCCCCGATCACGACGGGAACCGTCCCCGATGCCAGAAGCCGTCTGAAGGTCGTCGTTACCGAGTGGGTGTAATCTTCAAAGGATTCCGCCCCTCTGACGATGTTACCGTAATCCACGCAGCGCAGGGGCGGGTCTCCCAGCAGGCTGCCGCCGAAATCAAAATCATAATGCTCTGTTTTGCGGTAGGTCGCAGACGCCTGCCGGATAGCCGCCGGGGCCTTTTGGGAGTCATATGATTTGGGCCCCGGATAAGGTGACAGATAGGGCACACCGATGACGGCGATATCCGCCTCGGGCGCCGTGGCAAAGTCATGGACGGGAAAGCCGGCGAAGGTGTGGGGCAATAATGATGATTTAGTCATGGCATACTCCTGACAGTGGACAAATTGAACGCCCAACATCGAACATCGAACGTCCAACATCGAATAAGGAATTCTGTCAATTTAATGCAAAGCAAACAAATCGAATCCTACGTTAGAGATTCTCCGTTTTTAGATCACCTCTTCAATGTTATTTGCCTGTAATAAAAAAGACCGAGCGAAGCGTCATCATTATTCAGCGTTCGATGTTGGATCCGCCTCAGGCGGATTCGATGTTCAATAATTTAATAACTATCGATATGCTTCCAACTCTGCTTGGGTCAGGAGACTGTCAGTGACCCCCCCGCAATCTCAAGCAGTTCGTCCATCTCCCGCACTACCTCCGCCCTCAACGGCGCAGGCTCGTGGGTTTTCAAAATTTCCAGCAACTTGGCCCGGGCCCGCTGCCGCAGGGTCAGCCCGTCCCCGGCCTGCCAGGCATCGTAGCCCTTGCGGCTGATCAGCTCCGGCATCCAGATCTGCTGACGGTGGTGGGCTTTGGTCTGGGGTTGGGTCAGGTAGTGATTTCCCGGACCAACGGCGCAGATCGTATCCACAGCCAGGGTTTCGGACGTTACCGGAACGCCCTGCAAGAATCGCCGGGCCTGGCTGGCCAGTTCATTGCAAATGACCAGCAGTTCCAGGGAGGAGGTCAGACCGTTGTCCAGATATCCCAGATCGTGAATGAGGTTGTTGCCGGCCAGGGCCGACAGCATGAGCTTGCGGCCGGCTTCGAGGGCGGCCTGCTGGTCGAGGGTATTGGAGTCGGTGCTGCCGCCGTTGCCCCAGGACGGCAGTTGCAGGTAGCGGGCCACTTCCGCCTGGGCCAGGTGACCGAAATCCTGCTCGGGGGCGGCATAGGGTCTTAAACCTGTGGCCATGTCCAGGGCGCCGAAGGCGGAGCCCACGATTACGGGGGCGCCCGGTCTTGTCAGCTGAGCGACCACCAGACCGGCCAGAAATTCGGCCAGCGCGACCACCAGGGAACCCGCCGGGAAAATTGGCGCCGTGGCTCCGGCCGCGGGACATCCCGAAGTCCAGATGCAGGGGATGCCGTGCTCGGCGCAATATTTCAGTTTCTGCAGGGATTCTTCCGGAAATCTCAGGGGGCTTATGGCCATCAGGAATACCACAACGAAGGGGCGGTTTTGCAGGGTCTCCTTATCCCCGGTCACCATTTCCATCATTTGGTGAATGTGGCGCAGCCCGGCCAGGTCCCAGGCCGTCACGATGAGCGGTTTGCCGGTGTTTGCAACCATAGCCGCGAAGTGGTGCAGATCCGAAACCGGCTCCGGTACGTCTCCGGCCAGCCCGAAGGACATGCCAAAATCAAGCTCGTCCAGGGCATCCACTACCCGGGCGGCCCGGGCCACGTCGCTGAGCACCGCCGGGCGGCGTTCGCCACTGACTGGATCGAGGGTGTAGGGTGTATCGGAGCCGGGTCCGAAGTAGGTGTTGCGCTCTTGCAGAAACAGCCGGCGCCGCCCGTCGCGATCGTATATGGTGATCTGCCGGGGCGCCTGCTGCAGGGCATCGGCCACCATCGCTTCAGGAATTCGCACTCGCCGCTTATTTTCGACGTGGGCGCCGGCATCGGCAAGCAGGGTGACAGCCGCCGGATCGTGAAACTCGCCGCCCACCCGCGCCAGCACATCCAGGGCGGCCGTATAGATTCGATCTAGCTGGTCGCGATTGAGCAGGCTGAAAAAAGGCCGTTGCCAAAAATCAAATTCGGCGTCTAATCTGGTCATCGAATCTTATCCTTGACGTTTTCTGATTGCTATTCAATTCCGATTTTCTCCATAGCCACTTCTTCTTCACCATCTGTCCTACCCATCTGCTCTCTGTCATCTTCATTCTGTCCTCTGTCTTGTGTTCTCCGTCCTCTGTCTTCCGTCTTCTGTCCTCTGTCTATCATAGCTGACACACCATCTCCTCCAGGGAGAGATCCGACGTAACAACCCCCATCGCCTCCTGAACCTTCAGGGCATTATTAAGGCCGTCCATATCCAAGCGGGCGTCGGTTTCCCAGCGCGGCAAATCCCGCTGTAGGGCGCGCTCGAAGACTTCGGGGGCTACCCCGAACACCTGGCTGCCGTGTTCGGCGGTGTCCCCGGGGCGCTCATTTACCGACCGGCAGGCCTGTCGGAACGCCTGCATGAGCCGTTTGAGAAGGTCACCGCGGTGCTGCAGCCAGTCTTCGCTGGCCAGGATAATGCCCCACTGGTAGCGGGGATAGTATTCACCCACACGGTCGATGACCCGTATAAGCCCATCGCGTTCACCCCGGGTCAGTTGGGGCTCGGCTACAAAAGCGGCGTCCACCTGACCGTCCACAATCAAATCCAGCTTGCCGTAATTTTCACCCAGCGGCACCAGTTCCACACCGTCATCCGGATCGATGTCGTGGTTGGAGAGCATGGTGCGGATAAAATAATTATCGCAGCTGCCGGCCGACAGGATGCCGATGCGGCTGCCGGCCAGATCGCCGACAGAGGCGACGTCCGGTTGTGCAGCCAGGTAGTGGTCCAGTTGCTGGATTACGCTGCTGCCGATGATGCGCGCCGCCATTCCCTGCCGGTAGGCGGTCACAAATGGCGGCAGTCCCATTTCACCGATGTGGATCCTTCCGGTATTGAAGGCCCGGGCCAGCTCCGGTCCGCCGTATGAATACCAGATCTCAAGATCGATGCCCTGCTGCCGGAAAAAACCCTTGTGGATCCCCCAATACAGCGGAAAACGCTCCATCCAGAAGGAAGGGGCGCCCCAGACGACTTTTTGCATACCTGACCTCTCAACTCTTATATGAAACCACGAAAAATCTTTCTCACGCAAAGCCGCAAAGACGCAAAGGGAATAACTAATATTATAAATTATCTTGGCGTCTTGGCGTGAAAACATAACGTTTCTTCCTCTAGCAGACTGGACACTCGCGCCCAGCGGCGGCGCGAATATGAAACTTCATCAAAAGAAAACCGCAGAATATCGAATGTCGAATGTCGAAAGCCGAACGCCGAAGGTCGAAGGCCATTTCCTGACCGGCTCGAGCTGTCATTTCATGACCTTTAGGCAATAGCGATGAATCGATTCAAGCTCTTTGTGCACCGCGTCCGGCAACGCCGCCGGCTCGTGGCTGTCTAAAATGCGCCGGGCTTTCTCCCCTGCCGCCTCGGCCATGTCTTTGCCGCCGTTTTGCTGCCAGGGGCCAAGAGCATCCCGGTTGCACAAATGCGGATACCAGTGTTCTGTTTGAAACAGCCGGGCGGTCTGCGGTTCGGACAGAAAACTGCCCCCGGCACCGACCCTGCGGATGGCGTCCAGATCGAAATGCTCGTCATCAATCGCGAACCCGCGCATAAACCGCCGGGTGTAGCCGATGATCTCGTCGCAAACCACCAGAGCCGCAGGATGTCCGATCAATCCCTGTCCCAAATAGCCGACATTTGGAATCAGGTTGACACCGGCCAGGGCGTTCTGGAGCAAGGAGCCCCCCCATTCCATTCCAGCCTGTACATCCAGGCAGTTGGCGTCCGATACGCCGGCGGTACCCCACATCGGAATGCCGTAGTGTCGGTAGAGATCGGCACAGGCCGATAGAACCAGGCGATATTCGGGGCCGCCATAGATGCAGGTGGCCCTGGCCATATCCATCACGGCCACAGCGAAGCCCGAAATAATGGGAGCGCCTTTGGAGCGCAGCTGATGCATGACCAGCCCGCTCAGGGCTTCGGCATTGCCCAGGGCAAGTGCGCCTGCCAGGGTGACCGGTCCGCTGGCGCCGGACATCATTCCCGGCGTGTAGGTAACGGGAATATGGCGATCAGCACAGAACAGCAGCCGGTCGACAGCGCCGCGACTGTGCGTCAGCGGGCTGAGCGGCTCTGAGTAGTGGATCAGAAACGGCTTGCGGCGCAGACTGTCGTCGCCGCCGGAAACGGCGGCGGCCATCTCCCAAATGAGGCGGAGGTCTTCGAGTCCCGCGGCGGTGAAGAAAACGGGCTTGGTCGAGCATTCAAGCTGGGCTTTGAACGCGTCGATGTAGACCAGGCCGGGTGGGGAATCGTTGGGTATGGCATAGGAGGCGATAAAATCGATCTCCGGCAGGGCGTCGGCAATGCGAACCGCATTGCGGACGTCTTTTAGGGTGGCATCCCTGAGTCGTCCGGTGGCAAGATCATAGGTTTTGGCCAGGTCGGTTCCCGGACCGTAATGGATACGGCGATCCTCGAGCTGCAAGGCCGGCTCCCCCAGGCGGTTGTAAATGCTGACCGCCGCAGGTGCGCTTTGCATAGCATCGGCCACAACCTCAGCGGGAATCAGAACGGTGCCGTCGCCCCGATCCGTGCACCCGGCTTGCGCCATCATCGCCCTCGCCCCCGAATGGTGGACGTTGACGCCGACGGTGGCCAACAGTTCAAGGGATGCGGCATGAATCCGTTCGATCTGGCCGGAACTCAAAAGATTGTAGCTGGGCGTACAATCCGTGGTTGTGGGCATGGTCATAGGCTAAGTCTGTTACCGTGGTCGTTCAAGTATCCCTCTTTCGCCCTGCAGGCTTGCGGGGGTGAACTGGTTTGAAGCCTCAAGGTTTGCTGACATCTCAGTTAAAAGCACATGCAGTTGGATCGGTTAACGGATCTAACATCGAACATCGAACGTCCAACATCGAACGTCGAATAATGATGACGCTGCGCTTTATCTATTTTATCTCTTATCCGGAAAACTCAAGTGACAAAGATTTACACCGGTTGGGGCAGCTTTCCAACAGCGAGTTCAATAGATCTATACCGGTAAGCCGCTCCCGAGATAGTCTATACACCTAGCGATTCTGGACAACCGCATCCGGCGATGATTCCGATCAAATTGGGTTTATACTGTTGATTCCACTTATCCCGACCCCATATTGAAAACGACAGAATTCATTATTCGATGTTGGACGTTCGATGTTCGATGTTCAATGTTCATTAGTTTTTTTTTTAATCTTTATCGCTCCGCCTTAAATTTTAAGACCTGAAATGATGGTCCTTCAGCTTCGCTTCAGCCTCCCTGCGGATTTCGGCCAGCGCAGCGGCGGCCGTGTCGTTCAACGGCACCGGGCTGTGGCTTTGCAGCAGTTCGCGGGCCTTTTGCATGCATCTCGCAGCCCAGTCTTGGCGGCCCTTCGACATCCAGGTGTCCAGGTTGTCGCGGTTGCACTGGTCCGGCAGCCAGTGCTCGGTCTTAAACATTGTCATGGTCTGCTCGGTGGAAATGAACTCCCCGCCGGGTCCCACTTCACGGATCAAGTCCAGGCCGATGTGGGCGTCGTCCAGTTCGAAGCCCCGCACGAATCGCTTGACGTAGCTGATGATCTCGTTGCACATAACCAATCCGCCCGGATGACCGATGAGGCCCTGGCCGAGATAGCCGATATCGTGCACCAGGTTGGCGCCGTTCATGGCATCCACCATGATCGAAAGCGACCATTCCATGCCGGCCTGCTGGTCCAGGCAGTTGGCATCGCTGACGCCGGCCGTGCCCCACATGGGCAGCCCGTAGTAATGGTAGAGATCGGCGCAGGCAGAGAGCGCCAAACGGTACTCCGGGCATCCGTAGATACAGGCGGAGGTGCGCATGTCCATGGTGGACATGCCGAAACCGGAAATGATGGGAGCGCCTTTGGCACGCAGCTGGTGCATCACCAGACCGCTGAGCGCCTCGGCATTGCCCATGGTGACGGCCCCGGCCAGGGTCACCGGGGCGCTGGCGCCGGACATCATCCCCGGTGTATAGTTTACGGGGATATGATTGTCGGCGCAAAATAAAAGTTTCTGCACCGCCCCGTAGCTGTGGGTCAGCGGACTCAACGGCTCGGCATAGTGGATGTGGATCGGTTTTTCCCGCAGGGCTGACTCCCCGCCGACGACGGCCGCGGCCATGGCATTAATATATGTGATGTCCTCGAGACCGGCCGCGGTGTAAAAAATCGGCTTGACTGAGTTTTCGAGTTCGGTTTTAAACGAGTCTATATACATCAAGTTGGCGGGGCAATCTCCGGGAAGGGCATAGGATCCGATAAAATCGATATGTTCGAGGGCATCGCTGATGTGGGCGGAGACAGCCACGTCTTTGAGCAGGGACGGGCGCAATTGGCCGGTTTCAAGGTCGTAGGTCTGGACCAGGTCCGTACCCAGTCCGTAGTGGACGCGCCGGCCTTCGAGGCGCATGGCTTCGTTGCCGAGCCGGTCGTAGATCGAAACCCGTGACGGGGCACTTTGAATGGCGGCTTCCACCAGCCGGCTGGGGATCTGCACCCGGTGGTCCTCCAGCAGCCGGCAGCCGGCATCGGCCAGCATTTGCTGGGCCGCGTCGTGGTGAACGTCGACACCTACGGTTTCCAGCAGTTCAAGGGTGGCGGTGTGGATCGCCTTGATCTGGTCTGCTGTAAGCAGGTGATAGGAGGGAACGCACGGGGATTTGGGTGCGGCTGTCATGATTAGGCCTTGTCTGTTTGCAGTTCCAATTGCGGGGTTATTTATAAATTGAACATCGAACATCGAACGTCCAACGCTCAACATCGAATAATGTATTCTGCCAATTTAATATAAGGCCTAAACAAGCCAGCATAACCAATTCGGCCATAAAAACCAGGAGATTGTCCAACTTCCGAAATTCAATACAATTCATTTTGTTAGCAGACTGCGGTCGTTAAATCATGTGTTCAGCGTGATTCGTTTATTTTAAAAACGATAATGCGTAGCGTCATCAATATTCGAAGTTCGATGTTGGAAGTTCGATGTTCGATGTTCGTTACGTTCTACAGAAACTTTTCCTTAACCTGCGCCGCATATTGATCCACATGGGCTTCCATGGCGGTGCGGGCTTTGGCCGGTTCCCCCTGCTCCAGAGCCTGCAGCACTTCGTAAAAGTTTTGGGCTTGATGAGCAAACCCTATGGCGTCCAAACCAACGTGAAACCAGATTCTGAGCATAACAATGTGCAGGTCCTGTAAGATTTTCACCAATTTTTGGTTGCCGGCCGCCTGGTAGAGCAGACTGTGAAAGCGGGTGTCGAAGTATTCCGTAATGTTGGAAAAATCCTGCTCCCCGGTGGTTTCGGCTTGCGCCTCATGGATCATGGTACGCAGCTTCTGCAACTGCACGGGAGTGATGCGCTGGGCCGCGAGATACCCGGCATACCCCTCCAATTCCCGGCGCAGCTCCACCAGATCGCGGACCTCGAAAATGTCCACAGTTGTCACCATGTATCCCAGCCGGGGCAAGGGTTTGATCAGGTTTTCCTCCTGCAGCCGGAACAGGATCTCACGCAGCGGCGAGCGGCCGATGCCAAGTTGGGCCATCAAATCTTTTTCATTGAGGATCTCACCGGGGGCCACATCGTTGGTGATAATGCGCAGGCGCAATTCCTCATAGGCTTGTTCTTTGTTCATAATTTTTACACCGGTCTGTGGTGCCGGGATCGGCACCAGGTGTCATTCGAGACCATTGATTATCAATCTATCCGTGGCAATTTGCGTTTTGCTGACAAATAAAGTGTAAGAGCGCTGGAGTATTGGAGTAGTGGAGGGTTGGGTTTACAGCCGAAATAGATCTAAATTATAGGCTTTCGTCATTGGCCATACAAGATCCTGGCATGATTGTCTTCAATATATCAACCTTTCATCACGCATCACTCCATCACTCCAGGAACGCTTAATCCCGGCTTTTAGGAGAGAGATGATTTACACCTGACGGCATCTCTGCTGCCGATGGATCCTATGATAACTGATTGAGTCATAATGTCAATATAAAAATATTATTAATTGCTTGACAAAAATATTATTAATATTTTATAAACCTAACCAGGCTGAATCAACGATCCAATGGGGAGCTAAGTATGCGGATGCATGGCACAGAAGATGCCCCCTTAATCAACCCGGATGTGGCTGCAATTCCCATGAGCCAGCGCGAGGCCATCTGGAAGGCGATGGAAGGACGCGATGATCTGGCAAATCTGGCATCGGGGAATCCCGACATGATCATGCCGGCATCGGTCCGTGAAGCCATGCAGAATCATGCCGCCGAGGGGTATGCGCGCTATACCGACTACTATGGATTCAAGCAATTGCGGGAGGGTATCGCCGGGATGCTGGCACAGGATTGGTCCCTGTCCACAGATTGCGAGGATGGGATCATTGTCACCTGCGGTGTTCAGGAAGGTCTGTATATCGTCATGCGCTCCATCCTCAAGCCGGGCGATGAGGTCATCATCCCCAGTCCCCATTACGGGACCTATTACCAGAACTCGCTGGTTTGCGGGGCCAGTCCCGTTCTGGTTCCCCTGGAGGAATCCGACGGCTTTGAGCCGGATTTCGAGCGGCTGACCGCTGCTGTAAATTCGAAAAGCCGCGCGATTGTTTTTTGCAACCCCAACAATCCGTTGGGTGTTGTCTGGTCGCATCGGGCCCTGAAGACCCTGGCCGATTTTGCGCAGGCACACGATCTTTTTGTTCTCGTGGATGAAATCTACCGGGACTATACCTTTCACGGGGAGCCGCTGAGCATCGGCTCTCTTCCCGGCATGGCAGAACGCACCTTCACCTTCGGCGGATTTTCCAAATCTCATCTCATGATGGGTCTCAGGATCGGCTTCGTGGCCGGTCCGCCGGCATTGATGCAGGCCATCAAAAAGCTGCATTATTGCGTCGTGTTGTGCCCGTCGGTGATCAGCCAGACGGCTGCCCTGGCGGCCCTCAACTGCCCCGGGGCCGAGCTTGATCCCATCCGCGATCATTTTGCCGCCCAGCTGGACCGTCTTTACCGTCGTGTTGCGGCCCTGCCCGGGGTCAGCTGCGCAGCGCCGGGGGGAAGCTTTTATGTATTTCCCAACTTCAGCCGCTACGGTTCCGATTCCATGGCGTTCGCCATCCGCCTGATCGAAGAAGCCGGCGTCGTCACCCTGCCGGGCACCGAATTCGGCGAATTGGGACAGGGCTACCTGCGGCTGTCGGTCTGCGCCACCGAGGCGGAGATTGCCGAAGGCATCGGGAGGCTGGAGACTTTTATTCACGATCAACAGGAATGAAAAAGTTTCAGGTGTCAGGTTTCAGTGTTCAGGGGTTGACCAACCGAACATTCAGTTCTGTCAGTCCCGACACCTGAAACCTGAAACCAAAACAGATTTGATTGCTGCAATATGATTTACGAAAATCGCCTTGCAAGCGGTCATTAAAGCCAAACTTAGAGGATAAACCATGGCACCCAGAATTGATCAAGACCTGTGTACTTTTTGCGGCATCTGCTACGACATCTGCCCCCAGGATGTATTCGGCTTTCGGGAAAACGAAATCCCCACCGTCGATTATGCGGAAGAGTGCTGGTATTGCGGGGCCTGTGTGCTCGACTGCCCGGTGGAAGCCGTTCGCCTGCGGCTGCCGCTGCAGATGCGCATCGTACCATCCCCGGCCAACTACGGAGAACCCGGCCCGGAGGAAGCTTCTGAACTGCAAAAGGCCGCCGCGTTTTCGCGCTCGGTCACACGAACCTGACCGGGATTCGTTGGAGGTGAAGGATCGATCAGCTTCGGCGGATTTGCAGCAACAGCATAATTTTTTAGGTGTCAGGTGTCAGGTGTCAGGAATTCAATGATTCAGGAATTAAGGGGTTCAGGGATTGAGAAATATAGGGATTTAGGGATTCAGGGATTTAGGAATTTAGGGATTTAGGAATTTAGGAATTTAGGAATTAAAATCGACGGAATCAGTATAATTCCTAAATTACTGAATTCACAATTCCTAAATTCTTCTACCCTAAATTTGCAGTCCCTCAATTAAAGCATTGCTGACGCCCAAACACTTAGCCGCCAGTGGCGGAAAACCTATGGTTTGACAAAAAATCATTTCATAGAAAAGGCATTAAGCGCCTAGCACGGGAGGAAACTCATGCCCAAGTTAGAAATTGTCGAACACAACTGTGACGTCTGCGTGGTTGGCGGTGGATTGGCCGGGTGCATGGCGGCCATTCGGGCCGGTGAACTCAACGACCGCGTAATCCTGGTGGACAAATCCAACCCGGAGCGCTCGGGCTGCACCGCCACCGGCACCGACCACATCTGGGCCTACTTTCCCGAAGTCCAGAAGGCTGAAGGTGTAAGTTTGGATGATCTGGTAGATGATCACATCCACAATCTGGCCGGGGGTCTGATCAACAAGGATGTCATCCACTATATCGCCGCGACTGCTTTCGACCGCATTCAGGATCTGGAACGTTTCGGCATGAAGATGCGCTACGAGGATTCCACCCTGCCGGGCAACTACCGTCTGCAATATCAGCTTCACCACTGTCGCAACACCCTTCATTTCGACGGCCGCGACGTCAAGCGCATCCTCACCGAGCAGGTGCGCAAGCGCGGCGTCAAAATTGCGGACCGGGTCATGATCAACGACCTGCTGGTCTATGACGGTCAGATCGCCGGTGCGGTGGGCTACGGCACCCGCGACGGCAAGCTGCACGTATTTCGGGCCAAAGCCGTGATTATGGCGGCCGGGCGGCCCAACCGCCTCTACAAGACCTATTCCGGACTGGTGTTCAACACGCGTATGCCGCCGGCCTTGACCGGGGACGGCAAAGCCGCCATGTTCAGGGCCGGCGCCGAATTGATCAACATGGAATTCGTATCCATTCCCGGGCGCTGGTCTTCTAAGAACCTGGTGCGCGGCGGGGGGCTTCCCGGCGGCTCGTACCAACCGAGCGGCATCGGCCTCAACGGCAACGACGAGGTAATACGGCCCCGCAACCACGAGATGGACCAATGGCAGGGGCCGGCAACGCCTTTCGGCACCGGCAAGACCTTCATGGGGGAACTGAATGCCGGCCGGGGTCCCATTTACGCCGACATGTCCTGGGGCAGCGAAGAGGATCAGGCTTACATGCACTGGGCTGTCGCCAACGAGGGCTCGGGCTCCTGCTTCCATCATCTAAACCAACGCTACAATATTGATTTCCGCAAGCACAAAATCGAGCTGTGGCCGCTGGAGCCCGAGCATTCGGCAGCGGCGGCAGGCGGGCCCATCGTGGACAGCCACTGCCAGACGTCCCTGCCGGGATTGTACGCCGCGGGGGACGAAGCCGGCGGCATACCCCAGAGCGTGGTCCCGGGAGCTCTGACCATGGGTCATCTGGCCGGGGAGTCGGCCGTGGCCTTTGCCGGGCAGGTCAAGCATACGCCTGAGGGCGGCAGTTACGATGCCCTGCTGGACTTTTGCAACGGGGTGCAAGCCCGGGACCATGGTGATGCCTGGCAGGAGGCCCAGAGTTTTATCCAAAACGTTATGAGCGACTACAACATAGCCTACCGGTCGGGCACCATGGCCCGGCGCGGCGTCGAATCGCTGGATTACCTCAACCAGCAAATGCGCCTAACGGCTGCCAACCCCCATGAAATGACCCATTGCCTGGAGATGCACAACCTGATCGAATGCGGCAAGATTATCTTCCGCAGCACCATCGAGCGCCGCGAGAGCCGCTACCGGATATTCACCCGCCTAGATTATCCCGAACGCGACGATGAGAACTTTTTCTGCTTTCTGGGCCAGCGCCTGGATGGCGACCGGGTGGTGTTTGAGAAACACGCACCCTAAATGATTGAAGATTTTCGATTGAAGACTGGAGAAATTCAATCCATCTTAACAAATAACAGGAGGAAAACAATGTCATTGGACCAGTTGAGCCAATTTGTGGAAGACGGCGAAAAAGAAGAAAGCGAGGCCCTGGCCCGCAAACTGCTGGCGGAAGGCACCGAACCGCTGGAAATCTTGGACCGATTGACCCAGACCATGCAGCGCGTCGGCGACCTGTTCGCCAACCTGGACATCTTTCTGCCCGAGGTCATGCTGGCCGGTGAGGCCCTGACCGCGGTGGTGAATATCGTCAAGCCCGAGCTGAAAAGCACTGATCGGGTGCTCGCCAAAGGCAAGGTGGTCATCGGGGTCGTCAAGGGTGATCTGCATGAAATTGGGAAAAATATCGTTAAATTGATGCTGGAGACCAACGGTTTCGAAGTCAAGGATCTGGGCTACGATGTGGATTCCCTGGATTTTATCAAGGCCGCCGAGGAGATGGGCGCCGATTTCATCGGTGCGTCTTCCTTGATGACCACCACGATGCCGCGCCAGCAGGAAATCATCGAATTTCTGAAAGACAAAGGCCTGCGGGACAAATACAAGGTGGTAATCGGCGGCGCCCCTACCTCACAAATGTGGGCGGATAAGATCGAGGCCGATCTCTACTGTGAAGACGCCAATTGCGCAGCCCAGAAAATGGCGTCCCTAATTTAGCAACAACCATTCTTATTTCGGAACTGCGCTCTGAAAATGTAGCCTCGTCGGGACATCAATAGCGCAGTTTAATGGTTTCAGGTGTCAGGTTTCGGGTGTCGGGAAATCAATGACTCAGGAATTAAGAGATTCAGGAATTGAGAGATTTTGGGATTTTGTTTAGTTCGACGGAATCAGTATAATTCCTAAATCCTTCAATCCTGAATTTGCAATTCCTCAATTAAAGCATTGCTGACACCAGAAACCCGAAACCTGAAACCTTAAGACCGCTGACGGGAGGAAAACCATGACCACAGCCTATCGCATATGGGAAATGATGGAACGGTCAAAGACCGGTCCCCACATCGAGGAAGACGACTTTTTACCCAAACTGTTTACCCCTACCCTGACAAAACTGATCAAAAAATATGAAATCAAGTATGACCCCGCAACACCGGTGCCGGCCGATGATGATATGGCCGATCGAATCTGGCAGGCGGGCTGGGACCTCTTCCGCGATGTTGGAGTCTACAACACCGATTCCCACCGCATCATCCAGGTCACCGACGAGGAGATCAAGGAAGCCTTGTATATGGCCAAGGACCAGTACTGGGTGGGCGAGGGCAAGGATGCCAAGCTGTTCAAGCATCGCAAGGTGGAAGACACCGAGCCGCCCTTTTGCATCTTCAGCCCGGACATAACGGTCGATGAACACCTGCATCATTCCATGTGCGCCGCCTATTTGAAGGAGCCGCTGCTGGACGGCTTCTGCGCTCCGATTCTGGAGGACGCGGTCGGCCAGCTGATCGAATCCGGCGGTCCCACCGAAATCAACGGCTGCATCCAGCACATCTACAACATGCGCCTGGCGGCCAGGCAGATGGGACGCCCCGGCACGTTTTTCGTAGCCGTGGGCACGGCCGAGCATGATGCGGGACAGATTGCCGTCTCTGACAATGCCTGGGGCGTGCGTACCACCGATGCCCGTCTGGTGGGATCGCTGACCGAATTCAAGACCGCCGACACCCTGCTCAACCGCTCGGCGCATTACGCCCAATACGGCTGCTACACCGGGAATCTGACCGGTCCGATCTACGGCGGCTGGTGCCGCGGTTCGGAAGGCGTGGCGGTGACCCTGGTGGCTTACAGCCTCAAAGGACTTCTGATCCACGGCGCCATTTTCAACCAGCATTTCCCCTTCCATCTCAACTACGGATCCAACACCACCCGTGAGTTGCTGTGGCCCATCGCCATGGCGGGACAGGCCATGGCACGCAACAGCAAGCTGCTGTATACTTCCAACGGCTTCGCCAATTCCGGCCCCATGACCGAAATGCTCTTCCGGGAGACAGCCTGCCATGCCCTGGTGAGCACCGTCTGCGGCTGGCACCTGTGGGAAATGGCTTCCACCCGCAACAAATACCGCAACCGCGCCACCCCCATGGAGGCCCGCCTGGGTGTGGAAGTGGGCCATGCCGCAGCCAACATGGGCATGACAAGGGAGCAGGCCAACGAAATTGCCCTGAAGCTGCTGGCCACCTACGAAGATCAGGCCGCCACTGCCGGCAAGGGCAAGGAATACCAGGAATGCTATGATGTTCACAAAGCCCTGCCAACTCAGGAGCATTACGATATGTACCGGAAGGTGAAAGATGAGATCGCCGCGATGGGGGTGGAGTTTCCGTTTTAAACTATGCGGATGCGCCGGATGGTCTGAATAGGGCCGGTCATAAAAAATTCGCAATTCTTAAAAAGAGAATGTCGAATAATGAATGTTCCGCCGGAGGCGGATTGAAGGAAGGTATTCTATCGATTTTATGACAACTAATGACATGAATTCGTGCCTTTACAAACACGAAAGGTGTCAGCGACAATAAGAATATCCCTGTCCCTCTTTTGAGATGGAGGAACCTATGCGATCTTGGTTTCACATTGCGCTTCAAATCGAGACCATGCATGACACCTGCTTTTATTGTGGTCCCCCCTTTGGTGAAAGGAATAGGGAAAATATAGAGTCCTGTGCAAACATAACTTATTTATGACAACTGCTATAAAAACGACTGAGCGAAGCGAATCCACCCTTCGACATTCGAAATTCGATATTCTGCGGTTCTGCGGTTCGCTGTTCAATTCACATTAGTTTAATTGGAGAATCGACTATGTCTAAACAGATGCTCATCGACGCCACCCGGGGCAAGGAAACCGAAATGCCGCCCTGGCTGCCCTATGCCGGGGTGCACTGCGCCGCGCTGATCGATCAGCCGGCCGACACATTTTTAAAGGACGCCGGGATGCTGGCAAAGGGCGTCGTTCACGCTGCCGAGCTATATCACGCCGACGGCATTCCCCTGCTCTTCGACCTGTCGGTGGAAGCTGAAAGCATCGGCTGTCAAGCGGAATACTGGGATGACAACGTGCCGTCAATCACGAACCACCCATGCGTCGAAATGACCCCCGAGCAGGCCGGTCTCAAGGTTCCCTCTGCCGCCGACGGCCGCTGGCCGGTCATCTTCGAGGCCGCCAAACTGGCCAAACCCCGGTTGGAAGAGTTGGACTGCGCCATGCTGGGTCTGCTGTGCGGACCGCTGACCCTGGCATCCCACCTGGCCGGCCCCCAGATCTTTACGGCATTGCTGAAACGCCGTGAATTCGCCCATTCCGTCCTGGCTTTTGCCGGCGAAGTGGGGGCGCAGGCGGCACGGTTTTATGCCGACATGGGGTGCGACATCATCGCCATCGTCGATCCGGTGGCTTCCCAAATCCGCCCCCAGACCTTCGCCGAATTCGTCACGCCCAATTGCCAGCCGGCCATCGACGTCATCCACGCCGCCGGCTTGACTTCGACATTTTTCATTTGCGGCAACTGCACCAAGGTCCTGGAGGAAGTCTGCAAAGTACCCACCCACGGATTTGCCATCGATGAGCAGATGAACCTGAGTTTCGTGCGCGACATGGCCTACCAGTACGGCAAGGGATTCGGGGGCAACCTGAAACTAACCACCAGCCTGATGCTGGGGATGATCTCACCGCGCGAAGATGCCTTGATCAGCCTGGCTGCCGGCGGCAACCGGGGCTACACCTTCGCTCCGGGCTGAGATATCCCCTACGGTGTTCCGTCGGAACACCTTCTGCAGGCCTACGAGGCCCGGGCCTGGTTTATGGAAAACTACGCCGCCTACCCCCGATCGGTCTGATCCGGCCTGCCGCAAGCAGCATAGGGAGATCAGGCAACATTCTTTTTGATTAACTCCCTTCATCGGCCACCGGCATTTCCAGGCCAAAATTTATGGATTGTATTCACCCGGTAACGGTAGACCCTCTTCAATTCTCATCCCGCTGACAAGCGGGATGGCTTATGAAGGGAGCTATTCATCCATCAAATATATGGGTTCCGCATAGTATCTGACTTCGTCGTTGGCCAGCCGTTCCATGACAAGGTCATAGAGCCACGCGTTTTTCTCGTCCAGGTCCCGATCCGCTTTCAGGTATTCAAAATCCGCATTGACGCGCATGACGCGGCCCGGGATGATAAATCGGGTAATCCCTGCCGGTACAACACTGCCCGCATCGGCAATCTGGAGAACCTGATCCAAGGTGAATGTCGGAAAGACCACCACCGCAGCAAGATCCGGGAATTCATTCAAGAGGGACTCTAGATCATGGTGAAGGGTCCGGGTCACATGGCTGTTGTGGATGTAAAGGTCCGTGACCTTGTTCAGAGCGTCAAGATGGTTCACGCCTGATGCAGGTTGAATGTGATAAATGCTCTTGTCAACCGTCTGAACGTAGCACAGGCCTCCGTGCTCGAAGATTTCAGCTTGAACGGTGTTGAGATCGCTTTTGACCACCTTGACTTCAGGCTGTCCCCTGAGCAGTGTGACCAGCTTGTCCGGGTCGATCTTGCGAATGGCGTGGTGCCAGGTGTCGAGTTTGTAATTGTCGTCCTTGAGCACCTGGACGATGATGTGGGGATAGCCGAGTTTCTTAAAAGCCGAGACCCGCGTGGCCCCGTCCAGGACCACGTAATAGCCCTTGGATGCCACGACGATGGGTGGGTTGGTAAAAACCTTGGAGGCGTTGAGCTTTTCGATCAGTTTATCCACCCGTCTGGGATCGATCAGTTCGTGGGGAAACACTTTGTCCAGCGGCAAAACGGCCAGATTCATGGGATTTTCAGGCTCGGCCTCCACCAAAATGTCAAGGATCTGCTCTACGACGGTCACAGCGGCCGACTGCTGGGCATCATCCGTACTGGCCGCGATATGGGGGGATGCAATAACCCTTTCATGGGCGACCAGCGGATTGTCCACCGCCGGTTCCACCTTGAAGACATCCAGGGCCGCACCGGCAATGGCGCCGTCATCGAGCGCATCAAGAAGGGAATCCTCGTCCAGGACCGCGCCCCGTGCCGTATTGATGATGTAGGCCGTCGGTTTCATCAACGAGAGAAGTTCGGCAGACACAAGATTGGTGTTTTCCGGCAGGCCCGGAATATGCAGTGAAATAAAGTCGGAGGTTGAAAAGAGTGTTTTCAGGTCCACGGTCTCAACGCCGAGCTTGGCATTTCTTTCCGGTGTGGCCCGACGCTGGGCGGTCTGAACCTTCATGCCGAAGGCAATCGCCCGGGAGGCCACCTGGCGTGCAATCCGTCCGAATCCCACCAGGCCTAAGATTTTACCGGCAAGCCCGGTGCCCATGAGTTCCTTTTTCTCCCATTTGTTCTGCTTGAGCCCGGCATTGGCACGGGGCAGGTGGCGCACGAGCGAAAACATCAAGGCAAATGTATGTTCGGCTACGGCCACGGAGTTGGCATTGGGCGAATAAACCACCGCAATATCTTTTTCTATGGCCGCGTCAACGTCAATGGTGTCAAGGCCCGCTCCGGCACGGCCGATGACTTTCAGATTTTTAGCTGCGCCAATCACCGCCCGGGGGAATTTGGTTGCACTTCTAACAACGGCCGCGTCATAACCCGGTATCGCTTCTATCAATTCCGGCTCGGTCATGCCTGTGCGCACATCCACATCGCAGTGTTCTTTGAGCATCTCGATGCCGATATCGGCGATCTGATCGCAGACAATGATCCTTGGTTTTACATTCTCTGTACTCATCTCTCTATCCCCGATTGTAATTTTGGCCTCAATGGTCATGCTCGCACCGATCTCTGCGCGCGTTTCAGCCGATACGGCGGCTTCGTCAAAAACCGGTTCGGCGACGAAAACGCCTGGGAGGTCCTTCTAAAGTCTCTTTATATTAATACACCGGAAAAAACCAGTTTTTACCTATGGCAGGACCATTTTTTTCTAAAAGCTATCTCAAAAGGAAAAATCCTCATTTTTCTCACAAACTCTACGCTAATTTAACGTCTCGGAACTTCTATAACTTATTGGAAATAAGACTTTTTTTCATATTCAGGCCTTGTCCAACCGACATGGAATGTTGGAATACTGGAATATAGGAAATTTAAAAAAATATTTTGCAGGCCAAGTCGTATAAAGCAATCGCGTCTTGCCCTCCGGCCCGTAGCCCCTACCCTACGGGCCGGAGGCCAAACCCTGAGCTTTTTAGATCCTCGGTTGATGTTTTTTCGATCCATGGTTTGTTTATCCTGCCAACCGTATTATCTTTCAACCAGATGGAACTCGTATGCACCCAATATTCCATCATTCCAATTGTGAACGAAGCGAACTAAGTTCACAAATTCTTTACTATCTCTCATATTTTTAATAGAACCCATCTGAGATATGGAAATAAGGCAAGGATTTCTGACATGGATAAAACCCAAATCGGCAAGCGGTTCAGAGAACTGCTGGCAGGAAAATCAGTAAACCATCCCCTGGTATGGCTATGGGGGGCGGTGCCGTCGTTTGCGGTTGAAAATGCCGGCTATCCGGCGGCGGCGGCCTACAACGATCCGCAAAAAGCCTTTAGCGCCCAGATCGAAACCATTACCCGGTTCGAGGAAGACGGCGTCCCCTGCATGGCCGTGGGCGGGGCTTCGGACGTCACCTGGGCTTTTGGTGGAGAAATCAAATGGCCGGACAACGAGTATTCCATGGCGCCTACTGCCACGCGCCATCCGGTCAATTCCGAGGCGGAGGTGGAAACGCTGTCAATGCCGGATGACATCGCCGCGACCGGCCCCTTGCCTCTCTATCTGGATTTTGCCCAACGCTGCCGGCAATACGGCCTGCCGGTATTCCCTTTTATCACCTCGCCCATCGAGGGTGCCCGCAGTTTGTGCGGTCCCGAACTGTTGATGCGCTGGATGATCAAAGCCCCCGACCTGGCCCACCGGCTGCTGCGCCTGGCCACGGACTACAGCACGGCGGTGGTGCGCCTGTTTACAGCCCGGTTTCCACCCGAAGACATGCTGACCTATCTGGCCGCACCGACCGCTTCCAATCAGATGCTGTCGCCCCGGTTTTTTGAAACATTCGCGCTGCCCTACCAGAAGGAACTGCACGAGAACATCCTTCAGACCGGGATCCGCCACATCTACTGCCACATCTGCGGGGAGCACAACAAGAACCTGCCTTTGTGGCGCGAGGTTCCCATGGGAGATCCGGGAATCGTCAGCTTCGGCCATGAAATCGCCATCGAAACGGCGGTGGAATTCTTCGGCCGGGAATGTGTTATCGCCGGCAACATCGAGCCGGCCGTCATCCACCTGGGAAAGCCTGACGACGTCTACCGTTTGGCCATGGCCGCCCTGGCCCAGGGCAGCCGCTCCCCGCGCGGCTGCATCCTGATGCCCGGCTGCGGCATCCCACCAGGGGTGCCGCCCGCAAACCTGCTGATGCTCAAAAAAGCGGCTGCAGATTTTAGATAGCGGGTATTAAAAAAGACGTCCCGTTATCCATCCGGATCCGAACTGTCAAACTCGCTCAATAATTTTCGAATACCATTAAAGTCAAAATCTTCTGCCAATTGGATTAATTTGTCACAGAAAAGTGCTGCATCATCTGACGCGGACATCAAATCCTCGGCAATTGATTTAATTTGGACTACGTCCCCCATTTCAGTGGCGCTTTTGATTTGGCCGGCCACCTTGTCAACAAGTTCGGGAGGTACCGATTTCGTCGCGTCTTCCAAGTTTCCGGTATGCTTCAAGCCGGGAGCTAAACCCAGATTGTTGATCGCATTCAATGCCTGTTTAAGAGCATTTTCAAGTTCTTCAAGTTTGGATTTCAGGTGTTTTCCGGAGATCGTTTCAGCAGTCTGCCCCTTGATAAGTGATTCCATTTCTAAGACCACCGCGTGAAGGTCATTAGCTTCCAGATTACCGGACAGACCTTTTAGATTATGCACGAGGCTGTGGGCTTGCTCAATATCACCGCCTGCAAGTGCATCACGGATATCATCTGCAGCGCTCCCATAGTTGGCTCCAAAGTCCAACAGAAGTTTAAGGTAAAGACGTTGGTTACCCATCAATCTTGTCAGACCGGCGGCAAGATCGAAACCCGCTAAAGATTCCGGCAGTTCAATTCGATCGGAAACTGTCTGATCAGATTCAGGCGGTGCGATAAGCACCGGCGTTATTTTGGCTGATGCGCTCTCTGAAGTCGGCTTGATCCACTTCTGCAAGGTCGAAAACAGCTGGTCCGGATCAATCGGTTTGGTTATATGATCGTTCATGCCCGCATCAATGCTCTTTTGTTCATCACCAGCCATGGCATGGGCTGTCATCGCTATAATTGGCACGTTTCGAATTTCGGTTTTCAAATTTCGGATTTCCCGCGAAGCGGTGTATCCATCCATTACCGGCATTTGAATGTCCATAAGGACGGCATCATACTGTTCTTCTTTGACAGCCTCTACGCCTTGCCGGCCATCATTTGCCACTGTAACACTGAAACCGGCTCCCTCCAGAATTTCCAGGGCGACCTGCTGGTTGATTTCATTATCTTCTACCAACAGCACCCGGGCTCCGGCAATAGCTGTTATCTCTTTGGTTTGCTTGTCTTTCTCGCTTCTAGTACCAGAAGGATGCTCAACCTCTTTTCCTAAAACCTGCATGACGGTATCGAACAGCATCGATGCACTCACAGGCTTGTGTAAAAAGCCCTCCAGCCCAATTTCATCGGCCTGTCGCATGATTTCTTCTCTGCCGTAGGCTGTAACAATGATTATAGCTGGAATTTTATTCAGGCCTTTGTAAGTTTTAATTCGCCTGGAAGTCTCGAGGCCATCCATGCCGGGCATTTTCCAGTCCATCAGCACAAGCTCAAACGGCTTCTCCCGGTCAGCCCGTTCGATTTCTTCCAAAGCCTCCTCGCCGGATGGTGCCAATGCAATTTCGAAAGAAAATGACTCCAGGATATCCCGCAATATTCCCCTGGACGTGGCGCTGTCATCCACAACCAGCACTTTCAGGTCCCTGAGATCCCGCGATGGCACAAAGCGCTTTATTCCGGATTCCTTTCCGAGACCAAAGCTGGCCGTAAAGCTGAAGGTGGTACCTTTTCCGGGCGCGCTTTCCACCCAGATATCCCCTCCCATCATATTGACCAGGCGTTTGCAGATGGTCAGACCCAGGCCGGTGCCGCCGTATTTGCGTGTTGTAGAAGTATCTGCCTGTGAAAATGCCTGGAATAGCTGGGCCTGCTCTTGTTCGGTCATGCCAATACCGGTATCCCGCATTGAAAATTGGAGAGTGATTTTATCATCTGACCTTGAATCTACCTTAGCCGTTAGTACGATTTCACCCCTTTGGGTGAATTTTACAGCATTATTTCCCAGGTTGACCAGGATCTGGTTGAGCCTTAGCGGATCTCCAACCAGGCTATTGGGTATTTTGGAATCAAGGTAGAACAAAACTTCCAGGTTCCTCTTTTCCTGGGCTTTGACCGTGACAACATTGGCGACGTTATCCAGGGTCTCGGACAAATCAAACTCAACCGCTTCCATATCCAGCTTACCGGCTTCGATTTTAGAGAAGTCGAGTATATCGTTAATAATCCCCAGCAGCGAATGGGCCGAAGATCGAATCTTGTTTAAATAATCCTGCTGTTTGGATGTCAGCTCGGTTTTCAGTGCCAGATGGGCCATGCCGATGACCGCGTTCATGGGGGTTCGAATTTCATGGCTCATGTTGGCGAGAAATTCACTTTTGGCCGATGTCGCTTCCTCGGCAGCATTTTTGGCGATACGTAACTGTTCATTTGAAGATGCAAGCTCTTCGGTTCGTTGATCGACTAAATTTTCAAGCAAAATTTTTTGGTTTTTTAAGCTAGTGATCCTTATACGATAAACACCAAAACCAATTAGTAATAATATGGAAGAGCTCAAAAATCTGAACCACCAGGTCTGCCACCAGGGAGGTAGTATTTTTACGCCAAGGGACGCTCCCTCTTCATTCCATACCCCATCATTATTAGAACCTTGCACACGAAAAACATATTCGCCCGGATCAAGATTGGTATAGGTTACATAGCGTCTTTTACTACCCACCTCATTCCAGTTTTTGTCCAAGCCTGTCAGCATATACCGGTAACGGTTTTTTGCCGGAAAACGATAACTTAGGGACGCGAATTCCATGGAGAAAATGTTCTGGGCGTGAGATAGAACAATGCGATCCGTACGTGAAATGGCTTTGGTGAGAATCGAATCAGGATTGATTGGAACTGATTTATTGAAAAGCTGAAAATCTGTAATATGGACCGGAGGAACAAAGGGATTATCTTTCACCCTCTCAGGATAAAAATAGCTGAAGCCATTCATGCCGCCGAAAAAAAATTCTCCGCTGGAACCCTTGGCATATGATCCCCGCGTAAATTGATTTGAGTGAAATCCATCCGAAACATCATAATTGCGGAAAATACCCCTTTCGAGATTAAATAGAGATAGTCCTTTCTCTGTACTAATCCACAACTGCTGTTTATCGTCTTCCAGAATACCCTTGATATAGTTATTCGGTAATCCATTTTTTTCGGTATAATGTTTAAATGTCTCAGTTTCGGGATCAAACAAACTAAGCCCATTCGAGGTACCTATCCAGAAACGTCCATCTCGGCGTTCGTGAACAACATTCACATGATTGCTGATTATGCTATTGGAATCGTTTGGTGCGTGACGGTAAGATTTTATAAATCGACCTGCGGTTTTATCAAAACAGCTCAATCCGCCATACCAACTTCCTGTCCAGAGAAACCCCTTACTGTCTTCCATAATTGTTATAATATTATTGCGGGGATTTTCGGGTTTCGATGGATCGATATAGAAGCGATCAAACCCGTCATGATCCGGATTGAAACGATTCAACCCTTTATCAGTCCCCACCCAAATGGTGTCATTTTTATCACTGATAATTGCTATTGTATAGTCGCTGGTCAGGCTTATTGGGTTGGCAGGAATATGCCGGTAGTTTTTGAGAATACCGGTGACAGGATCAAGCCGATGTATGCCGTAGTCATCACTGGCAAACCATATCTTTCCCTTTCTGTCCGCAAGCACCTTCCAACATTGGGAGGATTTACGAATACTTGAGGGTATTCTGGGATTGCCCTGATAAGGTGTAAATTCACCGGTTTTTCTATTCCAATGGATAGCGTTCTTCGTTGTACCCAGCCAGAAGTTGCCTGAGTCGTCTTCGGACAGAGATAAAATCTGCTTGTCAGGCGGCCCCTTTTGACCTGCGGGATCATAACTCACATGACTGAATTTTGGTGGCGACTGATCAAAAAGCATTATTCCGAAACGCATGGTTCCAATCCATATCAATCCCGCGTCATCCCCATACATTACATTGAGCTTTTCCTTTGTCTTATAAGGAATTAACTGCTTTGTCTCTTTATCAAATCTATACAAAGAGTATTTATTTCCCTGGCCATACACCCACAAGTCTCCCCGAGTACCGCCAATAACTCCTTTGACGTTAAACTCATCACTGCTTTTGGGAAAGTAGTGACTTGATTTATTAGTCTTTGGGTTGATTGCGTACAGTGCTTTTCGGCTGGTGAACCACAGCGTGCCGGAATGGTCCTCGTGGAAGATGTTTTGCCCCCAAGGACTGCCTTCATTCTTCTCCTGCAAAGAAAAATGTTTGAAAGTCTGCGTGGAAGGATCGAAGAGATTTAATCCATTAGAACGGGTCATTACCCAATAGCTGCCATCACGAGCCTGATGAACAGCGGTTACATAATCTCCACTGATACTGGAAGCATTTTGTGAATCATGTACATAGGACGAGAAATGCTCTGTGGTGGGATCAAAACGGATCAGTCCGCCGCCCCAGGTTCCGATCCACAATATACCGTTTTGGTCTTCAGTAATGCTGACCAGGATATCATGACTTAAACTCCTGGAATCCTGAGGATTATGAACGTAGCGCTTGAACATCTCCGTGGCAGGATCAAACCGGTTTAATCCGCCAATAGTACCCAGCCAGAACTTACCATCTTCATCTTCATGAATCGCAGTAATAATGTCATTGCTCAGGCTATTGGGATTATTCCGCTGCTTTTTATAAACTCTAAATTGATAGCCGTCATATCGGTTTAAACCTCCCCAGGTTCCAAACCACATAAACCCATGACTATCCTTTATAATGGCTCGGACTTTGTCATCTGAAAGTCCCTCTTTTGAAGACAGGTGCCTAAATTTGAAATCGCGGGGCTCCAACGCAGATAAAGGATCACAACAAAACAAAAAAATGCCTATAGTGAAAATTTTGATTAATAATCCGTTCCAGGCACGCTTTCCAAACATACAGAAGCAACCCTTTTTTTGATTATGCCTTCTTGCAACTATTATTGTTTTATAGTTCCCGGACATTAAATCTACCTGATATTCAAGTATAGGTTTGTATTTTGATAAATATTTGATTGTGTTTGAATTAATAGAGAAAAATTTACCATAAAGGAATTAAATTTCAATCTAATAATTTTAAAAGAGAGCAAAATGGAAAATGAATGTTTTGTCAAAGCTATAGCAAAAGCTGGTTTGATCTTTAATTCCAATATAAACTAATTGGGACTGTTTCAAATCCTGCAGCGTGCCTGACGGTGAAATCTGGAAAGGCTGAAAATATATTGGATGTGATGACGATATATGAGCTTCAGGGGAATGTAGATCGGATCTAATAAACTGCAAAACTGGTAGAGCAGAATTTGGGATATCAAGACGGAAAACCAAATATCAGGCGATGGTGATATTGAGAATACTGCAAGCCTGTTTTAATTGCAGATACCAATAGTTGCTCGATTTTGCTACCCGATCTTTATTGGGTGGATGTGGAATAGAGGGCAGCAGCAGAACTACAACACTGCCGCGGCCGGCGCCCCGGAGACAGGCAACCACCTCGCGGGGCCCATCGGCGCTGAAGGTGTCCCACACGAATTAGCACTAATCACCTAACAGTCCCAACGACGAGGGATGAAACAGTTCCTCGACGATCAGTTTCTTGCTTGCCAGACCCTGCTCATAGGAATACTGGAATAGCGCCTCCAACGCCTTGCGATTCGGTTTGATGCCGTAGGGCCAGAAATTGTCTCCCATCAGGGCGCGGGTTTCTTCGATCTCCTGGGCGATCCACGGCAGTGAAATCGCTATCCAGGCCATCTTTTTGAAATGGTCATACACCAGATTCCTTGCCTTGGAATAGGCATCGAATACCGCCTTTGGCAACCAGGGATGCTGCTCGACAAGGCTGTTGCGGACAGCCACTGCGTGCATGATCGGGAAAATGCCGGTTTTCTTGAAATATGCCCGCTCGACCATTCGAAAATCGGGAAAAAGCCGGGCGACCTGGGGATGGCCCTGGATGTAGGCCCTGGGCTCGGCCGCGTGAAACAGTGCGTCGACCTCACCCGCTTCGAGCAGGTCCGACTCGTCTTTTCCCTCCGGCCCTATGTTGACCGAAAGGCCTTCGGGCACCATGCTTTCCTGTTTTGACACTTTACCGGCCGCCTTTGCCGATGAATCCTTGGAAGATACGATCCACCGGATCTCATCGGGCTTGACACCGTATTCGTGCTGCACAATGCCGCGCAACCAGGTCAGCGAGGTCGAGGAAAAACCGGGGGTTGCCACTTTTTTCCCCCGCAGGTCTTCAGGCCCATTAATGCCGCGATCGGTGCGGATGAATATGCTCTTGTGCCGGAAGACGCGCAGCGGGAAAATCGGCAGCAGCGAGTAATCCCGAAAATCCTCATTGGCATAGGCCAGCAAAAAGGGGTGCAGGCCGATTTCGGTAACATCCAGGCTTTGCGGACCGCTGAACACATTCGTGTTGATGTCGCCGATCCCCAACTCTTTGAATTTTATATCGCATCCTTCCACCTGGACACGGCCGTCGATGAGCGCTTCCGTCCGGTCTAGTTTATACCCGGAAAAGATCAGGGGCAGCTTGCTTGGGCCGGTTGCTGCTTTTAGCGATACGGTGTTGACGGTCGACAATGCGCCGGCGGCACCGGCCGCCAAGATCGAATTTCTTATGAATTCGCGGCGGGAAAATAGGGAGGATGAGGTTTGATTCTTTACGGTTTTTTTCATGTCGTACCTCTATCAGCCTTATATGAAACTACGAAAAAACTATCTCACGCAAAGCCGCAAAGACGCAAAGGAAATAACTATTATTATGTTTTATCTTGGCGCCTTGGCGTCTTTGCGTGAAAATGAACAGTATCTTCCTCGATCAGACTGGACGCCTGCGGCAGCGGCGGCACTCGTAAATGGTTAGACTGGCGAGCGATCTGGCCGCTTTCGAGTGCAAACCAATGTGAACTACTACGAATCCATCAACTTTTGGGTTAAAAGAACACAGCCCGGGGATATAAAAATCTCTAGGCTGGATTTACACTATAGTTCTCGTTATCGTTGCATACGATCCACACCGGTATAAGGTTCACCAGTGGCTACCGGTGTATGGGGGTACTCTTTTATTTGTGCAAGATGACGTGCCCTCATATGATCGAACGCAGGCCATGCCCAGAGGAACTGAGCCATCAACGGATTCTCTTCCCGCGGATCTTTTTCGAGATCATAGAACCCATAGCCAGCCAATCCCGGCGCAGCACCAACAAAGTGTCGCTTGTACTGCTGCTTCACAATTGCCGACAGCTGCGGACCTTGATAAATGAAAACATGATCCCGGCGCCCGTGCCCATCGCCTTTCAGAAGCAGGGCAGCCTGGTCGATTCCGTCAATCACGCGGTCTCTGGGGATCGCGTTCATTTTTCCGCCCAAGCGGGCAAAAGTCGTGAATAGATCCGAAACATGCACCATGTCATGGACAACCGAACCCTTTTCGATCACACCCGGCCAGTAGGCAAAAGCGGGCACCCGCACGCCGCCTTCCAGAAAGTCGTTTTTGCCGCCGCGGAAGATACCGGGATTTTGAAAGGTATCGGGCCAAATTGGCTCCATGGGTCCGTTGTCGCCCATCAGCACGATAAGGGTGTTGTCCGCAATGCCCAGCTCCTCGAGCAAGGCGACGATCTCCCCGACTTTCTTGTCGAAACGGTAAAAACTCTCTGAACTATGTGATCCATGGGGTGTGTTCTTGGGCCTGTTTTCGGGATGGCCAAATTCAATCAAATTGGGCCACCAGTCCAAAAGAAAGGGTTTATCGCTTTTGGCGTGCTTCTTTATAAAGGCTTTCACACGATCATAAGCCATTGCATTAAAGTCATAGTATTCCTTGCGCGTTTTAGGCGTGGCGACCTCTTTACCCTTTTGTCCTTCAAAGCCTTCCACAGCCCACAGCCATTCTTCAGGACGAAACTTCTGATCGAGTGCGTATCGATCCCACTCATCACGTTCCCATCCGATGGTAAAGAATTCCTCCTCGGCCTCAGGAGTGAACATTTGACCCGCAAATTGATTGTAAAGGGTGAAGATAGCCTCATCCCAGCCCTGGTTGTGCAAATAGGATTCTTCCTGATCTCCAAAATGAGATTTCTCAAAAAAACCGGTATGATAATCATCATCAAGAACTTCCGCGATGGTTACCTCCGAACCAGGCAATCCCATTCGATGAATTGGAAAGATGGGGAAAATCATACCGCTGCGCACCGGTTGTCGGCCTGTCGCCGCCGCAACACGCGTCGGGGTGCACGAAGGTTCCGTATACATTCGGGTGAAGGACATTCCTTCCTCCGCCAGCTTGTTGATATTGGGCGACTTGTAACCCGTCACATTATTTAGCATCGGGTGGCCGATGGCGCCGTACTTCATGTCATCCCACATGATATGAATGATGTTCGGGCGCTTGCCGTGCTTTTTGCGGAGTGCTTCCAGTTTCTTCTCGATTTCCTTATCTTCTGCGGCCCACTCTTCCCCGTACTGCATTTGTAAAAGCTGAAATTCAGCGTCGTGAATGATTCCCGTTGAAACATCGGCCTGACCATTGGCGGCCAATGAGAAAATCATCAACGGTATCGCAATCAGTGCAAACAAGAATCCGATCTTGCTCATTTGATTCCTCCTTGTGCGATTTTATGTATTGATCTGTAGGGCACTAAAAACACCCATTAAAAAATATTCTTGTGATTTTCAAAACAACCATTATGCTGGTTTCGCAACATCAAAAATTCGAAAAAGCAGAATATTGACACGGTCGGACCGGCTCAACACCAAAGTGAGTGATGTTGCCAACAGCTGGGGATTTTGGCACATGGGCCAATTTGCGCAGGATTACAAAAAACTATTCGATGAATTACCTTCCACAACTTTAACCAAAACTGTCTCGAAAAGAATTCAATAACGACTTCGCCGTAGAAACACCTAAATGCTTAATTCGTTAATGGAGTAAAATACGGAGGAAATTTATTCCATCTCAAGCCTTTACGCGCCCTCTGGAATCCGAAGTCGTAAAGCGCTTTCATGTATTTAGGGTCGAATGGCTCTTCGGATAATTGCTTGAAATCCGATGGAATATCGATATAGTTAAAATCGAAATTCGCATCGTTTGCATCCACGTAAGCCCGGTAGAGATCTCCGATTCCCTGCGACTTGATCATAGTAGAAATCGAGCGTCCTCCGATTGACACCAGTTTTGGATCCACTTCACGCCACTCGGGATCTAAACGCGCGTTACGGATAATGTAAACCCGGCCGTTGACCGTATAGCCGGCCTTGCGCCAAGCATCAGCTGAATATTTCAGGAATTTGATGCCGAAGACCTGGGTCATCACACCACCGTCGACGTGCATTTCATCATACGTTTTACCCTCTGCCTCTACGTCGATATAAACAGGTGGAACAGCAACTGGAATCGATGCCGAAGCAATCATCACTTTGCGAAAAAGGTTCAGAGCATCCGGATGACCGCTTGAGGCTATCGCCCCCATGTTCCAGAACACCAGCAGCTGCGCATCGAGCAAGGTGGTACCGATGATTAATAGCCTACCACGGGCATGCTGCCGAGCCACTTCCCTGAGTTCAGCTTCACCGAATAGGCCCTCAATGAGGTTTTCGAGCGGTGTGAAATCCGCTACCGCATCACGTTGCTGTAGAATGGTTCCGAATGGACGCTTTTTAAATATATCTTTAGCCGTAATGGTGCTATATACAGCCAGAGAGGAATCGTAAGCCGGTCCTAAAAAGGCGAACGGTGCTTGCAAGGCGCCGGTGCTGATTCCAGTCACGATGTCAAACTCAGGTCTAGAACCGGAAGCTGTCCAGCCTATAAGAATGCCGGCTCCAAATGCACCATTTTCACCCCCGCCGGACAAAGACAGGATGGTCAGATCCCTCTCACAGCATTCAAACTCTTTTGCGGCAGCCCGTCGTGAGTGAAGTACAAAGCGCTTTAATTCCTTGTTGTAGTCTTTCGTTTCGTCAACAAACCTCCTTCCTGGCATAAATCGAACACTATCCAAGCCAGGAATCTCGGCTTTGGAAATCATGTTCTCGGGAATAGGGTTCCTGGGATGCAGTGCGGCACAACTCACAGTGATGAACACTATTATCATCAAAACCAATGTTGGCGCTAAACTATGTTTGTCGATTCTTATTATCTTCATCGCTGACTCGCTTTACAATGATAGCGTTTTCTCAAGGTGCAGACTTATGTACTGAGCTGATAGGTGGAGGATCGTTACCCACCGGGCCACCGATCCGGTTGATGTCGGTGTGCTGGAAGAACTCGACCCAGACATGCCAGAACATGCCGGATTTTAGCATCTCCACCCGCTCAAGCCGGCCCTGGTCGGAGTTGCCGAAAAAATCGATCTGCCTCACCGGCGTGCCGCTGTCGTTGTACCAGGCCCCGACGCTCTCGTACTTGCGGTCATAGGCGACGACGATGTCCCGCCCCCCGATCGTGGCGTTGGTCGGGCCTTCGTTTTCCCCGATGAAATCGTCGGTGTAACAGACAGCGTCATCCCCGATGTCAATCCCCCACACATAGGTTTTGGTCGGCAGACGGTCGTCGGTGTGGGTCATATTGTCCATTATGGGCTTGGCCTCGTTGTGCTGCCGGGCGATCCCGGAGGCGAACGCCATTTCGGTGGCCATGTCGAACAGGCGCAGCAGCGGGTTGGCGGACGGCTTGTTCAGAAAGACCGTGCCTTCGGGATAGGCCTTCTGAAAGCCGCGGAAACTCATGCGGAAGGTGGGCCAGGGTTTCATGGCCGGGCCGGTTTTGCCGTCCCGCTCGCGGTGGCCGTAGATGTGCTGGATGGGTTCGCCGGTGGTGTTGTCGCGCAAAATCAGGTTGTTGCCGTGCTGGGCCAGTACTTCCAGGTCGACTTTCTTGCCCTCGATCTCGGGCGTGTAGCCGATGCCGAGATTGGCCATGGCGCAATAGGTCATGACCACATTCTCGCCGTTGAGCCCCTCTTCGTTTCCGGCCAGATGGGGGCGCAGGATCTGGCTGTCGGGATGGGCCCGGGCGATGCCGTCCTTTTCGATCACGACCACGCTGCTCGAGGGGCTGATCCATTCTCTGGCCTCGTCGATGCTGAAGTACCTGGCGGTGCTCATCTGGTTGCGCAGCCCCAGATGCACCCAGATCCAGGGAAAGCCGTAAAGGACCGCCAACACGGCCAACGCCGGCCAGAACAACCATGCTGGTCCACCGCCCAGTCCGAAATGCGCCAGCGCCATCAACGCTGCGGCGACTAATCCGACTGCGATTAATCGATATTCATGGCGGATAAAGCGGATCATGTTGGCGCGCTTCACCCTCAAAATCATCTGGCTGACATCGCCGAGATCCCGAAAATAGATTGCACCTATCCCAAGCGCCACAACGAGCCCAATTGCGAACAGCAAGTTTCCCAGCATTACATGTCCCCTTGTTCGTATTTGGCACGTCTCTTTTTCATTTCAGTCCCAATTAATTCGGCCCAAAAATCGCAGACCTTCTTCACATCAGACCAAGTGTCTGTGGCACCTTCATAGTGTTTACCGCCGGTACGTTTGTCGACAAAGGCCCCTATGCGTGTGCCGGTCGTGGAATCAAGGATCTCCATCTCGCCGGCCGCCTCTCCCACGAAAATGTGAGACCCGGTGGTGAGATTGGCAGCTTCGCTGAGCAAACGTGCCGGAGGCAGGTAGCTGGTAATATTGTTCATCTGCTTGTTGGCGCCGATCGCCTCGGTCAATGCCAGGCGAATGCGCAGGGTATCCGTTCCCGGTTCCTCGACAATCTTCCAATTTTGTTCAAGCTGCTTTCTGACGGCCGAGTAGAAGTAATGGGCAATGTTATCCCGCTCCGCTGCGGGGACCTCTTCCAGTTTCGAATTTTCTGTGTACCAAATGGATACGGAATCCAGGATCACCTTGTTGTAAAACGAAAAATCCGCATCTGGATTTACGTAAACCAGCATGGCATGATCACCGCCGACCTCTTTCAACTCTGAGTAGTCGCCAAGGAAACCGGACTCCGGGGCCTTCCGGGCCTGCCTCACCCTGGTGGTGCAACCGCTGACGAAAGTTACGCCGCAGATAATCAACAGGCAGAAAATGATAATCAATTTAAGCTGTTTCATGTCATTTCTTCCTTCCGTTATATTTATAACCAAAATGCTCAATTGATGAAATCGCTTCTGGTCATTCTATGCAGGGCTCGAAAAACTACAGTCATAATTTCCAGTTGACGTTGAAGACCAGAAAGAAGATATCGTTTGTTTTGTATTCACCTTTGAGCTGTTGATTGTCTATTTTGGCCTTGCCGTAGTCGGCATACACGAACTGGGCACCTGTGGACAGGCGTTCGCTCCATTTATATTGCACCCCGGCGGCATAGCGAATCTGGCGGTCGATGGGCATATCGGGGGTGCGATCCTCCTTGTCGACCGGTGAGGTGTCGTAGGCCATACCGAGCTGCAGCAACCATTCTTCAACCGGACGGTAATGCACTCCCGCCGCAAATTTCCAGGTATCATCCCAGTTGCGTGGAATATCCCCTGAGCCGCTATCGGTTGAAATATTGACATCTTCAAACGCGCTCCAGTCTTCCCAACCTAGGGTTCCGAGCAACGCCCACCGATCGTTGAGCTCGTGATAGCCGGACAACTTGAGAAAGCGTGCCAATGTGATTTTGGTATCCGTTGCAACCGTCAACCCGGGCGGTGAAAGCTCGACATCACTGTCGAATTCCGGTTCGATTTCCGACTGGTAAACCAGGCCGAAGCGGGTCCGCTCGCTTAGTTCAAACAGTGCCCCCAGGCCGAAACCGAAGGCCACGTCATTGCCGTCGATTTTCACATCTCCGTCGCTCAACGGTCCGGGCCGCGGCACTTTGGCCTTCATCTCCAGATCGGCGTACATGATCTGCGGCCCCCCGCCCAGCGAGAGCCAGTTGTTTACCTTGTAAGCAAGGGTGGGAGCCAAGGTCATGGTGAGCAGGGTGACTTCGGTATTCAGATAACGGCCGGTCCAGTCATCATCGTAGTCCAGCACCGCACCGGTGATGGTGATGAGGTTGGCCCCCAGCTTCCATCTGTCCGACAGGCTGTGCACATAGAAACCGCCGATGATCGGGGCCGGGCCGCCGGCATTGCCGCCGTCTCCGCCGGCTACCGGCGTATCGGGATCCTGATCGAATTTAACGGTTGCATCGAGCAACCCGGCGGTGACCATCAGCTCCTTGCCCTTGATCCGGGTCATGCCCGCCGGGTTGTGAAAGGAGGTTGAGGCATCGCTGGCAACGGCATTGGCGCCCGCGCCGGCCACCCCCATGCTGGGAGTGCCGAATTCATTGAGATAAAGGCCGCCGGCCGTGCTTATCGCTGGCAGGGTAAAAAATAAAAGATATACCAGGGGCACAAGCAATCGACCGGTTGGATAGGTCCACCCAGGTTTGTGTTTTCTCCGATATCTTAGAATCATGGTTCCATCCTCCTGTCGAATCTTTATTATAGGCCGGCAAACCTTTGACACCTCATTTTGGAAACAGCAACTTGACCTGCACCCGCAGGGTCCAGTCAGCCGCCCCGTCGGGTTTGACCGCATTAACGAAACCCTGTGCTTTAACGTCAACAGGCAGCCGGCCGCAACGGATCAGCTTGCCGACGCCGCCCCCAACGGGCACCGTCCAGCAATCGTCACTGTCCGCTTCCCAGTTCGCGGTAATGGTCGAGGTTGATAAAAAGTACCATCCGCTTTTAAAATTGTACGGGTAAACCGGTTTGATGTTCAGCGCATAAACGAGCGCGTCCTCCGGCCCCACGCCGAAGTCAAAATTGTTTTCAAAGGGAAGGCTGATAATATTGCCGATGGGATTCTGCGATTCCTTGGCGAGGTCTGCCTGATCGTCTGCCGTTGCGACCGTCGAAAGGACTAACACGAGACTGCTAACGATTGCGATAATTAGTGCTTTAACTGCCCTCTGCGGTCTCATTGGAACTCCCAAGATACAATCTAATTGGATATAAAGGATCATACGGGCGAACCGACCACCATACTACTGACCATATTGGCTCGAATCGAGCGGATCGCCCAATCCATAACCTACTTGCCCTTGGGCTTCATCCACGCGGCCATGGACTGCACCAGCGCCTTGGTTTCCGGACGAAGGTTCTCGATGCCGCCATAAGGCAGCCCACGACCCTGTTCGCGGTCGGGGTACTTTTGCTTCATTGCCATGTGGCGTTTGAGCATCGCCACGAAACTTCCACCGAATCCAACCCCGTATTGAATCGCATCCTGGGGGCGGTCCTCACGCGGGTTCTTGTAAAGATCGAAAATGGGCGCCCCGATGGGATTCGATCCGGGCAGCGGCAGATGAAACTTGTACTGCTGTTTGACGACGGAGCGCAGCGTCGGTCCCTCATAGATGAAAACATAATCGCGGCGGCCATGGGTCTCCCCAAGTAAGAGCACGGGCGTCTGGTCAACCCTGTCGATCAGGCGATCGGTGGGGATGTGCTGCTCGGCGCCGGCCAGGCGGGCCGTGGTCGTGAAAAGATCCGAAACGTGGACGATGTCCTGGGCGCGCGATCCGGGTGCCAGCACGCCGTTCCATCGGATAAAAGCGTTGACGCGGACGCCGCCCTCGAGGTGCCGGCCTTTGCCCGAGCGGTAAATGCGATCGGATTGACCGCTCTTGTCGAGGTACTCCATGAAGGGGCCGTTGTCGCCCATCACGACGACAACCGTGTTCTCGGCGATGCCGAGCTCGTCAATTTTATCGAGGACCTCGCCGATCCAACCGTCGATCTTGACGATCGACTCAGCAATGGGCCCACCGTTGAGGGTCTTGGCCTGCTCGATGTCGCTGCGGGTAAACGACAGGGGGTGCTGCGGCCAGTACTGCAGGAAAAAGGGCTTGTCTCCTTTGGCCAGGCGTTCGAGCTGTTTAAGCGCCCCCTGCTTATAGCCTTCTTCCATGCGGTTGTAGTGCGCCTGGGTATAGACCTCCCCGGCCTTGAAGTTGACCTCGCGCAGCGGTCCGCCCTTTTTACCGACAATCCCGTACACCATGGCGTTGGGATTGGTCCGGAAACTCTTGTCGAGCTCGAAGGTATCCGCGCGTAGCTTTCGCGACTGACCGGTCGCCAGGCCCTCGAGCTCGGCGGTCTCGTTCATGATCGCCATCTGGCCCTGCTGGTGAATCGGATGTTCGGCGTAGTCAAAGCCCTGGTTGACGGCGTAGGCCTCCTCGATGTCGCCCAAATGCCATTTGCCCATGTGAACCGTGGCGTAACCGGCCTTGCTCAGGACTTCGGCCAGCGTCACCTCCCAGGCCGACAACCCGTCGCCCGCGACCACCGCCTTGGCTTCGGTGGTGCCTGTGCGGGCGGCGTACCGACCAGTCATAAAAGACGCTCGCGTCGGCGTGCAGCTGGGCTCGGAATACATCCGCATCAGCGACAGGCCTTCGTCGGCCAGCTTCGAGATCCGGGGGGTGCTGTAGCCGCGGATAACATCGAGGTTGGGCATCCCGATTTCGCCGAAGCCGAGATCGTCAAGGAGAATGTAGACAAAATTCGGTGGTTTGCCGCCGTTTTTCTTACGAATTTCCGATAGTTTGGCGTCGATGTCGGCATCTTCCTTGGCCCAACGTTTGCCGTGCTGGGCTTTCAGAATGTTATGCTCGGCGTCGTGGACTATTTCTGCGCCCTCCGCGTAAGCCGTCATGACCAGCGTGCTACACAATAAAAACGCAAACAACACTAGACCTCGTTTCACGGTGCACCTCCTTAGAAGTTGCGTAAACTGCTTAAATAGGAATCACATCCATTAAGATTCGCATTGACCTGAATAGAATCAAGCGCCCCTGAAGATTCTTTGCTTCGTCTGGCCGGGATCATTGCTCCGGACATCTAAAGATATGACGACCAATAAGAAGCCGTAACTGCTTTTTTAGGTTACCCCTCTAATTTTATTGCTCTGTAGACAGATCAGACTTTGCATCAATCAGGCCGTGGCGTCTTTCAGCGCCAATGTAGAGGGATGAAAAAGCTCCACGAATTCCAGCAAGCGCTTTGCAAAACCCTGTTCGTGAGTGCGAAATGCAAAAAGGTAGTCAGCTAAGCAGCAGATAGTGTAATCCCCTTATGACTACCAATCGACCTGCTTACTGGTTTCATACTTCCAGCTGGGACTGGGGTTAAACGGCTGATCCGGCTCACGCTGGTAAGGGACCTGAACCCGGTGGGGGAATTTTTCAATCAACTTGTTATGTTCCTGAATCATTCTGCCTATACCATAGACGAAAGGTATGTAACGGAGCTCACCCGGATACCGCTCAGCCGGATCATGCATCAGGTTATACTGCGTGAGAAGTACATCCCCACCAAGGTGGATCTTGATCCAGTCTTTTCTGACGGCTTCCAGTTCTCCTTTGTTATAGAGAAAAACGTAGTCGCGGCGCCCATGGTCCTCACCGAACATCAGTAACGCTGTCTGGTCAACACCGTCGACAACCCGGTCAGACGGGATATTGTCTTTCATACCGGCGATACTGGCAAAAGTGGTATACCAATCGGTTACGTGAACAATGTCGAGCGGGTCTTGTTCCGCTTCTATGACGCCTGGCCACCAGGCTATGGCCGGCACGCGGACACCGCCTTCCCAGGTCTGCCCTTTTTCTCCCCTGTCAAACATCGAATAACCGCCGTGGGGATGAAACTCGTAATGTGGGCCGTTGTCGGAACTCCAGACCACCAGGGTGTTTTCTTCAATGCCCTCATCCTTGAGCGTTTTGAAAATACGGCCAATGTTGTAATCTGTTTCGGTCATCTGGGCTGCCGTATTGGTCTGGGCAGGCGTGTCCATGAAATCGGGATGTGCACCAAAGAAATGGTTTCCCTTGCTTCCGATGTACAGAAAGAACGGCTTTTCGCTCTTGGCAACACGTTTGATGTAATCGATTGCCAGATCCGTTACTTCTGTGTCGTAGGCATCGTATTTTTCCAAACTGTAGCGATACGCCAATTTGGGCTTTTGGCCCTTTTTGGCCCGCAAAACGCCGCCTTCATCGTAGTAGACCTGGGGGTCCTTTGGTGCCCAAACCTTTGCTCGAAAATTGACATGTCCCGTCATTTCATTGCCTTCGGCGCCATACGTCCACGGTGCGGGATTCCCCTCGGACCATTCGGCTTCATCAAAACCATGCACCGTCGGTGCATATTCGTCGCCAAAACCCACGTGCCACTTGCCAAACATGGCCGTGTTGTACCCCGCCTTGGAAAGGAGCTCTGCGATGGTGACTTCATCCTGATGCAGACCAATCTTACTTGTACCGGGAAAGGTCACGAAATTGACGCCAACCCGTACATTGTGGCGGCCCGTATTCAGCGCAAGACGAGTGGGGGTGCAGGAGGGTTCCGAGTAATATTGCAGGAACTTCATGCCCTGTTTCGCCATTTTGTCGAGATTCGGTGTTGGGGCCCCCCGCAACTTGCCACCGCCATAGACACCCAGCTCGGTATAGCCGATATCGTCAGCCAGGATTTTGATAATGTTTGGTTTTTTGCCGAACTTTTTCTCCAGTTCCACCAGCTTGGTCTGAATTTGCTCATCATCAGCCCGCCACTGCTCGCCGAATTGTTTTTCCAGTTCATAGTACTCAGCATCATACTGAGCAGCAGGGGCGCTCAATGAAACAGACAGTAAAAACATCACTGATGCAGTCATTACGAATATTGCTCTTAAATGTTTCATAATCAACTCTCCTTTCTTATAAAATATTGACTGTGCAGCTGTTTGGTTAAACCATGCGTTGCTCAAGTCTCAAACCGAAGGCCCAATCTCGGAGGCCACAAATAGGCCACCTCGCAAAACTTCATCGACAGCCTTGATTAAATCCTTTGCTGCAGAACGCTTTAGAACGTAGCCCGAGGCTCCTGATGACATGCAATGCCGCATGAATTCCGGTTCTTCGTAGGAGCTTAGCGCAATAATTTTTAGTTCTGAGCTGTATTCTTTTACCAGCGTTACCACATCAGACGCTTGGGCGACCCGGAAGGACTGATCCACAACGACCAGATCAGGCTCAAGTCTTTGCAGGGCTCCGACCAGTGAGGCCTCATCAGATACCATGATGACGGAATCGAACACGGTTCCCAGCAATCCCCTTATGCCTTCCAGCAACGCCGGATGACGATCAACCAGTAATACGATTCTCTTTTTCATCAATGCCCTGATAATTAGCTGAGATTAATAAAACAAAAAATTGTCTGTCCGAATATACAGAATGATTCCAGAGGGTAGCTCCACAACTATATGTTTGCGCCAAATAAAACGCCGCATTATTAGTATTAGGAATAAACGGGAGAGGTCAATTCGGAAAATTAAGGAATTTTAAAGAAAAATTTACTTGGATGTATCGGGGAAAAATACGTAGATCTCCGTAAAATTACGTAGGAATTTTGCACGCTACAAACGACGGGGCATCAATCGGAAGATTATTATCGGCCCAGGGGGCGGGGAATATATCACTCGTCCGCCGAAGGCGGATTAAATGGAGGTAAGACCGTGCTTGATGGCAAATTTGATCAGATCGGCAGTGGTATTCAAATTAAGTTCCTGCAACATATTGTATTTATGGGTCTCAACCGTTCGCGGCGAAATGAAAAGCATGGCGGCGATTTCTTTGGCTGAATGTCCTTCCGCCAATAGCTGCAAGATCTCTTCCTGTCTGGAAGTTAGATATTTTTTGACCCGGGCGTGATTTTTTATAACTTTGCATTAACTCACCGGCGATCATCGGCGTCACATATGTTCTTCCTTTCATCGCCTCCTCTATAGCCGTAATGAGTTCACGGGATGCCGAGTTCTTTAAAACATAACCGGATGCACCCGCATCAAACGCCATGGCGGCGTAAGAAACATCGGGGTGCATGGTGAGAAAGACGACTTTAACTCGTTCATCTGTTTTTTTAATCTGACGAACAGCTTCAATGCCATTGAGCAGCGGCATGGAAATATCGACCACAATGACATCGGGATTCAATTTTATAGCTTCATCCACCAAAGCCCTGCCGTCTGTAACTGTTCCAACGAGCTCAAACTCCGCTTCAAGAAGGTTTGTCAATCCTTCCAGAACGATTTGGTGATCATCGGCTAACAGGACCCGTATCTTTCCCATGACTTATCTCATCGATTAAATGTAAATTAGATTTGATCTAAATAGGGTTCTATCCGATTGAATCTGATGTGACGGCCACCTTCAATTCTATAGTCGTTCCTTTTCCGGGACTGGATTCTATGGACAGCGCGCCGTTGATCAGACGCGCCCGCTCTTCCATACTGGCAAGCCCAATCCCCGCTCTTTCTTTTGCTGCAGCTGGGTTAAATCCCATACCATTGTCCTTCAAAAAAAAACAGATCGTATTATTTTCTTTATACAGCCGAACCTGGATATTTGAAGCCTCGGCATGTTTACCAATGTTTCGCAGTCCGCCCTGCAGGATGCGATATATGCAAAGGGCGATCTCCCTGGGAACATTTTTAATGTCCTCATCCAAATCCAAAGCTGGCGAGATCCCTCGCAGTTGAGCAAATTTATGGCACTCGGTCTCGATGGCTTTGACCAATCCCAGATCGTACAATATGGACGGATGAAGCTGGCGGGATATCATATGAATATCGGATGAAAGGTCCCCAAGATTAGTCCCAAGTTGTCGCAGTTTTTCCCTAAGGGGCTCAGGCAAAGACCGATTCTGCATCTCGAGATTGTCCACCTCGATATTCATAACGGCCAATCTTTGGGTAATATCGTCGTGAAGTTCACGGGCAACTCGTGCTCGCTCCGCTTCTTGAGCGTTAAGCAGCTTGCCGGTAAGCAATTCGGCTTCTTGTCTGCTTGCTTTAAGCGATTCTTCCGATTGTTTTCGAACGGTTATATCACGATTACTGGCTCGAATACCCTGGTTGTTTCCCTGGTTGTCGTATACCGGTTGACAGGCATGCTCGATCCAGCGAATATCTCCATCCGGTTTTTGAATTCGAAATTGAATTTCTCCTGAACTCCAGTCCCTTTGGACGCTGCAGCGATGTTCATTCCAGGCCGCCTGGTCCTCAAGGACGATCATTTCCTGGAGCAAAGAAGGATTGGATATTAATTCCCGGGCGGAATAGCCGCAGATGGACTCGCAGGATGGAGATACATATTGCAATGAGCCGTCGGGATTTTGCCAGTATTCCCAGTCATAGGTATAGTCAGCCACCGTTCTGTAATTTTGTTCAACCTTACGACGTATCCGGCGCTGATACAGCAAATAGGAAATAATCAGCGTTTGGAATAAAACCACTGCTAAAGCACCAATAATGCGCCCCTTGTACCTGTCCCAGAAAGTGAGCTCCTTGAACCTTACGATGCTGCCGGGAGGCAGCCTGTGCTCGGGGATTGACCAGCGTTTGAGTTGACGCCAATCGACGATATAGTTTAAATCTCTTTTCCGAATCGCAGGTATATCTCCAGGTGGAGTTCCTCCCAAGATACGTAGTCCCATTTCAGCAGTCGTTTTCGCCTGATCGGGAAGATTCTCCAAATAGCCGCCTACCATCCCATGACCAAGCATAACTTCCCAAAAACTATAGACGGGCACGCTTGATGCCTCTGAAATATTGGAAAGTGCATTGACGGCTATATACACTTTGCCGTCTTTAGGCTCAAGCAACGGGAAATACAGTACAATAGTGTGAGGAGGAAGTTTTTTTACCCTGTTTTGGATGTCATCCAGGGAGAGGGCGGTCACATAAGTGAATTCTAAGCGATCTGCATATTGTTGAAACATTTTCCGGCCGGACATGAGGAATGTTTGCTCCATAAATCCGGCGCCGGCGACAACAAATACATTGCGGGTGTCGGGCTGCAGGTTAAGCGCAAGTTCAAGTGTTTTGCTGTATGAGGTTCTTTCATGAAAAACACCTGTAATATTTGAGTCAAGACCTGAATTTTCGAAAGATGGCTGTTCAGTGCCGCCAAATAGGATTGGAATGCCGGGAAATAGCTCCTGTCCATATTTCAGTACAAAATCATAAGCAGGATCAAACACCGCGATGATCAGGTCCGGTTTTGATTCTAAATACTTGTAGCGAAAAATATCCATCATCATCCGGATATAATCTGAATCGTTGTAGCGTGACAGATCCAGGTGTTCAGTATTGACTTTAATGATTATGTCTTGCTGGGTCCTAAATACCGTCCGAATACTCTGATCCCATTTAGCAGTAGCGGGGAAGACATGGCCCAATGAATAAAGTATCAGAACAGTTTTATGCTCGTCTTCCTGCGATCCCGCGGCAGGTGAATTTAGCAACAATAGTATTGTTAAAAAAGATTGTAGCGCTTTTTTGAGAAGGTGCATAGATGTAAACAAATCGGTCTGAAGCCTAGTCTTAGGAGGCCATAGATAGTTGTAAAATGTTGAGGTTTATTTTACCGTTGCTGTGATTGTATTAAATGAAAATAATCCAACATTCAATTCGTTTTTGGATATAAAACCTATTTCAAAAAAAAATCGGTTTTTATCCGCCTGCGGCGGACAAGTATCGCGGCAGGCCGGAGCTTCCCGGCATCATTGTTCTGCTTTTCGATTCACGTCTTGTTTTATTTGAATCCCGATTAACTCTGCCCAAAATTCGCAGGCCTTTCTAACATCAGACCAATTACTCGCCGCTCCTTCATAGTGTTTGCCGCCGGTGCACTTGTCCACAAAGGCCCCTAAGCGCGTGCCGGTCGTGGAACCGAGGAAGGAAAGCCCTCCCGCGACAGGACGGGAGGACATTCGGTTTGAAGTCTATCTGCCGATGTCCGGATCCATGTCCGGGTCGAAGGGCAGCTGATCGAGATGCTCGATATACTCCAGCGGATCGAAGGGCAACTCCTTTAGATCCAGCTTTGGTTTGGCCAGGGCCTGGATCTCAGGCGTCGGATTTTCAAGCCCGGTCCAGGGAATGCCGTGAGCCTCCTTGACGTCCGGGTACTTCTTTTTCCACAACTCGTGCCGCAGCTTCATGCGGTTGAAAGGACTTTTGAGGTGGATCAGGTTGACCAGCATGGGCGTCTTCTCCCGGGGGTCCGCCGGCAGGAAGTAAAAGGCAGCCGGGATGCCGCTGGCCTCGCCCACCGGGTCCGGTGAGATCCAGTGGCGCTTGTAATTGCCCTTGACGGTGGCGCCGAGCCGGGGGCCGGCATAAATGAAGACATGGTCGCGACGGCTGTGGGTGTCGCCGTTTAGCAGCAGGGCTGTCTGGTCGATGCCGTCGATGACCCGGTCGGTGGGGATGTATTGAGTGGCCCCCGCCAAGCGGGCGAAGGTCGTGAACAGGTCGGTTTCATGGATGATATCCCCCACGACCTGACCGGGTTTGATCACGCCCGGCCACCAGGCCTGGGCAGGCACCCGCACGCCGCCTTCCAGGAAATCACCCTTGCCGCCCCGGTAAATGGTCTCGGCCATGCCGAGGCCCGGGGGCGGGTTGTGGCTCATCGGGCCGTTGTCGGCCATGGCGATGACCAGGGTGTTTTCAGCGATTCCCAGCTCCCGGAGCTTGTCCATGACTTTCCCGACAAAGGGATCGATGTTGCACTGCAGGCCGTCCTGTAAAATACTGCGGGACTGGGAGCACTTTTTGGGGTTGGGAATAAAACTGGTCAGGTTGGGCCAGTTGGCGACATAAAAGGGTTTGCCCGCCTTGGCACTGCGCTCGATGAATTCCAGGGTGCGGCGCTGGGCCTCGGGATCGATCTTGAGGTAGTTTTCATGGCTGTTGTCGCCCCACTGGCGCGCTTTTTCACCTTTTCTACCCTCGGCCACCTGCACCCAGCCCTTGGTCACAAAGGTGTTGTCGAGCTTGTAAGGATCCGGCGGCAGCATGTCTTCGTACAGACCGATGGAGGCGTTGGCCCCTTCGGCGATTCTGGTATTGAGGGATAATATCTGATTGTAGCCCGTGAAGAAGGCCTCGTCGAAACCCTGGTTGTGGGGATAGCTTTCCTCGATGTCGCCCAGATGCCACTTGCCGTGGAAGGCGGTGGCATATCCCGCCTGGGAAAGGACCTCGGCGATGGTGACCTCCTCGCCGCGCATACCGTGCATCTCAAGCAGCATCCCGATGTTGTACATGCCGCTGCGGACAGCGAGGCGGCCGGTGGCAGAAGCGGCCCGGCTGGGAGTACATCCTACCTCGGTGTACATGCGGGTAAAAAGGATCCCCTCTTCGGCCATGGTGTTAAGCCGCGGCGTATCAAGGCCCCGGACCTTCTGAATGGCGGGAATACCGATATCCCCGTAGGCGGTATCATCCCACATGATGTGAATCAGATTGGGCGGCCGGCCGTGCTTTTTTTGCAGCTCCGCCAGTTTTTGGTCCAGTTCGCGGTCCTCGGCGGTCCATTTCGCGCCGTTCTGGGCTTCCAGAATGTAGTATTCGGCATCATGGACGATCCTGCCGCCTTCCGTTGCCGTCACTGTCCCGGCACCAATTAGAAGTACCAATAACGCATTGATTAAGCTGAAGGAAAAGAGTCGATTTGCTTTCATAAATGCCTCCCTTTTTTCATAGGATCAGGTGAGCCCCCGTTTTGAAGGGATCGCTTCTATTTGATAGTCATCTATTAATATCAGCAACGAATGCTGTCAATGAACGTCGGGGGGGCCTTTCACTCGATCTGAAATGCGCGCCCCTGACGATTGCAAGCTTTACCGGTTTCTTTAACCTTATTACCTAAATGGCTGCTGTCAATCGGCAAATTCCTGGAACTATTCGATTACTGAGAGAATTCTACTTTGAAGATAGAAACGGGAGTGCAATACGACGGGTTAGCTCGACAAAGGCCTTTTAAATAATTGCTGCGAGCTGCGGCAAGGCTGGATTTTGTATTCACTTTGCGGCCGCTACAAAATGCTCCACACCGTGCTTAGCGGCGGTCTCATCAGACTCCGGAACGTCGCGCCAGCCTGTTTGCGCCAGGAATGGGGCCAGTTCTTCGGGACGGATACTCCAGAGCCACGGCTCACCGGAAACCTTTTGAAGCCAGAGCATCAATCCGGTCCATGCACCCACATCGGGTCTGCCGTCCGCACCGGCAGGGATATAGGAAAAGGCCATCCGGCTGCCGCTGGCGGTGACCGCGGCACATTGGCTAAACAAATCCCGGACGGCTTCAGGAGCCAGGTACATCACCAGGCCCTCGGCGACGATGACGCTGCAGGCACCCGGGTCCCACGATTTGTCGGTGTTAAGAACGTCCACCAGTTTGCGTTTACTGAGATCCTCCGCTATCAGGTTTAGATTTTTCCGCCGGCCCAAAGATTCTACTCCGGTCTGCTTGAGACGGGCTGTGGCCGGGTGATCGATTTCAAAAAACGTCACCCCGGAGAACTCCGGCGCCAAACGCCAGCCCAGCGTGTCGTATCCGGCGCCCAGGACAAGAACCTGGGCGGCGCCGGCGCCGATGCCGTCTCTGACCTGGCGTTCGCAGAAGGCCTTGCGATGGGCAAAGGCCACGAACTGACCCGGCAGCATCCAGTCGAAGGCTTCATAAATTGCCACCGATTTTTTTGACTGCGCCCATTTTACAGTTCTTTTTCCGGCCGCACCGGCGGCAATGAGCAGCCGTCGCGTTGCATCCACGATGCCGGCTGGAAGAACGGCTTCCATCCCGGGTTTCGAGCCGAGCGTCACAATGTTCAAGGCTACTTTGAGGGCCGTCCGGCTGGGTTTATCTTTACGCATAAAAATACTGCTCCACTGCCTATTTTCTAATGGATCCGGTGATGCTCGCAATGCGATGCCACTAGGTAGTCCCTGTCCAATTCAGGTGTTATCCGGATCTAATTTGCCTCACGCTTCACCAGATTTCAGATACAATAGCGGCCAGGCGGGCACCGGCCTTGCCGTCTGCATCCAGCCTGGGATGGTAGCAGGCGATGCTCATGCCGATTACACGGCTGGATGCCCGAACATGACTCAGGAATTTTTTAGCCTCTTCGAAGGTTAGCCCGCCCGGCTCCGGGAACATGACCGGCATGAGTACCGGATCGAGAACATCGACATCAAAGTGAAGCCATACGGGAAGATCTTTTTGAGAAAAGCATTTTAATCCTTCTTTTACGGAATTCTCGATCCCGAGTTTCCTGATTCGCCGGCTGTCATAAACCTCGATCTCCGACGATTCAATACCATCCCAGGACCTTATGCCATATACCACCACCTCTTCATCTTTGAGCAAAGGGTACTTACCGGCAATTCCGGTAATTCTGGCAGGACCGCGACCCGTCAGGATGGCCAATTCCATGTCGGCGGGATCGCCGCTGGGTGATGTCTCAGGCGAATGAAAATCTGCATGTCCGTCCACAAAGACCAGACCAGCTTTAGTCTTTCTTAGGGTCAGGGCAGCAAAAATACCGATCAACATCCTGCAATCTCCCCCGAGCAGCAACGGAAATGCCCGGCGGTCGAGCATATTCCCCAGATGTTGTGAGATTGCATGGGAGAGGTCAAGCCACATATCAAAATCGTTGATACCCGTCTCCGGATCACGAATATCCTGACACAGAAATCCTGACAGGTCGCCCAGATCGGTCACCTTGTGACCTTTAGCTTCCAACAAGTCAACCAGGTCGGCTTGACGCAAGCCATCAGCCGGATTCTCGATATCCGACAAAGCCCCCAGTCCATTGAAAGGGGTGCCGAGGATCTCTATTTGCAACGCTAATTTTCCCCCCACGTTTTTTTGCTGCGCGCAATCTTTTTTTGAACGGTTGACCAGGTTTTGGTTTTCAAAAAGGATTCATCAAAGCGTGCGAGCATATCGACGAACATGTTGAACGGAACGGTAAAGGACAGCTCATCGGGCTTGTAGAATTTGCGGGCCGAAGGGTCCCAACCGCCGATAACGGCTTTGGTAACCCCTTTGGACAGGTAGTGCAGCGGCCAGACCACCACACTGCCGCAGCCCGCGGCCCAGGGGGACGCGACCACCTCGGGATCGTTGGTCACATAGACCGCCAACTGGTGCAGGCCGCACAGCGGTTCCGGCCGGGTGAAAAAGGCGACCAACTCCGGGATTTCGTCCGCTTTGAAAGCATGCAGCGGTTTGATCACGCAATAGGCGCGGGGCGCCGGGCGGGGATCGACGTATTCGAAAATGCGCCGCAGCTCATCCGGGGAATCGCAGTAATGCTCGCCCTCGGTCCAGTGCGGGATACCGGTGGAAACATATTCGATGATGGTCTCGGCCTGGGGCTTGTTAAAACCCATCCAGAAGGCGCCGCCGGGACAGCCGAACTGCTGCGCCGAAAAAAAGGCCGCCGTCCCCTTCCTGCGGGCACGCCAGATGTGCCCCATGGCGCAGGAAAATCGGCTGAAGACAGCCTGCCAGTCAATCTCGTTATTGATTTCTTTTTCACGGGTCGGAAGATCGATGGCCTCGGGTGATAAACCTTCGGGCGGTTTTTCATCGGTGTAAAACACACCCATTGGTTCCTCGTCGAGCCTCAGCCTATCCAAAAATTGCGGTAATGAGTCCAACTGTGATTCTTGCATGCCGGCCTCCAATATCGGGCTATTTTTTGTATAAATTCATACAATATATTGGTTTCAGATTTAGCTCAATCATGGTTTGGTTTTTCGAGCCAGGAGGCTGGAAAGCTTGAAGGCTGGAAGGCAAAAAACGGCACTGCCTTCCAGCTTCCCGGCTTTCCGGCTTCCCAGCCTTCCAGCCATCAGTCATTTTAATTTTGTTGTAAAAACTCCGTCAGTGCCGAGTTGAAAGCCCCGGCCTGCTCGATATTCGACAGGTGCCGGGCCTCCGGCAGGATGACGAGTTTGGAGCCGGCAATGCGCGCATGCATAGCTTCGGAGGCCGCCACCGGGGTGCCGGGATCTTCTTCGCCCACCACAATCAGGGTCGGCAGCTTGATCTGCGCCAGGCGGTCGAGGTAGGCCAGCCAGCGGATGGCTTCACAGCAGCCCCGGTATCCTGCCACCGGTGTGGCCAGAATCTGCTCGCGAATCATTGCGACCTCAGGCGGGTTCTGCTGCAGATACTCGGGCCGAAACCAGCGCTCCAGAGTTTCGTCGACCTGACCGGCCATGCCGGTTTGCCCCGCCCCATCGATGCGCTGCTGCCAGATGGGCTGAGTCTCCTCCGGCATAACGGCCGCCGTATCGCACAGAGACAGGCTTTTTAAACGTGCGGAGTGATCCAGGGCCAGGCATTGGCCGATCATACCGCCCATGGAAAGCCCCACAAAGTGAACCGTGTCGATGCCGAGCGCGTCCAGCAGGCCGACGGTGTCGGCGGTCAGAAGCTCGAGCGAGTAGGCCCCTTCCGGTGCGTCGCTGCCGCCGTGGCCGCGGGTGTCGAAGCGCAGCACCTGAAAAGCGGGTTCCAGCACGGCCATCTGCGGCTGCCACATCACCAGGCTGCAGGCCAGGGAGTGGCTGAGCATCACCACCGGCGCCCCTTCCTTGCCCGAAAGTTCATAATTGATCTCGATTCCGTTGATATTTTTTTTCATTTTCCCAACTCCTTTCTTTGTTTATGCAAGGTTCAAGGTTCAGCGTTCAGGGTTGTGGGTTGTGGGTTGTGGGTTGTGGACACGCTATTGATAAATTATGTTTCAAGAAGCTTCCGCATCAGAGCTGAAATGTCAATACCCTGATTTGATATGATCTCGAACCGCAAAACCTCTAAACCCCTTAACCCTGAACCTTTGAACCCTGAACCTTTGAACCTATCAGCCCTGAACATCTGAACCCCTAAACCTTTGAACCCAACAGTTCCAGCACCACCCGACAATGGGTCTCCACACCGAGCGGCAGAACGTCCTCGTTGAACATGAACCGGGAGTTGTGGACCGGGGCATAGTCGTCACGCCCGACCCCCAGAGCAAAAAAGCAGCCCCTGGCGCGCTGTAAAAAATACGACATGTCTTCACCGCCCATTGTCTGGTCGGGCTCAACCACTTTTTCCGGCCCGACGACCGCGGCGGCACAGCGATGCACGACGGCCGACATCTCTTCGTCGTTAACCGTGGGCGGATATCCCCTGGAAAACTTCAATTCATAATCGGCACCCATGGACTCGCAGACGCCCCCGATGACCTTGTCAAGGCGCTGTTCCCAAGAATCCCAGATGTCGAGATTAAACGTCCGCGTGGTCCCGGACATTTCGGCTTCCCCGGGGATTATATTGAAAGCGGTGCCGGCATGAAAACTACCGACTGTGACCACGGTAGGCTCCAGCGGGTGCATGTGACGGCTGGATATGCGCTGGAGGGCGTTGACCACCTGGGTGCCCACCTCCAGGGCATCGATGCACCTGTGCGGCATGGCACCGTGCCCGCCCTGGCCGATGATCTTGAGATCGAAGCGGTCCATGGCCGCCATAAACGCCCCCGGCCGCACACCGATCGTCCCTTCGGGAATATCGGCCCACACGTGGCAGCCGATGGCGTAATCCACCTGGGGATTTTGCATGACACCGGCATCGATCATGGGCTTGGCGCCGCCGGGGCCTTCCTCGGCCGGCTGAAAAACGAACTTTACCGTCCCCTTCAAATCATTTTTAACCCGATTGAGCACGGTTGCCGCCACCAGCCCCATGGCCATGTGGGCATCATGGCCGCAGGCATGCATCACCCCGTCGTGGGTGGAGGCAAAGGCCAAGCCGGTCTCCTCCTGCAGCGGCAGCGCATCCATGTCGGCCCGGATCATGACAACGGGTCCGGGTCTGCCGGTCTCAAGCAGTCCGACCACGCCAAACTGCGCAATCGCGGTCTGGACCGCAAGCCCTTCCCGCCGAAGGTAATCCGCCACGTAGCGGGACGTTTTTTCCTCGGTATAACCCACCTCCGGAATGCGGTGCAGATCGCGGCGCGTCTCGACGATCAACTCCCTGCGCTCAGCGACCAGTTGACGGATATTCACCATCCTTCACCCCCATATGTGCAGCTTGATTTATTATGGCAAAATTCACCATCCGCGAAACTATCGCAGTGATTTGAATTCGGAATGCGGAATTGGTTGAATGCAGCTTTAGCAATTTCACGCATTCTGCATCCCGGCTTCCAAATTTCGAAGCTTTACACAGTTAACATCGAGTATCCTGTAACCAGATGACCGAGGACAGATGTCAGATGTCAGATGTCAGAAAACAGATGACAGAGAACGGATGACAGAAAACAGATGACAGAGAACGGATGCCAGACGACAGGAAACGGATGACCCGTCTTCGCCTGACGGCGTCGCCGGGCAAGCAGATACCATCCCTGAAAGCCGTGCGCCGAAAACCCCCGCTGAGCGGGATGACACATTTATTTTAAAAAATTAAGGTGTGCCTCGAAAGCCGAAAGCCATTTCCGCTTTTCCAACGCAGCCCTCAAAGCCTATCCCCTATACCTGCTTACACCTTATACCCTATACATTTTCGTTTTGTGATACCATTTACCGAAGACGACCAGTAAACAGATATCAGCATCCAGCATCCGGTAACCTGCGACCAGTTACCTGGGACAAGTGATCAGTGACCAGTAACCAGGGACCAGAAACCAGTAACCAGCAGCCAGAAGCCAGAAGCCAGCGACCAGGACCAATCTTGCCACTTTCACAGCATGGTAGCAACTGAAAAAGAAATTGAGGACACATAAAAATGAGTTGACACAATGAGGGGGAGGCCATTATATTTTGAGCATATGCTCATAATACTGCACTTTGTTTTTCGATGTCATTAATCGCATCAATCAATTGACAATTGGCCCGGTATCGCCCATATATTGGGTGCCGAACGATAAACGACAATTGATGAACGGCTAAAGGAGCGATAGATGACCGCAACCCGTGACTGGGAGCAGCCGGTACGGCGATTGGAGCGTCTGCTGAGGCTGAAGTCTTTTCCGGTGGCATTCAGGCTGTTGGAGGACAAAACCAGGCTGGCCCAAATCCCCTTTGTGCGCCGGGTGAAAAACAAATCCACCCTCTGCCAGATGATCAACCTGGTCAGAAACTTTGACTGGACCGTCGGGGCCGATCTCGATGACTTTATGTTGGTGGTGTGCGCCTCCATAATCGGCCTGGCCGACACGCCCGGCTATATGAAAGACGGTACCTTTCGCAGCATTGTCTGGACCAAGAGCCGCGCGGATGCCAAGAAATACGAAGCCGCCATTCCCCGTCTGCCGCTCGGCAGATACGAAGCGGTGGCCATGGCGCCTCTGGCCTACAATCCCTTCGATCCGGACATTGTTCTGATCTATGCCAATCCGGCCCAGATGATACTATTGATAAATGCGCTGCAATTTGAAAATTACGAGGTTATGCAGTTTTTTTGTGTCGGCGAGAGCTCCTGTTCCGATGTCATTGCCAGGTGCTACCTGGACGGCAAACCATCGTTGAGCATACCCTGCTACGGTGAACGCCGCTACGGGCATGCCCAGGACGACGAACTGGTCATGGCCGTACCGGCAGCGATGATGGACAAGGCCGTGGGTGGATTGGAGGCCCTGTACAGGCGCGGCATCCGGTATCCCATCAGTTATGCCGGAGCGGAAACCGACTTGACCCAGGCTTTTCCGGCGGCCTATGGTATGGAGGATGTCATAAATATGCTCAGAGGTAATGATGAAAGACTGCTGCTCGGGGTGACGGGAAGTATTGCAACCGGCAAAAGCACCGTGGCCGCAATGCTGGAAGAACTGGGCGCGTGCACCATTGACTTCGATGTTTTGAGCAGGGTGGTTGTCGAGCCCGGCAAACCCGCCTGGGAGGATATTGTCGCCTACTTCGGAAAGCAGGTGCTGAACGAAGACCAGACCCTGGATCGTCGGAAAGTGCGGGCAATCGTGTTCAGGGATCTGGAGGAAAAAAAGAAGCTCGAGGGTTTTCTGCATCCCAGAATCAGTGAAGAATTCATAAAAATGGTCGATGCCTACACCCGTCAGGACCCCCACGCCATTATCCAGGCGGTGGTGCCCCTGCTGATCGAAACCAACATGCAGGCACTTTTCGATAATATCTTGATGGTCTATGCCACCGAGGCGGAGCAAAAAAGACGGCTGATGGCCCGTGACGGCTGCACCGAAGAACTGGCTTTGAATATGATCCGCTCCCAGATCTCGGCAGATGAAAAAAAAGGCTACTGTGATCTGATTATCGACAATTCGGGCACAAAGCGGGAAACCCGCCGGCAGGTGGACAAACTCTGGAAGGAATTGAAAATGCTGCAACAGGAAGGCAAACATGGCAAGGACTGAGAATCAAAGCCGAACGCGGGACACGGGCAGCACAATGCGGATGCTATTACACGCCGCTAACTGCCGGCCTAGATACTCGATTCTGGATACTCGATAGAACCGGAATACTTGCTATTTTAATTTTTGAAAAAAATACAGTCTTTTAATGTACCGTTGGAGAACTAGTATGACAGTTCGTTTTCTGAGAACCAAAGTGGTGGAGGTAAGCCCCCGGGTCGACGGCAGCATCGCCGTATCGTGGCAACAAACGGATGACCTCCTGAAGGCGGAAGTCAATATAAACGTGCAGCTGCCGGATCTTGAGATCGTTGCAGCGTCAGCCGAATTGGACCGTTTGGTGCCGCAGGCATGGTCCCACGCCGCTGAGCTGATAAAAAAAGTCGAAGGCGTCCGGGTCGGCGCCGGCCTGCGCAAGATCGTCGGTGGGCTGCTGGGCGGACCCCAAGGGTGCCCCGTGCTGGTGCACGCGGTGTTGGAATCCGCCAACGCCGTCATCCTGCATTTTACCCGACCGGTAATTCAAAATATGGAAAACCTTGAGGGCACCGAGATGCTTGCCGGCTTGAAAGAGATGGTCAAACAGAACCCTCGTTTGGTTCGCAGCTGCGTGGCCTTTCAGGACGACAGCCCCATCATGCAAGGACTTGAGCCGGGCAAATGAAAATCCTTCGCCAGAGAATTGTACATTGGCCTGCTTTCACTGCCTTCCGTGTAGCAGGTGTCAGGTGTCTGCAGTCGGATGACAGAGGACAGAAGCCAGACGACAGATTGTAAACATCTGCAGATAAAGCAGCTGTTCAAAGTTCCGTTTTCTGCTATCTGTCATCCGTCATCTGTTCTCTGACACCTGAAACCTGACACCTGACACCAGGGAGAACGAGCTCATAAGAGAGCAAAAGGTCGATTTCTAAAAACTTAAGCACAAAAGGAGAAAAGAGTGATTACCTTCAACCGCAGCCAGGTGATCGAAGCCGATTTTCCGGATGAAGAAACCGTCCGGTTCAATGGGATTCAGCAGGATCATATCTACAGCATGGAAATCAATATGGATGTGGGCATCGCCGACGGCCGGATTCAGGCGATCGAAGGGAAGATGAAACGCTATACCAACTATGTCTGTCCGCAGGCCTTGCCTGTACTGCAGTCGGCCGTGGGTCTGTCCCTGCGGGAAGAAGGCTGGGAACGCTTGATTATGAAAGAAATCGGTCGCAAGGGCTGCGAACACTTTGCCGAGATCATAATCGAATGCGGGCGCTGCCTCGACCAGGCGCAGCTTACATCAGCCATTTGGGATGCCCAGGCTGCTGATCCCGGACTAGATCAACAACAATATGTGGAAACCTGGTTCGAGAAGCAGGCCGATAACGGGTTTTAGCCTGCATTAAATTCCAAAAAACAAGCGCCAAATTACAAACAAATTCCAAATCACAAATTTCAATGACCCAAACAGAGTCATTTACGGATTAGAGCTTGAGCTACCCGAACAAATGATGATTTCTGATAGATACATCATTACAGAGGACACTGGGATCCAATTTTTCCTTATTTCTATGCGTTCTATCTTTCGCCGGCATATTTGGGTAAATTTCTTATTGCTTTTCCCCGCAGTTCGGAATTTCGAATTTTGATCATTGGATATTATTTGTGATTTGTGTTTTTGGTATTTGTGATTTCTTCGATGACAGGGAATCTAATCACTCCTCCGACCGGTCTATTTTGAATGAAGTTATGACACAGGGAATTCGCCATGCGTATTGATTTGCACATTCACACCGCGCCGCTGTCGGCCTGCAGTTATATCGACCCCCAGGACCTCCTTGACGCAGCCCGGCGCCTGAAACTGGACGGAATCTGCCTTACTGAGCACCAGGTGGTATGGGACCGCGCCGAGGTTGACCGCCTGGCCGAAGATAGCGGTATCAAAATCTTTCGCGGCAACGAGTTCACCACCGACCAGGGAGATATTCTGGTTTTCGGATTTCACAAAGACATCAAGGAATTGCTGGTAATTTCCGAGCTGCGGGACAAAGTAACCGCAGACGGTGGTTATATGATCGCGGCTCACCCGTTTCGCGGTTTCAAGACCTTCGGCATCGGCCAGCTCCAGTTGACGGTGGATCAGGCCTGCAGCCGCCGGGTGCTGGAATTCGTCGATGCCGTTGAAGTCGGAAACGGCCGGCTGTCGCCCGAAGAGAATGATATGGCTCGCAACGTGGCCGACAAACTGGGCCTTGCGGGAACCGGGGGCAGCGATGCCCACCGCGTCGATGAACTTGGCACCTGGACAACCGTCTTTGAAAACAGTATCGACGACGAAATACAACTCCTGCAGGAACTGCATGCCGGACGGTTCCGGGCAGAAAACAGACGACAGATGACGGATGACGGATAACAGAAGCCAGATGACAGATGACAGATGACGGATGACCGAAGACAGAAAACCGAAGGCTGAAGACCGAGGACGGATGACCCTCCTTCGTCCCGTTGAGGCTGGACTTCAGGCGTCGTTACAACTACGCCCCGACACGTCGTCGCGGCCAGCCGTTCAATGATACTAGATAACGATGATAGATAACGAAATACAAAGTACAAATAACAGCAGTCAGCGGAATTTGAATCCAGATTTGGACACGCACCATCGGCCCCTGATCGGCGTGGCCGTTATCGTGATGAAAAACCGCAAAGTGCTTCTGGGAAAACGCAAAAACTCCCATGGCGACGGCACATGGGCGTTTCCAGGCGGTCACCTGGAGCTGAACGAATCCATCGAGGCATGCGCCTGCCGGGAGGTGCTTGAAGAAACCGACGTTCACCTGACAAACCTCAGACGCGGTCCCTACACCAACGATGTCTTTGACCGGGAGGGCAAGCATTATGTAACCCTGTTCGTTCTGGCTGATTTCGACTCGGGGGTACCCACGGTGAAGGAGCCGAATAAATGTGCAGAATGGCAATGGCATCCCTGGCCGCCCCCGGTCGCGCCGCTATTTTTGCCGATCAAGAATTTGCTGAAGCAGAACTTCCAACTTCCATACTAGTGTTGTGTCCCAAAAATATCATATAAAAATCGGGCAGCAGGTATTCGTCAATTGGCGTCCTTGATGCTAATAAATACCAAGGACCAAATAACAAATAGCAAACAATACCCAATTTCCAATTTTCAATGATCCAAACAGCCACAGTTGTCCGACCAAGATCCTGGGATAATACCGCTCCCATCAAAGCTGGACCGAATTGATCCAATGCATCCGATCCATCTAATCCCCCGCATCCGGAGATTTTGTTTGGGATTTGGATATTGTGAATTGGTCCGCCGGAGGCGGATTTGTGATTTGCGTTTTGTGATTTGGGATTTAAATTATAGGATTCGGGAATTGGAACGACACTACAAACTATACGAGTATCGGAATCCAAACATATGTCCCTCAGAATATTCAGAGCCCTGCTTGGCTTGATTCTTATTTTCTGCATCATTTATACGATCCTGTATTTCCTGGCCAGACCGATTGCCGATCACCAATATTTCCAACCCGATGGATTTCTGGTCATCGCCCACCGCGGGGGCCGCAGCCTGGGACCGGAAAACACGCTGTATACCTTTCGGCGGGCCCTTGATCTGGGGGTGGACGTCCTCGAAATGGATGTACAAACCACCGGGGACGGTGATCTGGTTATCCTACATGACCGCACTGTGGATCGCACGACCAACGGAGCAGGCCCGGTCGAAACATTCAGTTTGTCCGAACTAAAAAAGCTGGATGCCGGATTCCGCTGGTCGCCGGACGGTTCCCATGCATATCCGCTGCGCAACAAGGGCGTAACGATTCCCACCCTGGCCGAAGTATTCAAGGCTTTTCCAAAGACCCGCATGAACCTTGAAATCAAAAGCGCCCAGGTGCATACCGCTAAGGAGCTTTGCCGGACCATCCGCAAAAACGGCATGTCTCAACGGGTAGTTGTGGCCTGCTTTGATTCCGGCAAACTGGGGGAATTCCGATCGAATTGCCCTGAAGTAGCTACATCAGCGGGCGCATCCGAGGCGATCATGTTCTATTGGGTTCAGCGCATGCATATGGAAGAGGCCTACTCACCGAGTGCCGAGGTCCTTCAGATACCTGAAGTCTACAGGGGCAGCCGGATTGTCGACCGCAGGTTTTTAGCCGCCGCCCACGCACGCAACATGCGTGTGCATGTGTGGACCGTCAACGATTCTGAATCCATGCAGCGGCTGATCGATCTGGGCGTTGACGGAATTATGACCGATTACCCGGACCGTCTGCTGAAAGCACTCCAATAACTCCGCCATGCCTGAATACCTGAATTCCTAAATACCTCAATCCCTGAATATAATATTCTCGCCATTGTGTGTTCCGGTTTTATGCTTATACTAAACTCAGGTTGCTGAATCTAACCTGAATGCCATTAAATATCTAAATTCGCATTGAAAACGAATCCATCCCTGAGCGGATGGCGGATTTTATACGGAGGTACCATCATGCTTCATAAATTACCGGAGCTAAACTACGCCTATGATGCGCTGGAGCCCTATATTGACAAACAAACCATGGAAACCCATCATACCAAACATCACCAGACCTATGTCGACAAACTCAACGCGGCCCTGGAGGGTCAGCAGGAACTGCAAAACAAGGGGGTTGAAGATCTGTTAAGAGATCTGGAAGCTGTCCCCGAAAGTATTCGCACGGCCGTTAGAAACCATGGCGGCGGTCATTTCAACCATTCATTTTTCTGGCCGATGCTCAGAAAGGAAACCCGACTTGGCGGTGATGTGGCCCAGGCTATCGATTCAGCCTTCGGCAGCTTCGATGCCTTCAAAGACAAGTTTTCCAATGCCGCCGCCCTGTTGTTTGGCAGCGGGTGGGCCTGGCTTGTCTGGAGCAACAACGAGCTGCAAATCACAACGACAGCCAACCAGGATAATCCCATCAGCCAGGGCAAAACACCGATCCTGGGCATTGACGTGTGGGAACACGCCTACTACTTAAAATATCAGAATCGACGCCCGGAGTATATCGAAGCCTTTTTCAACGTTATCAACTGGGACCAGGTGAATGAATATCTCCAAGCGGCAAAAGGATAAATACCGGTCCAATGCGGACGTCTTCCGTCGCACACCAGGGCAGAGCCTCAACGGCTCTGCCTTTTCAGTTATTAGCGCCGCCGCTGGCCAAAATAACGACCAGTCTGATAAAAAAAGAAACTTTGTTCTTGTACGAGAGTAGTGGCGGGGTTCCCAGCAGAGCTGGGTGACCCATCGATCCCAAATGTCAAAGGTGGGCCTTATCCCCGCCAGCAAACCGCCGCCGTTACTGGTAAGGGCGGGGGTAAACAGGCTGTCCAATAACCCCGTCCATCAGCGTTGCTCATGGCAACGAACTATAGGTCGTTTTCTATCAAAATAGTTGCTAAAAAACGATTATCATATTGATATTATTTGTAATATTTGTTATT